>Ga0207422_1001726_pt1 | contig 37860 bp, 34 predicted proteins | sample MarCyaLeptolynsp_FD_187757 | JGI IMG/M metagenome (GOLD analysis project Ga0207422, IMG submission 187757) | Marine cyanobacterial communities from Panama - species 1 Leptolyngbya sp. (SPAdes) | ecosystem: Environmental > Aquatic > Marine > Unclassified | place: Panama: Panama City | collected... | reverse complement strand
CAGTATTGTACCATGGAAACCGATTGAGGCTACACGATCTTGAGTTCTACCAAACAAGCTTATGGGTAGGTACCTCGGAAGGCTTGTATGAACTGAGAGGAAAGAGACTATCAAATGTAGGGATAGGTGAGCGGTTTGAAATTACAAGTCTATTGACTGTAGAACAGGACTTATGGATGGGGTCGAGAGGCAATGGAGTCCTAAGGTATAGCGCTGACAATAAGAAGGTTGAACGATTTTCTACCGGCAGCAGACAATACACCTTGAACAACGATTTTGTAAATGACCTGTATCTGGTTGATGAAGCAGAGCTTTGGGTAGCTACTATGGATGGCGTCAATGTACTTGACCTGATTGATAAAACTGTTAGGTCCTATCAATACGACTTTGACAATGGTTTTTCACTTTCTGATAAGGTGGTTCGGGATGTTTATCAAGATGAGTCGGGTTCAGTTTGGATGACAACACCAAACTCTGGTATTAACTATTTCCATAAAGCCGATAATCTATTTGACTATATAGGTCAGTCTCGAGAAGCTGGAACAACAAGTGATTTAATGGATTACAATGTTTTTTCCATCGTTTCATCAAAATCGGGAGGTAATTGGATCGGCTCGGGGAAAGGAATTTCCCGGTATAACTCAATCTCTAAGACCTTCAAGCATTATCCATTTGACCCATCAATAACACAAAGGGTGAGTGAGGTTTTGTCCATTGCGCAATGCAGCGCCAATTATTTATGGCTGGGCACAGATGATGGACTGGTAAAATGGACCGGAGAGGGTAGCTCATTTAAGTATGTCATGCCTGAAGAATTAAAGGGTTTGGAGATTCTTTCGGTAATGGCTGATGAAGAAGACAACCTATGGTTGGGCACAGCGACTCAGGGCGTCAAGATGTATTCCAGTATTAATCGTGTGCTTACCGAAGTGCCATTTTTTGGAGAGGAAATTAGTTTTTCTGGACAACCAAAAATCAATGATATCAAGAAGTTAGGTGATCAAATACTGATATCTACCGAGAAGGGGCTTTATCAATTTGAAGGTGGAGTTTTAATTAAGGTCGAGCTAACGAACATTGGAGAAGGTATTTCTGCTGAGATGCCGATAAATGTGATTTTTGGAGATACTCAGAACAGAATTTGGCTGGGAACACAGCAAGATGGAGTATTGGCAATAGATAATGAAGGTTCGGTGTTGCATCATCTGGATAAAAAGAATGGGCTTGCCTCGAATGACATTCGATCGGTAATTGAAGATGACAACAGAAATATCTGGCTTTCAACCAATAGTGGTGTCAGCAAACTGTTTCTGGCGGATAATAAAATTGACAGTTTCTCTATCAGGAACTATGACATTTCAGACGGTCTTCAAGGTAACCAGTTTTCTGCAAAGGCTACTTCCATTACTCCTGATGGCCAGGTTTTAATGGGTGGCTTAAGTGGTGTCACGGTCTTTAGCCCAGAAGATATTATTGATTATAAGGTTCTTCAACGACCTACTTTCATTGGGCTCTCTGTTAATGGCGAACCGATTGATCCAATTGACAGTGATGGAGCAGTGAAAGATATTTCACAGTTAGAGTCACTTACGCTGAATTGTGAGCAGAATAACTTTACGCTTACTTTCTCTGCCTTGGACTATCTCAGGCCAGATGATGTTGTCTACAGGTATAAACTTGAAGGACATGATGAGCATTGGACGGAAGTAAAGTCTGTTGGTAAAGCAACCTATCAGAACATACCCGCAGATCGATCTTTTGACTTTGTTTTCCAGTCAAAAGGCAGGCTTTCATCGGAATGGTCCGAAGAAGCCAGATTGGCCATCATAGTAGAACCACATTTTTATCAAACCTTTTGGTTTAGGTCATTGATTGTAATTGCAGGCCTCGGATTGGTATTCCTTTTACTATGGCTTCGTGAAAAGCGAGCGGTCAGAAAGAGGCAAGAACTTGAATCTCTGGTCAATGCACGTTCTTCGGAATTGAGAAAAGAAATTAACCAAAGACAAGAAGTCGAAGAGGCCTTAATTCAGGCGCTTGTGGTTGCTGAAGATGCCAATACCATTAAAAACAACTTTCTGGCTAACATGAGCCATGAAATTAGAACCCCGTTGAACGGAATCATCGGACTTACTGAATATTCGTTGGATAATAATTTAGATGAGGAGCAAAAAGATATACTAAGGACCATTTCCAGTTCTGCCACCTCACTCAAACTTATTGTAGATGATATTCTGGATATCACCAAAATTGAGTCTGGCAAGATAGAGCTCTCCTGTGAACCCTATAGCGTTAAAGACTTACTGAGCGACATCGTAACAACATTTTCGATCCCAGCCAAAAAGAAGGATATCACGGTCAAATATTGGGTATTGCCTGATGTACCACCGCTGGTTTTAGGTGATGAAAGATATGTGCGCCAAGTATTGACAAATCTGCTGTCTAATGCTATAAAATTCACCCATGAGGGTGGCGTTTCAATTTTTGCTGAGGCACTGTCAGAAAATGAAGGCGAAATGGAAATATGGTTTACCGTGACAGACACTGGTATAGGTATTTCCGAAGATGCCCAGGAAACAATTTTCGATCGTTTTGTTCAGAGTGATACCAGCAATACTAGAAAGTATGGTGGTACTGGCCTTGGCCTAAGTATTAGCAAAGAATTGGTTGCAAAAATGGGGGGAGACCTTTGGGTCGAAAGCAAAGAGGGCAAGGGATCGATATTCAAGTTCTATGTTAAGTCCAAGGAGTATGTAAGTGAAGAACAGCCTTTAAGGACAAAGGAGAAAAAAGAATCAGCTAAGAGATCAATACACGCTACAGCCAGAATTTTGGTAGTGGAAGATAATCCGACCAATCAGAAAGTAGCCTTGAAGATGTTGGGCAATAAAGGAATGACGGTCACCTGTGTTGAGAATGGAGAGGAGGCAATTCAGAAGTTTAAAGATCATGATTTCGACCTGATTATTATGGATTTGCAAATGCCTGTCATGGATGGTTATGAAGCAACGCGTCAGATTAGGGTAATGGAGGGGCAGAAAGCCAATATTCCGATTATCGCATTAACAGCTGCAGCAATGCCTGGAGAACGTGAGAAATGTATAGAAGCGGGCATGGATGAATATCTTACCAAGCCCGTCAGCTATAAGAAGCTTATCGATACAGTGAATTCCTTTTTGGAGGGCAATGAAAAGATCGGGGTTTAAGTGGCGCTTATGCTAATTTTCCCCTTCAATCGTAGCGTCAATTCGTTGCAAAATTTCAGATAACAGCACAAGGTCTTTATCAGTCAGTTTTTGACTCATAAAAGATCTGATTTCTTGGACAATCGGCAATGCTTGTGAGACTCTCTCATTGCCTTCTGCTGTGAGTTCCAAAGTTGTGACGCGTCTATCTAGTTTGCTCGGTACTCGTCTTACCAGACCCTTTTTAACAACTACATCGACCATGCGGGTAACCGTTGGCTTATCCTTAAGCATTATCTCTGACAAGGCTGAAGAGTTAAGGCCTGGTGTGTGTTCAGAGAGGATTTTTAGTATGCCCCAATGGTCGACTGTTATGTCTAGCCCTGCAGCTTTCAATCGTACATTGCTATACCTACGCATGTTTCGCGTGGTGTAATTGAGTTTGAAGCCAAAAGAGTCTCTGATCTTATCCATGGTACTAAGTTAATTGTTGTACTAACCAATTCATTATTTTGAATTAAGTAAAATTCTTATTTAGTTAGTACACTAATAATTGTTATACTAATTAAATATATTTTTAATGAAAAAGCTCTTTATAATAAGTCTTTGTTCAATGATAATGACAGGAACTATGGCAGATGTGAGAAATGATGAAGCTGAGATTAAAAAGGTGATCCACCAGCTCTTGAAGGGAGTAGATACTCAAAATGGCGATATGATTTTAGAAGTATTTCGAGACGATGCTACCCTACAGGCCACTAATCAGGGTAAAATAATATCTGTAGATTATAAGCAGTACGCAGAACTTCATGCATCAAAGAAATTCGGAGGAAAGGATAGGGAAGTGAAAATTTCCACTATTGACTTGACTGATGGTATTGTGGCATCTGCTAAAGTCATCGCTCAAAATGAAAACTTACACTACGTATACTACCTGAATTTTTCTAATACAGATGGCAAATGGTTAATTCAAAATTTTCTTCAACATTCTAGGACAAAGTGATGACCACCGCTTGGTCATTATTGAAAAGGGAGATACTATTCTCCCTTTTTATTTGCATAAACACGTCAATTCAAAATATTTCTAATTTCATTGAACCTTCGAGTCTTTTTTTAGACTCCTTAGTGAAGTTCAATGGGACGCAGTTCAGAGCAGATATTCGATGAATTACTAGTGATCCGATGCCAGGAGAAAGATCAGGAAGCCATTGGCCTCTTATGGAAGCGCTGGCAACCGAAACTTTTGAGTTGGGCATTTAACTTCTTGAAAGATCGGGACCAGGCATACGAGATTGCACAGGAAAGCTGGATGTCCATATTCAAGAGCATTCATAAGCTGCAAGATCCGGCAATGTTTAGGTTTTGGGCATATAGAATTGTTCAGAGAAGATCGGCAGATGCGATCAGAAAACTTCAGAGAGACCGTCAGGCAGTCGAAGAGAAAATAAAATCCACTGATCTTTCGAACAATGATGAGAATGGTCAGGAGGAGATTATCCAGCGAATGCTTGAGTCCATTAGAGCCTTGCCGGTATTACATCAGGAAATGCTCAGACTGTTTTATCTGGAAAAGCATTCGGTGAAAATGATTGCCAAACAACTGGATTTACCAGAGGGCACCGTAAAATCGAGGCTCTTCTATGCAAGGAAAGAATTGAAAGAAAAACTAAAAGAAATGAATCATGAATAAATCAGACAAAGAGATTGACGACTTAATACATCAGGCGCTTTCTAAGGAGGAGGCAGCATACTTCGATGAAATGGGAGAACAGAACATCCCCAATCAGGTATTGAGTCTTTTCAAAGGGAAAAACAGATGGATGAACGTATTGATGGTTTTTATGAATTTGGTGGTCTTTGCCGTTGCCGTGTATACCTTCCTTAATATGTTGAATGCTGAAGTACTGGATGAGAAGCTGGATTGGATGTTTTATACGCTGATCGCTTTTATGGCCATGTCATTGTTAAAACTGTGGGGTTGGAACCAAATGGATAAAAATGCCCTTATGCGTGAAATCAAGAGGCTTGAATACCAGGTTTCTCTGCTCAAAGGCAAAGACTAACCGGAAACCCTCTGGTTCACTTTCAGCGCAGATTGCCTTGTATTTTGTGCTGGGTAGATGATACCTAGGTTCAATGATTATATTTGATTGAATTAATGTTCAACTGTATTGATAACCAAGTTCACTCCTGAAACGGACAAAGTCTATTTTATAAAGAGCAACTCCTTATTTCATATTTTGGAGGGGAGTGGAAGTATTCAAGTTGATTTTAAAAACTATACGGATTGGCAAGACAAGCTTATCTATCTTGAAAAAGGTCAATACATCAAATTCCTTTCTCCCAATTTTGTCATTCGAAAAATAGAATTCGAAGATGAGCAGGTGTTTCAAGACAAGGAAGTACGAGTACTCTTTAAGCACCTGGTGTCTTTAGGCTATATCAACTTTGATCAATGCAGTGACTGTCAGCGATACCTGTCGAGTACTGTATTTAATAATGAAAACGCCAGTATCATCGATATTTCTTCCAAGCAATGGTTTTGGCAGAACCCGTTTCAAGCCAGTAAAGAGGAGTATCACATTATTTTTGATATCAAGGAAGTAATAGATCAGGAATTCCAAAATCACCTGACCCATAATGATGTTGCTGACCTTATCAATATCAACGGGAATATTGCACAGGAGCTTGTTAAGGATAAGGTTGGTTTTTCGATAAAAAAACTACTGTCTAATAAGCTGCTACTAGAAAGCAAAAAGGAGTTGGCCTTCACCCAAAAGAATGTCCAGGAGGTGGCTTATGACTTGGGCTTCAAAGACCCTTCTTATTTTAACCGAACCTTCAAAAAAGTAACGGGGCAAAACCCAAAGGATTTCAGGGAAATCTATGGACTGCAGCGTGATCTATTCGTTCAGGACTTGCTGAACATCATAAAAGCTTATCATCAGGATAAGCAAACTCTGGACTTCTATGCAGACAAAATGCATATGTCCGTTAAAGGCCTTTCCAAAAAAGTCAGGTCTAAAATGAATGCTTCTTTGGGTCAGTTAATACGTCAGGAGATGATTCTAACTGCACAAAAAATGCTGAGTGAGTCCGAATCCGTTACAGAAATATCACGCCAACTCCGCTTTGAAGAACCCAATCACTTTTCGAGTTTTTTCAAAAGATATACCGGACTCACACCCTCAGAGTACCAGGCAAAAACTACTGCCTCTTCCTGACCGCTGATCTGAAAAGTACCATTTATAGCGTCTTTTTTGTACTAATCAGTTCGAGCTGACCGCCCACCTTTGTTGCATAAGTTTTAATAAAAATTAATGCAATGAATATCAAAGACCAAGTAAAAAAAATGGACGGTATGGTATCTCAGGGAGATATCGTCAATGCCGTAAAAGAATTCTTTTCAGAGAATGCCACCTCATCTGACTATGACCAGACGGTAATGTCTAATAAAGCTGAAATGATCGGGAAAATGGAAGGTTTCCTTGGCAGTATAGCCAAAGTAAATGGCATCACTCACCATCGTACCATGACCAGCGATAACGCTTCAGCTTCGGAATTTACTTTCGACTTCGACATGAAAGATGGTAGCTCAATTTTCTGGCATGAGATCATACGAAGAGTGTGGAATGAGGATGGGCTTGTAGTTCACGAAGAGTATTTCAACGCACAATAAAATACAGCGGACTATGAAATTTGTAACGAAAAGAATCCACGCGTTTTTAGATTACCCTGTGGCAATTGCGCTAATGGGCCTTCCATTCCTATTGGGTTTGGGAGATTCCAGCCCTTTGGCAATCCAGCTTTCTGTGGCTACTGGTGTGGCAGCGTTTTTATTGACGGTGCTGACGGACCATCACTTAGGTTTATACCCATTAATCTCTTACAAAGGACACCTTATTGTTGATTTTCTAGTCGGAGTAGTGTTTGTCCTGGCACCGTTTCTCCTCGCTTTTGAAGGAATTGATGCCATCTATTACTGGGTAAATGGAGTGACTGTATTGACTGTGGTCAGTCTGCATAAACCTGAACCAGTAGCCTCATAATAATTTTTAATCCAATAGTTAATAATCGATAAAATGAAAAATTCAATTAAAATTTTCACCGTCCTGTTTTTACTACTAGGTGGTACAGCAATACAGGCACAAGACAAAAAAGCCAACAATATTGACAATAGTAATATTGCATTACAGGGATACAGTCCTGTTTCTTACTTAGACCTTGGACTTGCTCAAAGAGGTAACAAAGCCTATAAATCGACTTATCAAAAGGTCAATTATTACTTTACTTCTGCCGAGCAAAAGGCAACATTTGATAAGAACCCATCAAAGTATCTTCCTCAGTATGGCGGATTCTGACTTGTTGGGGTTTATGCAGGTGCCAAGTTCAGAGTAGATCCCAACAAGTTTATCGTAGAAGATGGGAAGTACTTCCTTTACTTAAATGATGTGGAGCTTGATGCTAAAGGACTATGGTTAAATGAGAAAAACCATAAAAAACTTGTGGCCAAGGCTAACGAGAATTGGAACAAGCTAAAGTCTACTTATAACTAATAGCATTTCATTGGTTGATCATAGTTTTAGATTCGGCCCTGCTGGCAAGTAGGGCCGAATCATTTTGCCCCCTCCAAAGATGGGTAAGCTGAACTCGAATCAATCTTCTTTATTCAATCCAAAAGTTTCAGTGAAATTCTTATTTCTCCAGATAGTGGAGATCACCGCATCACTCTTGCCTTTAGTTTCCTTAAAAGGATGAGCCTTGTACAGGTCAGTATACATTTTTTCGTATTCGTTTTGCATGTTCTGAGATTCGGCCTCTGACAAGTCTACGATCCGTTTTCTGAAATCGCTGTTCCATTTTAGTTTATCTGGGTTTACGAATCCACGATCTACAAAGCCTTTGGTCTTTTTCGGGCATCTGCAGGGGTTGTCCTTATTCACCAATCCACATTTTCTGTTCATCCAGTTATAGAGGTCTTTTCTCACGCGGGAAAGTTTCTTTCTGAAATTAGCGGGAGTGACATCAAAGATTTCAGCACCAGTTTGGTGATCTATTTCGAAAAGTTCGCCCAAGATGTATACCATTCGTTGTTCTCGATCCAGGCACATTAACATACCTGCCATACATGTGATCCTTACTTCCTCAATTAGAGCATCATAGTCTTGTTCTTCCTGTGGAGTCAGCGCTCTGTCCTCAACGCCATCAATAATGCCAAAGAAAGTGTCAAATCCATTAACCACAACTTTTTCGGGACCGCTTTTTTTAGCCTTGAGAAAGTGGTTGAAAACAATTCTATAGAGCCAGGTTTTAAATCGAGCCTTCTCAGGTTTAAATGAGGAAATGCTCGTTACCAACTTTATGGTCACTTCTTGAGCTGCGTCTTCGGCATCTTGCTCATTATTGAAGAATTTGAGCGATATGTTGTAGATGTATGCATAGTGTTTGTCAATAAGTTGTGACAATGCCGTGCGATCTCCATTATTGACCTTTTCAATGAGTTCCAGGTCCTCGATATTTGATATCTCTTCTTTAGTAGCCATTTTTAATGTTCTCCGGTTAGGCGCTTATCAGTCTTTTTGAAGTCGTTTATTTTATGAATCCTTTTCAAAAGATATCCCTTTATTTTTCAATGTGATCTTTTCCTTTTCTGTCATGGTGTTGGCATCCATCCAATAGGTTACACCACACCTAGAGAAAAGAGCCGTTGCCAGTATCATTAGACTCAATATGCTTAAAACGGCTACCATTGTGCCCGAAACAAGTCCAAGCATCAATAACAGAAGCATGCATCCGACAAGGGCAAATCTTATTCCCCTATCCATTGCACCAATATTTCGCTTAAATCCATACGTCAATCCCTTGAGTAATCTGTCCTTGGAAATCATAATCTTCTTTGTTGTCTTTCTTATTGATATCCATAGAATAGCCAGGTGTGACAAAACTTGAGAAAAATTTGTTCGAGAAGATAAAGTGAAGTGCCTAGTCTTTCACGGTCACACCGATGCGCGGATCTAGAGATTTGATCAATGCGCATATTTCGAAGCTTACTTCTTCGAAGTCTTCTGCCTCTTCCGGCAGTAGGAGCCACTTTTTTATGTTATAAAGCTGCAGGTGCCTAACTGATTTGAACTCCTTCATAAGGCTGTCATGATATTCTTGCGAAGTACCGATCCATATGCCATTGTCAGTGGGCTTTTCGGTATTATGCCTGGTTGCCAATAGGATTTTGTTATTCCCATAAACTGCATAATTGCCAAACATCTTTTTGACTCGGACAGGCATGGGGTATAACCCTTCCAGAATGAAATCATGGGGCATTTCTGTCATTGGTATTTTACTTTAGGGACCTTAAACCCCGTTTTGCTATGTAGGCAGTCTCCTTGCTGTCTGATTTGGAAGTCCAGTCAGCAATAAGGTCTTGTGCCCAGTCTGGGTCAGATTTAGCTGCATCATTGATCCAATTGGCAACGGAATCCCTGACATATTTTGACGAATCTTCCTTCAAAGGTTCAATCAGTGGAAGTCCCCTGGATGGGTTATCCTGAAAATCGGCTATTTTTTTTGTCCATACGCCAACCGGGCGTAACACTTCCACGGCATAACGTCTTACGTTTTCATCCTCAGAGGCTGTCCAACCAGAAAGGATATTGATGGCGGTATCCAGGTCATCTATGAGCCTTTCTTTGGTTGCGAAAATCACCACTTCTCTGACACCAAAGTGACTGTCAGCGGCATAGCCTTTCATGGCTTTCAGGAGTTCTGCAGTATCATCATGGTGTAAGCTTTGCGCCCAACAAGCCCAGCACCTGACAACATCACTCGTATGGTCTATTAATTTTTGGTAGATGCCTTCGTCTTGTGTTTGAATGCCCAAAGTTTCACCTATTACCCGTGTCAGACTGTTCGCACTGGGCTTCTTTATCTGAGTGATGGCTTCAACAAAGGTGGGATACCATTTGTAATTATCTATTTGATCGAGTGTCAGTCTAAGGAGGACCTGTTGGTCGACTGCAAGCCATTCTATGAGGTTGCGGGTTTCCGTTTGACCTGTATTTAGGAAGTCCAATACCTCCGGATCCAAATCTTTTGAACTTCTTGGACCTTTTCTTTCGGATATATGCTGGGGGATACTCATGATAATTCTCAAGTTAAAAAATGAATAGAGGAAGCCAATAGTTGGCTCCCTCTTAAAACAAACATCTAATAATAAAACATAAAAAGATTATCTATAATCTGATTCGTTCTCGAATAAGCCCTCGGCAAAAGGTTGAACAGGTTCGTCAACTGCTGTCATGGCCAATTGATTGGTCAGGTTCGACATCACCTTCGCAGCAATATTGGTAACAACTTCAATCGCTTGGGCTTTAGTATAACCTGCACTTTCAAATTCCTTGATTACCTCATCCGAAACTCTTCCTTTTGACTTGTAGACCTCAAGAGCGAATGTTCTAAGCGCATCGAATTTCTCGGTGGGTATACTGCCTTCATTTCTGATGGCTATTAGGTCGTTTTCTTCAGACCCGAAGAAGGCCTTTCCAAGCATTTGATGTCCAGAAGCACAATACTTGCATCTATTTTCTACAGCAATTGACATCTGAATAACATTGTGCTCTTCCGGTGTCAAAACACCATTTTTTTGCAGTTCAAGCTGCGTAAGCCAGTAAGATCTCAGAGCAGCGGGAGATGCACTTAATACCTTGGCCAAATTAGGCACGAACTGAAAATTCTGTTCATACCAATCGAATACTTCCTTTACTTCTTGTGGTTCGTCATTGACCACGTCCATTTTAAAGCCTCTCAATGTTTCTTTCATATCCTTTGATTTAAAGGCGAGGAAACTTCATGACAATGTTATCAACCATGAGGAACTACTGCCCTGAAGTTCTCCGTTGCCTTGATTTTTTGTTAGAGAATTGGTTTTAAATGGAAGACCTCTTTATAGGGTGTCGCTGCTTCTCGCAAGTGGACATTGTCTTTAAAGGCTTTTGTCTTCTCTAATCTGTCAAGTGCTTGTGAGCCACCTTTCCATTCTGCGAATGCGATTAAGGATGGATGCCAGTTTTGATCTCTTGCACCTATAGAATTGAGCGTAGCGATAGGTGTGTAGCCAATATTGCCTTTGGTCGCCTCTGGCATTACCGCACCAAAATATTGTTGAAGTTTAGTCGCGTTTGCTGGGTCGACCCATAAGGCGGCAAAGTCATAGACTTTGTTGTCACTTATTGCTATAGTCTTGGATTCTTCTACCTGGAAGTATCCCTGAACTAAATAATTTAAAGCGTTATCTCGAATATTTCTTAGCTTTAGGTATTCAGGGTTTTTCTCAAATGCCCTTTTTTCTTCAATACTTCCCCATTCAAAGAAGACTACCACTTTGGCCGGGCTATCTCCCAATACACTTCGGGTAGTTGCGAAGCTTGCTATAGGTCTTGCTCCGTATGGCATGGCCACAGGCATTACTTTGGAGAAATAATCCTGATAGAATTGACTGTCTTTTCCTTCTCTAATAGATAGCAGTGCTACCTCTACTAATTTACCTTTTGTAAAGGTGATGTTCTGGGTTTTCTGAGCAAAAGCACTTGTTGTTAAGATAAGTGCGAATGCAATTATTACATTTTTCATGATTTTGATTTATTCGTTTTGGTTATTTCTGAATTATACTTGGGCCATTCCACCGTCTACTGGAAGTTCAATTCCATTGACAAAGGAGGCATCGTCTGATGCGAGGAAGAGAACCGCTTTGGCGATTTCTTCGCTGGTGCCCATTCTTCCGAGGGGTACCATGGTTTTTACTTGTTCTTTGAAACCATTCGCTTGTTCTTCCGTCAGATCCATTTTACCCCATACAGGAGTTTCGACAGGTCCGGGAGACATGGCATTCACTCTGATTTGTCGCGGAGAGAGTTCTGCAGAAAGCGTTCTTACGAGAGATCTCATGGCTGCTTTAGTGGCCCCATAAACGCTTAAGCCAGGCATGCCTTTGACATTAGATACACTCGTATTCAGAATAATGCTGGCACCATCATTTAGATGCGGAAGGGCTGCTTGTATGGTGAAATAGGCACCTGCAAAGTTCACATCCCACATAGAGTCGTAATATGCTCTGTCCGCCATTTCGAAGGGGCGCGGTTTTGCAATGCCAGCGTTGATAAACAGGATATCAATCTTTCCGAATTTGTCAGCAGCATTGATGATCGTTTCTTCGACTTTTTCCGGATTACTCACGTCTGCTACCAAGCCAACGGTGTTCTCTGAAGCATCTTGATTGTATGCATCAATAGCCTCCTGGCGTCTTCCTATGATGGTTACTTTGGCACCCTCTTTCTCAAAGAGTTTGGCTGTTTCAAGGCCCATTCCACTGTTTCCTCCAGTAATAAAAGCCACCTTATTTTCTAGTCTCATATCTTTCTAGTTTTCAATTTTTACACTAGTGATATCCGAGAAGGCGGGAGGTGTGACAGAAGTGAGATGAAAAATTTAAACTGAGTAGGAAATTGGGGTTTTTGAAGCTCCTGAAGAATCTGATTGAAGTATTGGTGAGCTAATTTTGTATGGTGTTATTGAGGAAACGAGTTGTGCTTGTTTTAATAGTGAGGAATATCTTGTCTCTCATCAAAGCAAATACTCAATTTAGAATATTGGTCTGATAATTGATCAATCAAGAATTTTTAAGTTCTGATAATGACCGAGAAGATAAAAGTTAAACTTTGCAGCCACCGTGCCTATAAATCATTTATTGCTGAGCATACCCGAGACAAAGTGCTCACTTCAACCTTCCTTATCCCAGAAAATCTAAATAAGCTTTTGAATGACATACCAAGTTATGAAGTGGTCAGAAATGCTTCCATTAAGGAGTTAGCACTTCAGGTATGGTCATCAGAGCAATTAATCAAGAAAGAGAAAAAGTCCTTGACCTTCAGGCAATCTACTGAAGACGAGATAAGAAAGAGTTTTTACTGCTATCAATATGGTGGTGAAGCATTGTCCGTTTCGATGGGGCTAGGAGACCTTAAACATTTTAGTTCAGAAGAACTGATACTGGTTTACAAAGACGAAAGAATTCTTCCCATCAATTCGAACTGGGATTTAAGCACCGCCAGTTGGGGTTCGATGAGCCGAAAGAGAAAGGAGCAAACCACCTTTAATGATTATGTCACCGCGCACTTAAAAGACGCTTCAAGAGGCATGAAGGCTGTCTTAGTTGGGGCTGCAGATGGAAAAATGAAGATAAACGAGGAGTTTAGAGATGATTACCATCGGTATGTTAAGGCTGCAGCTAGCAACCTGAACTTCTCTGTTTTAGAAAAAACGAATCAAGGATGGGGTAAAAAATACTTGGACTATTGGGCCGATCAATTGGATAAGCATCACAATGTCGCATATCAGCTGTTAGGGTATACTCGTTCAATGCCCTATACGACCAAGGAACTAAAACAGATATTACCTCGTGATGTTAAGAAAGAGGGCTTGCCCTGCTTTCTCATTTACCGAAATCTGGTTCAGGGTCACATTGCCATTCCTATACCGGATGATGTGTCGCCTCAAAGCGTTTTTGAAGCGATTTTGGAGACACTTTTGCATGTGAAGAAAGATATTGAGCAAGAGACTTTAGCACTAAGAGCACTGATTGCGTCACAGTTAGAAGTGGTTGAACCTTTTGGCCCCTATGCGTATGAACCCGGATCACAAGCCAGAATGAAGGAAGCACTCGCACGATCTCGGGCAAAGAAGGTAAGCGAACCCATAGCGTTAGCACCTGGCCAAGTACTGAAGGAAGATCTTCTTAATGAGGTAGATAGGATTTTTCAATTCAAGGGAGCGGAATTGACAAGCTTTGATTATTTCAAGGAAAAATTTCTTGAAGCGTATCCTGTTGATTAGAAAGATCCGGTACTATTATTGACAAGGTTGGTCTTGGACAAGCTAGTGCTTATATTATCCGACATAAACATTAAACTAAACTCAGCACTTTATCAAAACCATGAAATTTGTACTCTTCCTATTTATCACCCTAGTTTTTTGCCATACCACCTTTGCACAGACTGATGATCAAGTGGTTCGTCTGCAGGACGGTTCAGGATCTCAAGTCCTCATGGACAAGCAGTTCTTTGGTAAAGATTCTAAAAAGAACATTGTGCTGTATTTGTTCTCGGAGGATTGCAAAACGTGCAGGTCCAGTTTTAATGATTTTATCAAGGAGAATGCTCAGTTATTGGAGGATTATAAGGGGCAGTTCGAATTGAGGAGTATATATGTGATGAAAAATGGTAACCAGCCTGCGGTGGTTAGAGAGTGGCAGAATATGACCAAGCCTTGGCCTATTTCGAGCTACTACGATGCTAAAGGGCATTTTTCAAAATTCGTCAATGAAAACTCAGCCCTTGTAATCACCCTTGTAGACGGGCTAAACGTCAGAGAGAGTGCTGTCTTGAGTGATGACAAAGAGATGTTAAAGGAGGCAATAACCCAGCACCCTTTGACCACTTTTATAAGCTCCAAAAACTCCTCAATTACTACTAGTGATAAGGCCGACCTGATAATGCAAAAGCGCATTCTTCCTGGAAAAATGGAAGTGGTCATTAGAAACTATGATGAAGATGTTGGAGAAGTGATGTCGATAGAAACCTATTTTTTAGAAGATAGCCCTAGAGTCGGAATAACGCTTAAGCCTACTTTAATAGGAAGTGATGTGAGTTACTTCAAGGAAGGCAAACAGGTCAGTTCTTATGGTCCGGTTGAATCTCACAAGGATTGGACTTTTATACAAAACCTGAGGCTTAAGGAGCCAGTCGATGGTATCAGTACACAATTGACAGATTTGTTTACCGAACCCACAGAACTTCATAAAGGAAAATCAAAAGAAGAAATCACGGTGTATCGAAGAGTGACAATCCAGGACCACATGGGTAACTTAATGTCATATAAACTTTATAAAGGATATGATGACGAACTGCTGGAAGAATATGATCTGTCAGATCAACCAAGATTCGAACAGCTTAAGCGTGAGGGTGACGGTGAGATAAATCTTAGTGTGGAGATAACTGAAGAAACAGATGTTGAAGAAATAGTAGAGATAGATCTTGACGTAGAGGTGGCAGAGGAAACGGAAATAGAGGATATGTTTGCAGATGATTCTTCATCAGAAGAGGACTCAAAACCAACTAATGAAAGTACTGCGAACAGTGCGCCTGCTGATAATTACTACACATTAGAGGGTAACCCTACTACGAAAGAGAAAGCTAGACTAATAGAGATGAAAAGGCGACTTCCTGGTAAGGAATTAGAAATGGTAAGACTCGTTGAAGAAGGTGGAGGATGGGCTGAGGTTCTATCCCTAGGAGCTGAAATCGATTATTTTCAACCTAAAACCGGACTGCTTCTGGAGCTTTCGGAAAGCGATGATTTTGTGGTTTCATATGTCGTTGAAAACGAGATCGCGGATGAATTCTCAAAGGCTGAAACTTATGTCAGAATTACACATTTAAACAATGACTTTGACGTTACAGAGGATAAATCAGTCGCACCCTACTTTCGGGTTGAGGATTTCTTTACCCGGACGCTCTCAGGAAATGACCTATATAGAATCGAAGAATTAGCGAAATACCGACTCGTAACACTCTGGGATAAGGACTACAATTTGTTGTCATACAAGCTCTATAAAGGCTATGAGGATGAATTGTTGGAAGACTTTGACATGAGGAAATAATATATAAGGCCTTTAAACTTGAAGGCCAATTTTGAAAGCAAGAGCGCAATAATTGTTGGGCTATTGCTTTTATTTAATATCATTTGACTGAATTATAAAAGAACTGTTCCATTGAGATATATAAAAGACGTTTTCAGATCTAGCGAATCCGACTTTCTGCGCCATGTCATAGAAGACTTTCGAGATGGTTCACGCAAAATAAAAGTTGTTTTGTTGGGAGCATCTGATGATGAAAGAGATGTAAATGGTTCTTTTAGGGATGATTACAAGTATTATGTAAGCAATTCAGATGATAATTTATTCATAGGGCCGCTAGAAAAGCCCCCATATCCTTTTGGTCCAGAAAAATATTACAATAAAAAAGGGGAGGAAGTCCACAACTATTGGGAAACACGATTAGATTCAGCTGGTTATTACCGTTATCGTGATAGAAGTTATGACTTTTATAGACCATACACCTCCGCTGAACTTGCGCAAATGATACCAAGAGGAGTCAATGAGAATGAACTCCCCTGTTTTCTGATTTATCGCGTTCTGGAAAAAGAACACATTTTAATTCCGATACCAGATGATATGTCCCTTAAAGAGGTTTTTGACCCACTTTTGAAAACGGTATTGCATGTCAATGAAAAGATTGATGCTGAGGTTTCAGAACTGAGAAAATTTATAGCGCTAGAATTGGAAATGGTACCATACAATGGTGCCTATGCATCTAAACCCGGATCAAAAGCTCGGATGAAAGAAGTCCTTGACCGTGCACGTGCTTTAAAGGAGGGAAAACCCATATCGCCTCCTACAAAACAGGAGTTGAAACCAGGTCAGGTGAATAAAGAGGATTTCGATAAGGAAGTTGAGAGTATCTTGGCTTTCAGGGGCGCTAAACTATTAAGCTTTGATTACTTCAAGAAACAGTTCTTGACTTATTATCCGGATTTCCAGAATGGTAGCGACCACTTATTACTGGATCAGAGTATTGAAAACGAGGCCTATCGTTCGGTTTTGATGGAACGTCTGACGAAAAGAGATATTGAGGTGTTGAAGTTGATTGCTCAGCGCAAGACTGTCCATGAGATAGCTGATGCTCTTATGATGGTGCGTTTTACGGTAGATACCCTACGTAAAAACATGATAAGAAAGCTAGAATTGGAGGGCTTGAAGGAATTATACCGTTTTTCAACCTTGGTCAGTTTTGAGGATTGATATATCAAATACTTGCAAGTTATTGGTGGCTTTCTAGCGTCTAAAACCTGCGGGTAATCCACTAAAGGCGGACAAGATGGGCTTCTCATATAATTATGTCAAATCAGAATGACTGAAGGGCTGGTCAACACCAACCACCTCATAAAGTATTTAGATATTTTCCTCTTCAGCCTCAGACTCTTCTGTGAATCATTCAGTCCGCCTTTAACGATTCAATCGGATTACGGATAGCAACTCGATAGGTATGCCCTCCGACAGCCAAGCCTGTTATCGCGATCATAATGACAAAGGTGGTCAGGAAAGTGAAGTGATCAATTGATGTATGATAGGCGTACCCGTTGAGCCAATCGGACATTAGGTAGTAGGCAACAGGTGCTGCTATGAAGAATGCAAGCGATGAAAGTAAAAGAAAGTCCTTTGAAAGTAATATCAATATTTTTGCAAGCGGTGCGCCAAGAATTTTTCTAACACCCACCTCTTTAATTTTCAGTCGCACTTTGTGTGCTGATAGTCCATAAAGACCCAAACAAGCAACGATGATGACTAGAAAGGTAAATCCTCTAGCCAATTGTGCTGTTTTTATTTCATCCAGATATGCTCTATCGAATATGTCATCGAAGTATGAATAGTCAAATGGATATTTAGGAGAAAACTTATCATAGGTTGCTTCTATAGCAGCAACAGTTTCCTCGAGCTGTCCTCCGGAAATTTTAACAGAAATCGTCCGGTGACGCTCGCTCAGGAAGATTTGCAGGGGTTCAATTTTTTGTCTTAAAGAATGCTGATGAAAGTCTTTGATCACACCAACCACACGACCTGTATCTCCCGATTGTGTAATCATGGCCTGACCTATAGGGTCTTTCCAGCCAATGGCCTTCACAGCGGCTTCATTCAGAATCACCCCTTTTTTATCAGAAGCTATGTCTCGTTTAAAAGGCCTGCCTTCAGCAAAAGCCAGTTCATATAAGTCAAAAAAATCGTAGTCTACTGTCGCTATGTATATAGGGATTTTCGTATCCTCACTTTTTCCAGGCCAATAGGCATTCGAACTAGAGATTACATTGTTGGGTAGGGAAGAAGACGAGGAAACAGCTAATACCCCTGGTAGCGACTTTAGTTCTTGCTTAAATGCTGGGAGTTGTTTTGTGATGCCCGCATCTCTCAGGCCAAGCACAACCACTTGATCACGCACATAGCCCGTATCAATGTTTTCAACGAAATTCATTTGCTTTGACATGACCAGAGCAATGATTATCAGTCCGCTGGAAACAGTGAACTGAAAAATGACCAGGATACTTCTTAATATAGAACCTCTTTGACTTCCATTCCTTTGGTCAATGCCTTTAAGGCTGGCAATAGGTTTGAATGAAGTAAGAAGCAGGGCGGGGTATATGCCTGTAAGAAGACTCAAACCGAAAGAGGCCCCAATTAATGCGAACCATAGTTTTGGTTGTTCAAAATCCAATGTGAGCTCACGGCCTACAAATTGTGAAAAGGTAGGCAATAATAGCGTAGTGCATACAAGAGACAATGTAAGCGCAAGCGATACAATCACACCGGACTCTAATAAAGAGTGAATTATCAAATTGTGATTTTGCGCTCCAATGATTTTTCTGACTCCTATCTCTTTGATTTTGCTCATTGAACGGGCAGTAGACAAATTGATATAATTAATTCCCGCTATTAATAAGACCAATGATGCAATCGCTAGATATATATACAACCTTTGCCGGTCGACATTTGGTGCAATATCGAAATTCACATCTTGCGCAAAGTGAGCCTCTTTTAATGATTGAAGAAAAAAGCTGGCTTCTTGTCCATCTGCGTCAATCGGATCATTAGCATATTTTGCGCGTATCAAGGGGAGTTTTTCTTGTAGAGATTCCCGTTTCACTCCCGATTGAGTCGTTAAGAAAGTATAGTAACCGTTGTTATTCCATCTGTTTAGGGACTCATTCTGAAAGGTCATAATAGATTCAAGGTGAACCACAATATCCATAGTGAAATGAGAGTTTTTGGGCATATCCTTGAATACCCCCGAAACTTTTAATGGAAGTTGATCTCTGAATTGAATGGTCTCATTCAACACTGACGTTTTCCCAAAGTATTTCTTCGCCACGGATTCTGAAATTGCCACGGAGTTTCGCTCACCTAAGAAACCCGAAATAGATCCGTGTAGTGGTTCAATGGAGAAAATTTTGAAGGTTTGTGGATCGGCTATATAGATTGTTGGTTCTAAGAAAGTCTCATTTCCCGCTGTCATTAGTGTATTGGCATATCTTACCATGCGTGCCGCATGTTCAACTTCAGGAAATTCTCGTTCCAATGCGGGAGCTAAGGGACCGGGGGTAGTGGCGTATTTATGTGATCCTTGATAATCTCCGTATATATCCGTCTTGTATATTCTGAAAATTCTATCCTTTTTTTCATGGTACTCATCGTAGTTGAACTCATGAGAGACATAGAGAGCGACCAATAGAAAAACAATTATGCCTGAGGTCAATCCAAGGCTATTGAGAAGGACATAATTTTTATCTCTTCGGAATGACCGAAAAATAACTCTGAGCTTTTTGAACATTATCTTGATTTAAGGTTGATTCATCATGATAATGACGACTACAAGACAAAGTCATTACTTGCCAACCTTAAACATCCTTACCCTCATTCCTTTTGAGCATTTAGCTGTTGTATAAAGTAAGAAGGCTTGAGTCCGGTTTTTTTCTGAAAGGCTTTGGAGAAGGATTGTGCTGTATTATAACCGGATTCTTTCGCTATAGCTTCGATGGTGTACAGTCTGAACTTATGATCTTCGTGAAGCCTTTTAATGGAATATTTAATCCTAAGCTCATTCAAATAGTTCGAAAAGTTCGTGCTCTTGTAGGTGTTGATGACCTTTGATAAATAGGTGCCATTCGTATTCAACTCCTTGGCTAAAGAGGGTAAGGTATGATTTTCTAAAAACTGTTCTCTTTCTTCGAATGCCTCCAGTTTGCTCAGTATCTCGTTAATCAACTCTACCGATAAACCAGTATTAGGGGAGCGATTTGCTTTTGCATCAGACACCAGCAGGTCTCTTTCTTTTTTTTCTTCCTTCAGCTGTTCAATAATTGCCCAGAACTTTCTTTTATTGATTCTATTTAACCGTAGGCTGTAGAGCAAAATGATCAATACAATGCCAGCAACAACTATAAGAATGAAAAGGTATCTTCTTGTCCGTTCATTTTTGCGTTCCAATAACTCAATCAATTCAACCCTTTGATCATAGATATTGGCGATTTCAATGCCATATGCCATGCCATTTTCAAGAATGCCTTGTTTAGTGCGGAAAACACTGTCGGCCTTGATATAGTGGTTAATGAACTTTAATTGTTCTTCCAGTTCTCCTTTGTCTTCGTAATGGCCGATTAAAAGTTCGTAGATAGCCAGAAAATCGTATTCCAAGGGCAAGGCGTCTTGTACGTAATGGTCTACTTGCCGCAAGTAATCAATGCCTGAGATCTCATCATTCAATTTCATTTGGCTCTTCCCCAAATAGAGATTCGCGTAAGCATTGAATTCATCAATTCTGAAATATTCCTTATCTATCAGGTTTTTCCCTATCAAAAGGCTGTCTATGGCCACATGGTAATCACCTTTTTTATATGCATTCGCACCGGATAAGACCGTGAAGTAGGCCAGCAGGGTGGTGTCATTGGTACTCATAGCCATAGGGTAGCCTTTGTTTATAGTCAAATCTGCCGAGTCCAAGAGTTCATTCCTGAAGTAAGCATTTGCGAGCTGATATATACTATTCGTTATGACGAGACCTTGATCGGCAAAGCCATTCTCTTCAATGAATTCTATATATTCTTTGTACTGCGATAGCGCTTCTCTGTAATTGCGTGTTACCATATTGAGTGCGGCAATGTTGGCCCTGACATGCAATTCTACTCGTCTGTTTCCACCTCTTTTGGCATAAAAAAGTGCGGAAAGGAAATCATCAAGTGCTTTTTCATAATCTCCCAATTCGAAGTATATGGTTCCCTTTTGAGAATAAGGAGATGTTGGAAGGTATTCGTGGTTTTCAAGTTCTCGGCTGAAGAAAATGGCAGAGTCACAATAAAGAATGGCATTTCGGACATTAGACGATCTGGAAAGGTTGAAATAAGCATAAGCGATGCGTTCACTATCATTCTCATTTTTTGCCTTCTTTAAATAAGCCTTTCCATACAGTTGGTCATTAATGGTGTCCGCAGTTGGTTTAAGAAAGTAAGTGTCCAGGTCATAGTAGGACAAGTTGGCCAGGGAATCGATCAATTTATTTTGGCCATTAGCGTCAATGCCTAAAGTCAAACAAAGCAGTACTAAAGCCAACCTTTTCAGAACAGACTTCACACTACCTGAAGGGGTACTCAATTTCAATATCTTGTCCATTGCAAACATTTCAAATTATAATTCAGATCTATCATGTGCAATAGATCTTGTCTCAAAGTAGTAATTGCCATTTGGGATTGAGAAGTAATTTTCCGACTTCATCTCTGCATTTATAAATTTCATGGGAATTGGTTCTTTGTTTGGGGTCGTTTCAAGCCAAGGTGCCTACAAAGAGCATAAGCCTAAGCTATTAGAATAACCAAACTAATTATATCTTGGACCTCAGATGATGAATAGAAAAATAACATCAGTGCTATTCAGTATAGTAGCCTTAAGCCTAATCGTCTATTTTTTAAAGACTACGGAATTGAGTGTTGAATTCAGTATGTATTTCAAACCTGAATACTATTTGAAATTCTCTTTGTTGATTATCAGTGTAATGCTGCTTAATGCGGCCTTTCTTCTTTTTAAAAATGCCAGGGGAGCAAACCTCTCACTCGCAATTTTTGGTTACACCATCTTGGAAGAAATTATGTTTGATCTAATAGGGGTCACTGCTGTCAATATGCCATTACCCGCCTATATTGTGTTGTTTGTTTGCGCTGTACCCAGTCTTTGGATAGCGCACTCAAATAGATTCAAAACTGAAAAACTATCAACAAAGGGATTAATTATTAGCCTGGTTATTGGGGCACTCGAAAGCCTTTTCCCCATATTGTTTTAGAGGAATGCAAGTGGTAATAAAATCAACATTCTTCAACACCAAAATGTTGGCCTAAGTGGACAGGTAGAAAATGGGGTTTTGTTGGGGGCACCCACAACATATAAATATTAAACCGTGGCAAACGCTAGATGCAAGATTAGATGGTTATAAAGCCTATTTAATTGGTGATACAACTTATTCTGGTCAAGGTATGGCAGGTATTACCTTGTGATATAATTGCATTTGAAAATCAATTCAGGATATTATGTTGTTTTTTGAAGGAGCTAGCTTAATTTAGGTTGACTGGCCTAATAACGACCAAACCATCTAAACTATGTCAAACAAGTTATTGAAGAAAGTTTTTGTGCTTTGTACTTTGACTCTCATTCTTTCAAGTTCGAGCATCATATTCATAAATACAGCTCCAGTATTTAATTCAATGCCGATAACATCAATTTTTTCTAATCAAGATTATGAATATGAATTAATAGTTGTTGACTCAGATGGTGACCCAATTGAAATTACAGCTGAGAATTTACCTGATTGGTTATCCATAGAAAGTGAGAGTGGCGGAGAAGGTAAAGTTCTGATTGCTAATAATGATAATGCGACTTTTAAAGCCGAATTGGTATTTGCAGGAGGGATTGTTTATGATTCTGAAGATAATTTGTTTGTGGTTAATAGCAGTAGACATCATATACTCAAGATTACTCCAGAGGGTGATGTAACGGTATTTGCAGGTCAAGAAACTGGCGGTTTTGGTAGCTTTGCGGAAGGGAATGGGACTTCTGCGCGATTTGATAACCCTAGAGATATAGTAATAGATGAAAATGATAATCTATATGTAACCGACCAATCTAATCATAGAATAAGGAAGATTTCACCCGGTGGAGATGTAACTACGCTAGCTGGTAATGGTCAGGTTGGTTTCGAAAATGGAAATGGTATTGAAGCACAGTTTAATAACCCATTAGGAATAGACTTTTATAATGGAGAATATTTCTTGGTAGGCGATCTTGATAATGATGCTATTAGAAGAGTTGATTTAGATGGCAATGTAACCACGCTTGAAATACAGGCCGAATCACCGAACGGTGACATTTCTATTACTCCAAATTACATTACTCATGATCAGTTTGGAAACATTCTCTTTACCAACAATAAGAACGATGATTCTGATATATCAGTCAGAATGATAAGCCCTGAGGGCATAATGTCTATTATCTCAGGCTCGACAAAAGGAGATATTTTAGGTGATTTTACCGAGGCTAGATTCGATAACCTTGGAGATATAGCGGTTGATAAATCGGGAAGAATCTATGTTGCTGAAGTAAATCTAGAATCAGTTAAGTACTTAGATATTGATGGTAGCGCCAAGTTGTTATTTTCCTCTCAAAGCATTGGAGCAGCCAATGGTTTGAGTTTTAATAAGGAAGGAGATATACTTTTGAGTTACCCTACTCAAGTAAATAGAATTAAAACTCCCAGAATTGTTCTTAAAGGAAACCCCGAAGGTGAAAGTGGAGAATTTAATATTGAGATATTAGCAACAGACAATCAAGGTGGGCAAACAACACAGACTTTTGAATTAAGTGTTACACCTGCTCCTCCCGAGATTACTTCTTCAAATGCACTAAGCCTAGATGAGAATACTAATGAAGCAGTTTATACTATTACAGCAACAGATTCTGAAAGCATTACCTATGGTTTAGGAAGTGGAAATGATGAAAGTTTATTTACGGTAGATCAAACTTCAGGTGTTATAAACTTTAATACTCCCCCTGATTTTGAAAATCCTCAAGATGCTGATGCTAATAATGTTTATGAAATTGAAGTGCAAGCCAGCAATGCTGATGCAACAGCTTCACTATTAGTTTCAATCACAATAAATAATGTAAGTGATGTAAACCCGGTATTTAGTACAACTCCGATCATTTCTATTAACGATAATGAAAACTATAGATATGAAATTGAAGTCACAGATGCTGATAATGATACTCCTCTAATTTCAGCTACTGTTTTGCCTGATTGGCTATCAATAATCGATAATTTAGATGGGTCAGCAGTTTTGGAAGGAATAGCAAATGTGACCAACGATGCATATGATGTAACACTTGAAGCTAACGATCAAAATGGAGGAATAACTCAGCAATCTTTTACTATACAAGTAGTAGACGTTACAGGACCTGAATTTACCTCTGCCGATATAGTTGATGTAAGTGAAAATGACTTTGGGATATTCTATACAGCTACAGTTAATGAAATAAACGCTTTTACATTATCCTTAAGTGGTGGAGCAGATCAGGCACTATTTAACTTCGATAACAATACTGGAGAATTGAGTTTCAATCAACCTCCAGACTTTGAAAACCCTCAAGATGAAAATAGCGATAACACATATTTAATCGAAGTCACTGCCGAAGATGCTTCTAATAATGTCTCAGTGCTGATGTTATCTGTACAAGTGCAAGATATAGACCCTGAAGCTATTCTGAGAGTAGAAGGCGATCTCGAAATTCCTTCAACAGCTTTGGGTTTGACTTCAGAATTTTCTGTATCAGCTTTTAATGATGGAGAGGCCGATTTGGTGATTTCTGAAATTACTTATCCCGAAGGTTTTGAAGGGCCAGTAGGTGGAATAACCATAACTAGTGGTGCGACTGAATCCATAACTTTTTCTTTCAAACCTCTTGAAAGCAGAACATATGATGGTGACATTATCATTAGATCTAATGGAGGCCAAGCCATTCTAGGGGTAAGTGCCGATGGTCAAATTATTACTTCTATTGACGATCCTCAACTGAAATCACAATTATCAGTTTATCCAAACCCAGCCTCAGAAATTATTACAGTTGATCTCTCCAAGGTCAATATTAAACAGGTAAACTATGTGAGTTTATTGACCTTAGAAGGCGACAGGCTATCAAAGCTATTAGATATAAAAACAGATTTAATACATATCGATGTAGGCAATCTGCCCACAGGAGTAGTGCTATTAGAAATAGCTACAGATAGTGGTTCAATATTCAAGAAAGTTATCATTAAGCGATGAGCAACATGAAGCGATCATTATTAGGCTCCATTTTCCTACAATAGTTTTGTCGCTATCCTGCCCATCTGGTTCAGATGGAGTGCCTGACCCTACACAAAAGCCTCCTCCTGTTGGCTTCGTAGAATACCTAGCGTTTTCAAAAAAACGTGCGGGTAAGGCATATAAAAAGCCAGCTACTTTTGTAACTGTCTGATTTTCAAGTGGGTCCACCCCGCCTAAGGCGTGCAAGCTGGGCTCGAACCAGGGACTTTCTGATTATGAGTTGGGCGCTTAATTTAAGAGTTGCGAAATCAAGCTTACTGAGAAAATGGTCAACATAAACCAACCAATAAAACCCTGAATAATGGCCAGGTAACGCGGGAGTCCTTTGATGGGGATTTCACCGAAGCCCAAGGTGGTAAAGGTGTTGATACTGAGCATTAAGGCGTTGAGGATCTTGATAAAGAGATCATAGATCAGTGCAATCAAGAATGCAGTGATGAGCAAGGTCGATTTCCCAAACCGTTTAGATGATGGCAGATCACTCCACGTACCCTTCATTACATCTACCTTACTAAGCAATGAGGCCGTCAGTTTTGTGCTTGATATAGCCCATTTGTACATGGGAAGTGCAGTAGCATGAAAGAACCTGGGTACTTCTTTGCCAGAGCTTTCAATCAGTTCTTTATAATCATTGTATGCCAAAATCTCAGACTGCTTCTCTTCCAAATATACCTCCTGCATTCCCGCATCTTTCTTCATGTATTTGAAGAAGAAGCTGAACCGATTAATGATCCGATTTTTGCCATGACTGTCCCAATGATTTGGGAAGAACAAGTAGATCAAAGCGAAGAAAAAGACGACATAGACCGAGTAGGTGATGGCCTTTGCTGGCTTGGTACCATATTCAGAAAAGGTTTTTAGGAACTGGTTCACCTTCCATTCAAAAAATGTGTCAAAGGAAGGATTCTGTACATACAGATGTTTTAACCGTTTTGTTTCTAAATTTTTCAGGGAGATATAACTAGCATTTGCCGATTCAAGGTCGTGCTGACGTTTATATACGGCATTGAGTGTGCCCAATAATGCGATTTCGGATTTGTAGTATTTGTTGTCGACCACTCTGGCCGAATCGGTGTACAACCGTAAATAATTTTGATTTCTAAAGTTTAGTTCAAAATCTTCTTCAGTAATTGATTGGGCATACTTTCGAATGAAAGTAGTGTACTTGTTCAGCTCCAAAATTCCGGCTGGAAATTGACTCCAATCCAGTCGTATGTTCTGAACTGATTCTGGGATTCTCATCAATAACTTATTTTGCATCTGGTTTTCTCTAATTTCTAAATTCCGAATGCCATCGTCAGAAATCTGAATTTGTAAAAGCCGGTTTCCAAAATCATTATTGAGAATCTGACCTCTGGTTCTACTAAAGAGAATGTAATTAGGGTACTCGCCTAAAAACTTGTTATCTTCTATATTGACAAAGCCAAATCGAGCTACAAACCAGGATATATCGCTCGTTTTATTTGTTCCTTTTAGAATGGATGACTTTAACCAAAGCGCAATAGGAAGTTGATCATCGAGATTAGACCCAGATAGAATCTCGGGATCCAATTCGAATATGTTTCTCTCCAAAGAGAGGGTACTACCAGAAGAATAATTACCAAAATTGCCTTGTCTATGCTCATAAAACTCATCATCGTAGCGTATCTGAACTGAGTTCTTGAAATGGCAGTGTGCCATTGACAATGCAGAATTCTTTATGAATACCGAATTGTGAAAGACAATGTTGTTAAACGCTACGGCATAAGATTCATTAATATATAAACCCTGCATGAAGACATTCTCTAGCACTATCGCTTTGTAGATTTCTATGCTATCTGTCCTGATTGGAACAAAAGTATCTATGCCTCGCTTCTCTAAGATGATATGCTTATCCGCAACGGTGTCTAGAATGATGTTGGCATTTTTTAAGGTGAATGTGTCACTTTTTTCTTTAGCAATCATTTCATACACTTCGCCAAGGGTATACTTCGGATAGTTCATGGTCTCCTGAGCAATGGAGAATGTGGCGAGTAATAAGCCTAAAGTAAGGAAGAGATATCGCATAAGGTTGATGGTTGCTTTAAGATAATCACTTCATATTAGAATGTCATGCTGTCCGCCAGTTGGCGGATCAGCATCTGCTCAGATCCTGAAACGAGCCTGTCTATTGACCAAGCCAGATTCAGGGTGACGTGGGTGGGTTTAGTTAAGTAGCTGCGAAATCAGCGGCATCGATAAATGAATGAGATTGTAGAATGCCCAATATGGATTTGAAGCACATAGAGGCAGTTTTGCATTTCAAAAAAGCACGCGAATAGCACGCAATAAGTACGAGATTAGGCATAAAAAAAGACAGCTATTTTCATAACTGTCTGATTTTCAATTGGACCCACTCCACCAAAGGTGGATAAACTGGGCTTCCCGATATTCGCTACGCTTCATCGGGACAGACTCCTCACCCAGTATGCCTTAAAACAAAAATGACCCAATCCCGAGGTTTCGGGACTGAGTCATTTTGTTTTGTGGGCCCACCTGGGCTCGAACCAGGGACTTTCTGATTATGAGATAGGCTTATATTTAGCTTCAGATACCCAAGTGAATAGCTGTATTATTTAAAAGCCAGTTTCCTGAAAAAAATCAGCTGCTTTGACCAGCCTTTTTTCATCTACGACACTAATTTTTCTACCCTCAAGCTTGATGAGCCCCTCAGTCTTGAATTCGGAAAGCAAGCGTATTAATGTTTCTGTGGCAGTACCAACAAGGTTAGCAAGCTCTTGCCGGGTTAGTGACAAATCGATTAACGTACACGTCATTCCTTCCACCCCGTAGGCCTGCTTTAATGTGAGCAAAGTACCTGCAAGCCTTTCTCTAACAGAAAATGATGAGAATTGTGTCAGTTTCTTCTCCATTTGTCCAAGGTGTTTGCATACTTCATTTAATAATTTTTGAAGGAAGACAGGATTTTCACTGACAGCTGAAAGAAAGTCCTCTTTTGGAATGAAGGAAATATAGGATTCTTCGGTTACAGTAGCTGTTGCCGCATAATACTCTTCACTTAGTAAGGCACGGTAGCCAAGGAAATCGTCCTCTTTACTAATGTAAAGGATCTGTTCTCCACCTTTTGGAGTGCTCTGAGAAACTTTCACTTTCCCAGAATGGACACAAAATAAACCCATTGGTCTTGTTCCCTGATAGAAGAGGATTTGGCCTTTTTTATAGGTAATTCTTGAAGTATGTGATGACAACTTGTTGAGTTCTGAATCACTCAATGCTGTCCAGAACTTTAGAGGCCCTGAATGATATAATTGGTCCTGAGGATGTGTTGTTGTTAAAGCCTTCATTTTAAACAGGTTTAAGAGTGAAACATGAAAGGAGGCGACATTAGATGGTGTCTGGTTTATCTGGTGAGTCGGTCTACTTCCTGAGTAAAGAAATTCTCTAATCTATGTACTCCGTGACGTGGGGCAATATTGTCTCTGGCCATCATGGCAAGAAAGAATTCGAAAGGACCATAAGTCTTTGATGAACTGAAAGTTTTCAAAGCCTTTAACAAGATTCTTTTAACCCAATTAGGTAAGTGACTGATCTTAATTGGTCGTTTCCAGGCCTGCAAGGCCAGTTGTGCTATTTCATTTTGTGTAAGGATGTCAGGCCCACCTACCACAACCTCTTTTTCATTATTTTCAATGGAGTCTACAACTACCTTAGCCAAGTCTGATCCATGAATGGGGTTGAGTTTGAATTCTCCGTTTCCAAAGAGGTATACCTTTCCTTTTTTTGCCATATCGAGAAAGTCCTTCATGTCGGAGAAGAAGCCATTTGGCCTGATTACGGAGTAATCTAAACCCCAAAGTTTTAGGGCGTCCACGAATTGTTCTTTGGCTTCCATGATCTTTAGGTGTCTCATTTGTTCACCACCAATAACGGAGACATAGATGAACTTACTGACACCGGCATCTTTTGCTTCATGTAACAGGTTCATGTTGGCCTGATAATCTACATCCATGTATGTGAGTCCATCTTTTTGGCGCGTGATGCCAACCGTTGAAATGATGATATCTGTTTGAGTCATAGTGCCGTTCAGGGTTTCCGGATTGGTCACTTCCGCTTTAATAACTTGATCTTCTTTGAGGCCTAAGCCAAGTAGTTTGTCAGGATTACGCGCTATTGCTTTGAAATCCATTCCTCTGAAGAGCAACTCTTTCACTATATGTCTCCCCAAATATCCAGTTGCCCCGGCTAAAATGATCTTCTTCTTTTTCATGTTTTCTATTCTTTTGAGTTTTGACTTATGTTTATCAGTACTTCGGCTAGAAATACGATGTGTTTTTGTAGATAATCAGTGTTGTTGAAGGTTCCGCTTAAGTACACATCAAGCTCCGGGCAATAGTACATGAAGGCTCCAGTGCTTCCCGAATGACCTATTAACTTGAGTGGCGGTAGATTTGGGTCCAATTCTGATAACGACCACTTTCTGAGGCCGTAGCCATACCAGGTGCCTTTACTTTCAGGTGTCCACAGCTGCATTTTGTTGATGGTTTCCTCACTTAGAAGTGCACCATGGAGCAAGGCCTTCAAGAATACATTTAGGTCTTGACTTGTGCTCCTTATCGAACCACCTGCCCAATCTGCACTTAGGCTTCGAAATTTGCTGATCTCCATTGATCCTGTATAAATCTCGGCCATGTTAAAGTCCGGTTTTCCGGTGGGTTCCGATCGCAGGTTCATGCTGGTCAACTGCATTGATAGAGGTCCGAAGATATTTTCTTGAAAATATTTGTGAAGCGGCATTCCAGATACCTTTTCGATAATCAAGCCAAGAAGTACGTATTCTGTATCGGTATAGTGGTAGCCTTCTCCTGGCTTAAAGCGACCTGAAAAGTTTGCTTTGGTGAATTCGACAAGCTCGACTGGTTTCCAATATCGGTTGGGTTCCTTGAAGATGTTTTGCATCATATTCGCCCCTGTTAAGGGCTGATCTTCGAAATAATCTGGCAAGCCGGAAGTATGATTTAAAAGGTGGTGAAGCGTCAAGTCCGATATATAGTCCTTACCATCGATGACCAGCATTCCATTTACCAAAGAGTCCAGATGGTTAATCACAAGATCATCAAAGGTCAGTTTACCCTTTTCCACTAACTGAGCAATGGCTACACCTGTAAAGGTTTTACCAATGCTAGCCGTATAAAATGGAGTTCTTAATGTCACTTTCTCCCCACCGGTGAACTTACCGTAAACAAGATCCTGAGATATCGATTGATCAGAGGATTCGATTCGGAAGAAGGCATTTTTCACTCCTTCATTCTTGGTGTACTTGTCAAAAATTAACTGAACCTCTGAAGTAGGTCTGCCCTGAGCCAGGCCATTCAAGACTAAACCAGTCAAGAATAGTATCAAGAGTATTACTTTTTTCATTTGATTAGTTTTTGAAAATAGGCCGGATCAAATCTGACCACCGGTCCGGCTCAATGTTGTTTTGTCTTCCGATGTTTGTCGGTTTGAGTTTTGATTTAAGGGGCTTAGAATTCATTAACTACCAGTGTCTCCAGTACTTCATTTACTGGAGCCCAATTTTCCTGGTTGCTGAGCATGATTATCATACTATTGGTCTCAGGCAGTAGAGCAATGATAGAAGTAAAGCCATCTATATTTCCACCATGATTATATACCAGTGTGCCATCTAGTTTGATAGTGAACCAGCCCATACCGGAAGTGAAAAAGTCGTCTTCAGTATAGGGTGCTGCGAAGTAGTCCGTCTTTTCATCAGGTGATAGAAAACTACTCCCCATAAGGGCATCTCCCCATTTTTCTAAGTCAGCAATGGTGCTTTCAAATTCACCTGCGCTGAAGGCCAGTTCCATTAAGTATGGAGCAACTACCTGTCCACCTTTGTAACCTTTGGCAAATCCTTCACCTTGGATATCATCATCGCCTATAGTCGTTTGGTTCAAGCCCAGAGGTGTCATAACCTTTTCCTGGATATAATCATTATAATCCATGTCTGTTAATTCCTCAATGAGCAAACCTAGAATGAGGTACCCTGAGTTGGAATAGGCAAAGGCGCTACCGGGCTCAAATAGAAGACCATCTTCACCAGCTGATTCTTTGATGATTTCATAGATGTCTTCTGGGGCGAAATAAATGTTCTGATTTCTGTAAATCTCTTCAATCACACCTATGTAATCTGGCAATCCTGAATAGTGAGTAACAAGGTGTCTCAAAGTAATTTTATCTCCTTGAGGAAACTCGTCATCAAAATCGCTTAAGGGTTGATCGAAGCTTTCGATTAAACCATCTCTTTTCAGGTTAACTAAGCCCATTGCGGTAAAGGCTTTGGTCATAGACCCAATTCGATAAACCAATGATGGATTGTTTAGAATACCAGCAGCTTCATCTGCCATTCCAAACCCTTTCCTTAAAAAGTCCGTACCTCCTTTTCTAATTAAGATGCTGCCCTGAAAGCCATTTGCGTCAAGTAATGCCTCTGCCGTAGTGTAATCTGTCGTTACAGGCGGATTCGGATTGTTGTCATCGTCATTGCTACATGCACTTGCTATCATCAAAAGTGCCAATACCAGAATTGTTTGTAATCTTGTTTTCATAGTTTTTGATCTTTTAAAATGTTTGATGACTCAAAGGTGGGATGTGGGAGTGTGCCAATCGTCCGAGTTTTTCTTTCAGGACTTCTGAAATGAAATCCCGGACTTTTTTGATGGGATTCAAAGTATCGATGTAGCTATGTTAGGATGCCAGCAGAGGCAAAGTGTATAACTAAGAGGGGGATTGAGATTTTACCCAAGCTTTGGGTGTCTGCCCGGTTTGTTTCTTGAAAAAGTCGTTGAATACCGACTTGGAATTAAAACCACTGTCATAAGCCATACCTAATAAGGTGAGATGGTTGTTGTTTGGATCGAGTGCTCTTTGCTGAAAATCTATAAGACGGTAGCTATTGATATACTCATTGAAATTTTTACCAATTTGATCGTTAATAAGCCATGAAAGCTTGTTGGGATGAATATCTACTAGAGTAGCCAATTGTCTTAGGTTCAGCGCAGGATCCAAATAGACTTTTTCTGCTTTCATGGCTTTTTCCAGTTGGGTGCTATGTTCAGCAATTTCTGAGTCTGTAAGTTTCTTAATCTCGTTTTCAGGGGTGTTGTTTGTCGATAGATCTGTTAGTCCTGCTACTTGACCCACTAAGATGTAGTCATTGCGCAATTTCTGGTATCGCTCATCGTCTTGAATTGGGGTTAGAAGTGCATCGAAAGCAAAATTGATGTATTGACCAATGCGTCCACTTACACCCCAGTTCAGTTTTTCCAAAGCTTCATTTACCTTTCTATTGTAGAGAAGAAAATAAACATGCCATGGAATATAGTCGTGGTCCAGACTTGGCTTCAGGTCAATCTTGACCTCCTGTTGGTTCATAAGCCTGAACAGTATTCTAAAATAGTCCTGAATTTCAGGGTCCGCTATTTCGTCCATCATTGCTTCCAAACCATTTGCATCTTTCAAAGCCAGGTAGCAGCATGCTTTTAATCGTATGGACAGCACCCAATGAGGATCTATTGCTATACCTTCATTAAAGGTGCTGATGGCCTGGTCAAATTTATTCCAGAGGTAATAAATGTTTCCCTTTGTATAATGATGGTTTGGCGATAGAGGGTTGATGACCATCGCCCTGTCAATCAAGTCGATTCCTTCTCTAAAACGCCCTTGAGCTGTCATAATCTCGGCTCCAAGTTCCAATATGTCTGTAGAATTCGGAAAAAGCCTCAAGGCTTCGCTGATTGCTTCATTCGATTTTGGGATGTCCCAGTCCAGCCAAAAAGCCTTTGTCGCTCTGGCAAATTGATATACTTCCCATTTTTTGTGTTCTTCGCCTGCTTTGTTCAGGTTTCTTACACATAGCTCGCGAGCCTCTTCGCGTGGCATAAAATTCCAGGAACTGAGGTAGGCATAGTTAATACTGGCTGCCAGAGCGGGCAGGTGATATTCTGGGTCCAGTGCCATACTTTCCTCATAGCAGGAAGCAGCTTTCCTGAAGCCATTCGCGTCCCATTTAAGTTGATAATAGCGTCCCTTGAGGTATGCATTGTATGCTTCAATATTCTTCGTTCCCGCTGAAACAAGGTGGTCATCCAATGTAAGGTGTCCGAAGTTTTCTCTTATTTTATCTGCGATGAGCAAACTGACTTCATCCTGTAAGGCAAAAATATCTTCAAGTTTACGGTCGAAGTTCTCGGACCATATATGGAAGCCATTGTCGGTACGAATGAGCTGAGCGGTAATGCGAACTCGCTCTCCTGATTTTCGGATACTGCCTTCTAAAACAGTAGAAACGCCCAGCTGATTTCCGATGTGGCGTACATCTTTCTTTTCGCTTTTGAATACAAAAGAAGAAGTTCTGGCGGTAACTTTCAGCCCATTGATTTTGCTCAAGGCATTGATGATCTCTTCTGTCATGCCATCGGAGAAATACTCGTTCTCAGGATCAGAGCTGAGGTTGTCAAAAGGTAGAACTGCTATGGACTTTTGATCAATCAAGGGTTTTTTAATAGTTACCCTTACAATTTAATCAAGTGTAGCTAATCCATGTCATGATGACCGGAAGAAATGCTTAACCAAGGAAGTATGTATTTCTAACCAGCTGGAGAAATGTTAATAATGACATTGCCCCTTTTTCTTCCTGTATCGACATAATGGTGTGCGGTTACGATTTCTTCTAGCTGATATTCCCGATCAATGAAGGGGTGAAGCTGTCCAGCATCAACCATCTGGCCAATAGCTTTTAGCTTAACAGTATTCTCAGAGGTGAACATATTGATAGACACATAGTGGCCTCTTCTTTTCAAAACCGATTTTGCCTTGGATTTGGAAGTTTTTCCTACCGCATCAAAAACCACATCGTACGAGCCTTCATCCTGGCTGAAGTCTTCTTTTTTATAATCGATGACTTTATCTGCTCCTAGCCTTTTTACCATTTCTACATTGCCCGTACTGCACACCGCGGTCACCACGGCTCCCATCTGTTTCGCCATTTGAACCGCATAGGTGCCTACACTACCCGAAGCTCCATAGATCAGCACTTTTTGCCCCTTTTTCAGTTTTGCTTTTTCCAGTAAGAAAAGAGCCGTCATGGCCCCAATAGGCAGGGCGGCTGCTTGCTTGAGCTCAAGGCTTTCAGGCGCCTTGGCCACAACACAGTTTTTGGCCTTCTGCGGCACACAAAGATATTCAGCATAGGCACCCTGTTTGAGCAAAGTAGTTGTGCCAAATACCTGATCTCCTGGTTCGAACTGGCTTACTTCTTCACCTACAGCCTTAACCACTCCTGAAAATTCATGGCCCAAAACGGCCTTTTTGGGTTTAAACAGGCCAAAAATCAGGCGTGCAGGCAACCAGAAAATGGCTGGAAAATCTGAAGCACGAACGCGGGCATCACCTGCAGCTACAGTCGATGCTTCTACCTTTACAAGCAGTTGGTTGGCTTTGGGTTGTGGTTTTTCAAGTTCGGTGAGCTTCAATACCTCAGGGCCTCCGTATCGGTCATAAACTGCTGCTTTCATATTAATTAACTAAACCTTTCTCATGAACTTTATTTGCTTCATACCTAATCATCAAATGAATCCAAATGCTTCTACTCAATCGGTAGACAATAGGTAAGGTAAGTATAACCAAGACTACCATTACGCTCATATAAGTATCTACTCCTGATTCTGGATAGATGCTGTTAATAGTAAAATAGCTAACCAGGAACAACACGATTTGCACAGCATAACTGACAAACATAGCTCCCATATAGAAGCTAGGTTCTGGCATGAAAGTCTGACCGCAATTCGAACACTTGTCATTCATTTTTGAAAAACTCTTTAGATTTAGTGCCGAAGTTTGAAACAAGTCACCCTGTCGGCATTTAGGACAATGGCAACTTGATACACTTTTTATTAATGATGGATGATTCATTTTATTGGTATTTAATCAGTTTCACTTTGAATACCTTAACATGGTTGTTCCAGGTGGAACTTGAACCAAATAGACTTCCACCTCCACTTTTGCCACCGAAGCCTATGGCATCCGAACTGTTAACAAGCTCAGAATAGCCATCGCCAAATAAGATAGCATCTGCGCCTCTTCTTTTGGCTTCTGCGATGATAGCCTCTTTGATTTTATCCAGGTTGTTCGCAAACTCTCTACCCTCGTTTTGCAAAAAGCCCATGACCTTATATTCTTGATCAATGTCCTTTTCATCAAAGTACATGTCTACTTGCTGAGTAGGGGCAAATTGGTTGCCTACGAAATTGATTTTTGGAGAACAGGCACTCGCTATAACTAGAAGTACCATACTTAATTTTACTGTTGTTTTCATGTTGTTGTTTTTTGAGTTGTAATACTGGCCTTTGGGCCGATTTATGATTCAAATTTGATAAGAGCTTGTTCGCCAATCGTCTGAAATTACCTTTCCGGACTTCTTGATATGATTTCTAGGCTAAGCGATGACCAAGCTCAGTTGTTTTTTGAAGCCATTTATCTCTGAATGCTGGAGTAGAATCTTTGATCGGAGCTATGTAGGTCACCTTGACCGGACTTATGCCTACAAATTGCAATGTGCCCTTTTTGAATTGTTGAATGGCCGGACTTTTCATAAACCAGCGGTCATACCAGCGTACTGTGTCAGCAGTAATCACAATACGCCCCGTTTTGCCTTTTAATAGCTTATCGGGGAATGACTTGCCGTTTTGATATTTGAAGAAGAGTCCGGGTAGAAAAATACGATCTACAAAGCCTTTCATCAAGGCCGGATAGCCATACCACCACATAGGGAAGAACCAAACGATGTGATCGGCTTCTTTGATTTGTTCTATGGCCTTATTCAGGTCAGGTTCCAGTTCAGAAATCAACCGATAACCATATTTGAGATTAGGGTTAAAGTTTAAGTCGTACAGGTTGATAAGCTCATAGTCTGCTCCTGTTATTTCCAAACCTTTCATATAAGCTGCAGTGAGAGCTGCATTATAGCTTTCAGGGTCTGGATGGCCATTAATGACCAATACTTTCTTGTTCTTGAGTTGTTTTGAATTTGTCATTGATTGAAATTTTTGTGAATAAACCATTAGAGTTTAACTAGAAGTATGCCTAGCACAAGTGCACCCAGCCCAATCATTTTTTTGACGTCAATAGGTTCTATAGGTAAGCCAAACCAACCGAAATGGGCTGCTAGGGTTGAGAAAAGCACCTGACCACAAAGCCCAAAGGCCACAGCAGTACCAATGCCCAGCTTGGGAATGAGGTAGTAAAAGAGCGTAACTGCTATAAAGCTGAAGAAGGCTCCGGTGAACCAGAGATACGGGGGAACGGCTTTAAATTGTAGTGTAGGAAAACCTCTGGAAGTCACTATCACTGCTACGAAGGTGAATACCGCTCCGAAGAACAATGTTGATAAGGCAGCCAGCAATGGGCTCTGAAGCAATGTCCCAAGGCGAGCGTTCAGCCCGCCCTGAAGGACAACCATAAAACCGGTAAGCACTGCCAAGGCCATGAGTATGAGCATATTCATAAGCTTGCGTTTTTGCGGTTTATTGGGCAGCGATTTCATAAGCAGCTGAGTCTTCATAAAATCGGTATTCGATTATTTTATCATCGGAAATCACGCAGCGTTGTACCCAATCACTGTTGAATACTTTTCCTGTCGCTTTTACTGTATGAGCAAAGCTGCCATGAGCATACACGACATTGTCTTCGGCTTCCATAAGGGATAATACCTCAAAACTTTGGGTGTCGAACAGTCTGGAGATATTACCTAGAAAGGTCTTGGCTTCATCAGTGCCATGGTAAGTACCATGTAATTGACCCGACTTGCGACTACCATCACGCACACTTACGATTTTACAGTTGGGATGAAAATGCTGTCTTACAGCCTCCATGTCGCCTCGCCCAAATGCCTCGAAATAACTGGCTACTACTTGCTTGTTTGTTGAATTTTTCATTTGCTTTCTATTTTGTATTTGATGAAAGCAAAGGTGGTGTCAGAAGATTGACCGATCGTCCGAATATATTTTTCAGGAGTTTTTAGTAGGGTAGTCGTGAGATTCAGGACTAATCTAATGCCGAAGTTAGACTACTTATCAAGTGAATATGCTTGTTTTCTAAGCTCACAAAAACTCAAATGTGAGCTCCTCCGATATTTCAATGAATCCCAGGAAGCCCTTACTTATCTGATTGTTAAGTGAAGAATGACTATTATTCTCCGTTAAAGACTGACTTCAATCACTCACCTTGAAGTACTTCAACTCTAATTAAAAATGGAGTTATATAGATAGACTCTTGAGAGTTGAATTAATGTGAATGTGATAAGTGAAGAAAAGGTCAATTAGAGCGGTTAAAAGCCGTTTTGTATTGCTTAAAAACGTGCAGAAAACGTGCAGATAAGACAGAAAAAAAGACAGTTACTTCCGTAACTGTCTGATTTTGAGGTGGGCCCACCTGGGCTTCCCGATATTCGCTATGCTTCATCGGGACAGGCTCCTCACCCAGAATGCCTTAAAACAAAAATGACCCAATCCCGAGGTTTCGGGACTGAGTCATTTTGTTTTGTGGGCCCACCTGGGCTCGAACCAGGGACTTTCTGATTATG
>Ga0207422_1001723_pt1 | contig 37965 bp, 35 predicted proteins | sample MarCyaLeptolynsp_FD_187757 | JGI IMG/M metagenome (GOLD analysis project Ga0207422, IMG submission 187757) | Marine cyanobacterial communities from Panama - species 1 Leptolyngbya sp. (SPAdes) | ecosystem: Environmental > Aquatic > Marine > Unclassified | place: Panama: Panama City | collected... | reverse complement strand
TGCGCCGCGGCCCGGTGATGCCGCAGGACACAAACCCTTCTCGACAACAAAACAGGAAACATCGCAGACAAACTCTCCGCCGCACTTCGTGGCGACGGGCGCGTTTGGCCGTTAAAACAATCAGTCAAATAGGTCAGCAAAAAGCACCAAATCCCGATCGATCGAAGGGGCTGTGAGAAGTCCGGACTAGGCGAACTTCGGAATCGTTGTCGGTTTGCAGCCATGCATGCACTTCCCTTGTTACTCCACCAAGTTTGTCATCCCCGCCCGGTCCCGTTTCATATCCTCCGATCACCACCGCGTGCCGACCGTTCGCACTCGCCAGGAATCGGGTATCCATAGCGGGTCGAGAATGCCCGGGCGCCCAATTCATCGTCATGAACCACATCTCTTTGTCCGGCGTGAGCCGACCAAGCTGTGCATCGCCACGCGAGCCCTGCCCACATCGTCCACCTTCCTCCGGTGTCCACCATTTGGCCCATTTGTCCGGATAAAGCTGATCAAAGGTTATCGTGGGATTGAAGCTTCGAAATCTAGCCAGGGATTTCTGGAGATGAGCGTTGATGTCTTCGTTGCACTGGAATGGAGGCGGATAACCGGATGGCTGCGGATCCATCCGTGCAGGATAGCGGTCGCCGCTTTCGAACCGGTCCTCGGTCGTCACATAGTGACCTTCACCGAAGAATTTCCCGGTTTGCGGAAGTGTGATCTCTTCGATCCCCGTCGATCTTTTCAAAGTGACCACGTAAGGTTTCAATTCGCATGAAGCCGACTGTATGTCGATCTGATTTGCCAGAACGATCGTCGGGGCGTCGGTTTGTGCCGCCGACTTGGTCGCGTCGGGCAGATATTCGTTAGCCCGAGAAATGTTTGTTATGCTGCAACACATCAACAGAATTAAACACCAAATATGTGGAATTGTGTCTAAATTCTTTGGGTGGATAACTTTTTCTATCCAGTAAGAAGGACGCATTTATTTATTTCCTCTGATAAAATTTCTGTAAAATTGGATTTGATAGTAAAGTTTTTATTATTTATAAGCTTGTTAGCGATCTGTGAGCTTTGTTTCAGGTTTTCTACAAGTTGGGCATAATTTGGAATATCTCGGTTTAATTTCTTTCTCAAATTGATTCGAATTGTTCTGATTCCGGATTTCAGTATCTCTACTGCTTCTGCGTTATTCCGGCTACCGGTATACGCGTTTCCAGCTTTCCAGACACAGGTCAATTGTTCCGCGGCAAGGAGCAGGTCGTTGCTGTGTTTTGCCGGGCGAACGTAGCTGGACAATGCCGATGTCGCTCCCGCTGCCAATCCTGCGCCCTTGATCAGATCTAGGCTTGACCCGTACAGAGCGCCGCCCGAGGCTACACCGGCTGCTCCGATTAATCCTACTGCGACGAGATCTTGGAACGTGCGAGCGTTGCTGGATAGGTCCAGATACTTATCTGCCAGCACGGTAGAGTATTTGAGGGCGCCGGCGTAGGTGCTGGTATCATTCTCTTTGTAAATGCGAATATCCTCACGTGTGACGGTGCTAGCACAACCGCCTAGAAAAAAAGAGATCGTCGCCAAAAGCAATGCTTGTAAAAATTTAGTCATCCTATTTCCAATAAAAAATGAATAAAATTAATTCAAAAAAATATATTAGTCTCCCATTTCATTAGAAAGCATATAGTATATGTTATCTATTACAGTATGAGGCTTAAAAATGGACTTTTATGTCGCAACGACGCGTTCCATAATTTGTGGAAGTGTTTAAGCCTTATTCTGTGAATTTCATTACAGTGATCTACAATGTTGCCGATTCAGGAGTTGATCAGAAATCAAAAGAAAATATTTCGTATCAATCGATATTCGCCAATCATAACAAACCGTACATCATTTGCAATATGCTTGGATCGGATGATTGCTTGTCTCGAGAGCAGGCGAGCTTACAGCCTGAAAATCTACAAGCCTCAGTAATACTGCGTCATGACTGAAATTTCTCACACAATTCAAAATGTTATGGCCGTTAGCAAAAGTCGCGAATTTATCACATGCACTGATATCTTTGCCGTTTTCGGAATTTCGGTGCGCCGTATTGCTGGCCTCGACTCTTTTCACAATCCACGATCCGTGCCGTGCTCAGTTGCTTGTTTCGTTGTTTGCGCTCTTGAGCGAGGTGCACAAAGATCCGTGGCGACTTGGCGGGATGCTTTCGGTTCTGTTGCCGGACCATCGTGTGGTCAAGATGCCTGTTGACGAGGATCCGGAATTCGGCCTTGCCGGTTCATTCGGTGCGGTCCAATCGATTTCCTGGATCGCGGTTTCAAGAATTAGAGACATCGGACATGAACAAGCTTTTCCGTAAGTGTTTCACCGATCGCGCATTCGGGGAAGCCGGGCCACCCTCCGATCTTAAACCCTCTGCTTTTCTTGTGCCGGTATCAGCCCGTCATGTCAGAAATCCAGGCCACAATCAGAAAGCAGGCGAACCAGTTCGGCCTGGCGTCGCACGTCGGTTTTTTCGAATATGCGTGAAAGATGTGTGCGGGCGGTCGAGAGCGAAATACCCAGCCGCGCGGCAGCGGCTTCCCGTCCGTCGCCTTTCAGGATCTCCAGGGCAAAGGCGGATTCCGCTGGCGTCAGACCGTACCGTGTCCTCAATTCTTTCCGCCGAGCCTCTTGGCGTTGGTGCGCATCCGACACCAGCAATATTGCGGCCGGCCTTGGGGAGGCAATGGTCGGAAGACCGAACTGGGGCGCGGCGTCGGCATCAATCCCGGAATAGGGCAGGACGTCGATACCAAGCGTGTGGCCGGCCGGGGTCGAACCGGCTCCGCCGGCTGTCTTGAACTCTCCGCCGCGCGGAATGCAACCGGAGACCGCAATTGAGGCCACGAGCCGGTGGAGATGCAAGGTTTCGGCGGCATTGCCGACGTGTACGATCCCGCGATCGATTTTGAGATCGTCATGGGAAGCGATGATCGCCTCGGCCTGCGCGTCGGCCACAATCAGACGGGTCTCGGCATCGACCAGCATGGCGCCGACACCGCTGCGGCGGGCGGTTGCCGTTGCAAGATCGCGCTGATGTTCCACCATACGGACCTTGCGCTGCAGGGTGACCGCGCGCACCAGATGCGGAATCAGAACTTCGAACAATCTGGTCGTCTCGCTGTCGATTTCGTCCCGGCGGACCGAGGCCTGCAAAACAAAACTGGCGAAGACGCCGTTACCGGTCATGAGGTTGGATGCCACCCGTTCGGCACCGAGACCTGAACGACGCCAAAAATCATTATAGAACTCGCTGGCAAAGAACCGGTCCCGTCCGGTGTTTTCAAGGCTGGTCATGACACCGACCGGCGACGTGCTGGTTGCCTGGGCCGTGACGTCCTTTTGCCACCAGGTTTGTGAGTAGTCCTGGATGACTTGCGGGTCAGCGCGCGGCGCGGTGACAGAGGACCAGCCATTGTGGTTGTCCAAAACAACCAGCGCAGCATTTTCGACCTGGGACGTGTCGGCAATATCGATCAGGACGTCGTGCCAGCCCTGACCGGTTAACGCGGCATCGTATGCGGCATCGACAAGGCTCATGATCGTATCGAATTGCACGCTTCCCACCTGTTTGGATGCTGTGGCTTGTATAATCATTTCACACTAAGCCAGTTTCCCCAAAGAAATAGATGAAAAGTGGGGTTCCTATACAGATTACGCGCTGAATCTTCTTTGTCGAAAGGCCTGTCAAAGCTCCTGCTCGTGATTTTTACTGACATCGACATATCGGACGTTTGTCCGATGTACGCCGGAATGGACGTTCCTATTTTGTCGTCAGCGCCATGTCGGCAATCCGGGAAAGGTTCGAATCGATGTCTTTGTTAACGCAATTTGAGGGCCGGATTTCGCGCAAGTCGTTCTGGTTCGGAATTCTGGCGATCATCGGTCTGGTAATTGTTCTGTCCTGGGCCGCCTTGCCCTACGCGATTTCCGGCGGCTTCGTCAGCCGTCTGGTCTTGTTCTTATCGTCCCTGGTGATCCTCTATCCGATCGCCGCGCTTGTCATCAAGCGGTTGCATGATCGCGACAAGCTGGCGCTGCCCTTGACGATCGTGTTCCTGGCGCCGGGAATTGTCGCCAATCTGCTGCGGGCGCTGAACATCGGCTATGAGACTGTCGAACTCGGCGGACAGCAGATCATGGTGCCCGGCGCAGGCGCCTATGTCCTGGGCCTCGTGACCGTGGCGGCTGCGTTCTGGATGATCGTTGAACTGGGTTTTTTGAAGGGCACTACCGGAGAGAACCGGTTTGGCGACGACCCGCTTGTGACGCCCAGGCTGAAGGAGGCCTGATCCGGTTTTCACTCTACGAGATCGACACTTCTGCAGACCAATCGTGCATCGCGAAAAATCAACGCAAACAAAGGAAACACTATGACCGACATGACTTTCAAACGCACCGGAGTTTTGAACAAAAACGGCTCGGTCATGGGTGAATTGAAAATTGGAAACAAAACCTGGCCGACGATGGAGCGCGGGACCGGATTCACCTATGTTCGCAAGGGTATCTACAAGGTGTCGATGACCGTCAAGACCAAGGGACGGGAGGTCAAGTGTCTGTGCTTTGACGACAGCAAGGCAATATGGACGCATCTGATACATGACGCACAGGACGACAATCACACCAATTTGGAGGGCTGCATTGCGCCCGGCCTGACGAAGGATGAAGAAGGCGTCAACGACAGCGCGGAAGCCATGGCCGAGGTCCTGGCCGCGCTCGGTGGTTACAAGCAATGGAAGCGGTGCACGATCGACGTGCAGAACAATATGAACGGATCGCAGGAAACGAAAGAGGAGTGGATCGAGCGGCGGCGGCAGCAATTGGGCATTACCGATTGAATCGCTTCGTTCACGACGGGTGAGAAACGGTCGTCGTCATTCCGGCTTCGCCTGAAAAATCGTTGAACAGCCGCACCCCGCCAAACCGGTCGAACCAGGATACGGTCCGACCAGGGATCAGCCCTCTCCAGAAAGTTGAAAGCCAGGTTCATGCTGAGCACCGCACTCATCCAACTCAACATGACGCAGATGTACTTCGTACGGACGTTGCCGGACGGTCGGCGACTTGTGTCCTGGAGGGTCTGGGTTCTGATATTTCTCACACCCGTCATGTTTCTTAGCGCTGCCGCTTACCTCGCGTTCGAAAGCCTGACGATCGTTTCGAATTATCAACGAGCGGAGGGGGAGGTGGTTCGGGTCTATTCCTGGCCGGGTTACAATCCCTGGGACGGTGACACGACGGACTATTCCCCGGTCTTTCGTTATGAGTTTCGCCCCGGGGAGACGACGGAAGCCAGCACCGGACAATCCTCACCGAACTGGAACTACGAAATCGGATCGCGCCACGAGATCCTGTTCGATCCGCGGACGAAGCGCGATGTCAAGCAGGACAATCACGAACAGCTTTGGATGCTTCCGCTGGTGATCGGGATCATCGGCGCTATCCTGTTGCCGCCGGCCCTGATCGCCGTGTTTTTTGTAAGGCGCTGGCAGAAAGCCGGCACCCCGACCGGTGGGCAAGCGATTGGCTGACCCGGACCCGAAATACCCGCAAATCGTACGCCGGCTGGGTGGCGAACGTGGAATTGGAACGTGGTTGCCGGTCTTGATTGCGGCGCTCGTTTTTGGTCTGGGCGTCCACATCAATTCCCGGTTTCTGAAACTTGACGCGTTCGGTCACGATACGATGGCAACGATTATCGAAAGAAATACGATTTTCGACAATTCGGCCCGCTCGTTGCCTCCGCGTTACGAGATGATTGTCGGCTTTACCGTTGGTGATGCCATGAGGCGCGGTTCCGTCCAGGTCACCCTGTCTTACTTCGACGCGCATAGGCCCGGCGAAAGGGTCCCGATCCGGTATCTTCCCGATAATCCGCACATTCGCGAAATCGATCCTGCGCGCCAGAGCAAGTTCATCCGCGAGGGCGCCGGTCTCATCGCGCTGTTGCTGGGCGTGGCGGCGTATAATTTTTTCAACCTCAGGCCGGCGCGTTCTGGAAATCGGGCACGCAGGGAGAGCGCGAAATGATCGGTGACGTACCCTTGTCCGAAGTGTCGTGGGAAACCTGGTGGATGCTTTTGAGCGCCGGCGCCGTTCTGATCGGTCTCGTCGGGCGCCAACTCGTCACCATGGTCGTCGGCGCCAGGGCAATCGTTGAAAACAAGGATGGTGCGCCGAAATTCAGCGCACTGGAGGAGGAAGTGCTGGCCGACCGTTATGCCAACCAGCCATTCAAGGGCATGGTGGCGGGTCGCAGTCTGGGCACCGCGCTTGGCAAGACATTTTTCTATCTGCTCGTCGCCGGCATTCTTACGCATGCTGCGTTTTGGGCCTACGCGGTTTTGGTCCTCAATCAGTCATGATCCCGGAATCCAGTATTGAATTTCGGTTGCGGCAAAACTCGTTGCGGAAGCAAAATTCGCCAATTTGAGTTCCGGGGTGATCGGCAAGGGCGCGTTTTTCATCATGTCGTCAGGGCCGAACTTCATGAGTTCGGTCAGCGTGCCGTAGGCGGCACGGGTCCCGAACCCGTGGATGCAAATTTCGGGGCCGGTCGCGCGCGCATCAGCTGAATGTCGCGGACCCTTTGACGGGAATATTGGCCCCGCCCAGGAGATTGACCACCGTGTTTCCCGGTGGAGGATTGATGCGGAACAGGGTTTTTGTGACACCGTTGCAGGAGGCATAACATTCGTATGCGGGAAAGGCGTCAATCATTCCGTTGAAACTGATCTTCACTGCGCCGCTGGGATGCGGGGGAGACACGGTGATCGTGCCATTGTAGTCGATGTCTGCCGCCATCCCGACAAGCGGGTCGCCCGCCGCCGCAATCAATCCGAACTTGCTTGGGATCTGGGACGGTCTTCCGCCCTGTCCGGGAAAGGTTGTCGGACCCTGAGACGGGCGCAGGTGCGCCCCGACGCCTCCGAAGGGCCGTGAACCGTGTGAATCGTCGTCGGAGTCCTTGATTTTGAACAGGGAACAGCGTGACATGTCCGCATCTTCCGCGCCGGTTTCTGCGCCGGTTTTGAAATTGATTTCCACCGTACCGGATGTCGTATGTTCTGAAGAGATGAGCTCGTTTGTGGCCAGATTTATGACCGCCGAAGATTGCATCCGGCGACTGGCGGTTTGCGACTGGTCAAAGCTGCGCTGGTCGGTCAGGTAGCCAGTCGGCATGGTTTTGCCCAGGATGTCCTTGCCCCAGTTCCCTGGCCATAACGTGGCCACGTTCGGCAGAGGGACGGCGGATTTACCTTTGTGAACGCCCTTTGTCAGAACCACGGTGTATCCCTTAACCGTTCCGGGAATGAAAGCGTTAATCCAGAAATTCAGTTCTGCCATCTGCCGGCTCCCGATTGAAAGACTTTCCAGTGATGGCGCGAATATGGGGAGAGGGAGCGGTCTCGGTATCCCCCATCCGGGGGGGAACGGACGATTGTCCAAACGTGCCGAAAGAGACAACCGGTCGGCACGGTAGGGTTTTCAGGGGATCTCCTGATCACGGTATGAAGATTGGAAGCCCGGACTGAGCCAGGCGGCGCCGGAATCTCAGTGTTCCGTCCAAATTCCGATCAAGTGGGCAATGGCAGGTTTGGCGCACAACTTTCGTCGATCGTTATTTGATCTGAACCAAAACGTTCGTGCCAAATCTGCCGAATGACCGGACCTGTTCTGCGCCGGTTACCGCAACCGTCGCCGCTCACATCCCTTTCAATTGCCGCTCCAGTCCCTCGCGAACATGCGCGATCATGGCCGCCTGGGCCTGTTCCGGACTGCCGGTTCTGATCACATCGAGAAGTGCCTGGTGCACATTCGGGTCCGGCGGATCCTGGTTGGTCATGGTGCCGGCGAACAGCCACAGCGAAACACCATGACCCCAAAGGGTTTCGAACAGGTCGAGCAGAACCCTGTTTTCGCTCTGTTCGACGATGGAGCGGTGAATAGCCTTGTTGAGCCGGAATTCGACCTGCACATCGTCGGTCTGTTCAGCGCGTTCCGCGTCGACCTTTTCCTGGATTGCGGCGATCCGCTGTGGCGTCCGGTTTTCCGCAAGCCAGTAGGCTGCATAGCCTTCAACGGCTTCGCGGGCGCCATAGACCTGAACGACTTCTTCTTCCCTCATCTTGCGGATCGCAAAGCCCTTGCGGCCCTGCATTTCCAACACGCCCTCCTGCTCGAGCCGCAACAAGGCTTCTCGCACAGGCGTGCGGCTGATATTGATCTCGCTGGCGATCTTTTCCTGAATGAGCCGGTCGCCCGGCGCTATCTGCCCGGTCACGATCGCCGACAGGATCTGCTCGTAGACGTCGTCGGCCAGCCGCTGCTGGACATCGGGCATGCGTTTAAACATTCTTGTCAACCCTCCTGGGCTGTGTGTATACAGTATACATGGTACTCATGTCGACGTCCGGGGGCGGCCGGTTTGAAAAGATCGGCTCCTACGCAAGAGCCAAGCGGGTGGGACCGTTCGTTTTCATTGCCGGGACGACGGCAATCGAAGCGAGCGGCAAGCTGCATCAGCCCGGCGATACATACGCGCAGACCCTGTTTATCTTCAATCGTATAAATGACGCACTCGCAAGCGTCGGCGCCGAAATGCGCCATGTGGTTCGAACCCGCGCGTTTCTGGCCGATATAAAGACCGGCGGCGACTTTGTCAGAGCCCACGGTGAAGTTTTTGCCGGCATCGAACCCGTAACCACGGGTGTCGAAGCCGGGCTGACGACGCCGGGCATGATGGTCGAGATCGAGGTCGACGCCCTGATCCACGATGAAGATGGACACATGTCGCTGACCTGACGGCGTCTTTTCCCAAAAACACGGTTTTTCCGCCTCCACTCGCGGGAATCCACCGGTTCTCCGGACCGTTGCAGGTGGCCGCGGGCAGCGTTGCGATCCCGGGTCGCTTCGTTGACTCGATCCCGCCCCCATGTTACCAATTTTCCTGCTGTATACTGAATACAATAAAAGATACGGACGGTTTTCGACCGATCCGTCGGGTGCAGGCAATTGGGAGAAACAATGAAACATCTTGTAGGATTCAGGTCCGTTATCGCCGCGTCCGCGGCTGTGATGGCGACGGCTTTCATGCACCCGGTGGTGGCGCAGGAAACCGTGAAAGTCGGCTTCATCGGTTCGCTCGCCTCCGATGTCGGCCGCTCGACGCTGCGCGGCGCGACGATCGCGATTGATGAATTGAACGCGGCCGGCGGCGTGCTTGGCGGCAAACAGATCGAACTGGTCAGCGCGGACACCCGCGAGGACGTGACCGAGGGCATCAAGGCATACGAATATCTGAACGAAACCGAAAAGGTCGATTTCATCATTTCCGGATCGGTCGATGATGTTTCGCTCGGCTGGTTGCCGCGCATGGTCGAATACAGGACGCCGACCCTGGACACCTGGACATCCTATATCGGCATCATCGACAAGGTCGTGGAGGACTACGACAATTACAAGATGTACTTCATGAACGTCGCGTCAGACGAAGCGCTGGCGACGCTCTATATTGACTTCGGCAAGGACGTTCTGGCCAAGCAGATGGGGTGGTCAAAGACCGTTATCCTGCAGGAAGACACGGCCTTCGGCGGCGCGATCCACGGCCTGGTCAAGGATGTGCTGGCCCCTGAAGCCGGCATCGAAGTGCTCGACACCATTGTCTACGACGTCAACACGGTCGATTTTTCTCCAATCTTCAACCGGGCCGTCGCGACCGGCGCCGACTTCATCTACATCATTTCCTCGGTCAAGAGCCAGGTTGTCTCCTCGCAATATGTGAAGCTGCAGGTGCCGCTTGCAATGACCGGCGTCAATGTCGGCGCGCTCGGCGTCGAATATTGGGATGACACCGGCGGCGCCGGCGGCGGCATCTCGACCCTGAGCCCGGTTCCCTCAGTCGGCTTCGCGCTCGACGACCGTTCCAAGGCTTTTGTCGAAAAGTATCAGGCAAAGTTCACAGACCGGCCAAAATATCCGCACTTCAACGGCTTCAACGCCTATTACGGCATTCACAATGCCTTTGCCGCTGCCGAACGGGCAGGGGGCTTTGCACCGCTCGACAAGTGGGTCAAGGAAATGGAGAACGAGGACATCATCATCAAGAAAGATGGTAAGATGTGGCTGCGCTACGGTTTCTGGAAGCCCGGCGAAATCGAACCGCGCACCAACCGCGAATACACCCACAATCTGAAGTTTGACATTACCGCACCCTACGATGACGGTGCGCCGTCGATGGTGGTGATCCAGTGGTACGAGGACGGCACATCCAAGGTGATCTATCCTCCGAAATTCGCGACAGGCGAATTCCAGGTCCCGTCCTGGGTCAAGAAATAATTCTGTCCCTGCTTCGGCGGATGTCCGATGGATGTCCGTCGAAACATCCACTCCCTTCCGATCACGCCGGCCAGGGCGACTCCCTCTGCTGCGTCCCTGTCCGCTATCATTTTAGAGATGCGCCGTCCGTTTGGACTGCGCGTCAACGCCCGGATCTTGCCTTTTTCGGGGGCACCGGGCCGCAACCAGGCTGAAAATGAATGATTAGCCAGATTGTAATCCAGGGTTTTCTGTTGAGCGGCCTTTATGCGCTGATCGCGGTCGGGTTCACCATGATCTTCAGTGTCGGCCGGGTGCTCAATCTGGCCTATGGCGTCTACATCATGCTCGGCGGATACGCGTATTATTATTCCGTGCAGGTGATGCACATCCCCAAATTGCCGAGTTTTTTCATCGCCGTCCTGGCCGGCGTCGCCTTTGGCGTTGCCACCTATTCACTGCTTGTCCGCCGGCTTGAGGACAATCCGGTGGCGGTCGAGATTTCCACCCTGATCCTCGCGGTCGTGATGCAGGCGCTGATCGTGGTCCTGTTTTCTTCCGCTCCCCGGACCATGTGGCCTTTGGTCAACGGCGTCTGGCGTGTCGAGGGCCTTACGGTGACCTACAATATCCTGCTGGCCATGGTCGCCTCCTGGATCATTCTTGGTGGATTGATGGCGTTTGTGCGCCTGACCCATGTCGGCAGGGCCATTCGCGCGGTTTCCATGGACCGCAAGGGCGCGATGGTTTCGGGCGTCGACCCGCGCCAGATCAACCTGATCACCTGGGCGATATCCGGGGCGCTTGGCGCCGTAGCCGGCGTGTTTTTCGCCACCTACACCCAGCTTGATCCCGGCATGTGGGTCGCGCCGCTGATCATCGCCGTTGCCGTGGTCATTGTCGGCGGCATCGGCAGCATATTTGGCAGTCTGATCGTCGCCCATATCATCGGGTTTGCCGAAACCATCACCACGGTCGCGATCGCCGCAGAGCTGCGCGGGGTCTTTACGATGGCCTTGATCATCATCGTGCTGATCGTCACGCCGAAGGGGCTTTTCGGCAGGGGGGATCTGTAGCGATGACAAACTCAACCATGCCGAAGCTGCTTCTGTGCTGGGCCGTGTTCGGTCTTGTCATGTGCCTGCTGCCGCTGGTCGTCGCGACCAGCACGCTGCGCATTCTGATCTTCGCCAATTTTCTCGCCATGTTCGCCATGAGCTGGGATATCCTGTCCGGGCGCACGGGCTATATCAGCTTTGGTCATCCGTTCCTGATCGGTATCGGCGGCTATACGACGGCTATGCTGACATACCATCTAGACCTGCCGCTTTACTGGAGCATTCCGGCGGCGGTGCTGGCGACGATGATAGGAGGCACACTTTTTTTCCTGCCGGCACTCAGGATCCGCGGCACCTACTTCGCTCTGGTGACGCTGGCCTTCATGGAACTGATGTATCAGCTCACCCAGGTCGTCCGGCCTGACATTACCGGCGGTACGCGTGGCCTGTCCGGAATTCCCACTTTGATGACGGGCGCGGTGCCCAACTATTACATCTCCTTTGGTGTGATGTTCGCAATTGCGCTGGTTTTGTGGCTTGTGGTGCGGTCGCGCCTTGGCACGGCCCTGAGCGCCATTCGCATGGACGAAGACGCGGTCAAGAGCTCCGGTCTCAATACAACCCGGCTGAAGCTCTACGCCTTCATGATGAGTGCTGCCGTTGCCGGTGTCGCCGGCGCGCTCTATGTCCACTATCTCGGATCGATAGCGCCGCGGAACATCTTCGATATCAACTTCCTGTTCACGATCCTGATCGCGGCCCTGATCGGCGGCGCCTCGACCATTGTCGGGCCGATCATCGGCGCTTATTTCCTGACCTTTCTGCTGGAATATCTCCGCCCCTGGCTTCCAGGGTCCGAACGTTATCTGATCTATGGCATCATTGCGCTCCTGGTCTATGTCTGGGAGCCGAAGGGCATCTACAACATGCTGCACACGGCGCCGAAGCGCCTGCGTACCCTCCTGTCGAAGGATCAGGTTGCATGAGCAAGCTTCTCGAAGTCCGTAATGTCGTGAAGCGGTTTGGCGGCCTGACCGCCGTAAATGAACTGTCTTTTCATGTCGAACCCGGTGAGTCTCTTGGTCTGATCGGTCCGAACGGCGCCGGCAAGACCACGATTTTCAATCTGATCATGAATGAATTGCAACAGACGTCGGGCGAGATCTTTTTCGATGGCCGCGAGATTTCGCGCGAGCCGACCCACGAACGGGTAAAAATGGGCATCGTCAGAACCTATCAGATTCCGCGCCCGTTTCACGAAATGCCCGTTGCCGACAATATCCGGGTCGGTATGATGCCTGACAATTTCTGGGACATGATCACCAAACAACCGGACTATGAAGGCGAGCGCGCCATAGCCCGAAGCGTAGGTTTTGGCGAGCGTGAAATCGCAATGTATCCCGGCGAACTGTCGATGGGCGACCTGCGCCGTCTCGAACTGGCCCGGACACTTGCCGCCGATCCGAAAGTTCTGTTGCTCGACGAAGTGTTCGCGGGCCTGACGTTCGGGGAGATTGGCCGGATCTCGGAACTGTTGCTGGAAAAACGCAAAGAGGGCCTGACTTACATTATCGTCAGCCACGATTTGCGGTCACTGGCGCCGCTCGTCGACCGGGTCGTCGTCATGTCCTTCGGCGCGACAATTGCCGAAGGCTCGTTCGACGAGGTCATTGCCAACAAGAAAGTTCAGGAGGCGTATCTCGGGCAATGACCCGGAGCGGAATCGATCATGGCTCTCCTGGAAATTACCAATCTCGAAGCATATTACGGCAAGGCCCGGTCCCTGCACGGCGTCTCGATGAGCGTCGAGGCCGGCACGATTGTCGGCATTATCGGACCGAACGGGGCGGGCAAATCCACTCTGCTTGATTCCATCATGGGTCTGACATCGACGGTCGGCGGAATTCGTTTCGATGGTCAGGACCTTGCCGGCGTGACGTCGGCCCGGATTGTCGCGCAGGGAATCGGCTACGCGCCGGAGCGCGGCAATCTGTTTCCTTTCATGGGTGTCAGAGAGAACCTACTGGTCGGCGCCTACCGGTCACGGGAGCGGATCGCGGAAAACCTGCGCATGGTCTATGATCTGTTCCCCGTCCTGGAAGCCCGCCAGGACCAGGAAACCGGCACCCAGAGCGGCGGCGAACGTCAGATGGTTTCGCTGGGGCGCGCCCTTATGACCAGTCCGAAACTCTTGCTGGTTGACGAGCCGACCATCGGTCTCTCGCCGAAGGTCTGTCTCGACATTGCCGCGGCCCTGCGCCGTTTGAACGAGCAGACCGGTCTGACGATCGTCATCACCGAGCAAAACGTCAATTTCGCCATGAGCCTGGCGCAGGAAATTCATGTTCTGGAAACCGGTGAGATCCGGCTTAGCGGATCGGCGGAAGAGCTGAAAAACGAGGACTATATCAAGGAAGCCTATTTTGGCGCCTGAGGGCACGGTGCGGCAAGGTCGGCGAAACCGTGAGACGAGAGCTTGCGGTCCGGTGTTGGTCTCAGGTGCGTGCCGCGGCGGTGTGCGGCAGAGGAACGCAAAGCACTTTGATCACCAAGGTTTTGCTTGAGCTTTTCGGGTCGTCGGGGTAATGTCAGCCAAAGTTTGTATACAGTATACAAAGAAGCAGGAGATGATATGTGCGGGATAGCTGGAAGAATTCTCGCCGCGCCCGGGGCGGTCGGTTCGGACCTGGTCGATCTGATGGAGGCGCAGCGTCATCGCGGCGCTGATTCCACCGGCTTTGCCGTCTATGGTCCGCCTGTGGACGAGGGCTTTATCGTGCGGGCAATGGCCCCGGATCGCAGTGCTTTGTCGGGCGATCTGCAGACCTTTTTGGATATCCTGCGCGACAACGGATCCGATTTTCTCTCCGATCCCACCCATGACGATGCGGACACGGATCATGTCTCGGTTCGCATGCGTATCAAGGAGCCGAAATCGCTTGAGGCCTGGACCAAGCAGACCGATGCGATGAGCGAGCGCCTCGAGGTTCAGTCCGTCGGCCGTTCCCTGGAGATCATCAAGGATCTCGGCGGTGCCGAGGAGGTCTCGGAAAAACACGGGGTCCGCGACATGGTCGGCACCCATGGCCTTGGCCATGCCCGTCTGGCAACGGAATCCGATGTTTCCCCGACCGCCAGTCATCCGTTCTGGGCTCGGCCGTTTCCCGATGTCGCCATCGTGCACAATGGTCAGATCACCGACTATTTCACCTGGCGCGATCGTCTCGAACGTCAGGGCTACCGTTTCATGACCGGCAATGACAGCGAACTGATCGCGGTCTGGATTTCGGATCAGATGCATCGGGGCCTGACACAGGAGCAGGCATTGAAAAAGTCCATCACGTCCATTGATGGCGTTTTCACGTTCCTTATTGCCAACCGCGAATCCATGGGTTTTGCCAAGGACCGGTTTGCCATGAAACCGCTGGTGACTGTCGAGGAACACGGCGAACTGGCCGCGGCGACAGAAGAGCAGGCGGTTCGAATGATCTATACCGGGGAAGTTGATGTCATCAATTATGACGGACCGAGCCTGACCAATTTCTGGCCGGTCGGCGAACGGCGGGCGGCGGCATGAGCGACACGATCATCACCATCGGCGACCGCCACATAAGGGACGTGCATCGGGAAATTCAGGCGGCCGCGAATGCCGGCCAATCCATCACCCTGCGCGACACCCGTTCCAAGCACAATCTTGGCGTTGGCCTGCCGGACGGTTCGCGTCTGCATTTCGAGGGCAGTGTCGGCTATTATTGCGGCGGCCTCAACAACGGCGCCACCATAACGGTGGAACGCAATGCCGGCTGGGGCGTTGGCGAGGCGATGGCCAAGGGCGATATAACCGTCGGCGGCTATGCCGGCATGTCCTGCGGCGCGTCCATGCTTGGCGGCACCATTCATGTAAAGGGCGATGCCGGGCCGCGCTGCGGCGTCGCCATGAAGGGCGGCGACATCATCGTCGAGGGCAAGATCGGCTACATGGCGGGGTTCATGGCCCACGCCGGCCGCATTATCGCGCTTGGCGGCGCCGACGATGCCTGTGCTGACAGCCTGTGGGGCGGAGAGGTCTGGGTCGCCGGTCCGATCAAGTCGCTCGGGGTCGATTCCAAGGTGGTCGAGCCGACGCCGGATGAAGTCGCCTCAATCGAGGAATTGTTGAAGAGCCGGGGCATCAACGATACGCAGCGCGACTGGCGCAAGATCGTGTCGGCGGAAAAGCTCTGGTATTTTGAAAGCAGGGATGCCAACGCATGGCTGATGATCTGAAAACCGGATACCAATATCCATTCGAGATGCCGAGCGAGGATGCCGTTGCCATGCGCGATGGCGCCATAGAGGGCCTGCCGGTCGGCGTGCCATCTTCCTATCAGGAAGGCGGCTCGACGCGCTGGACACCGGAAGCGATTTCCGAGGTCCATGCCATGGCACAACTGGGCCGCTACCAGGTGCGTGGCTACAACACGTTCAACAAGAGTTTTCCGACCTTCGACGATCTGACCTTCGTACCGGCGACAATGACCCGGCTGCCTTTGGAAGGCTATCGCGAAAACTGCGACAGCCGAACCGTGCTCGGAGGCGGACGTGGCCTGGTGGAAAATCCGCTTGAGCTCGACATTCCGATCTATGTCGGCTCCATGTCGTTCGGGGCCCTGTCAGCGAATGCCAAGGCCGCACTCGGCTACGGCGCTTCCAAGGTCGGTTCGATGACCTGTACCGGCGAAGGCGGAATGCTTGAGGAAGAGCGCGAGGCTTCGCAGACGCTGGTCTATCAGATGACGCCCTCGCGCTACATGCTCGACCTCGACCATCTGCGCCGCGCTGACGGTATCGAGATTGCGGTGGGGCAGGGAGCAAAACCCGGAACCGGCGGGCTTCTGCTCGGCATGAAAGTCTCTGAACGGGTTGCGGAAATGCGGTCGCTGCCGGCCGGAGTCGACCAGCGCTCCACCGTGCGCCATCCCGACTTCCTCGGTGCCGATGATATGCAGGTCAAGATCGAAGAATTGCGATTGGCGACCGATTACAAGGTCCCGATCATCGTAAAGATGGGGGCTACCCGGCCGCGCTACGATGTTGCGATCGCGGCCAAGGCCGGCGCCGACATCGTGGTCGTAGACGGTGCTGAAGGCGGCACCGGCGCATCGCCGGAACTGTTGCTCAATCATACAGGTGTGCCCTGCATGACCGCCATCCGCGCCGCCCGCGAGGCGCTCGATGATTGCGGCATGACCGGCAAGGTCTCGCTGGTTGCCGCCGGTGGTATCCGTTCCGGCGTTGATGCAGCGAAATGTCTGGCTCTGGGCGCCGACGCGGTGATGATCGGCAACGCCGCAATGATGGCGCTCGGCTGCAACTCACCGCGCTACGGCGACGACTACGCCGCCCTCGGCACGGCGCCGGGCAAATGTCATCATTGTCACACCGGGCTCTGTCCGGTCGGGATTGCGACCCAGGACGCCAAGCTGGAAAGCCGCATGGATGTTGCCGCGGGCGCCGAACGCGTGGCCCGTTATCTGACGGCGATGACCATGGAAGTCACACTGCTCGCCAAGGCTTGCGGCAAGTCCACGGTGCACAATCTGGAAGTCGAGGATCTTCGGGCCCTGTCGCTGGAAGCCTCGGCCTTCACCGGCGTGAAGCTTGCCGGCATCGACCGGGAGTTTCGGTGGTAGGCACCGATCAACGCCTTGCAAATCGGGGCGGATACCTGCTCCGACCTGATGGCAACCATCGTCAGTTCGGTCTCAAATGCATGAGGCGCTCCGTTTGGCCCGGATTGAACGAAAGGATCGTTTTCCTGGTGGTCGTGATCGACCGCCGGTCTCAGAGTCTTGGCATCTCGTTGCGTGATAGCAGCCACAATAAGTGGTATGAGAGCGGTCCCGTCGGCTTTGTGCGCGGGATCCTGCGCTGAGGACGATATCATGACCGGACGACCCAATATTCTTTTTATCCAGGTGGATCAGTTGACGGCTTTCGCTTTGCGGGCCTATGGCGACAGGATCTGCCACGCTCCGACACTGGATCGCCTCGCCGAATCCGGTGTGGTCTTCGAGAATGCCTATTGCAATTTTCCGCTTTGCGCACCGTCGCGATTTTCAATGGCCACGGGGCAGCTTTGTTCCAATGTCGGGGCCTATGACAATGCCGCCGAATTCTCAGCCGAAATTCCGACCTATGCTCATTACCTGCGGGCAGCGGGATATCAAACCGCGCTGTCAGGCAAGATGCACTTCATCGGACCCGATCAGTTTCACGGATTTGAGAAGCGCCTGACCGCCGATCTTTATCCCGCGGACTTTGCCTGGGTGCCCAATTGGGAAAATGAAGGCAAGCGCGATACCAACGATCCGCGCGCCGTTCGGATCGCCGGCATCTGTGAGCGTTCGGTTCAAATCGACTTTGATGAGGAAGTGACGTTCAAGGCGGTCCAGCACATCTTCGACATTGCGCGCAGCGACGATCAGCGCCCCTTCTTTCTGCAGGTATCCTATACCCATCCGCACGAACCCTATCTTTGCCGTAAAGAGTTCTGGGACCTCTACGAGGGCCTGGAAATCCCGATGCCCCGCGTCGAAGCTTTGTCCGAGAACGAACACGATCCGCATTCGGTGCGACTGCTCAAGGATTTCGGCATGCTGAACATCCGGTTCAGCGACGAGGACGTGTCCCGGGCTATCCGTGCCTATTACGGATCAATCAGCTATATCGACAGTTTGGTGGCGCGTGTACTGGACGCGCTGCAGGCGACAGGGGCGGGCGAGAACACACAGATCATCTTCACCTCCGACCACGGAGAAATGCTTGGCGAACGCGGAATGTGGTTCAAGAAACATTTTTTCGAAAAATCACTTCGCGTGCCGCTGATCCTGTCGGGGCCCGGAATCGTTCCGCAGCGCGTGCGCGAGCTGGTTTCGCTGGTCGACCTCCTGCCGACGTTCAACGGGTTTGCCGGCGTCACGGCCGGTACCGAGCCGCTGGAAGGCCTCGATCTGACGACGTTGATCGATCGTGGCGACCCGTCCGCCGAAAGAACCGTCTACGCCGAGTACCTGGCAGAAGCCACAACCGCGCCGATCTTCATGGTCCGGCGCGGACCCTACAAGTTCATCTCCTCCTCCCATGACGGCGTCCTTTTGTTTGACCTCGTCGCGGACCCGGAGGAGCGAACGAACCTGGCGCATCGTGCCGGCCATGAAGACCTGATCGCCCGGTTTTCCGAGGACGTGAAGGCAAAATGGGATGAAGAGACGCTTGCGCGCGACATTGTTCTGAGCCAGAGACGCCGCGCGCTGGTCCGCGAGGCGATGGCCTCGGGTACTCCGCAGAGGTGGAACCACGGGGAATCCGGCACCGACAAAGTAATATGGTACCGCGGCGAGCAGGGATACAACGAATGGGCTTTTGACTATCTTTGATGCGCCGAGAGCCGGATGTCCCTTACCATCAAGTATGCCGCACGGCAGAACCGCGCGGCACGCATTACTTTGGACATTGCACTGATGTCCGAGGTGGTTACAGATTCAGCGCGCGGACATAATCCTGCATGTGCTTTTCCGCGGCGGCAACTGCTTCGCGTGCCGTTTCCAAGGCAACCTTGTTGGTTTCGATCGTGTCCTCGTTGGCATTCATGTTTTTCAGGTAGCGCTGGAACAGATCGCTGTCCTTGGGCACTGACCGCAGGGTTTTGCTCAGCCGGTCCTGTTCGGTCAGCAGTTCCTGTTGTTCTCGTTCAAGGTTGCTGACGGTCTTCCGGGTTTCTTCGATCAGCTTCAGCCTTTCCGTCAGAGCCGCGATGGCCTCGCGCTGCTCCGGCGGCAATTCCTTGGCATTGGCATAGAACCGGATCTGGTCGGGACGAAGATTGGACAGGGACACACGCCGGTTTTCCGTCTTTTCCATCGCGACGCGCAGGGTTACGGATTCTCCGGCTTCCAGGGTTTGTGGAATCCGGTAATGCGTGCCCGTCAGTTCGATTCTGTCCGACGCCGGCTCGACGAGATCCCAGTCTTTGCTGCGCGGGTGCTCGATGAGAAGGTTGCGAGCGTCTTTCGCCGGGGCGGTGATCCGGTAGATCGTTTCCGCGCGTTGGATCTGGGTCAGAACCAGAAGGCCGCCAGCAATCTTCGCCGATGAAATCCGATTGTTTGACTTGTTCTCCCGGTCGATGCGGATGTTCTGGTCGAGCGCATAACTCAACAGGCGCTTTTCGCCGGCCGGGACGGTTTTGGTGCGGGCATCGCCGACATAGGCAACCCGGCCATCGGCGCCACGCTCATAAAGCGTCAGGATACCGGGGGGCAGGGCGGTTTCGCCGTCATTGCGCAGCCGAATTGCGGCAAGCGGATGGGTCGCATGGGTTCCCGGCTGGTAAAGTGCCAGTCGTTCGGCCTCGAAATCCCGCCCGACGATGGGGATCGAAAGCGAATAGCCATTGGAGACGCTGACCGGTTGCGGGTGACGGAACAGCACATAAGAGGTTGCTTCAGTGCTTTCCGATGCGATGATCCGGGCGACATCCGGCGCGGCGTCCGCCGGCATCTGGGCTTCCGCGGCGGGGGCGGCCATCATTGACATCACACCAATGTTGCTTCCGGCGCTGAGCCGCTTTTTCGAGCGCTGAGCTCGGCGCTTCTTGGTGGTCGTGGCTCTGGGAGTGGGGGCGGCGGCCGGCACGGCCCCGCTGTCTGTCTGCGGCATCAGTCTGCCGAGCACTTCCACCGGCACCTTGGTGCGTTCGACGTAATAGGTGTCGTAAAGCGCCTGACGGAATGTCACCGGATTGCCGGATACGATCGTCAGCTCGACGTCGTCCCAATCTTCGCCGCTGAGGTTTTCAACAACGGCCCAACCCTGCATTCCGGCCGATTTGGCGAGCGGATCGGCGGGCATCGTCAGACGGTAGGAGGTTTTCCAAAGCGGCGCCTCGACGAGGTAGGCGACACGGACCTTGCGCGGACCTTCGCCGGTGACGGTGACTTTCAGGGTGCGCCGGTCGCGCTGACCGAGATCGGAAAGCGCTTTCAGGGCCCGGTCGATATCGGCCTGCAGTTTCGGGTCGGAAAATTCCAGGAGGTCGGTTTCCTCAAGCACCAATTGCCGAATACCGGAGCCGGTCAAAAGGCTCAGCCGGTGCTGGGTTATCGCTCCCTTGTCATTCGGCAGTTTGACGGTTTCCGGCTTGACCGAAATGATCCGGCCCTTCAGCGCGCGTGCGCCCTTGACCTCGACTTCGGCACCGCGCAGCGTGCTCAGGAGCGCAACCGGTGAGTCCAATGCGTTCTGACCGAACGGCATTTCACGAAAGACTTCGCGCAGTGGCGTCTTTCCGGGCAGGCTGATGCTGCCGACCTGGCCCTTGTCGTCATAGACGACAACGCTCTTCAGAACGTCGTCGACCTGGTCGAGGCCGACCCGCAACGACAGGTCGGCATCGCCGTCCACATCGGCTTCATATTCGAAATAGCCGACGCCGCCGGTCGACAACAGCACGCGTTTCAGGGTGAGGTCTTCCGCCGCTCGCGATGGAAGGGCGCCGAGCAGGATAAATATCCAGCCGAACACCAGGAGGAAATGGAAGGCGCGCATTGCTGTCTCCGTGGCAAGGTGTGAAGGAATAATTTGGTATGTCCTTACTTATGAACCCGATGTGAACAATCCAGCGAGAATTGTGATTGCGCGGCACAATTAGGGTGTTGACCCCAGAAACGAAAACATCCGAAGCCCGCCGCGCCCAGGCCGGTTTGCCTCGATTTTGTCGATGCAACAGAGCGTTCATAGGGGCCATTGATAGGCGATCTACAGACCATCTGCTGTGTCGCGGTGGGCGCTTTGCGTAGACGGATCTCCTTCATCCAGGGGTTTTTCCAAAACCGCAAGGGAAGATGCTGGATACTCAATTTCGAAAATTGACAATACAGGTGACTCTGAAATAAGGTCTTTGGGAAACTCAATGACTTCAAACAGGCGAATTGTGCCTACAAATCCTTCAAGTGCAGGATCTTCTTCCGATCGTCGTTTTTGCGTGCTGGGTTGTCGGGCGCCCGATAATGCACCTGTCGGGAGCATTGCGTGACCGTTGTCGGACAATCCGCACAATGGCAGCCGCGCAAGCCGGCGCTGCAATCCGCGCATGGAATCGTCGCCTCGCAGCATTGGATGGCAAGCGAGGCCGGCGCACATATTCTCTCGCAAGGGGGCAATGCCGCCGATGCAGCCATCGTCACCGCTTTCAGTCTCGGCGTGTTGGAACCCTGGCTGAGCGGCATCGGTGGCTGCGGGTTTCTGGTCTATTATTCCGCCGCCGACAAAACCGTGCGCGCTGTCGACTTCGGGACCGTGGCACCGGAGGATCTGGATGCCGAGGCCTATCCGCTTACCGCCCAGGAGAGCGAAGACTGGTTCAACTGGCCGCAGGTCGTCGATGATCGAAATCTGGAAGGCTATTCCTCCATTTGCGTCCCGACTCAGATCGCGGGTCTGGCGCTGGCGCTTGAAGCCTTCGGCACATTGTCATGGGCAGATGCGCTCGCGCCGGCGATAGCCTTTGCCGGCGAGGGATTGCCCGTCGATTGGTATGCATCTCTCTGCATCGCCGTGGATTCGCGTGGCCTGGACAAGTTTTCCGCCAGCCGGGACGTTTTTCTGCCCGATGGCCGTGCCCCGGTCGCTGCAGATGCCGTCAATATCAGGCGGCTGCCGTTTCCCGGTCTTGCCGCAACTCTGGAACGCCTCGCCAGGGCTGGCCCGAGGGATTTTTACGAGGGCGAAATCGCGCACCGCATCGTTTCCGACCTTCAGGCCGGAGGCAATGCGATGACAGTGCGCGACCTGGCCGCCTACGAGGCCCGGATAGTCGACCCTCTGCATGTCCGGTATGGCGACGCCGACCTTTATGCCATGCCCGGATTGAGCGGCGGTCCAACCTTTGTCGACATTATGGAGCGGTTCTCAACGGGCCTTGCGCGGCAGGACGGGCTCAGCGCTGCAAATGTCGTGGCCCAACTTTCGGCAATCCGGTCCGCGTTTGACGCGCGACTGACGGCCGACGGTCATGGGGCGAGCTGTACGTCGCACCTCAGTGTCATTGACGCGCAAGGTAACATGGCGGCTCTGACAGGAACTCTTTTGTCGCGTTTCGGGTCGAAAGTCGTGCTGCCCGATACAGGCATGCTCATGAACAACGGCATGATGTGGTTCGATCCACGTCCCGGCCGCCCGAATTCGATCAAAGCCGGAGCGCGGCCACTTGCCAATATGTGTCCTGTTGTTGCGACCCGGGACGGACAACCGTTGATGGCGATCGGTGCCGCCGGTGGCCGGCAGATCATTCCGACGGTGACGCAGCTTCTCTCCTATGTGCTCGATTTCGGCATGAGTCTGGAAGATGCGTTTCACTATCCAAGGGTCAATGCCGAGGGCCGGATCCTGAGATGCAACAAGGCCATGAATACCGGCCATTTGTCTGCGCTGGCCGAACAGTTCGAACTCGTCCGGGTCGATGACACGGTCTATCCCGTACAATTTGCCAACCCTTCGGCGGTGATGCACGACGCCGCAACGGGGCGCAACATTGGCATGGTTCACGTGAATTCGCCCTGGCCGGCGGCTGCCGCCGCCGATCCCGTGAATTTCCGGTAACTGGAGCAAAAATGTGAGGACATACAGGAATGCTCGATAAGTCCCGTTCGGATTATCTGACTGTCTCAGGAAGCCAGGCCGACATAGCCTACGAAATTCTGCACGCAGCTATTATCGGTTGCGAACTGATGCCCGGACAGGAAGTTTCCGAAGCTATTCTGGCGAAACAGTTCGATCTCGGCAAAGGCGCCGTGCGGCTGGCTCTCGCCCGGCTGCGGCAGCAGAACCTGGTCATGGTCGCAGCGCGGCGCGGTTATCAGGTGACGCCAGTCACGCTGCGCTCGGTCCGCAGCATCTTTGAGATCAGGCGGCACCTGGAACCGGCAATTTCAGCAGCAGCGGTCGGCAAGATCGATACCGAACATTTGTGGCGGCTGAACGCGATCTGTGCTTCCGGGTACCGCGCCGACGATCCGTCCAGTCTCGCGACATTCATTCATGCGCAGCGCCAGTTTCATTCCGCGATCGCCGACGCGTCGGGCAATCGCCAGGCGCTCTCGGTCCTTACCGATCTTTGGAACCAGACCGTACGTCTCATGAACCTGAAAGGCCTGTTGAAATCCCGTGCGAAAGATATCGTTCGCGATCGCAGCGATCTGGTTCGGGCCTTTGAAGCCGAGGATGCCGGCACGGTCCGGCAATTGGTTGAAGCCGATATCAGACGCTTGCATGACATCGTCATCGACGAAATCCTGTCCAGCGAAAACACCGTTGAAGCCACCGCTTCGACACCGATCGCCGCCGAACTGAGTGTGAAGAGACAGCGCGACGATGCGATCGCGATGGGGCCGGACGCGGGAAAGGCGGCTGGAGGCATCAGGCAGAACTTGGAGTGAAGGAGACCGATGCCAGGGGGTATCGGCAATTGCAGGGGAAGGACAAAAGATGAAAAGACCATTGGCACTCTTGAGCGGCGCCGTGTTCGCCGTCGCGCTGGCGGTAATGTCGCCAGGCGAAAGTCTGGCGAAGGACAAACTCGTCATCAACCTGGTCGGTCAGCCGGCAACGCTCGACCCGCACAAACACTGGAACCATGATTCCTACGCGGTCTACCGCAATGTTTTCGACAATCTGGTGACCCGCAACGCCAAGGGCGAAATCGTTGCCCAGGTCGCGACCGGCTGGAAAGCATTGTCCGACACGGAAGTCGAGTTTGAGATCCGCGACGACATCACCTTCCATGACGGCACGAAACTGACTCCCGCCGACGTGGCCTTCAGCGTCAAGCGGATCACCAACAAGGACTTCAAGAGCCCGCAACTCGGGCAATTCAACAAGATCATCGACGCCAAGGTGGCCGGTGACAACAAGGTTGTACTGACCACCGACGGGCCATACCCGCCGCTGCTGGCGCAGTTGGTCAAACTGAGCATTGTTCCCGAGGCGCATGTCACCAAAGTCGGCGACGACGAATTCAACAAGAGCCCGATGGGCAGCGGACCTTACAAGTTCTCCGAGTGGCAGCGCGGCGTGAAAGTGACGCTTGAAGCAAATCCGGATTACTGGCGCGGAGCGGCGCCGTTCAAGACCGTCGAATTCCTCGCGGTCAAGGACGAGTCGACCCGGCTGGCCAACCTGAAGACCGGCAGCGCCGATCTCATCGTCAACGTCAATCCGGATCAGGTTCCCGGCATCGAGAGCGATCAGGCGATCAAGGTTCTGTCAAGCCCGACCGAGCGCATCGGCTATCTGATGATGAATACCGAGCATGGCCCTCTGGCCGACAAGCGCGTCCGGCGCGCAGTCGCCCATGGGCTCGATCGCCAGTTGATCATCGATGCGCTGCTCGGCGGGTACGGCCAGATCGTGCCGCAGCTTCTGACGCCGGCGCATTTCGGCTATGTCGACGGGATTCCCGATATCGGGTATGACGCGGCCAAAGCCAAGGCACTGCTCGCGGAAGCCGGCTACACCAACGAGGAACTTCTGTTCAACACCTCGCCGAACTTCGACCAGCGCATCGTGCAGGCGATTCAGCAACAGCTTTCCGAAGTCGGCATGAACGTCAAGATCGAGATGAGCGATCATCCGACCTACCTGACACGCCGCCGCGCGCCGCCCGAAGGCTTCGGCGGGTTCGTCTTCGGTCGCTGGTCCTGCGCCTGTCAGGATGCCGACGGGGTCCTGTTTGCCATGTTCCATTCTTCCAGCGTCTGGTCGAAAATGGCCAATCCGGAAATGGACAAACTGCTGGAAGCGGCTCGTTCGACTCTGGACAGCGAAGCCCGGATGGAAAACTACCGCAAGATCCATGAACTGATCCACGCGGAAGTACCTTCGGTCCCGCTTTACCAGGTCACCTCGATCTACGGCGCGCCAACGGCTTTGAACTGGTCGCCGACCGCAAACGAGAGCATGTTCATCATGGACATGTCCTGGAGCGAATAATCACGCTCTATCGCCAAAGACCTCCGGGACCTTTCCCCGGAGGTCGACGCACTCGGTTTCGAAAGAAATAAGATTTGAGCCGGTATCTCGTTCATCGCCTGGGACATTCGCTGGTTGCGCTTCTGGGTGTCATCACCATCGTTTTCGGCATCCTGCATCTGTCGGGCGACCCGGTGCTTCTGCTTGTCCCGGATGGCGCGACACAGGCCGATATCGACGATCTCCGGCGTTCGCTTGGTTTCGACCGGCCGCTCTATGTGCAATATTTCGAATATCTCTGGAACCTTGCCCATCTCGATTTCGGCGTGTCGGTGATCGAATTGGTGCCTGTCGTCGACATCATTGCCGCCCGCGTGCCGTACACCCTGTATCTGGCCCTCGGCGGCTTCATCGTCGCCGCCGGCATCGGGTTCCCGGTCGGCATCGTTCTGGGTATCTTTCGCGGTTCGATCTGGGCGCGGATGGCCATGCCAATCGTCCTGGTCGGCCAGAGCATCCCGCCGTTCTGGAGCGGTGTCATGCTGATCCTCTTGTTCGCCGTGACACTGGGCTGGTTGCCTGCGTCCGGTGCGCATAGTCCGGAATCGGTGATCATGCCGTCGATCGCGCTCGGTGCCCTGTCGATGGCGACATTTGCTCGCATCACCAGGACCTGTATTCTGGAGGAATTGTCGAAAGATTATGTCCGCGCCGCCAACGCCAAGGGCATTTCCTTTGCGCGGGTCGTATTCCATCATATTCTTCCCAACGCCTCGATCCCGATCATCACCGTGGTGGCTCTGGAAATGGCCAACCTGTTGACCGGAGCGGTGATCGTTGAATCGGTCTTTGCCTGGCCCGGGGTCGGTCAGCTTGCCATTCAATCGATTGAATCGCGCGATTTCCTGCTGGTCCAGGCCATCGTGCTGATCGGGTCGGTGATCTACATTCTTTTGAACGTCGCAGCCGACCTCTTGTATGCCTATGTCGATCCACGGGTGAAACTCGGGGACGTCAAGCGATGAGCGTTCGCGAGGAAGGTGTGGAAGAAGGGGACGTCCGGTTCCGTCGCCTGCGGAGCCTGTTACGCCTGATCGGCCCGGTCTGGATCTCGGTTTCGATCCTGACACTCGCGGTGGGCGCTGCAATCCTTGCACCGCTGATCGCCCCCCATGATCCCTATTATCAGAACCTTCTCGGCCGCCTCCGCCCACCCGGTTTCAGCGCCGGAGATCGGTATTACCTGCTTGGCACCGACGAACTCGGCCGCGACCTGTTCACCCGCATCCTTTATGGTGCGCGGGTCTCCCTTCTGGTGGCCTTCCTTTCGGTCTGTGTTTCCCTGACCGTCGGGTCCTTGCTTGGCATGATGGCCGGCTATTTTCGCGGTTGGGTCGAGATCGTCGTCATGCGGGCCGCGGACATAATCCTTTCCATCCCGGCGATCCTTCTGGCAATCCTGACAGTCGCCGTTCTCGGGCCTAGTCTGCCGAATCTGATTCTGGTTCTCGCCTTCACCCGGTGGCCGCGCTATACCCGCGTTGCCTACGCTCAGACCCTTTCGGTCGCCGACAACCTGTACGTCAAGGCCGCCCACTATTATGGCGCCGGACGCCGCCGCATCCTCCTGCGCCATATCCTGCCGAATGTTTTCGCCGCCCTGATCGTGTTGGCGACGCTCGAATTCGGTCTGATGATCCTGTTCGAGGGCGGCCTGTCGTTCCTCGGTCTGGGGGTTCAACCGCCGACACCGAGCCTTGGCGCGATCCTCAGCGTCGGTCGCAATTACATTTCCAACGCCTGGTGGATCGTCACGTTTCCGGGCATCTGCCTGTTTCTCCTGGTGCTCGCCGTCAACATTCTCGGCGACCACTTGCGCGACGAACTGGATCCCCGGTCTCTGGAACGCTGACCGGGGCGCGAACCACAAGGATAGCTCATGAGCGAGTTCAAGGACAAAAAGGTACTGATTACCGGCGCGGCCGGAATCTTCGGCAACTGGATCGCCCGGGCGTTCGCAAGGGAAGGGGCCTCGCTGTTTCTGACCGATGCGCGCCTCGACGCCTTGCAGGAACAGACGGCCGATCTGGGTCTGTCGCCGGACAGGCTGCACCTGCATCGCGATGATCTGACCGATGACGCGTCGATCGCGGCATTGATCGCGGCAGTAAGAGACCGGTGGCAGGCTCCCGATATATTTGTCGACAGCGCCGGGATCTATCCGTTCGCCACCTTGCTCGACACGGACAATGCGCTCTGGGACCGGATTTTCGACGTCAATGTCCGCGCGCCGTTCATTCTGACCCGTGACATCGCCAAACAGATGATCGAAAACAACGTCAAGGGCAGCATCATCCATATCGGTTCCGGCGCCGCCCGCAGCCTTCGGCCGAACGGTGTTCCCTACTGCATCTCCAAAAGCGCACTTGATCGCCTGACCAAGGGGTTTGCCGTCGAACTGGCACCGCATGGCATCCGTGTGAACGTTGTCGAACCCGGATTTGCTCCCGGAAGCGCGATTGCCGATTTTCCGGAAGGGTATGTGGACCGGGTTGTCTCAGGCATACCCATGGGTCGGACGTCCGGACCCGACGACGCGCCGAACGCAGTGTTGTTTTTGTGCTCGCAGAAGGCAGAATTCATTACCGGCACGAGCTTGAGCGTCGATGGCGGCAATTCCATCGGCAAGGTCACTCCGAAAGCGGGGAAATGAGACAGCGATGACCGAACCACTCACGAATCCATGGGTTGAAAACTATGTCTGGCCGCAGGGCAAGACCTGCGCAGTCGTCTGCTCCTTCGACGTCGACGGTGAAAGCCCCTATGTCTGGATGCACCGGGGCGAACCGATCGCAAATCTCGGGGAGGCCGAGCAGCGCCGTTTCGGGCCTCGCACCGGGGTTTACCGGCTGATGGATCTTTTGGACGAATTCACGGTCAAGGGCTCGTTCTATGTGCCCGGTCTGACGGCCGAGCAGCATCCGGGTCTGTTGTCGCACATAGTCGAACGCGGCCATGAAATCGGATTGCATGGTTATTACCATGAGCGCGTCGATGCGCTGGACAAGGCAGCCAATGCAAGGATTCTCGATCGGTCCATCGCCCTGTTTACCGAGCAGACCGGACAGACCGAGTTTGGATATCGATCGCCCTCCTGGGAAATGACCCCGGAAATGTTCGATCTGCTGCGCGCGAGGGGCGTGCTTTACGACAGTTCCCTGATGGGCTCGGATCATCCCTATTCTGTCGAAGGGTTGCCGGAAGTACCGGTTCAATGGCTTGTCGACGACGCGATCTATTTCCGCTTCACCGCCGGTCCGCGCGACAAGGGCCATCCGGCAAATCCGGAACAGGTGCTGGAGAGCTGGATCGAGGAGTTCGAAGGAATCCGCGAATTCGGCGGCGTGTTCATGCTGACCTGTCATCCCTGGATTTCCGGCCGGCCGCAGCGCGTGCGCATGTTGCGCAAGCTTTTCAGGCATATCGCCGCCGCGTCCGGTGTGTGGTGGACCACGACGGCGGAGATCGCGGCGTACCACGCGACGTCGTCGAATGCGGAACGGTTCGATGTTGCGGCGCAGGCGGTGGATACGGAGATATGACCGGCGGTATCGACCCTGCCGCGCCTGAGGAAGCGGGCGATGCCGGACGGGGCAGCGCTCCCCAGCCTCCGGCAGAGCCGTTGCTGCTCGACGTATCGGGTCTGAGTGTGGAAATTGGTGCGGTCCCGGTTCTGCGAGGTATCGATCTCCATGTACGGACTGGCGAAACCCTGGCTATTGTTGGCGAGAGCGGATGCGGCAAGAGCATGACGGCGATGAGCGTAATGGGGCTCCTGCCGAAGGCGGCGCGTGTCAGTGCCGGCTCAATACGGTTCGACGGCCATGATCTCATCCGTCTCGACGAACCCGCCATGCGTCAGATTCGAGGCAACCGCATCTCAATCATTTTTCAGGAGCCAACGACGTCGCTCAATCCGCTGATGACGGTCCGCAAGCAGTTGATCGAGGCGATCGTCGCCCACCAATCTGTCCCGGCGCGTCAGGCCGATGCCCAGGCCGAGGAGATGCTTCGCCTTGTCGGTATTCCCGATCCTCGGGCGCGGCTTGACCAGTACGCCTTTGAATTGTCCGGTGGCATGTGCCAGCGTGTCATGATCGCGATAGCACTTGCCTGCAGACCGGCGATCCTGATAGCCGACGAACCGACGACGGCACTCGACGTGACGATCCAGGCGCAGATCCTGGACCTGATCCGCGACCTGCGTGACCGCAACCGGACCGCGGTGATCCTGATCACCCACGACCTCGGCGTCGTCGCCGACATGGCTGACCGGGTCGCGGTCATGTATGGCGGAGCCGTCGTCGAGGAAGGCGATGTGCATGACATCCTGCAACGGCCGCGCCATCCCTATACCAAGCTTCTGATGACGACGATCCCAAGCCTTGATGGTGAGATCAAATCGACGCTGAAAGTCATCGAGGGCATGGTGCCGGATGCGCACAACTGGCCGTCCGGATGCCTGTTCCATCCCCGCTGTCCCTTGGCGAACGACCGTTGCCGTGCCGAGGCGCCGGCGCTGGAACCGGCCGGGGAGGCCGGTCACAATGCTTCGTGCTGGCGCATGGACGAAGTGGAGAACCTGGGAGCGCGCTTGTGACCGGGGCCGGGCAAAACAGCGACGCCCTTCTTTCGGTGAAGGGCCTGAAGGTCCACTTTCCGATCCGTGGCGGCCTGTTTTCAAAGCCGGTCGGCCATGTGCACGCGGTCGATGGCATCGATCTGGACATAGGCAGGGGCGAAACCTTCGGCCTTGTCGGCGAAAGCGGATGCGGCAAGACCACGGCGGGGTCCGCCATTGCCCGCCTGGTTCCGGCGACGGCCGGAAGCGTTGTCTTCAACGGCACATCGGTTCTGGATGCCGACGCCAGCGCCTTGCGGACTTTGCGCCGGGATCTGCAATTCATCTTCCAGGACCCTTATTCCTCGCTGAACCCGAAAATGCGGGTTGGCGAGAGTATTGGTGAGCCGCTTCGGGTACACGGTGAGGCAACCGGCGTGGACCTCGAAAAACGGGTGCGATCACTTCTCGACATTGTCGGGCTTGGCGGGCGCGCCTACAACCGGTTTCCGCATCAGTTTTCCGGCGGCCAGCGCCAAAGGCTCGTCATTGCCAGGGCTTTGGCGCTTCGACCGAAACTGATCATCTGCGACGAACCGGTCTCGGCGCTCGACGTCTCCGTACAGTCGCAGATCCTCAATCTCCTGGTCGAACTGCAGCGCGAATTCGGCCTGTCCTATCTTTTCATCTCACACGACCTGTCGGTCATACGCCATGTCAGCGACCGTGTCGGCGTCATGTATCTGGGCAAACTGGTCGAGGTCAGTGAGTGCAAGCCCCTGTTTGCGGCGCCGCAGCACCCCTATACCGAAGCCTTGATGGATGCGATCCCGCTGGTCGACCCGGTCCGCCAGCGCAACCGCAAACGCATCGTGCTCGCCGGGGATCTGCCAAGTCCGGCCAATCCGCCGGCCGGGTGCAACTTTCACACCCGCTGTCCGGTCGCCGAATCCTTCTGCCGGCAACAGGCGCCGGACTTGCGCGATGGCGGTGGAGGGCACAGTGTTTCCTGTCACTACCGCGGTGCGGAGGTCGCAGCCGACAAAGGCGCTCCGGATTGCGACAGGCTGGGTGCAGGGTGATCCTGCTTGGCAAGCAAAATAATGTCGGTCCCGGCTTCGGGCGCAGACGTCAAACCTCCGACAGATCATCGATAGCCGCCGAAGGCGTGCGCCCGAGGATCCTCGCCATGGTTTGCGTCACGATGTCGATGTTGTTGTCAAAGGACCCGTGGCTGGCCTTGGTGAACCGTTCGCCGGCCGGTGACGCGGTCGTCGATGTCCTGATTTCTTTTTCACCCACAGGGGCCAGCCGCGCGCGCTGGCGTCCCCAGACCTTTTTCCATTTCCTGATGTCGGGATTGTCGGCGTCGCGTGGAAACGTATCGGTTATGTAGCCGCTGGTCCCGTGCGTCTGATCCCAGGCCACATGCATGCCGAGCAGCGGGGTCTTGTGATCTTTTTCAAGAGCGCGGCTGATGAGATAAAGCAGGGACTTGCGATATAGCCCTGCAACCTGGTCGTCGCGTTCGTTACGATCCGTCAGCAGGTCGAAATAGACGTTGTCGCGATCCAGGATCTTGTCGTTGAAGGCGCGTCCATAATGCCGGGAAGCGAAATCCAGCGTACAGGCCGCCGCGTAGAGGTGCATGCTGTCGACCTTGACGTCATTGCGACGCAGGCGGTCGAACAGATGCCCGAAGATAATCGATCCGGCCGAATGCCCGATCAGGTGAATTTCAAGCTCGGGGTATTTGGTCCGCAAAACATCGAGATGATCGGCAAGCAGAAACGTTCCGCCGCCTTCTTTGGAGGCCAGAGCGGCATTCTCCTTCATTTCCGTCCACAAGGCCTTCACAGCCACCCGGCGCGCAATCGCCTCCCAGGTATAGTCATTGGCATTTGTGATCCGGTCCGACACCTTGCGGAACCAGTCGCCTATCCCTTCCGAGCGCTCTAGTCCCGGGCCTCTCGCATCACGGGTGAAGGCGTCCCGAAAGACATTGCCCAGGGTTTCCAGAAGGCCGGTTTTCCATGTCAAAAACAGGGGATACATGCCATTGGCAAGGAAGTGCGGACCCAGGATGGAGATGCGCCGCATCGAGGCCTTCTCGTCGTTGAGGCCGCCATGGGCATAGATGACGAGTTTTCGATTTGACCACTTCTTCCTGCACCAGGCCAGTACATTTTCTTCAGCGGCAATCTTGACGTGGTCGGCGCCGGTTTCCGCCCGGATCAATCGCGTAATCGGGCGGCCCTCATTGCCGAGCACGATGGAATGCATGTACCCGTCGCTGTCGCTCCAGCGGCCGCTTTGCCGACCGGCCCGCGCTTTCGTTTTGCGCAGATTTTCGTCGGCCTGCAAAAACGTCGTTTGCGTCTGCAGTCCATTGACCGTTACGCCGACCGGCGTTTTGTCCAGCGCGACCGGGGCGCCGTAAACCGCGACCCAGGCGTCCATTCCATTGGCAAGCCAGTCCCGGTAGCTCAGGAGCGCAAAGCCGCCGCAGCCCCAGGATTTGCCCCAGGAATTCTGCACGATGAAACCGTTGCGGTTGTAGCCGATGATGGCGTAGGCATGCGCCCCGATCGTTCGTGTGTCGCCCGTCCAGTCGATGGTCGGCAGAACGGCGCAATTCTTTCCGAGATTCCATCCATCGTGGATCCTGGATGAGACGTAGACCGCATGCACTTCCTGGATTGCTGCCTGCATATCCGCGATCGAGCGGGTTTCAACCCGGTAATAGGCGCCCAGGGGGCGATTGACCGCGTCGCTGATCCAGGCGTCGTCATCGAGATCCATGCCACTCTTGTCGCGGGGCCAATTGGTGTCGAGACAAACGCCGTGATGATGCCACCCGCGCAGGGCGCCGCGACAACTGGAACCGGAATAATCCTCACCGTCCCACTCGTCGTAGAGTTTTGCCAATTGATACAGCATACGCGGGCTGACAAGCGTTTGTGCCAGGGTTTCCGGCGAGAGTCTGTCACCGAACTCCGCAGTCGCCGCTTTCGTCGCCGCCATAGCGTTCAGACGCGGGACGATTTGGTCTCGGAACCAGTATTGATAGTTGATGACCGAGGCCAATCCGAAGCCGGTGCAATACCCGGTGTCGCCCTGATCGAGAACCAGGTCCCGATAAAGCGGCAGAAACGCTTCGATATGGTCCTTTTGGGGAAATTCCGGATCAATCGATTTGAGCGGCGGCCGGTAGGGGCGGTCGCGCAGATCAAGGCGGTCCGGCCTGGCATCGACAAGGAACTGGTCGTCAAAGACCCTGATACTGGGCATGGGATCCCTCTGTCTTTACCGTTCTCGTGTCCACACCGGCAGGGGGAGCATAGGTTCTGCCGGTCGGTCAGGGCTGCATTTTGACACTTTCCAGCTCGTTCAACGGCAGGACCGCGTCATCTTCCGCTTCACGCATCACATCAGCGTCACAGACAATTTCCGGCAGAACGATATCGGTTTTCGCCTGAATGACTTTCAGGGACCTTTGCTGCGGCGCGAATTCGCCGATATCGAACCGTTCCTCCACCTCAAGCTTTTCCAGACCCTTGGTGTCGATCGCGTCCTGTTGTTCCAAAAGAAAACCGTACGCTCTGAGGTGTCGTTCCCCGTCGTCCGGGTTTTCCTCGGTAACGACCGCAACCTTCCAGAAATCGAGCGGAACCAGAAACCGCCCACCACCGAAATCATGCGGGATTGCCCGGTCCGGGTCCAGCACTGGACCGGAAAACAATATCAGTTTGCCTCCGACCGCATCGGCCTGCTCGGCGACATGGTTTTCCAGTTTTCCCCAGACACCCTTTTTGTTCGAGCGATTAAAGTTCTCATGCTGCGGCGTGCAGTTCGTCCAATGGAACGTGTCGGAATTGGCGTATTCGACCTCCTCGCGCGTCACCCCCCAGACATTGTCGTCGCGGCGCACCACGTGGCCGCGATCGAATTTCTTTGCCGGCTTGTAGAGTTCTTCGTTGTCGATCTGCAAAGCTTCGGAGATCCGCGGGTCGTGGATCCACTTGTCGCTGCCGAAATCGTGTCGTCCGAGATCCCAGCGCACCTGCGGGCTGTAGTCGACATTGACCGCCGACCACATCTGGAGGATCCATTTCCGGTTCATAGCCAACGAGAAATGATGGTAGTCGAGGACCAGCGGGCGGCCATGCCGCTCGGTTACCATTTCGCGTTTTCTGCTGGCCTGGACTTCGGGCAGGGGAATGGTGAACCCGTCGAGGAAATTCGTTTGATATCCGCGTCGGCGGCCGTAATGCGGATCGAACCGGAGCACTTTTTCGAGCACGGCCGGTCCCGCCGCCTTTTCCATGCTGGCCTTCGGCTCATCAGTCTCGGCGGACTGGTGGGTGTGCACGGGAGCGGTGTAGACGTTTGCCGGTCCGTGGACATGCACTACGGTCTGACTGCTCCGATCCTTCAAATCCGATCCGCCGGCATTTATCACGCGAGCCTGAACCTCGCCTGCGGTGGACGCGCCTGTGTCCACAGCGTCGCCGGTCGGAACCTCGACGCCCTTGCCGGTTTCTTCCGCAACGGCGCCGAGCGCAAAAATCTCGTCGCGGAGCCGATCCCATTCCGGATCCCGGATCGTTTCGGCCCGCACATGGGCAAGGATCCTGGAAATGCGGACCCCTTCATTGGCAATCCATTGTATCGCCTCGACGCCTTGCTGTTTGCGCCAGACGTTCCCTTGGTCGTCGAGAAACCGCCCGCGGCTGTCGGTGGCGGGCACGCCGCTGTGATGCAGCGCCACGACCTCCCAGAAATCATTGAAGCAGGGTGACCCGGACGATCCCGGTTTGGTATCCGTCCGGTAATGCAGGAAATCGTCAAGCCGGTCGAGCAGGTCGTTGTCCTTGTTCGCGAACATTTTTGGTCCGCCGCTCGGATGCTGGATAATGTTGATCGGTTTGCCGATCAGGATCTTCCCGGTCTGCTCGATCAGGGGATGATGCCCGAAATCGGACAACGGCCTGCCTTTCCGGCTGGTTTCGGCAACGGCGACGATGGCAAAGTCGAGCGCTTCGTCGCTCATGAAGAAACGATCCGGGCGCAGGTCGAAGAGTTCGCCGGGCGCGGCGTTCCGGGAATCCGTGAAATCATGCCCGAAATTCGCGCCAATCCCGTTGGCGTCGCCGGCGTTACCGATCACGTGGTGATTGGTCATCAATAGTGTCGGAGTGATCATGAATCCGCTGCCGAAACCCTGGATTGGCCGCGTCGAAGTCGGCATTACGACAATCCGTGCGACCGGCAATCCCGCGTCGCGTTCTTCTTCGGTTTCGGGAAACCGGATGCGATTGTCGATGCCGAGAATCCGTTCCGCGCGAATATTCTCGGATATCGGTGTCGGATTGATGGCTCTTCTGGCCCGCCGTCCCGTGGAACGCGCCAGGTATTGTGCGACGATTTCGGGATCATCGGCGGCGCCGGGGCCTGCGGATTCAAGGGATTGCTTGATGTCTCCGCGGCGCTTTGTGCGGTCCTTCCATCTGTCCGCCGCCGATTCGGCTTTCTGCAACCAGGCGGATGTGACGTCATCTAATCGGGACATTTGGGGCCTGCCTGGCTTGGAATAAGCAGTGGTGGGGTCGGTTCCGTAAGGGCGTTACAAAAGATTGCAGTAATTTCGAATTGAAGTCTACTCTTGAGTGTCTTCCTGCGCAGTACCGCAAATACGGCGAATTCGTGGCAGAATTCAGGCTCCGACCGTTGCCCCGCCTTCGATCGGAAGAGCGACGCCATTGATGAACCCTGCGTCAGAGGAGGCGAGATAGAGGATCGCCGAGGCGATCTCATCCACATGGCCGATACGTTTGACCGGATATTGATCGGCCTGCTGCCGCATGCCGGCGTCCCTGTCGCCGTCGATCGCAAATCCGTCTCTGGCCATGTCGGTTTCGACCACACCGGGGCACACGGAATTCACCCGGATATCCGGCGCCAGTTCCATGGCCATGGAGCGGGTAAGGTTCACCACGGCACCCTTGGATGCACAATAGGCACTGGTATCGCCATACCCGCGGATCCCGGATTCGGATGCGACATTGACGATTGTTCCTTTCGACTCGCGCAGTGCGGGCAGGGCGGCGCGGCTGCAAAAGAACGTGCCTTTCAGGTTGGCGTCCAGAACCCGGTCCCACGCTGCTTCATCGGTTTCGGTGATCGAACCGCGGAAAAAGACACCGGCATTGTTGACCAGCACATCAAGGCCGCGGAGGCCGCTGATCGCTGCGTTGACGATCGCTTCACATCCGCCGACGGTGGACACGTCGCCGGGCGCCGCTACGAGGGCTGGTCCGGCATCGAGCAGGTCCATTCCCTGCTGCGCAGAATCGCTGGTCCTGCCGTTGATGGCGACGGACGCGCCTTCGCTCAGAAAAGCTCTCGCGGTTGCCAATCCGATGCCGCGCGAGGCGCCCGTGACGAGAACCCGTTTGCCCTGGAATCGCATAATTATTTTCCTTGTGTGAGGTGAAGAGTCTGCGCGAAGGCCGACAATCAATAGGCAAAGTCCAATCTAGAATCTGCCTCCCCGGACAACGACCCGAAATCCATATGACGTGTAATTCCCGATGATTGTATAATCTGGCGTTCGGCGATTGCTACAAAGTCTTCCCACCCGATGCTCTTTGATCTCTGGACCCCGGATCGCAGTCCGGGGAGGCACCTGGGAGAACGCGCGAACGCTCATGGAATTGCGCCGCGCAAGCCACCTCCGAAGCATGGGCGCTCCTGGAACAGCCGCCTTTCCTCACCGCCCCGATGGCGAATCCCCGGTCGACAGCGAAGCCCGGTCGGAGATCTTGAACCGGTCCGCAGTTCCATATTCGCCCAATGCGACGCCCGCCGCAAAGTCGCCAAAAACCGGTCCGTGTTTGAACAGATGCCCGGAACAGCCGCCCGACAGCAGCACGTTTTCATGTTCGGGGTGCCAGTCCAGTATGAAATGAGTGTCCGGCGTCATCGCGATCTGGCAGGCCTTCTGGTCGACGGCACGTTGCCCGATCAGGCCGGGTATGCGGTGACGCAGATATTGTCTGGTCCGGTTGAACGTTGCCTCGTCGACAATGCGTTCGTCATTGTCGAGATCGATGATGGTTTCCGTCCAGGCGATGGCGGCTTTGACGCCGAACCCGCTGATCGACGGAATACCGTAGGCGCCGTAGCCGTGATCGATCCAGCACGGCATCGTATAGGCATCAAACGACGTGTTCGCTTCCGGCGTCGATGTGTAGATGATGTTCTGGCGCACGACCTTTGAAATCGGGCGGATCGTCCGCCGGTACATCTCGCCGAGCCATGGACCGGTGGAGACGACAATGACGTCGGCTTCGAGCGGCTTTCCGTTGAGGAACAGTCTTTCGGCCTCGTCACAAACCACGCTGCCGCGAACGAGTTTTCCCCCATCGCGCTCGAACAGCTTGACGGTTTCCGTCACCGCCCGATGCGCCATGATCATGCCGGCTTCAGGTTCGTAAAGACCATAGGCGACATCGTCGTAGGTGAATTGCGGAAACCGGACGCGGAGTTCATCGACACCAAACTTGAAATGCGGAATGCCCAGCTTTTCAAAGGTCGGGACCGTGGCGTCTTCCCAGTCCGTGTGGCCCTCTCCGGCCAGAACGACCGCGCCGCACTCTTCATAGAGTGTGCAGCCCATTTCCCCCTGAAGTTCGAGCCAGCGCAGCCGGGCGTCGCGAACCCAGTTGGTATAGAATTCATCCTTGCCGTGGATCGAGCGGAAAACCCGGTTATGATCGCTTGAGGATGCGCGCGGATGGCCCGGTTCCCAGCGGTCGATAACCGTGACCGACGCGCCTTTGCGCAACAGATGCAGGGCCGTCATGATGCCGGCTATGCCAGCGCCTACGACAACGGCGTCGGACTTTCGCGACATCCCAAACTACC
>Ga0207422_1001718_pt1 | contig 38085 bp, 33 predicted proteins | sample MarCyaLeptolynsp_FD_187757 | JGI IMG/M metagenome (GOLD analysis project Ga0207422, IMG submission 187757) | Marine cyanobacterial communities from Panama - species 1 Leptolyngbya sp. (SPAdes) | ecosystem: Environmental > Aquatic > Marine > Unclassified | place: Panama: Panama City | collected... | reverse complement strand
GCTGTACACTAGCGTTTGGGCGTGCTGAAGCATGGTTTTAGTTGCCGTCTTCTACTTTTGACTACGCCCTTTTTTTCAGATTTTGTTCCCCAACGCAACCCTTACTGAGAATGGTGCAAGATCTCAGTTAACCCAAACTGATGTTAGGTTGGGAGATTGCCGTCACGTTCTAGTGGGGTTGAAATTCGGCAGAGATCGCTAAATCGGGCGACCAATAAGTCAAAATTGGGATATTTGCTCTGCGAAACTTTCCATGAAAATCGCCCTCAAAGGATGGCAGAACCCAGAAACGCGATCGCTCCTAGCTTGGTTGCTGGGCGGACTGTTCGTTCGCAGCGCGATCGCCCTTTGGCTGTATCCGGGTTTTGACGAAGCATATTACTACCTCTACAGCCTTCACCTCGACTGGAGTTACTTCGATCATCCCCTACTGGTCGCCCTACTGACGGGGTTGGGGCCGTGGCTGACGGGCAGTGTTTCCCAATTTACCCTGCGCTTGGGGGTTTTGCTGCTGCATACGGGAAGTTTGCTACTGCTCTACCTGACCGGAGTCAGACTGTTTGGCCGGCCGGCGGCCCGATGGACGCTCGCGATCGCCACCATTGTCCCCATTTTCCAGCTCGCTTTTGGCGTTCTCACCCTCCCCGATAGCCCGCTCATCTTCTTCTGGACGGCAAGTTTGTATTGTGCGGTAGGGGAGTTCTTCCCTGCTTCCAGACAGCCTTATCGCCCCAGCTACCGCCTTGCGATCCTCGGTATTTGGGTCGCTCTCGCTTGCCTGGGGAAGTATCACGGATTTCTCCTCGGTGCGGGGTTGCTGGGCTTTGTCCTCACCAGTCCCCGCCATCGTTGCGCTCTCCTCTCCTCTTGGGCCGGATTGAGCGTTATTCTATTTTTCCTGACGCTGTTTCCCCTGTGGTTTTGGAATTGGCAGCACGACTGGGTTTCCTTTCGCTTTCAACTCTCCTCTCGCTTTGAACCAGAAACTGGAGTTCCAAAACCCGGCTACAGCTTGCTCAAAGTTGCCGCCGTTTTTGCCGCCAGTATTGCCTATTTGTTTCCGACCTTGGGCGCATCCCTGTGGTGGGTTAGCGTGCGATCGCTCTGGACAACCCTCAAGCGGAAATGGCGATCGCGCGAGTCCGACTTCCTGGAACAACAATGGTTTATTCTCTGCGTCTCCTTGCCCCTGACCCTTGGCTTCACCTTACTGGGAGGGAAAGAGCAAATTCTACCCGCCTGGTCAATGCCGGGGTTTTGGGGACTAACGTTGCTACTGGGTGCAAAAATTGCACGCGCGAAAAAATCGTCTTGGGGTTGGCTGCGGCGATCGCTGCGAGGAACGGCCCTCCTTCTCCTCTCTCTCCTCCTCATTGCCCTGCTGCACCTCAACTTAGGAATCTTGCAAAAACCCAGCCGCTACGCGCTCTTCGGCGGCTTTATTCCCACCCAGAGCGATCCGTCTACAGAACTCGTCGATATCCAGCAATTGCGTCGCGGCTTTCAAACCTCTCCCGTTCTTCGCCAAGCCCTCGCAGAATCCAGCTTTGTCTTTAGCAATGCTTACTATTTAGGGGGATTTCTCGGTATGGCTCTGATCCCCATCCAACCTATTGCGATCGCTTGTTTTAGCGACGATATGCGCGGCTTTGCCTCTTGGTCGCAACCGGAACAGTGGTTGGGGGAAGATGGACTCTATATCACCCTAACTCGCTTCCACCAAATGCCCGAACTCACCCAAGAGTTTCGCTCCTATTTCAGCAGTTTCGTAGAAATCGGTACGGTTCCTTTGCGACGCGGAGGCGAAGTCACAGATGTTTTCCACGTCTACCAAGCCAAAACGTTACTGCGACCTTACCCTCGTTCTGCCATCGACACCCTCGCGACAAAACGAGCCAACAATGCTGAATCAAGATTTTAATGTTAGGTTACCCAGCTCCTTCCGATCGTTTGCCAATTCCTAATTCTTGCTTGCTGCGTTTCAACTGTTTCCAAAGAGCTTTGATTTTTTTATAGGCATCCTCTGTAGAAATTTTCCCTGATGTTTCCAAACTACAAATAATATTGACCTGTTGGGCAAACTCTTGCAAGTTAGCATTAAACACAAGCTTTTCGGGGGTAAAATCTCCGCGGTATGTGTGCCGAGGAAACAGAAAATCCTGCTTATTATTTTGTTTGTTTTCTGGTTTGCGATCGGACATATATCTTATTATATTGCTTTGATTTTTATCGATTTCAGTACAGAGTCTAAGGACTGGAAGAATGCCAGTCCAACACAACGTTTTCCCTCTCAACTGCAATTTAACGATTTCAATGCGGGACAAAATTTGCTGCTTTCTTCCAATCTTATCTCTAATTCCTAAGAGCATGAAGTTCGTCACCGATCTGTGGCCGGAAAAAGCCTGAAGCTTTTTTGAGGTTCGCTCTCTCTTCAAGAGTCAGCAGTTCGCCACTGTTCTAGCAAGAATTTGGGGGGCAGACGCAACTTTTTTGAAGAGATAACGTCTGAGTCCCCTGCCCGTAGCTTTTTCCAGAGAATTTCTGTAAGCTATTGCAGTATCCCGGACAATGCCAGCCCGGAATCATCGCTCAGTTGAAATTAAAGTTTATGTCGCCAGCAGCAAAACTCTACGAAGGTAAAGCGAAGATTCTTTACCGCACGGAAAGCGACGGCATCCTGTTAGCCCATTTTAAGGATGATGCGACGGCCTTCAATGCCCAAAAACGGGGGCGCATTCAGGGGAAAGGAGAAACAAACTGTCGTATTAGTGCGGCCCTTTTTGAGTACTTAGAATCGAAGGGAATTCCCACCCACTATATCGATTGTCCGACTCCCAACCAGATGCGCGTGCGCGCGTCGCAAATTATTCCCCTCGAAGTGGTGGTCAGAAATATTGCCGCAGGCAGCTTGTGCCGGCAAACGGGGTTGCCTCTTGGGAAAGTGCTACCATCAACCCTGGTGGAATTTTATCTCAAGAACGACGAGCTAGGAGATCCTCTGTTGACGCGCGATCGCCTCTTTTTATTAGAACTCGTTACGCCAGAACAGCTAGAGCAACTGAAAGCATCTGCTCTGGCAATTAATCAGCATTTGAGTCAATTTTTTAGCGAATGCGGAATTACCCTAGTAGACTTCAAGCTGGAATTTGGTCTAGACCGAGAAAATAACATACGATTGGCAGATGAAATTAGTCCGGATACCTGTCGCCTGTGGGATCGCTCCGAACCCGATCCCAAAAAGCGCGTGATGGACAAAGACCGATTTCGCCTCGATCTCGGACAAATTGAATCTGCTTATCAGCAAGTTCTCCAGCGAGTTGGAGCAACTTTAGATCGACAAAGCGCGATCACTGACAAAATATAGATTATTCAAAGTGTTGTGGTGTGTGGATGTGTTAAAGGAAATGAATCTCAAAAATCTGCGCTTATCTCCCGCGATCGCGCTGTACGCGCTTCCTAAAATGATGGCAACCGTCGTCGCTGCTTGGGCCGCGATCGGATTCTCTGCGCCTGTCAGGAGCGAGATTTTGGAACCTTCATTGGCAGCGCGACCGGGAGAACCGAATGAGCCAGAAATGGTTGTTGAAGCGATCGCCGAACCCGACTCAGCCCCAGCAGCAACCGATAAGCGCTTGCAAAAAGTGGTTCTCAAGGAGAGCGGTAAGCGCGATCTTGCCGTCGATCCCTTCGAGCATCAACCCGAACAATTTGCGGTGGCGGTCGAAACCCCTTCAACCGTTCCGGAAATTGCCATTAATCAGCTTGACGATCCCGAACAACCCAGCGTTCTGCAAAAGCAGAAAACTGAAGTGGCGGTGGAGGCGATCGGTGGCGAGAGAGAACCCGTTCTCGACCCCCTCTCTCCCTTGTCTCAAAGCGAGATTCCCACGAACCCCCAGCCTGGAAGCGAGGGACAATCTTCAGAACCCGACCCTCAGGTATTAGTCGCAGAACTCGCCATTGACGGGACGGACAATCCCCTACTCTTGGACGCAATTTATCGAGCCATTTCCACCCAACCCGGACGGCCGACCACCCGCACCCTACTGCAAGAAGATGTCAACGAGATTTTTGCAACGGGATATTTTGCCAATGTGACCGTCGTTCCCGAAGATACGCCGTTGGGGGTTCGCATTACTTTCATTGTCGAACCCAACCCCACCATCTCCAGAGTCGAGATCCAGACCATACCCGAACGAGAAGGCGATCCTCTTTTGTCTCAGGAGAAAATTGATGAAATTTTCAGCGAGGAATACGGTCAAATCCTCAATCTGCGGACTTTCCAAGAAAAAATTCTCAAACTGAATGAATGGTATCAAGAGCAAGGTTACGACCTCGCTCAAGTGGTTGGCGCGCCTGAAGTATCCGAAGATGGAACCGTTACGCTAGTGGTAGCGGAAGGGCAAATTGAGGATATTCAAGTCCGCTTCTTCGACGGTGAAGACCAGCCCGCAGAGGGCCAGACTCGCCCTTTTATCGTTACCCGGGAAATTGAGTTAAAACCGGGGGATGTTTTCAACCGCCAAACGGCTCAGCGAGATTTGGAGCGGGTTTTTGGCTTGGGGATTTTTGACGACGTGCGCTTTTCTTTCGCTCCCGGCGAAGACCCCAGTAAGGTTGTCATTAACGTCGATGTTGTTGAAGCCAAAACAGGCTCGATTGCTGCTGGTGCGGGGATTAGTTCCGCCAGCGGACTCTTCGGGACAGTGAGCTACCAACAGCAGAACTTAGGCGGCAATAACCAGACGATTGGAGCTGAGGTACAGCTTGGTTTTCGAGAGTTTCTCTTTGATGTCAGCTTTACCGATCCGTGGATTGCGACTCACCCCAACCGCCTGTCTTACACGGTGAATGCGTTCCGCCGCCGTTCTATCTCTCTGATTTTTGATGAGGGCGATCCAGAAGTGAATCTGCCGAATGGCGATCGCCCTCGCGTGGTTCGCACTGGCGGCGGCATTGTCTTTGCCCAACCCCTCTCAGACAGCCCCTTTGAAAAAGCGGTGTGGACGGCATCGGCAGGGTTTGAGTTCCAGGGGATTTCCATCGAAGATGGCAATGGCAACCGCAGTGCCAGGGACAGTTTGGGCAACCTCCTCTCCTTTAGCGATAGCGGCAAAGATAACTTGATGCTGCTTAAATTTGGGGCGACCCAGGATCTGCGAAATAATCCGTTTCAACCCACCAGCGGTTCTTTGCTGCGGGTGGCAATGGATCAAAGCATTCCGCTTGGGTCGGGCAATATTTTTATGAACCGCCTGCGGGCGAGCTATAGTTACTACATTCCCGTCGAATTCACCAACTTCACCGAAGGGCCGCAAACTATCGCAATCAACCTACAAGGCGGCACGGTTTTAGGAGACTTGCCTCCTTACGAAGCCTTCGCGATCGGCGGTTCAAACTCAGTACGAGGCTACGCAGAAGGGGATGTGGGCAGCGGTCGCTCCTTTCTTCAGTTGAGTGCGGAATATCGCTTCCCGTTGGTCACGATTGCTCAGTTTGGCGTGGGCGGCGTGTTGTTTGTAGACTACGGCACTGATTTAGGCACTGGAGACAACGTACCGGGAAATCCAGCCGGAGTTCGCAACAAACCGGGAAGTGGTTTGGGTTACGGCCTTGGCGTGCGAGTGCAATCACCTCTGGGCCCGATCCGGGTTGACTACGGTATTAACGACCAAGGCGACGGTCGATTCCACTTTGGTATTGGACAGCGGTTCTGAGGCAGAGGGAAGATGAAGCAAACACTGAAAGAACCTGTCGCGCGATCGGGCGTGGGACTGCACTCCGGTGCAACAAACGCAGTCCGAGTTCGACCGGCCGCAGCAGGAGAGGGTCGGTACTTCGTGCGGGTCGATTTACCCCAAATGCCTCGAATTCCCGCGAAAATTGAGGCGGTCGGTCAAACAAACCTCTCGACCGAGTTGACACTTGGTGGTGCTTCTGTCCGCACTGTCGAACACTTGCTGGCCGCTTTGGCTGGGAGTGGGGTGGATGATGCTTGCATTGAAATTGACGGGGCAGAAGTCCCGCTGTTAGACGGGTCGGCGCGGGTTTGGGTGGAGGCGATCGCAGCGGTTGGCTTAATCCCCTCAGACGCGGCTGCAAGGGACGAGGCGGTGGTTCTCACCGAACCAGTAACGGTCTGTAAAGGCGATGCTTTTGTCACCGCCGTACCCGCTCCAGAAACCCGTTTTACCTATGGCATTGACTTCCCTGCTTACCCTGCGATTGGCAGTCAGTGGCACAGTTGGACTCCCGGCTGCGAAACCTTTGCCGAAGCGATCGCGCCAGCTCGAACTTTTGGCTTCGCCGACCAAATCGAGCAACTGCGTCAAGCGGGGTTAATTCAAGGCGGGAGTTTGGAAAATGCCCTGGTGTGCGATCGCCAACGCTGGCTTAATCCGCCCCTGCGCTTCCCCAACGAACCGGCCCGACACAAACTGCTGGACTTAGTGGGAGATTTGAGCCTGTTGGGGACTTTGCCAAGGGCGCACTTTCTCGCTTACAAAGCCAGTCACAACTTGCACGTCCAACTTGTTAAAGCGCTATCTCAGCGTTAAGGCTTGGACGCTCAGCATTTATCCCGAATCTTGTTTGCGCTAAACAGAATCGCTGAGAACAAAGTTAGGTTCGGGCTCCTGCAACTCCTCCGGTTCTCCAGCTTGGAAATAAATTTGGCGAATGTCTTGAGGGAGGCGAACTTCTAACATTTGATATCCCTGGTGCAGCAACTCTTGGGTTTGTGCGGGAGAAAGTCGCTCTCCTTCTGCTTGTAAGTAAGCAGCGATCCGCGTTTCGCTCCAGTGAAAGGTTTGCGACATGATGACCATGAGGCGGATAGTGGGAGGAAGCATTTCTAGGGCCTGTTCGAGATAGCACCACAGGGGGGGTGAGGCCTCTTTGAGGCTGTAGCCGATTGACTCCACAGGAGGAAGCACGGCCTGATTGATACACAGGGCCGTCATATTGATCGCCCAGCTTTGGAAAGAACTGGGTTCGCCGGCATTCTCCGTTCGCAGCTCGAGGCCGCGCATCTCAAAGAACATATGCCGCCAAGTCATTGCGAAGAGATAATCGGCTTGGACGGGCGATCGCGCCGAGTGAGCAATTAGGGTGTAGACAATGGGCTGGTAGCGGCAGAAAATTGCCGTGAAATACTTACCCTGTTCGGGATGGCGTTGAAATAAGGTCAACAACTCGCGATCGCTGTGGTGAAATAGCGATTTAACGAGGGGATGGTTTGATTCGGGGAAACTTGGGCTTCGCACGGTTTAGAGTCACTCCCTTTCGCCACTTTCATTAGTAGCAGTGAGTTTGTAATATAGCAAGCCCATTTCTCGCCGTCAAATTCTTGCTGCAATCTCCGATCTTGCCGATCGCAGACGACCGGGAGGAGCGAAACTCGCCAACGTGCCTCGCTCCACTCGGGCCGGGTTTTTCGCCCCATCTCGTTTTAATACTCTGGGACGCTGGGGTCAACTTCGCGACTCCAGGCTGTAATGCCGCCTTTGACATTCGTGCCTTCAATTCCTCGCTCCTTAAGAATTCCCAAGGCTTTGGCCGAGCGTCCGCCCATCTTGCAGTGAGCAATGAGGCGATGGCCGTTGAGCAGTTCTTTCACCTTCTCCACTCCGGGCCCCTGTTCGATTTCCGGCAGCGGAACCAACACCGAACCGGGAATCTTGGCGATTTCGTACTCGTTGGGGTTGCGAACGTCGATCAGAACAAAATCATCGGCTTCGCTGTTGAGGAGTTGCTGCAACTCCAGCACGGTCATTTCCGACAGATCTTTTTGTTGCTGTTCTGCTTGAGCTTGGGCTTGAGGAATGCCGCAAAATTGTTCGTAGTCAATCAGCTTTTCAATCACGGGGCGTTCTGGGTTGGGCCGCAGTCTGAGTTCCCGGAACTTCATATCCAGGGCATTGTAGAGTAAGAGCCGACCGCTGAGGGTATTGCCCTGACCGAGAATAATTTTAATGGCTTCGGTGGCTTGAATGGTGCCAATAATGCCGCACAGAACGCCGAGAACGCCGCCTTCAGCACAGGAGGGAACCATTCCCGGTGGAGGAGGTTCGGGGAAGAGATCGCGGTAGTTGGGGCCGTCTTGGTAGTTGAAAACAGTGGCTTGTCCCTCAAAGCGGAAAATGGAGCCGTAAACGTTGGGTTTCCCCAGTAAGACGCAAGCATCGTTGGTCAGGTAGCGGGTGGGGAAGTTATCCGTGCCGTCGATGATGACATCGTAGGGTTTGAGGATATCGAGGGCATTCTCCGCACTCAAGCGAGTTTCGTAGAGATCGACCTGACAGGCGGGGTTAATTTCGAGGATGCGGTTTTTGGCCGATTCGATTTTGGGTTTGCCTACCCAAGGCGTACCGTGGATAATTTGCCGCTGGAGGTTGGAACTGTCTACGATGTCGAAGTCAACAATGCCGATGCGGCCAATGCCGGCCGCCGCGAGGTAAAGCAGCAAGGGAGAACCGAGTCCTCCCGTCCCGATACAAAGGACGCTGGCAGCTTTGAGGCGTTTTTGTCCCTCTAGTCCGACTTCGGGCAGGATGATGTGGCGAGAGTAGCGTTCGTACTCTTCTTTGTTGAATTGAATGTCATCCAAGTTGGGATTTAGCATGAGAGTTCGATTTAGAATTTAGCGGGTGCGGCGCGGCGTTTTTTGGGGCGATCGCGCGTTTGAATTAGGGTCAGAGAGATTATTGTAGCTTTGTTCGCCTCGCTTTTACAAAGCGGGTTGGGGCAGCGTTGAAACACCCGTGGGGACGCTGTAGGGGCGGGTTTTCTCGATGGCTGTTGGATTTGACTCCGAACTGCCGCTCAAAACCCGCCCGACTTAAAGGAAAAAATGGTGTTTCTTAGGAGCCTTTCGTCACCCCGTTAGGGGAGTTGTCTCAGTGCCAATTCCCCGTCAATTTCAGCGAGGGCGAAGATTCCTGGAAGTCCCAGCGGAAGGGAAGAGCGTCGGGCAGGTAGACGATTTTATCGGCAGTAATTCGTACGAGTTGCTCAGCTCCCTGAAATGCTTTCAGGGTTTCGCCTTCCCAGATGATTTCGGCACGGCCGGTGATGGAGAGGAGGTGTCCCGCGTCAAAATTGGGAAAAAGGATACCGACTCGGCAATCTAGCAGGATATTGCCCAGCGTGTTGTAGAAGTTGTTGCCGGTGAAATTGGGGAAAGTGAAGGCGCGATCGCTCTCAATGCGGACAAATCCCGGCCGTCCGCCTCGATGGGAGACATCAACCCCCTGATTCGCATCATGACTTCTGTCGGCATAGCTGGTTGCAATGAAGAACGTATCGGCTTGGGCAATGAGCGCCTTCATCGATTCGGTAAACTGGGCCAAGTGTTGTGCTGCTGGAGAAATCTCCGCCAATCGTTCGGGCAACCAGTGGAACTGGCGTTTTTGGATGTATTGGGGACAGTTGCCGAAAGATTGAGCAACCGCGATCGCAAACCCATCTTCTTCAACCGCTTTGATTTTGCCGTTCATGCGGTTGCGCCGCCGGGTCTCTAGTTCAATGCCGAGCAAACCGATGTTGGCATTTTCTCGCAGGTTGTTATTGAGGGGATCGCCAGCCAGCGGGCGTGCTTTGATGGCGAGCGTTACGTCGTTGGGAGAAGTAATAAATCCCGGTCGTCCGGCGATCGCGGAGGCCCAGGGACGGCCGCCTTCGTCAACACTACCGACCAAGAGAAATGGCAGTTGTTCGTAAAACTGGCGATGCTGGTCGGGCAAATAGGTGCGGATGAAGCGGCGGCCGATATTTTCCATCTTGTCGCGAAGGCCAAGACGAGTTTGGATCTCTTGTTCGCCTTTATGGAAGGGCGATATCTCTTGAGTCCAGCCGTTAAGTTTCTTTGGGTGCATGGTTCGTCATCTCGCGATTTAGGTCGTGAACCCGGTTGCTCGAACCAACCGGGTGACTGGTGGCAAACACAAGTTCGACGGAAGATATCGCCCAATTTTCAACAAGTGAGAAAGGACAAAGCGGATTCTTTCGAGCATCGAACTCAGATGCTGGGAAGATTACGCTATGGCGGTTGGGGCCTCAATACTTCGCATTCCGATAAATCCAGGGAGGTGTTTCACTCGTTCAATCCAGTTCCGCACGTGAGGATAGCTATCTAGCGAAATTTCTCCGTCGGGAGCCAGAGTCACGTAGGGGAAGACCGCAATATCAGCAATGGTGGGGCGATCGAATTCGAGCCAGACGCGATCGCGCAAATGCTCGTCCAACTGTTTGAGAATCAGATGAGCTTTCTCGACGGCGCGATCGATGTTGATGGTTTTGACCCCAAAAAGATGGTAAAGGCGAGCATTCTCCGGCCCCTGACGAACTTCACCAGCCGTGGTGGAGAGCCAGCGGACAACTCTGCTCAGAGCCACTGGATCGGCAGGAAGCCAAGTCTCGCCGCCATACTGCCGCGCCAGGTAAACCAAAATGGCTTGTGCATCTTGCAGTGCGAGGTCGCCATCGACGAGAGCCGGCACTTGGCCAAAGGGGTTGATGGCGAGGTAAGGGGGTTGTTTGTGTTCCTCTTTCATTAGATCGAGTTGCTTGTAGTCATAGTTCAACGCGAGCAGTTCAAGGAAAAGACGAACTTTATAGGTGTTTCCAGAGAGTTCGTGACCGTATAGCGCAATCATCGGAATACCTCCAAAAGGGGAATGTGGGGTTAAGATTTCGGGGCAGAAAGCAGGGATGCATTTTTTGTATACAGACTTGTCTGTCCAATTTAATTGTGTAGACAAGTCTGTATATTGTCAATGAATTTTCTCGAATTTCTTGGGTATGGGATGCGCGATCGCCTTTCAAATTTCCCAAAAAATGCTCGAACAAGGAGAGTTCGCCGGATCGCGATAGGATATAGACAGACTTGTCTATATCAAATGAATTGTCATGACACGGACCCAATCCCCGCGTCCCTCGGCCCGCGATCGCATTCTGGTAGCCGCGTCAAAGCTGTTCTACCAGGAAGGAGTGAAAAATGTGGGTATCGATCGCATTATTGCCGAGTCAGGCGTGGCGAAGATGTCGCTCTACAACCACTTCAAATCAAAGGATGCTCTGATTGCGGCTTGGTTGCAACAGCGAGATGAAAACTGGCGCACCTGGTTTCAGTCAGCAGTGGAGCAGTTAGCAACGGAACCCAGCGATCGCCTATTGGCAATTTTTGATGTCCTCAAGGACTGGTTTGAACAGTCTGACTTTCGCGGTTGTGCTTTTATCAACTCTACAGTCGAGCTGGCCGATCCCGAACATCCCGGCTATCAGATATCTCTGAAGCATCAGCAGACCATTTCTGCCTATATCCTCAGCCTTGTGAATGCGGCCGGACTTCCCAACCCAGACCGGTTAACCCAACAGTTGCTCGTGTTGGTCGAAGGAGCGATCGTCGTCGCCATGATGCAGCAGAATTCTGAAACGGCTCTGCAAGCGAAACAAGCCGCTTCTATTTTAATTAGCTCAACCTAGCGGTCTGTCAAACTTCTAGAATTGAAATCCTTTCGCCGCTAGCTGTTGGCGCAAAGCCTCAATCGTCACTGAGTTTACCGTCTCCCCTGCATCGGGGTCGTTCTGGCTTTGTCGGGCCACATACTCGGCTCGTTTTTGGTTGAGATCGCGCAGCATGGCTTGAATCCTAGCCCGTTCCGCCTGTTTTTGGGCCACATATTCGTACCGTTGCGCTAAAGTCATGCCGCGCATCGCTTCGGGTAAGTCTGCGTCGGTCAAATCTTCCAACTGCACCCGTTCCTCGTCCAGCGCATCGACCAAATCCCAAGAGGCATTGCGGTAGTATCGAGAGGCTTTGGCTGCACCTCGACTGGCAATTTGTTCCCCGGCGTTCGTATCTTCAACTTGTTGCCGTTCTTGCCCAATTTCTCCCTCCGCACCGTAGGGAATATACGTTTCGTTCAATTTCTGATTCCACTGCGTAATTTCGCGATCGTAAGGCGACTCAATAAAGGTAACGGTGCGATTGTGGTCGATGTTGAAGTGATTGCCTTGACCCGCCTGGGCCCCAGCCATCCAGAGATTTCGGTCTCCTGCTTCTGGATGTCCGCAGTAAATCGTATTGATGAGAATATCTCGGCCGGCCGCTGCTTTCACTGAGTCTTGCCAGTTTACGGGACCCTGGTTGAAGGGTTCGTTTCCGGCGATGAAAATGACTCGGAAATTTTCTTCTTCTTGGCTCCAGTTTAGTTCCTTGAGCGCGGCGTTGATAGCCCAACCGGCGTACTCCTGACCGCCTTGCGTATCGATACTAAATAATTTTTCTGACACTAAGTCGAGTTCGGGGGTAAACCCATTGAGCAAGGTCAGAAATCCTTCTTGGGAGGGCAAGCGATCGTTCCCGTAGTGGTAGAGGGCAACTTCCAGTTCCGGTGCTTCCCCGTCTTTGGTGACGGTGGTTAAGGCGTTGACAATTTCCCACAGTTGCTTGCGCGTTTGATCGATTAAGCCGTCCATACTGTTGCTAGAGTCGAGCAGGATCGCCATTTGAATCTTTGCTCTGGCAAAGGCGGCACTGGGGGAGAGGAGGAGTCCTAAACTCAGGGTTGTGGCGAGGAAAATCTGGCGAATTTTCATAATCGTTTGCGATCGCGTTTTGCAGAGTGTCTTCTATGGTAAGTCAGAATTTTCAAGCTGTGGGACTGCGTTACCGAAACGGAAACGTCGGTTGTGGCAAGGGTTTATTTCTTAATGGCCGCGATCGCCCTGAACTTTTACCATCGACTGATTGACTTTTCTTTCTCTCGGCCATTTCATTACCCTACTCCACTCCTTTCCTTTTTTATCAAGTCCTCGCTCCCTGAATCCTTACAAAATATCGTTCTTGTGAGCATGAAAAACCCTATAATGTCCAAAATTAGATTAAGGTATTAACTTAATGAAAAAACAATTTAAACTATTTTTAATAGGATGTGTTTTAATAGGATATTTTTTTGGTACTTGGACTCCTTTTGCACTCAAATATATTTCAGCCTATCGAGATTCTTTTGGAGTGATACATCTCCCCTTCTGGGAAACTGTTACATTGATTAGTCTTTCTCCAGATAAATCAAGGAGGATTATATTGGTCGAGAAGGGGAGACCTATCTACGGCGATCGTTATTTTGATCTACGTCTTCAAATGCGATATAGTCGGGAAATAAAAACAGTTTTCAGAGCCACCGATCAGCAAATGCCGGCAGGTAGTGAGAGAGTTGTTTGGTCATTAGATAGCTCGCGATTCATATTGATAGCTCGTAATATTAATGTTGAAGATCTCGATGCACCTTGGAGGAAAGATAATCCTTTTATTTTTGAAAATGGTGAAATAGTAAAGATGCTCTATGACACTGAGAGCAACCAGTTATATATTGGCCAATGTTCTGCCGCTGTAGCTTCTGTATGCTTACCTCTTTCACCGAACGTCCTTGATGATTTTCAGCAGGGGAGTCTACCGTGATTTCATAAATTCTTTTTCTCAAAACCCCAATGCTCACAATTTTAAGCTTGCCAAGCCAGTAGTACGACGACAGCTTTGTTGACATCTCAAGGTTCAACAGCCGTGATCGCGGCTGCTGTTTTCTCTTTGACCTTGGGGTCTTTAATGGTTCCTGCTAATTGAAGCGCAAGATAGGGAGTGCCTCTTTCAGCTAAATTGAGAGATTTGTAGGCTAGTTGTAAATCGCGATCGCGAATTTCAATTTCTGGTGATTTCTTGAGAGAGTAAGCCTTTGTCCCCGACGGACACCTCAGAACGTCGTTTTTGAAAATCGGTTCGAGAGGAGGGGTTATGGTCGGTTTTTTCATCTCGCAAAATAGAGCTTCTGTTTGTAACTCTTTGGTTTCTGGATTCCTGCCAACAAATACAACCATCCCAATGTAACCTTTGAAGACTAGCTTTTTGTCTTCTCTTTGACGAGGAGTAGCCGATTGGATGGCGTACAAAGGAGTCGAACGGAGAGAATAGTTGTAGCTATTTGTCTGTGTTGGAACATCAATTTCTAAATCTGCAATAGAAGTTGCAAACTGCTGTTTCTCCAGAGCATGAGCTTGCTGGGCGCGGTTCATTGCGCCAATATGGTGTTTAACTGCCGGACATTTGCACCCACACCCTTTTTGACTCAGTAGGGAAGGGAGAGCGATCGCGCCTAGAATTCCCCAGATTATGATTATCGTCACGCCTTCCACCTTCGATAATCGCCACAATTTTTTTCTGTGTCCCACCATCTATTGCTATTCTTTCGATAGCTGTCTTAATCCCTCACTTGAGATAGATTGCTTGTTCTTGTTTGTTGGGTTGTCATTCCCTTCATCCTGACGCAATCAAAAGGGAAACAAATGTGGTTGCAGGAGTTTATTTCACAATCGCCGCGATCTCTCGACGTTAGGCCTCTTAAAAAACTTTTCTATTTTATCCCTCGACTCTTGGGGACGACGATCGCTACCGCAAATACAACAAATTAGGGCGATAAGGATACTCTCAAAAAACCCAAGAAAAATTGCTACAAGTGCTGTAACAAGACGAACTTTAGAATGATCTTCCACAGTCGGAAATTCTTCGAGCGAGCCATGAACAAAATAAGCGATGTCGAGGGCAAGTAAAGCAGCAACAAAAACAGCAATGACACCGAGTAGTGCGACAACAGCTTTTTTTAACATCTCAAGGTTCAACCGCCGCGATCGCATCCCATACTTTCTCTTTGACCTTAGCATCTTGGATGGTATCAGCCTGTTTTCGCGCGAGATGGAGATCGCCAGCTTCAGCTAAGTTGAGAGACTCGTAGGCAATCTGAAAATCGCGATCGCGAATCGTAATTTCTGGGTATTCATTGTACGAGTACGCCTTTGTCCCCATCGGACAGGCGAGAACGCCGTTGTTAAAAGTGGGTTCAGGAGGACGGGTTGTGGTGGATTGTTCTGTCTCGCAGGCCAAATTTTCGGTTTGCCACTCCCCTGTTTCTGAATTGCGACCGGCAAACGCAACGATCCCAACAAAACCTGTTTTTTCTGCTTTGCGGGACTTAGCCGATTGGATGGCGTACAAAGGAGTTGAACGAAGGGAATAGTTGTAATTCTGGGTTTGCGTCGGGATACCAATCTCCAAGTCTGCAATAGAAGTCGCAAACTTCTGGTTTTCTAAGACGTAAGCTTGCTGAGCGCGACCCATTGCGCCAATATGGTTCTTCGCTTCCGAACCTCCGCACGCGCATCCTTTGTTTTCGACCCCAAGCAGGGAAGGGAGCGCAGTTGCGCCTAAAAGTCCTCCGACTATAATGACAGCGCAGTTCTCTATCACGCGGCGCGATGGCTGCGCCGACCTAACGGTACGCCAAAATTTCTTTTTTTGCCTCATCTTCTAAATCTGCTCTACCTTTCTTGTTGCATCCAGCGAGAGTTGTAGCCTCTCAACTACTTTTATATCTCGCCGTTCCGGAGGTATGCAGTCCCTCGGCCGGTTAGCGTTGAAGTCAAAGCGCGATCGCGGTGGATGTCACTGACCAACTGCACCCAACGTATCGCGATTGGAGCGAAATCAGTCTAGATAAGTCATGAATGACCGACAACTGCGCCACTCTATGATTCTCCCAAGAGAATCCGCTAAAGTAGAAACGATGGTTAGCGTTTCTACAAAGACATAATGGCATCCTCTTCTTCCATTGCTGTGAGAGAACTTCCCCTCTTTCCCCTTCCGGACGTCGTCCTATTTCCCAATCGTCCCCTACCGCTGCACGTCTTTGAATTCCGCTATCGGATCATGATGAACACGATTTTGGAGAGCGATCGCCGCATGGGAGTGGTCATGTTTGACCCTAAGAGACGCGAAGTGGCTGGGGTTGGCTGTTGCGCTGAAATCGTTCATTTCCAACGCTTGCCTGACGATCGCATGAAAATCTTAACCCTAGGACAGCAGCGATTTCGCATTCTAGAATACGTGCGCGAAAAACCCTATCGCGTTGGGTTAGTGGAATGGATCGAGGACGAACCTCCCGAACAAGATCTTCGGCCCCTCGCGACTGAGGTCGAACAGCTTCTGCGGGATGTGGTTCGCTTGTCGGCGAAGTTAACCAATCAAAGGATCGAGCTACCCGATGATTTGCCCGATCTGGCGGTTGAGCTATCTTACTGGATTGCCAGCAACCTTTACGGCGTAGCTGCAGAACAGCAAACGCTCTTGGAGATGCAGAATACCGCGGCCCGACTCAAGCGAGAAGCAGAGATTCTCACCTCGACCCGCAATCATCTCGCCGCACGCACCGCCTTAAAAGATGTGTTGAAATAGCGGCAAAGGCGAGCCTTCTGTTTTCATTAGGATTGCGATCGCAACCATTCAAGTGAAAGCAAAGTTTGTGTGACAGCCAAAATAGAATTGGGGTAGATTTTCTCTGCGAGTCCTCAAACTCTGAAGCGATATAGTCGATCTCCCGTCCGTTCGTTATCTGGGGGGTAACTCGCGCGCTTATCGGCATAGTACTGTTCGCGGCGATCGCCTCCGGACAGCGGGCTATAGGTTATAAACAGAATACGACGCTGCCGCTCGGTTTTATTTGGTGGCGCGCGATGGGGAATATACCCATCAAAAAATACGGCATCGCCGGGTTGGGTTGGAATCGGTTCAAAAGTCGCCGAGGCAAGTTGTTGTTCTGTTAAAGGTTCCCACTCGTTTCCAATTAATTGAGCGCTTGGTTGCCAAGCCGTATCAATTTCCGTACATCCATTTTCGAGCGTACTCTCATCAATGGTCACTCCAATCGAAATAAAATCCTTCACGTACTTAAGCCAACCAGCTTGAATATCTTGATGTGCGGCAAATCCACCGCCATAGGGAGGCTGAAAATTGACTTTTTCTTTAAATAAAACGCTCTTTTCCCCAAACAATCGATCCGCACACTGGGGTATATTTGATTCGCGCATGAATTGATTGAGAGCGGCATGAACTTCAGCAAATTTTTCAATCCGAGAAATACGCTTATCTTTATCGGGCCGATCTTCTTCGAGATAAACCATCTGCGCGCCTTGGACCAAAGGCAACCGCACTAATTCATCGATCCATATTCCCAAATTGGGAATAATGGAATCTCCAACAAGATTCTGAACGACGACATACCCGCGTTGTTTAAAATGTTGTATTTCTGTTGATGTTAAAAGTCGCATCGCCTTTCCTGAGAATTTTATTCTGACAGCTTAATGATGAACGATCCTATTCAACGAATTGGTGTAATTGGCGGCGGACAACTGGCCTGGATGATGGCAAAAGAAGCTCGGCAATTGGGTCTTGACTTAATCGTGCAAACGCCGAGTTCGAGCGATCCGGCGATCGCGATCGCGCGCGAGGCGATCTTTGCTCCCATTGACGACCCCCAGGCGACGGCCAAACTGGCGACCCGCTGCGATGTCATTACGTTTGAAAACGAGTTTATCGATCTCAAAGCGTTGCAAAATCTGGCCGCACAAGGCGTTTGCTTTCGGCCCCGCCTCGAAGCGTTAGTTCCCTTGTTGGATAAGTACGACCAGCGGTGCTATCTCCAAACGCTTGGCCTGCCAGTTCCCCAATTTTCCCTATTATCGCAAAAGGCGACCGAGGGGCAAAATTTCCCCGTCGTTCTCAAGGCGCGGCGACACGGTTACGATGGCAAAGGCACTTTTATTGTCAGCAGTCAAGGGGAACTAGAAGACCTCTGGCAGCGCCTGGGACGGCCGTCTATGCTGCTGGAGCAATTTATCCCTTTTGAGCGAGAACTCGCCACGATCGCGGCCCGCAGCGCGACTGGAGAGGTGCGCGTGTATCCAGTGGTGGAAACCCAACAGGAAGAACAGGTGTGTCGCCGAGTCTTTGCGCCGGCGGAGGTTTCTAGCACTGTACAGTCTCAGGTGGAAGCGATCGCGGCAACTTTACTCGCCGATCTCGATGTGGTGGGGGTCTTTGGCATTGAATTCTTTTTGACTGCGGACGATAAGGTTTGGGTCAATGAAATTGCACCGCGCACCCACAACTCCGGCCATTACACCTTGGATGCTTGCGAGATTTCTCAGTTTGAGATGCAGTTGCGGGCCGCTGCCAATTTACCCCTCGGTTCTCCGGCGATGAACTGCGATCGCGCCGTGATGGTTAACTTGTTGGGGTACGAGCAATCGGAGGGAGACTACCCGCAGCAGCGAGAGCAAATGGCCCAAATTCCCAACGCCTTCGTGCATTGGTACGGCAAGTCTCAATCGCGTCCGGGCCGCAAACTCGGTCACGTTACCGTGCGACTGGATCGCGGCGATCGCCGCTGCCCGATTGCGATCGCTCGTCAAGTCGAATCCATTTGGTACGGGAAGGACGGGGAGTAAAAACAGTACGATGGTAGGAACTGGCGCTTGTTCTCGAAGCGATCGCGCGATCGCCCCCTCCCATGAAACTGACCCCACTCCTCACCTTAATACTCCCCCTCTGTTTCGCCACTCCCCTCCAGGCCGCGAACTCCGACCACCTCAAGCAATTGCTCGAAACGAACGTCTGTAAAAACTGCGACCTCAGAGACGCAGACCTCAGAGGCGCTAATTTATCGGGAGCAAAACTCAGCGAAGCCAACTTAATCGGAGCGGACTTAACCGAAGCCAATTTAGCGCGCGCAGATTTAACCTTTGCTAACCTCTCAACCGCCAATTTGAGAGGGGCAAACTTAGCGTTCGCCTTTCTACAAGAAGCTAATTTGCGCTTAACGAACTTGAGCGAAGTCGATGCCACTCAAGCTAACTTTTCGAGGGCAAGTCTCAACAACTCAGATCTCAGAAATGCCACCTTGGTCGAAGCGAACTTTCATCGCAGCGATCTCAGCAGTACAAAGCTCGACAATGCTAACTTAGACCGCGCCAAGTTGATGAATTCTAACTTAAGAAGTGCGAATCTTGCACGCGCAAACCTCAACAGTACGCAGTTAAATAATGCAAATTTGAGTCACGCTAACCTGAACAGTGCCACTCTCAACAATGCCAACTTAAGCTACGCCACCTTAATTCGAGCGGTCTTATTCAACGCTCAACTCATTCAAACAAACTTAGGTGGAGCGAACCTTCGAGAGTCCTTTTTAAGTGGAGCCAACTTAGAAGGTGCAAATTTGCGAGGCGTTAACTTAACAAACTCAGTTTTGAGAGGAACAAATCTGTTCGGCGCTAACCTCAGCCACGCCATTATGAGGGGGGCAAATTTGTTTGCCGCGCAGTTAAGCAATGCGGATATAACTGGAACGAATTTAGACCAAACGATCCTCTGCCAAGCCAAACTTCCCGACGATACTATCTCCGAACAAGGTTGCCGCCAACAAGGAGAAATTCCCCTGCAATAGAAGAAGCAAAGGGGGAAGCTCAAGCACATTAGACATCTCCAGAAATTCAATTTTGACCGCGCTATTTCAAGGGTTGTAAGTCCATTATTGAAGATGTCTATTTATATAGCAATCCTATTTTGGCTGTTACACAAATAAGCACCTAGTCAAAATTAATTACACATTGCGACTCTGACTATTTTGTGTAAGTACTTATATCCATCCCCGTCCTCAATCGATCGAGTGTAAATTTTTGTAACCGAATTCAGCGTGAAAATTGACGATTTTTGAGAACGAGTTTATAAGGGTTTCAAGGGACTAGTATGATTTTTTAGCCTCGATTTAACATGGTTTGGTTCACTTTTGTATCTAATTCAATTTTCATTGCCCTCAAAGCATTATTGCTGCGTTCTAGAAAACGTTTTATACCTTCCCAGGAGTTGCTTGCTATAACCATCTTTTTGCTAAGTAAAAATACTTAAGTTGATAAAAACAAATTTCATGGTGTAGAAACTGAGCGATCGCGTTCCTTCCCTTCTTGCAACTCCTCAACAACGAGACAAAGACTGAAACCCCCGATCGCCCGCTCTGAGTTACGCCTAATGTGTATTAGAGCTTCAAACCCCGGATCTACCGTTGCCTTCTCCCCCTATTCTCTCTCTTGGTCAGCATTCCCTTGCGTCTTACGCCGACGCGGGGTCTGACCGCTATTCCCTATTCCCTTGACCCAGCAAGAGTTTCAGATAATCCACATCAGACGCGAGTTTTCTTTCTGCACTACTCCCCCGAAAGCCAGGGGAAATACTGCCCCAGATTAAACAACTTATTGAACTCATGTCCAACCTTCTGGTAAATGCGGAGTTTCTCGGTTTGAATGTGGGCATATCCCTTCATTCCCGGCGACAAGAGATTTTGTTGATTGTCAATGGCAATGCCGACGTTTAACATCGGTTTCTGCTGGGTTTCCGGCGAATTGAGGACTGGGGAAATTTCCTTATCTTCCACCACTGCACCATGTCGCGTCCCGTCGCCTTGGCGGAAGAATCCGACGGTTGCATTGGGTTTGACTAAATCCTTATCTTCTTGACGCACCTGGACCTGTGCGGTTAGCTGTCTGAGATCGACCACGCTTAAAATTTCCTCCCCCGCCGGCAAATGATTGCCCGACCTGAGATCCAAGTCTGGGGTAACTACCGTTCCAGCGGTTGTGGCCTTGAGGGTTAGCTGACTCTGCTGCTGTTGCAACTGCTGTAAATCCGCTTCCCACTTCGCGACTAACTGCTGCTGGGACTGAATTTTAGCGGCGGCGGACTCAACCTCTCGCCTTGCCGTTTGAGTTTGGGCGATCGCGCCGGAAAGTTCGTCTTCCTGGCGGTACAGGGTGTCCTGTAGCTGCTTGCTGGCCTCCTGCATTTGCGCCGACTTGGCTGCCATTAAGCGCTGTTTCTGTTCGATTTGTCCCCGTCGGGATTTGATTTGACTCTGTTTCTGGGCGATCGCGGACTCTAGGGTTGCTTGTTGCGACTCTGCTTCCCAAACGAGCTTTTTCGGGATAATCCCCTCGTCTACCACCGATTGATAGGACTGTAAGGTTTGGCTGGCTGCGGCCAGTTGCCCTCGCAGGCCAATAATATCTGATTCAATACCGCCAATTTCTGCTTCGATTGCAGTGATTTCTCCCGGAATCGAGGCTCTTTCTTGCTTTAGCCGCTGCACTTGGGGCATGGCGTAACTATTCGTCGCTTCCTGTCGCTGGCGATCGGCTCGACTGCGCGCGATCGCCTCGCTGTTTTGCGCCGCACTCAAACGCGCCTGTGCCAAAATGAGATCCTGTTGGGCAGAACGAACGCCCTGTTTCGCCTGTTCCGCACCCCGTTCCGCTTGGGCAATGCGGTTGTCGAGGTCATCGCTGCGAACTTGAGCGATCGTGTCTCCCGGTCGAACGCGATCGTTGGTTTTTACGTAAATCTCAACGCGACCCGATTCTGGCATTGTCAGCTTTTGACGGGCCTCCGGACGGGAAATAATTGCCGCCTGGCCGGTGACGTAGTTGGGGATGGGAATGGAAGCGATCGCGCCCAAACCAACGACAACGGCCCCCACTGTTGCCCACTTTCGCAAAGAGTTTCGGACTGTTGAGGATTGAGTCTCCGGTTGGGGAGAAGAAGCGGTTATTTCCTTTTTCTCCACACTGTCGCGAGTCTTTTCCGGTTTCTCAATTTCGTTCGCGTTTGCAGGTAAATTTTCCCCAGCACTGACTTGAGGTTTCGGGGGAACAATTCTGAGAACTTGACGAGTTTTAGCTGTGGATTTGGAGGAGGTAGAAGTCATGATTAAAGTTCAGCGTTGTGAGTTCGGAGTTCAAAGTAGGAGTTGGGTTTCCCTGCCCTTCTTTCGGGTTCAGAGTTCAGCGTTAAGGGAATAGCTGGTAGCAATGTTTGCCCAAAGATTTGTTGGAAAAACCACAGAGACACAGAGGAAGAGGATGCGGAGAGAGGGAATAAACTCTCTACCGATCGCTGTTGGCAGGCCAGAAGTAGTAAATTGCCCAAATCGTCAGCAGAACTGCTGCAATCGTGGGAATATTGAGCAGCGTCCAGTCGGCGAGGCGGTAGAAAAGGAAGCCGAAGACGAACCAGATATACAGAAGACTGAAAGGGGCATAAATGGCGAGAATTCTGGCATCTTTTCCCCGTTCTCTCGTCGGTTGGCCCGTCAAGAGATTGGCGTAGAAGCTGAAGGAACGACTGCGAAGATTGTTAATTCCGGAAGTGGCAACGGCGAGATAGTAACCGTCAAATTTGGCGAGGGGATTGAGGTTAACCGCGAGGGTAAAGACTGCTCCCACCATGAGAAGATAGCTGGTGGTAAACAGCCAACTACCGGGAACCGAAAGATTCCAAAACAGAAGCGCGATCGCGGCGATTGTTACCTGGACTAAAACTCCCGCCGCGACCACGAGAATGCGCTTTCCTCGCGACAAACAATATTGGTCTGTGGTATCGGTATAGGCAGCGGGAAACAGACACATAAACAGCAGTCCAACTTCCGGAACGTCGCCGCCGTAGTACTTGAGAGTGAAGGCGTGGCCCAACTCGTGCAGCGTGACAACGAGAAGGGAAAGGAGTGCAAACGGAATCAATAGGGAACCGCCATAGTGTTGCATCAACCGTTGTCCCAACAGCAAAATTTCTCCCCGTTGGTTCGTTCCTCCTGCGACGGAAGCAGCGAGGAAGACAATCAGACAAAACGCAAATCGTGAAGTCCACAACCAACGCAACCGATCGATATGTCGGTTCAACCAGGGGTCGGGGTTGAAGAGAGGTAGTTTGAAAAAGAGGAGTTGTAGGGGGTTGAACTTGCCCTGTTTCTGCGGTTTAGCCGCTTGGGTTCCCTCCAGCATTCCCGTCGCTGCAAGCACTTGGAGAAGGCGTTTGAGCGCGTCCGAGGTCAGGCAATATTCGCCGAGAATCACTGAGGTAGGAAGTTTGCCCAGTTGTTCGATAACCGCCTTATCTTGAGAACTGACTTGGAGAAAGGTGCGGTCTTCGCGGTTGCGGAGTATCCAGTAACCGTCAGGGTTGAAGTGCCACTCCACGCCAGGTTTCAGGCCCGGACTGGCGGAGCGTGTTGCGGTTTCCTCCTCCGCGATCGGGTCGAGGGTGAAGATCCCCGCATCGATGAGTTGCACAATCAGGTCGCGAACGAGGTTGGGGCCTGCGTCAGGGAACTGGCGTTGAACTTGCGTTTGAATTTGCCCTGCGGTGTAGCGTTCGCTGAAGTGCTGGAGAGCATACCCTTGCGAGGGAGTTAAACTCAGTTTTTGCTGAGTTTGGGGACAGAGGAGAACGTATTGGTTGCTCTCTTTTCGTTTCCCCAAGTGCCAGTGGTTTTCGAGCGACGGACAGATAAGCGTTTCCCAGTCTTGGGAGGTGTCAATTGCTGGTTGCTGCATTGGTTGTACCCTTCATCTACTTACTTATCTGCTCGTAGGAGGGGTTCTTACGCAGCGATCGCTTTTTTGTTACATAAGTTTACAAGAGCGACCCTTCAAGATCGCTGTGACATCCAAATTCTCGTCAAGGTTGTGGGGGGAACTTCAGTTAGCAGTGGGAGAGACCTTCAGTTGGGGTAAGGGGTAAAGGGGAAGGGGGAAATTGTGGGAATTGGGGAGTCGGGAGATGGGGGAGATTCTTGCCTTTTGCCTGTTGCCTATTCCCTCAACTCTGAACTCTGAACTCTGAATTCTGAACTCCGCATAGCGGTACTAGCGATCGCCCTCATCCTCTTCAATTGGACTCAACAACAACAAAGCCGTCCATCGATCTTGCGGGAGAACCTGCAGTGCTGCTTGTCCGGACAGAAAGCAGGAACTGGCCCCAAGATTTAGAACTCGACTGGGAATGTCGTGACTTTCGAGCAATTGTTGGAAAAATTCAGCTTCCCAGCGGGTACTGGTGGTTTTTAACGTAATCCAAGACATAAGCCGATCGACATCTAAACTGCGATCTTGAGATTGAGGAAATGGGTGTTGGGTGTTGGGTATGGGGTGTGATACATCCAAATTTAAATGTACGGTGGCTTAGGGATCATTTTAAGGCTTGTCGAAAGTGACGATCTCGGTCGATCAAAGGGAGGTAAGAGGGAAAAAGAGTTGGAGATAGGCCGATAAAATCGTTTCGCCCCAAAACAGCGCGATCGCGGCCCCTAAAGCCAAAAATGGGCCGAAAGGAATGGGGCGCGATCGCTCCAAAAGACCCAGCGCGATCGCGCCTCCCCCCACCAGCGAACCCACAACGCAGGCGAGAAACCCAGCCACTAAAAAATATTTCCATCCCAACCAAGCTCCCATCAACGCCGCCAACTTCGCATCGCCGCCTCCCATCGCCGTTTTCCCCAGCACCAACGAACCCCCCAGGCGAATCATATCCAAGATCCAAATGCCCACAACCGCCCCCAAAATCCCGGCCATCAGCCCCCGAACGCCGCCCGAAACTCCCATGAACCCCAACCCCAACAGCAACCCCGATTTTGTCAAAGGATTGGGAAGCGTCATCGTATCCAGATCGATGAGCGACAGGGCCAGCAGCCAGCTCAAAAACGCCCAGTAGCCCAAAGTCTCTACACGAAACCCAAACCGCCAGAAGACCGCGACAAACACGAGAGCCGTTGCGACTTCTACCATCGGATAGCGAGGGGAGATCGGAGCTTTGCAAGACAAACACCGCCCTCGCAACCACAACCAACCCGCGATCGGCAGATTTTCTGTCTTACCCAACTGATGGAAGCAGTGGGGACAGCGAGAAGGAGGCGACAAAATCGATAATTGGGCCGGAAGGCGGTAAACAACCACATTCAAGAAACTTCCAATCGATGCGCCCACAACAAAAACCAGGCTGAATGCGGTAATCCAAAAGAGCCTTTCCATTTCTGTCAATTAGGGAATAGGGAGTCGGGAATTGGGGAGTTGGGAATTGGGGAGTTGGGAATTGGGGAATTTATTCATCCTTCATCCTTTCATAAAACTCTGAACCCTGAACTCTGAATTCTGAACCCCGAACTCTGAACTCTGAATTCTGAACTCTGAACCCCGAACCCCGATCCAGCTACTGTTCGAGCCACACGGACACCGACCCCCCGTTACAGCGAAACTCGCCCCAGCCATAAGCATTGGTTTGCACTGGCTTCTCGATATGTTCGGTTATATCGTAAAAAGTGGCATTGGGTTTTCCCGTTTCCATCCACTTACTCCCCCCCGCAGCATTACTCATAAGTGCGGCCATCGCTTTGGGGTGTTCCTCGTTGCCCAATCTCGTCCAGCCGATAATATCCCAATGGTCGAAGTAATCGTATTGCGGCCCGTAGGCGTGGTGCTGGCGGGCGTAGAGGAATTTGTCGATTAGCCAGCGGTGAGAGTCCATCCAGATTTCATACCCCTTGTCGTGGTAGTGCGCGCCGTAGTAGTCGGCGTAGAAGATGCAAGGGTAGCCTTCTTGTCGCAATAAAATCAAAGCATAGGCGAGGGGTTTAAACCACGGCTCTACGACCGACTCCAGGGCTTGTAACGGCTGGGAATCGTGATTTTCGACAAAAGTGACCGCCAGAGCGGGTTGTTGTTGCATTAAGGTTCCGTCCAGGATTTTCCGCATATCGTAGTAACCGCCCATGCGACTGGCCCGGTGAAAGTTGTAGTGTAGGGGAACGTCAAACAGAGACATTCGCCCGCTTGTATTGCGGATATACCAATGCAGCGACTCGATGTCATCGACCCAATACTCGCCGACGGCAAACAGATTTTGCTGGCGATCTTGGCGCATCTCGTCGAGCCAACCGATGAAAAATAGGTAGCTGATGTGCTTAATTGCGTCGAGGCGAAATCCGTTGACTCCGGTGGTTTCTAAATACCATTTTCCCCAAGCTTTGAGTTCGTCTCGCACCTCTTTTTGAGACATATCGAGATCGCAGGCCATGAGAAAGTCATAATTTCCATGTCGGGGATCGACATCGGTTTGAAAGGTTTTCTCGTGCAGGCGATAGATGTTCCGGTCGTTCCAATCAAAGGCGTTGTGGTTGACCGCATCAAAGTTCTTCCAACTCCACTTCATCGTGGAGTATTTGTCCCCCCGACCGGGAAAGTTAAACTGACTATAGATTTTGATGGTTCTGGGCGGGCCGATCGCGTGGTTGCGGTTGTCCCAAGCAACGGGAATGGCGGGAATGTCTTCGGTTTCGTCGCCGCCATTTTTATGGTTGAAGACGACATCAGCGTAGATTTGGAGTCCGGCGTTTTGGGCGGTTTTGATGGCGCTTAAATACTGTTCGCGCGTGCCGTATTTGGTCGCGATCGCGCCCTTTTGTTCAAATTCGCCGAGATCGAAGAGGTCGTAAGCGCTGTAACCCACATCGTAGCCGCCGCTACTTCCTTTGTAAGCAGGGGGAAGCCAAAGCGCGGTAACGCCTTTCTCGGCCAGTTCTGCTGCGCGATCGCGGACTTCTTCCCACAGCGTTCCACCAGTTGGAATGTACCAGTGGAAGTATTGCATCATCGTCCCGTTGATTGTTGGCATTCTCGACAGTTCCTTGCAACCCGTCACAACTTGGGCGATCGCTTTTTTTTCGCGATCGATTCCGATACTATAGCGGGCCGATTTGTCCAGGTGAAACTCAGAGCGATCGCACTAGGGAAAAGGCAATAGGCAAAAGGCAATAGGGGAGAGCGATACAGGTGTTATTTAATGAGTACGATAAATGAGTATTGAGTTTCATTTTTCGTTGAGGCCCGCTATAGCAGGGACGGGTCTTCCCAATTCTGACGGTCTGGGGCGATCGCTTTTATACTCGGAGAGGAAGACGGTAGGGAGCCACCGGAGATGGTGCGGGACGCAGAACAACTGCTAGACGAACTGTACAACGCTTTTGAACCCTCTGAACCCTTACTTGCTGGCGATCCCACATATGTAGATTGCCGAGCCGTTAGGGGAGACGGAGACATTGTTATTGATGTGGGTCGCAAGATCTATCGCTCGAAGCGCATCACGTGCCAACTGTATGCAGGACACCGAGGTGCGGGGAAGTCAACAGAACTCCTCAGACTCAAGCAAGATTTGGAAGATAATCATAACTTTCACGTCGTTTATTTCGCCGCAGATCGGGAGGATATTGATTCGGAAAACACTCAATATACCGATATCCTGCTCGCTTGCACTCGCCACATCCTCGAAGATCTCAACGGGATTGCCAATCCGAGTCCCTTACTGAATTGGTTGAAGAGTCGTTGGCAAGAACTACAAAGTCTAGCGCTCACAGAGGTTCAATTTGACCGTTTGAACGTTCAAGGACAAATCGCTCAGTTTGCCAAACTGACGGCAAATCTAAGAGCGGTTCCCAACCTGCGCCAGCAAATTCGAGCCAAGGTCGATCCCCACACAGTAACTCTGATTGAAGCGCTCAATGAGTTTATCGACGAAGCGAACAAGAAACTTCCCAACGGACGCGATCGCCTAGCCGTCATTGTCGATAGCTTAGACCGCATTGCATTTATTCCCAGAGAAGGAGGACGCAACAACTACGATGAAATTTTCCTAGATCGCAGCGAACAACTGAAAAAGTTAAATTGCCATGCAATTTATACCGTTCCGATCTCAATGGCCTATTCCAACCGCGCCAACGACCTCAAGGAAATCTACAACGATCCCCAAGTTTTACCCATGATTATGGTTCGGACTCCTCAAGGCGACATCGAACCGTCAGGGTTTGACAAGATTAAGGAATTGCTGGCCAAGCGAGTCCGCCTCTGCACGCCAACGCGATCGCTGGAAACAGAAGTTTTCGATAGCGAGGAAACTGTTAAACAGCTTTGTTTGATTAGTGGGGGACATTTGCGGGAACTCATGTTGTTGATGCAAGAAACCATCAATCGCACGGAAAATTTACCGATTCCTGCAAGATCCGTACAGAGAGCTATTACGAAAGTTCGAGATGTTTACCGCAGAACTGTCGAAAGCAGTGAGTGGGAGATCCTCGCGGAAGTTGCTCGACGCAAGCAAATTCGCAATGACGAACAGCATCGCAGTCTTCTCTTTCGGCGCTGCATTCTGGAGTATCGCTACTTTGATGAGGAGGGAGAGTTGCAGCCTTGGTATGACGTTCACCCCTTGATTCTTGGCATTCAACAGTTTCAGGACGCTTTGGCTCAAATCCAGTAGACCGGGAGGAAATCATGGTACAAACTCAACCGAAAAAACTGACCTTTGAGGAATATCTCGCCTGGGAAGACAATACCGACAACCGCTACGAACTCATTGATGGAGAGTTAGTCCCCTTGGCTCCAGAATCCGAACCGAACGACTGGATTGCAACCCGCCTGTTGTTGACCCTTGCCCGTCAAAGCGCGGTCGCACCCAGACTGATTAAAACGCACACCTGCGAGATACAGGTTCCCGTCCTCCAGCGAGGAGATGCGGCGAACCGCTATCCCGACCTGGTGGTTTTCAGACCAGAACACCTGAGCTTGACGGGAAAGCGCTTAACCCTCACCCTGGATATGCTTCCACCGCAGTTGGTGGTTGAAATTGTCAGTCCCTATCGAAACCAGGGGGACGAAAACTATCGTCGCGATTATCTCCACAAGCGCAATCAGTACGAAGCACGGGAAATCCCCGAATATTGGATTGTTGACCCCACTCAACAGCAGGTGACGGTGTTGCAACTAGAGGTGGGGAAGTATCGACAGACGGTGGTTCGGGGGGAAACCCGGATCGAGTCGGCAATCTTCCCCGCGCTAGACTTAACAGCAAGGCAAGTGCTTGAGGCGTGAAGAACGGGATAATTTTCAACAGAACGCATCGCGTCGGAGGAAATGATGGTACAAACCCAACCGAAAAAACTTACCTTTGAGGAATATCTCGCCTGGGAAGACAACACCGACAATCGCTACGAACTCATTGATGGAGAGTTAATCCCCTTAATTCCCGAACCGATACGGAACAGTTGGATCGCTTCTTATCTACTTCTGTTTTTGGTCAATCGCAACTTTATTCAACTTAGAAGGATCGCAACTCATAGTTGTGAAGTTCAGGTTCCCGTCCTGCAACCCGGAGACGCAGCCAATCGCTGGCCGGACTTAATCGCTATCCAAGAAGAACACCTTTCCCTGCTGCGCGATCGCTTTACCATTTTCCTAGAGATGCCTCCACCTTGTTGGGTCGCAGAAGTGGTGAGTCCGGGAGAGGAAAATTGGCACAATGATTGCGTCCGCAAGCGCTCTCAGTACGAGGCGAGAGAGATTCCAGAGTACTGGATAATTGACCCCAATTGCGAGCAAATAACCGTCTTGCACCTCCAATCTGGGAAATATACAGAAGCGGTCTTCTCTGGCGAATCTAAAATTCAGTCCAAGATGTTTCCAGCGCTGGGGCTAACGGCCCGACAGATTCTAGAATGCGATGAAACTGTTTTGTGAAGCAGTTGATTGAGGTGCGAAATACGCTCAACTTCAGTTATGAAAAATCCTTTGTCCGGTATCTATCACGCCATTCTGGATCGAGTGAGATCGCCTCGTTCTAACTGCGATGAAGCGCGGAAACCAACCGACTGGAACGAAGATGTCCAAGAAACACCGCAGGAAAAGTACCGCGCCTTGTTGCGTGCGTTGCAGCGGCGCAAAGGGTTTGGGGTTTTGTTCGTGGAATGCTCGCCAGCGCGAGGAGAACGGTTAATTGCCGATGTCAAACAAGATTTGCCTCGGAAAAAGATCGAGATCCTTCCCCTGAGGGAACCTATTGCAAAGCTATTTCCTCTCGTTGAGGCGCTACCGAACCGGGAGGCGATCGATGTTTTGTTTGTGACGGGGTTGGAATATTCGCTGCTGGACTACGAGGAAATTAAGCGCCAGCAAGGGTGGGAAGATCTGAAAGTTCGCAGTTACAGTTGGGAAGGCGTTCCCCCGATTCTCAACCACCTCAACCAGCACCGAGAACGCTTTCGGGACAGTTTCAACTGCTGTTTTGTCTTTTTGCTGCCCAAGTTTGCCGTAAACTATTTGATTCATCGCGCCCCAGATTTCTTCGATTGGCGATCGGGGGTGTTTGAGTTGCCGATGAATGCGTTCTCGTTGTGGTGGGAGTCTAGTGTTGTTAGTTTGGCAAGTTCTGATTATCTCAAACTGACTCCCCAGGAACGACGCAAGAAACTGGTTCGCATTCAAGCAATTCTGGATGAACCGCAACAGACCGCAGCGCAGAAAGCCAATCTCTTGTTTGAACGGGGATTGCTTCACAGCACGGTTGGAGAATATGTCGAGGCGATAGACTCCTACGATCGCGCTGTGACAATTAAACCGGACGACGATGCAGCTTGGTACAACCGGGGCATTGCTTTATTTAATTTGGGACGCTACGAAGAGGCGATAAAGTCCTACGATCGCGCCTTGAAAATTAAACCGGACAAGGATGCAGCTTGGTACAACCGGGGCATTGCTTTATTTAATTTGGGACGGTACGAAGAGGCGATAAAGTCCTACGATCGCGCTTTGACTATTAAACCGGACAAGGATGAAGCTTGGTACAACCGGGGCATTGCTTTATTTAATTTGGGACGCTACGAAGAGGCGCTAGAGTCCTACGATCGCGCTTTGACTATTAAACCGGACAAAGATGAAGCTTGGAACAACCGGGGTATTGCTTTAGGCAAGTTGGGACGCTACGCCGAAGCAATAAAGTCCTACGATCGCGCTTTGACCATTAAACTGGACTTAGAACAAGCTTGGTACAACAAAGCCTGTTGCTATGCCTTACAAGGCGATGCAGAACGAGCAATTGTCAACTTACAGAAAGCAATCGATCTCAATCCGGAGAAATATTGGGAAATGCCAAAAACAGACTCCGATTTTGACTCGATTCGCGCCGATCCGGACTTCCAAGCGCTTATCTCCCCACCGCTCACAGACAGCGATCGCGCTTGAGATCGCTAATGACTTTTTCGTAGTACCACTTCTCCGAACGATTGGGATAGTTGCACCTCGCGTGGGCCAGCAGTCGTTCTGCAACCGCCTCATCCTCTTGCAGAAGGGTTAGCAGTTCCCGATGCAAGCGGTTGGTTGCGGTGTCGGTTGGCTTAAACCAATCGTTGTATTGCTCCTCTCCGCGTTCGACGAGTTCGTCCATCCACGCTTGAGTTTTGTCCGTAACCTCCCGAAAGGTTGCTTCTGCGTCTTCCATCGCCATGTTGACCCCTTCGAGAAAAAGATTATGGGCTTTTTCAGCAAACCGTCCCCATTTATCCATTGTTTTTCGTCCTTCCAGCGGTATGGATCTCCCCAGCACGAGAATTGACTCGGCCTCTATATCTTTACTCAGGATCGACTGCTCGGATTTATGCAATTTTCTCAAAAAGTTTTCCAGGCTTTTCAATTTGAGGTTAAGGTTAGCTGCACCGTCGAGAGGGGAACTTTGTAGAAATAGTGGCGTTGAAATTGCTCTTCTGCTAGCAAACTGAGGAACTGCGCGATCGCTTCTTGTACTTCCGGTGAAGGTTGTGCAGTCCAACTCAAGTAGTACAAATCCTGACGTTGCGTCGCTGCGAAACCGAGACGTTCGAGGGTCTGGAGGCCGGCCTTTACCGTCTCATCGCTCAACCCCAGCTTCTCTTTGAGTTGCGCGATCGCGACCCCCTCTCCCGTGCGACTGAGATACTTCGCCAACCCCACCAATTTGAGCCAGGTTTGCTGCGGCGTTGCAGAGGAGGGAGACGGATAGGCAAGGGCAAAAGGACGGGTTTGGGTTCGGGACTGTCGAAAGGGTTTGCGGACTTCCTCCCAGGTGAGAGGACAGTTTTGCAGCGCAATGTAGGGGGCAAGTTCCTCGCGATCGCACTGCTTCCCGCGCAAATCGACAATCGATCGATCCTCCGTCCCCCAGACCGTTAATTCTTGACTCTCGTCCCGCGATCGCACGGCAATTAAGCGCACTTCGTAGCGATCTTTGTAAGTATTGAAGTCCAATTCAACAATGGCATCGCAAGGGCAATCCTGCGGCAACTCTTCTTTGTAATGCCCCCACCACACTCCTGGAAACCCCGAAGGACAAGAATCATCGCCAATCTCAAACGTGGTTTTAATATATTGCACCTTGCGGCCGCGAACATCCTTGGCGTTGTTGTTCCACACGTCGGCAAACCAGCAATTCTCAATCAGTAGCTTCGGAACCGGGTTGCCCATCCCGCAAGGTTCGAGCAGTTTCAGTTCTCGGAACAACGCTTGTCCGAGTTCGGCGACCGTAACGGTCAGATCCGCTCGGACAAGCGATCGCATCGGTACGCTGGCCAGTTGCTGTCGCAGTTGTTGGTTAATGGCATCGCGAAACAGAGGAAGATTTTCCACTGGCAAACTCAACCCCGCTGCAAAAGGGTGGCCGCCAAAGCGATGCAGAAGGTGCGCTTGGGACTGAACTAGGTCGTAGAGGTCGATATTATTCGCCGATCGCGCCGATCCCCTCGCCAACTTCGGTTCCCCCTCCAATTTCTCCCCGTCTCCCCGGCCTTTCAAGTGTCTGCTTTTTAGATTTGAGTTTTTGGCTGGATTCTCAACTGACTCGTTCAAACCCAGGTTTTCTGGGGGGGTTTGCCCCCCAGACCCCCCACCGGGGGCGTTACGCCCCCCCCGGACCCCCGACGTATCAGTTGGCTCGTTGGAGTCGCAATTTTCGGGCAATTCATGAGTGTCTGAGGACGAAGAGGCGGTTTGTAAAGAACGTTCCCTTGTAAGAGCTTCCTGTCCCCCAGTCTCCTTCTCTCCCCAATTCCCCATCTCCCCAATTCCCGTTGTCAACAGGATCGCCGGCCGTCCATACTCCTGCGCTACTTGCCCCGCAACCAAACCGAGAACGCCTCCCGACCACTGGGGATCGTCTAGGACGATGACGCTGGTGGTGGAGAGGTCAACTTGTTCGAGTTTCTTTTTGACGGAGGCGACGACATTTTTTTGCAGTTCTTTGCGGCGAGTATTCGCGAGTTCCGTTTCTAGGGCCAGTTTCTCGCAACGAGCGCGATCGCGGCTAGTGAGGAGTTCGACACAGAAGCTTGCATCGCCGTGGATGCGGCTGACGGCGTTAATTCTCGGCCCCAACCCGAAGGAAATATCGGTGGGGCGATCGCCCGTGCGACGACACAACTCTAGCAACCGGGCCACCCCCGGACGGGTCGCCTGACGGGGATTTGCCTGTTTTTGCAACTGTTTAATTCCCTGCTGGGCCAGATAGCGACAATCTCCGCTCAACTGCACCAAGTCTGCTATTAAACCAATCGCGACTAAATCCAACAGTTCGGTTAGCGATCGCTGGGGAACCTCCGGAAGCGTTGCGTAGAGAGCTTCCACCAACTTATAAGCTACGGCAACCCCCGACAAGTGGAAGAGGGGATGAGTCGGGGCAAAATAGCGAGGATTAATAATCGCCACCACAGGCGGTCGTTCGGGGGGTAAGGTGTGGTGGTCGGTGACGATGATATCGAGGCCGAGAGAATTGGCACAGTCAATTTCTTCGAGATTGGTACTGCCCGTGTCGCAGGTGACAATTAGCTTCGTCCCCGCTGCGGCCAGCCGCTCAATTCCCGCCACATTGAGGCCGTGAGACTCGGTGAGGCGATTGGGAATCGTGTAGCTCAACTGCGACCCCTGTTGGAAAAACTGTCCCAAACCGTCCCAGAGAACGCTGGTTGAGGTAATTCCATCCGCATCAAAGTCCCCCCAAATCGCAACCTTTTCCCCCTGCTGTCGCGCCGAGCAAAGCCGTTTGACGGCCCGTTTCATCTCCTGTCCAAACTCGAAGGGACTAGTGGGTTCGCAAGCATCGGGGTTGGCGAAGCATTCGAGATGTTCTAGGGTGTGAATGCCTCGCTGCCACAGAAGTTGAGCGGCATACTTCCCGTCAGACTGCGGGGTATAAGCTCGGACTGCGGCCGCAAACCACTGGGGAACATCTAGAGGGGAGAGGATTTGCCATTGAGCATTCAACATTTACGTCTAATGTGTATTATTTGAACCCCTTTTGGGGCAAGGGAGTCGGGGGACGAGGGAGACAAGGAGAATTGGGGTATTGGGGAGATAGGGAGATTCACGCCTAATGCGTATCCGAGAGCTATAACCCTGACTCTGCCATTGTCTTCTCTTCCCTATTGCCTATTGCCTATTGCCTGTTCCCTCTTCCCTGAACCCCGAACCCCGAACTAACCGCCAATCCCCAAGCGTCCTGCCAGTCCGGGACTCAGGGGAATGAGCGTCGCCAGCATTAAGAATAACGCCAGCAGTCCCAACGCTGCTCTCGCGTCATCGGGTTCGGTTAACTCGTTCAAACTCGGACGCTCCCGGCCGCGTTGCAGGAAGAGGATTAAGATGCCCCAGTAAAGCGGGATGGGATTGCTTGGGGTGAGAATGGCAACAAGGCCCAGAACGATAAGGGTGGCAATGGTTGTTCGACCTACGGTTTTCCGCCCGTAAATTGCTTGAACGATGCGACCGCCATCGAGCTGGCCGGCGGGCATTAGATTCAAGGCGGTAATGGTCAGTCCCAACCAGCCAATCACGGTGAGGGGATGAACGTCTACCACTGATGCTTGCAAGGCATCCCCCAGAACAACTTTGGCTAAGGTGCCAACTAAAACCGAACCTTGGAAAAATTCGGTGGGGATTTGGAAAAGACTGCCGGAGTGGGAGAGAATCAGGCCGATGACGAGCAGGAGAAACGAGAGAATTCCTCCGGCGGCCGGCCCGGCGAGGGAAACATCAAAGAGGGCAAAGCGGTTGGGAAGCAGAGATTCAAAGCGGGTAATAGCTCCAAAGGCTCCAATTTGCCAGCTTGGGAGCAAAAATGGCCAGCTCAGGCGCAGGTTGTAGCGTTTGGCGAGGATAATGTGACCGAGTTCGTGGGCGGCGAGAACGAGCCAGAGGCCGGCGGCGATCGGTAGCGCTTCGCCATAGCGACCGAGTTCGCTAAACCAGTCAAAACCCCGGAGTAGTCCGGAGGACTCTAAGGTTGTGGCCAGGGTGGCAACGAGCAGGACGATCGCTAAGTTTTTCTGAGCGAGGGTGGAAGGGGGGGGATCGTCGCTGCTGGGGAGAACGATGACAACGGGTCTTCCTTCGGGACTTTCTACGAGGAAGAGTCGATAGCGATCGCCCAGACGATCTTGGAGTTTTTGCGAGAGGCGATCGTGGACTTCTGCGGGTTCGCCTCGGAGGTTGCCTTTGAAGATTGCCCCTTCTTGATAGGAGATGGTTTCGGTTGAGAAGAAGGTATCGATGCCAAAAATCCCCTGAATCTGTTTGATATCTTCATCGGGAATGGGGAGTTTTTCGGGTAAGGTGCTGTCACTGGTTGCAGTTTCGGCATCGGAGGGAGAGTCGTCGCTGGGGTTTTCCGTCGCCGCTCGGAAGTCGCTCGCTTCTTGGTCTTGAATGCGCTGGGCGGCGCGATCGCGCAGAATTTGGTCTCGACCTTCGGCACGCAGGCGGTTGCCCAAATAAATATAAATGCCCGCCGATGTCACTAAGAGCAAGATAATCCCCACCAGATTGAGATAAACGCCAGCCGCAAAGAGTCCGAAGAATACCAACCAAGGAACCATCAAAACAACGGATTGCAACCAGGCTAAAAGTCCAATTTTGCCGTAGGGTTTGGCGCGCCGATACCCCCAGAGGAGAATCCCTGCGGCCAGAAGCACGATCGAGGTGGTGACGAGACTGTCTGAGGTATTAAACATTGTTGGGGGGAGATAGTTTTGGAGGACAGAAGAGGGGGTTAAACGGCTTGTGGAAATGGGAGACGAGAATGCGTGCTGTCACTATGGCGATTCGGTTTCCTGCGCCGCTTGGCGTGCGGCCCGAAGGTTGCCGTGGTGTTGTTCGAGGAGGCGATCGCACGCTTGAGGATCTAACCCCGTCCAGTGCATTAAGAGCGCTCGCTTGACCCGCTTGCCGCTGCGTTGTAGCAAGTAACCGGCTTCTTGGCGGCTGAGGTTCGCGATCTCTTGAATCATTCGCAGGGCGCGATCGTGGAGCTTGTGATTGGTGACTGCCACATCCACCATGCGATTGCCATAAACCTTACCCAGTTTAACCATGACCCCAGTTGAGAGGATATTTAAGGCCATTTTAGTGGCCGTTCCAGCTTTCAGGCGGGTTGAACCGGCCAAGATTTCCGGGCCGACCAGGAGGCGAATGTCGATATCGGCCTCAACGCTAAATTGTTCGGCGGGAACGCAGGCCATATAGATGGTTGCGGCCCCTCGCTGTTTCGCGGCGGTTAAAGCGCCCAAAACAAAGGGGGTGGTTCCCCCAGCGGTGATGCCAACCACCACGTCGTGACGGTGAATTTGGCGCTGCGCGATCGCTGCGGCCCCATCCTCTGTCCGATCTTCCAAGTCCTCCGAACTCCTCACCAAAGCGCCCGCTCCTCCTGCGATAATGCCCTGTACCATCTCTGGCGGCGTGCAGAAGGTGGGGGGACATTCGGCAGCATCTAGCACGCCCAAACGCCCGCTCGTCCCGGCTCCGATGTAGAAAAGGCGACCGCCGAGGCGCAGGGATTCGCTGGCGAGATCGATCGCTTCGGCCAGTTGCGGTTTCGCGGCCGCGATCGCTTCCAGGGTCTTAGCATCCTCGCGATTGAATAGATCGACAAAGTCCGCAGCAGATAACTGGTCGAGGTTCTGACTGTTGGGGTTTGCTTGCTCGGTGAGCAGATGACCTCTCGATTTGGGATTTTCCATCATAAATTATTGGGTCGTTGGACTGCGGGCAAAAGTTGAGACTGGACGGGTTTCGCTCTCTTTCAATTTTTGCATCAATTGAGAGAGCCAGGGCCGGTGGCGATCGCCCGTTTCGCCGAAATTTCTCAGTGCGAACAACCTGGAACCTTAGGTAGGGAATAGGGAATAGGGAACAGGGAGACAAGGGAAATTTGGGAATTGGGGGATTTGTAGGGGCGCAATGCTTGCGCCCTGATTGGGGACGAGGAAAAAAAGCAACGGCAGAATGAAGGTTTTAGCTTTTAATACACAATGAGACGTAACTCACCCAAGGAGCTAAATTCATGGACAAATCGCTGGCTTTTCTCGGTATGGGAACAATGGGCGCTCCGATGGCGGTCAATCTCGCGAGGTGCGATTTCACCCTTCGCATCTGGAACCGAACCCCCAACCGTCAGGGCGTTCAACTGGCTGCTAGCGCTGGGGCGACGGTCGCTGCTTCCATTGCAGAAGCTGTAACCGAGGCGGAGATCATCTTCACCTGTTTGGGCGATGTACCTGACGTGGAAGCGGTTATTTTGGGGGTGGGAGGAGTTGCCGAGTTGGCCCCGCCCAATGCCCTCGTGGTGGACTTTAGTACGATTGGCCCCGATGCGGCCCGCGCGATCGGTTCGGCGCTCCAGTCTCGCGGTTTGCGCTTTCTCGACGCTCCCATCTCCGGGGGCGACATCGGCGCGCAAAATGGCACGCTGACGATTATGGTGGGGGGAGACGCGGACGACTTTGCCGAGTGTCAGCCCTTGTTCGCTGCGATAGGAAAAACCATTCGCCATTGCGGTGCGGTAGGAAGCGGTCAGGCGGTGAAGATGTGCAATCAGGTGTTGGGAGCGTTGCACATGGTCGCTTTGTGCGAGGCGATGCAATTGGCCCGACAGCAGAACCTCGACCCGAACTTAATCGTTGAGGTGTGCGGAACGGGGGCGGCCGGATCTTGGGCGCTGTCGAACTTAGGACCGAAAATCATCGAAGCGGATTTTGCGCCGGGTTTTGCCATTAAGCACATGCTCAAAGATCTGAGGTTGGTGGGAGAGTGCGCGCGATCGTCCGATCTTGACTTACCGGGGGTTCAACTGGCCGATCGCCTTTTCAAGCTGGTGCAGGCGATGGAGGAGGGCGCAGGGGGCGAACAGGGAACCCAGGCGATGCTCCGCGCCTATCGCGAGAGTAAGTCGCTGACCTAGTACCGCTGCGCGGAGTTCAGAATTCAGAGTTCAGAATTCCTGGATTGTCAGTCTTTCATCGATTTTGAATGGTCGCTCAATTTCCATCTCGGCCTACTAGGGCGTGTCATCAGTTAGAAAGAAGGGAGTCTAGAACAAGCCCATTATAAGGAGAAGGAAAATGCGTAGATACGGATTGCGAGATGACCAGTGGGAGAGAATCAAAGACATCTTACCGGGTCGAGAAGGACACGTCGGAGGAACGGCGAAAAACAATCGTCTGTTTGTGGAAGCTGTCTTGTACCGCTATCGAGCGGGAA
>Ga0207422_1001712_pt1 | contig 38273 bp, 26 predicted proteins | sample MarCyaLeptolynsp_FD_187757 | JGI IMG/M metagenome (GOLD analysis project Ga0207422, IMG submission 187757) | Marine cyanobacterial communities from Panama - species 1 Leptolyngbya sp. (SPAdes) | ecosystem: Environmental > Aquatic > Marine > Unclassified | place: Panama: Panama City | collected... | reverse complement strand
GGCCCACCCAACGAATAAGGGAACGTACAAACAAGAGGAAACGCAAATCTATCGAGCTAAGCCAGCCGAAATCCGAAAACCAAGGAGACTCGAAACATGAAGACGCTGATGTATGCCGCCTTCTTAGTCGCGGCGGCCGCCATGCCAGTACAGGCGGCGAGTGATATCGGTGACTATAAAGCGGTCACCGATGAGCGGCTCGCGAATCCCGAGCCGGAGAACTGGCTGATGACCAGGGGCAACTATAAGGGGTGGAGCTACACGCCTCTGGACCAAATCAATTCTGAGAATGTCTCGAAGCTTCGCCCGGTATGGTCTGGTGCGACGAATGTCGGCTCCGGCCACGAAGCGCCGGCCATCATCAACGGCCGTTACATGTTCGTTGCCACGCCGCGCAATCAGGTGATCGCATTCGACGCAAAGACTGGCCACGTGCTCTGGCGCCACAGGCGCGAGATCCCTGAGGGCTTCAGCACCTTGCACATGACCAATCGGGGCGTGGCGCTATGGGGCGACAAGGTCTATGTCGCTGCCATCGATTGTGCCCTGCTCGCACTCGATGCCAAGACAGGAAAGCAAATCTGGGAGTCGGAAGTCTGCGACTGGCAGAACGATAGCGCCTACATAACGTCGGCACCGTTGGTGGTGAAGGGCAAAGTCATCGTCGGCCCTTCCGGTGGTGAATTCGGCGTGCGAGGCTACATCAAGGCCTTTGATGCCGAAACCGGCAAGGAAGAATGGACCACGTACAGCGTCCCCGCACCGGGTGAGCCTGGCTCGGAGACTTGGCCGCAGGAAGGCAAATGGAAGAATGCCTGGAAGAACGGCGGCGGCACGATGTGGATGCCCGGCAACTACGATGCCAAGAACGACGTCATCTACTGGGGTGTCGGTAACGGCGCGCCTTGGATTGGGGACCAGCGTCCAGGGGACAATCTCTACATTGCCTCGACTCTTTCCATCAATCCCGATGACGGCAAGATACTAGGCCACTTCCAGTATCACTGGAACGACTCGTGGGATTGGGCTGCCATGAACACGCCGTCGCTCGTCACGTTCGATGAGGATGGAAAAGAGGTTCCGGGCCTGATCAGCGCCCAACGCAACGGCGTCCTCTACTGGCTCGATCGTAGTCCCGAAGGCAAAATCACGTTCGACCAGGCGATTCCGTACGTGAAGAATACGGTCTTCAAGACCATCGATGAAAAGACGGGCCGCCCCACCTACAACGAAGACACAATCCCACGCACCGGCAAGGCGGCCACGTACTGCCCCAGTCTTTGGGGTGGCAAGGACTGGCCCTATCAGGCCTACGATCCGAATACGGGCATGCTCTATATCCCCTTCAACGACAACCACTGCATGACCCTGAAAGGGTTGATCCAGCCGATCATCCCTGGCGTGTGGTCGGCGGGCGTCGACATCACGCAGCTGAATCTCATCTTGGAAGATGACCTGCCTTACATCGGCGGTATTCAAGCCTGGGATGTCAATGGCCGCGAGGAGAAGTGGCGCACGACCTATCCTAAGTCGTGGAATTGGGGGTCAATCATGACGACCGCCGGTGGTCTCCTATTCGTTGGAGGTACCAACGATCGCATGTTCCGCGCCTACAATGCGAAGTCGGGCGAGTTGCTTTGGGAGTTCCCAACACCGTCCGGCATCATCTCTCCGCCGAGCGCCTACTCGATTGACGGAAAGCAATACATCGCCGTCGTCTCGGGCTGGGGCGTCGACGCCCAGTGGATTCAGGGCAAGATGCACGAGCAAGCTGGATGGACGGAGAAGGCCGTACCAGAAGGTGGATCGGTGTGGGTCTTCGCACTTGAAGACTAAGTAAGCCTCGCGTGCAGCTGGGTCTCTCCGGTCTTTGGCTGGAGAGACCCTTTATTGCTCGGTTGGCATTGGCCTATGCAGTAGAGGCCGACCTTCTCAAGGTCACGCCTCTGACGGCGATATCTCGGTGGGCCGACTGATCTTCTGCTTCCTCAGCCAACGATAAACGGTTTGCCGGCTGACCCTGAGTTCGGTTGCGGCGTTGGAAACGCACCACTTGTTTCGCTGCAGGACGTCTATGAGGTCGGTTGATGAGGGCGTCTCAGTCCCCGTGGCGCTACGTGTCTCCCTCTTGTCATCAGCAATCAACCACGGCGGCAATTTTTCGAGGTCGATCACATCCCCGGTCGTGCATGCCAGCGCGTACCGCACGGCCAAGCGCAATTCGCGCATATTTCCTGGCCATTTCAGCCCCAACAGTTTGTCAAGCGCTTCTGAGGAGAACTCTGGCAGAGCAGTCATTCCCAGCTGCTCGGCCTCGATTTTCAGAGCGCCCCGTATCACCTCGGCTATATCGGCCCGGTCCCTCAGAGGAGGCAGCTCCAATCTGATGCCGGCAATGCGGAAGTAGAGGTCCCGGCGAAACTGTCCGTCGGAGATCAATTGCGGCAGATCCTGATGGCTGGCACAGATCACGTTGAAATCCACCTTGATCGGCTTTCCCGCCCCCAGCGGCAGAACCTCCCCCTGGGCGAGAACGCGAAGAAGCCTCGTCTGCAGGGTAAGCGGCATGTCTCCAATTTCGTCCAAGAACAATGTACCGCCACTGGCTTCCGCCACACGGCCTCTGCGGCCGCCGCGCCGCGCGCCTGTGAAAGTGCCAGTCTCGTAACCGAACAACTCACTCTCGATCAGACTCTCGGGAATTGACGAGCAATCGATAACGACAAAGGGCTTGGCTGCACGCCGTCCGGCATCGTGAATGCCACGTGCAAACTCCTCCTTGCCCGTTCCGGTCTCACCCTGCAGCAACACCGGTAGCTGTTTGTCGACCAGCCTCCGGATCGTTGCGACGTGCTCGTGCATCGTGGGATCGTTCCCAGCGAGTGTGTCAAGGCTGAGCTTTCCGCGCCCGGCTCGGGGAGATTTTCGGCCAGGACGTCCTGCACGGGGTTCTGCGGATGTCTGTCTCGTGCGGCTTCGCGTTTTGGGTGTCATCAAGCTGGCAAAGCACTGTTGACCAGCATCTTTCAGTCTCGCGATACCGATGCGTTCCGTCCCCTCCAAATCAGGGCTCGTGCCGTGCCAACTGATCTCCATGAAGTTCGACAACGGGCTGCCAAGTAGTACGTCGCGGTCTGGCACGTCGATATCCGGGCTATCAATCCCGTAGAGCTCGGTAGGGGAACCGTTGTCGCCAAGAGCCAGCATAAGCCCGGTTCCCTCTTGAGCATGGGCCAGTCCAGCTTCGAGACGGAGAATGGTCCGATCACGGTTACGTTCCAGAAAGTAACTCCGTTCGATCCGCCGCGCCGTCGCCGAGACGAGATTGAGAACCAGGGACTGCATTTCCTGCGGCAGGTCGGCGACCGACGAGGCATCTAGCGCAGCGATCATCTCACCTTGCGGATCGAAGATAGGAGTCGCAGTGCATGTCAGGCCTTCGTAAACGGAAAAAAAGTGCTGATCTCTATGTATGGTGAGTGCAGAACCGCAAGCGAGCGCTGTACCGATGCCGTTCGTGCCTGCGAACTCTTCTCCCCAAATTGCACCGCTGCACACTCCCACGCGGCGCAGCGCCCGGTCGGGTCCTGTGCTTCCGACAACATCAAGCGCGACGCCATTGGCGTCCGACAGGATAATTACGTAGTTGGACGGTGCCAGCCACCCCACAAGCCTATCGATGTATGGCTTTGCAACATGGGTCAGCAGGTCAAGCCGATCGGCGGCAACCTTGAGTTCGGGCTGCGTGACGACCTCGGGACCTTTATGGCGCGCCCGGTCGAGCTTGTGCTTGCTGACGCAACGCTCCCAGGATGACTTCACGAGCCTTGAAGGGTGGCCTACAGCATCACCATCGCAATAAGCGAACTGTTCGAAAGACCCCTTCGACTTCGAAGCACTGCGGGATTTGGGCGGCCTAAGCCCTCCCTTGTCGATTCCATTCATATCGCACGTTCTCCCTAGGTACTGTACTCGGTGCGTTTTTTGGTTTCGTCACTTCGCGAGGTATTCGTTCCTCTCGACACGAAGCAACGATGCTTGGAGCCGCATGCTTTCCTGGCGAATGGCCTCTACACTCTCAAACGTAAAACGAATATGCGCAGCAGCTGCAGTTTCTGCAGCCTGCGGATCCCCACCCAACACGGCATCGGCGATTGCGAGATGCTGCTCAAGAAGCTTGTCGCGCACCGCACTTCGCAAATAGAGCTGCTGTCTGCTGTAGAAGATGTTGCCGCGCAAGAGTTCAACCAAGGCTCTCATGAAGTGCAGTAGCACGACGTTGTGAGTGGCCTCATAAATCAAAAGGTGCAGGTCGACGTCAGCTTGTGATTCTTGTTCAGGCTCCTCGAGCGTGTGCGCGTTTTGCATTCTCTCGATGCAAGCGCGAATGGCTTGGCGGTCGATATCGGATGCCCGGAGCGCGGCATAACGCGCAGCCTGCGCGTCAATTTGCTCGCGAAACTCGAAGTAATCTGCGGTCACCTGCGGATGGCTCTCCAAAAGCACGGCAAGTGGTTTCACGAGGGGAGCCAGGAACTGAGCGACGTGAGTGCCGCCCCGCGTTGTCACCAACAAGCCGCGCTGAGCAAGAATATCGATCGCCTCACGCAAGGACGGCCGTGAGACGTCGAGCTTGTCGGCAAGTTCGCGTTCCGGCATGAGACGCTCGCCCGGTCGGAGCACACCGCGCAAGATCAGCTTTTCCAGATGATCAGCGATTGTCTCTGCGAGCTTTTGATGTCGGACTCGTTCCATTCCAGGCCCATTGACGAGCGGATCGCAGACGCGAGCACAACAGCAGTTGTATACCTGAAGTTGTCAGTAGACAAGAGTATTTACCGCTTGGAGCAATGGTAATAAATAATGACCCTGTGGGCGGGCCACATTGCTATGGCTACCTATTTTCTGGGCCAGCGGCGTCATTCGACCTCGCGCCACTATTCTCTGGTTGAATTGACGTCTTATATGCAACGTTCGCGGCAGAGCCCGACACCCGCGATTGCAACCCGACATTTGCTCATAGGTGACGGTCTAGTCGACGGAGTCCGACCCAGCATTGCGTGCGCTGCCGTCAGCGGGCCTGCCTAGACGATCTCGCTCAGCCTGCTCATGGCTCTTGCAGCAGCGCACCCTGATCCTCGTCCGCGACGACGAAACGGAGGCCGCTGTGTGTAACACAGACTGTTGCATGGGATGTCACACGATGCGCTGTCTGTCCAAGGACACGCGTCACTGCCTCTACTCTGAAGCACCGCACATACGCAGGGACCGCCCGCATTTTGGGTGCGTGGCGAAAAGAAGGTCTTAGGTTCGTTTGCTGGCATGGATTGTGCTTTTTGCAAAGTGGCGGCGTGAGATGCACTCCGACGTCCGCTGCTGCGCGCCTTCGTTCAATTGCAAGCAAGTGAATTCCGACATGCCGGATAACATTGACGATGAGAAACTCGAACTGCACGAGTGGACGGACTCGATTCAGTCCGTCATCTCATTCGAAGGGGTGGGCCGGGCGGATGCCCTGCTAAGCGGCACTGTCGAGGCTGCGCGTCGCGCGGGTGCGCAGGTCCCCTTTGCGGCGCGTAGCGCCTATGTCAACACAATCTCCGTTGAGCAGCAGCCGGTGCACCCTGGCGATGAGACTATCGAGCGCCGTATCCACGCAGCCATTCGATGGAATGCCGCCGCAATCGTGCTGCGCGCCAACAAGACATCGTCGGAGCTTGGCGGTCACATCGCGAGCTATCAATCGGCGGCTACGCTCTACGACACCGGCTTCGAGCATTTTTGGCACGCGCCCTCCGGGACGCACGGGGGCGACCTCGTCTTGATCCAGGGGCATTCGTCTCCTGGGATTTATGCGCGTGCCTTTCTCGAAGGGCGGCTCAGCGAAGACCAGGTTCTGAATTTCCGTCAGGAAGTCGACGGCAACGGCGTTTCTTCATACCCGCATCCCTGGCTTATGCCGGACTTTTGGCAGTTTCCGACCGTGTCGATGGGGCTCGGCCCCATCATGGCGATCTATCAGGCCCGGTTCATGAAGTACCTGAATGCCCATGGTCTTGCCGACACCACGAACCGGCACGTGTGGGCATTTTGCGGTGACGGCGAGATGGACGAGCCAGAGAGCCTCGGCGCGATTTCCCTGGCTGGCCGGGAAATCCTCGACAATCTCATCTTTGTCGTGAACTGCAACCTCCAACGGCTCGATGGGCCCGTGCGTGGCAACGGCAAGATCATTCAGGAGTTGGAGGGCATCTTCCGCGGCGCCGGATGGAATGTCATCAAGGTCATTTGGGGCTCGAACTGGGATGAACTCTTGGCGCGGGATGAGTCGGGCAGGCTCCATCAGCTGATGGATGAATGCGTCGACGGTGAGTACCAAGACTTCAAGTCAAAAGACGGCGCCTACATTCGCCAGCACTTCTTCGGTCGCTATCCAGAGACGGCGGCGATGGTCGCCGATTGGTCTGACGAGCAGATTTGGCGGCTCACCCGTGGAGGACATGACCCCGCAAAGGTCTATGCGGCTTATAAGGCGGCAGCGGAACACCGGGGGCAACCGACGGTCATTCTTGCCAAGACCGTGAAGGGCTACGGCATGGGGAATGCCGGTGAAGGCCAGATGATCACGCATCAACAAAAAAAGATGGGTGCCGAAGCGCTGCGGCAGTTTCGTGATCGGCTTAGGGTTCCTGTGAACGACGAAGATCTCGAAAAGCTGCCCTTGATACGCTTTTCCGAAGACTCCGAAGAGATGCGCTATATGCGGGCACGCCGTGAGAAGCTTGGTGGCCCTCTGCCTGCTCGGCGCCGCAGCACCGACAGCCTCAAAGCACCGCCGCTCAGTCTCTTCGATGCGCAGCTCAAAGGTTCGGGGGATCGCGAAATCTCGACCACTATGAGTTTCGTGCGAATGCTCTCGGCTCTATTGCGCGACAAGGTGTTGGGGCCGCGGGTCGTGCCCATTGTGCCGGATGAGAGCCGAACTTTTGGCATGGAAGGCATGTTCCGTCAGTTCGGCATTTTCAGCCAGCTTGGGCAACTCTACCGGCCATCCGACGCGGACGAGTTGATGTTCTACAAGGAGGATCGCAAAGGGCGTCTCCTCCAGGAGGGCATCAACGAGGCGGGAGCGATGTCGTCCTGGATCGCAGCCGCGACGAGCTACTCGACTTCCAACATCGCAATGATGCCGTTTTACATCTTCTATTCGATGTTTGGCTTTCAGCGCGTCGGCGACCTCGCCTGGGCCGCAGGCGACTGCCGGGCGCGAGGATTTCTTATCGGCGGCACCTCCGGCCGGACGACGCTGAATGGGGAAGGCCTTCAACACGAGGATGGACATAGTCACGTCATCTCGGCAACCGTCCCGAACTGCGTGTCTTACGATCCAACCTTCGCTTTTGAGCTCGCTGTTATCATTCAACATGGCCTGGAGCGCATGTTGGAGAAGCAGGACGACGTCTACTTCTATCTGACCGTACTCAACGAAAACTACACGCACCCGCCTATGCCGAGCGGTGTCGAGGACGGCATCATCAAAGGGCTCTACCGGCTCAAGGTCGGCCCCGGCGAAGCACGCAACAGAGTCCAGCTACTTGGGTGTGGCGCTATTCTGCGCGAGGTGCTCGCGGCGGCAGAGCTTCTGCAACAGGATTATGGCGTGCCCGCCGATGTCTGGAGCGTAACGAGTTTCACGGAGCTTGCGCGTCAAGCCCAAGCTACCGAGCGCTGGAACATGCTCCACCCGATGGAAGATCGGCGTCCGCCTTACGTGACTGAACAGCTTGCACAAGCAAAGAGCGGCCCATTCGTGGCGTCGACCGACTATGTCAGGGCCTTCGCCGAGCAAATCCGTCCCTATATGCCGGGTCGCTACCGCGTGCTTGGGACGGATGGGTTCGGACGGTCGGACTACCGGCGCAAGCTTCGCCATCATTTCGAGGTGGACCGGCACTTCGTAGCCATCGCAGCACTCACGGCCTTGTCGGAGGAAAACAAAATACCGTCCAAGACCGTCGCAGATGCAATTGCGCGATATGGCATCGACCCGGACAAGCTTAATCCGGTGACCGTCTAATGTATGCGCAAGCATCTGAGCGCAGCGGCGGTCCGGTGTTGGAGAGTTAGCCGCATGATCGAAGTCAAAGTACCCGACATCGGCGATTTCTCCGACGTCCCTGTAATCGAGATCCTGGTTTCGCCCGGTGAAGTCGTTCAGGCCGAGGACCCGCTCGTCGCATTGGAATCCGACAAGGCCACAATGGAAGTTCCTGCTCCGTCGGCGGGCCGGGTGGTCGAGGTGCTGGTTGCGATTGGCGAAACGGTCAGCGAGGGGAGCCCTATCCTCAAACTTGAACCCGAGGTCGCGATCGATAGCACCTCGACCGCGAACCTGGGAGATGAGAAGAACGTCCAGGATCCAAAGCCGGAGCCCCAAGAGGAGATCCAACTAGAGGCTGAGCCCTCGGTATCTCTGGCCACCGCCGACGAGGAGGTGCCCACACCCCGGCAGGCCGAAGCTGTTGCGGCAAAGGTTGTCGATGTGCCCGGTGCCATCCTTGCGAGTCCCTCCGTCAGACGTCTTGCGCGGGAGCTCGACATAGATCTTGCGAGTATCGGAGGCACAGGCGCCAAAGGGCGCGTGACCAAGGACGACGTGAAGCGCGCACATCTAGCACACGCGCCGGACGGCGTGACTGGCGGCATTCCCAAAGTCCCGCCTCAAGACTTCGCCAAGTATGGTCCGATCGAGACGCGTCCGCTGTCGCGGCTCAAACGGCTTTCTGGACCGCATCTTTACCGAGCGTGGCTCAATGTCCCCCATGTCACGCACACGGACGAAGCCGACATCACTGAGCTCGAAGCCTTCCGCAAAGAGCTCGACACCGAAGCCAGGCCGGAAGGATACCGCGTTACACTGCTGTCCTTCCTTTTGCTGGCCAGCGCCGCAACGTTGGCGTCATTCCCGGAGGTCAATGCGTCTCTGTCGCCGGAGGAAGACGCACTGATCCTCAAGCGCTACTACAATATTGGCGTTGCGGTCGATACAAATGACGGGCTTGTCGTCCCGGTGATCAAGAACGTTGACCGCAAAGGCATCATTGAGTTGAGCCGTGAGCTGTCGGAGATATCCGAGCGCATGCGTGACGGCAAGGTCGCGCCCAGCGACATTCAAGGTGCCACCTTCTCGATCTCCAGCCTCGGTGGTATCGGGGGCACCAATTTCACGCCCATCGTCAACGCCCCGCAGGCCGCCATTTTAGGCGTCGTACGCGCAAACATGCGGCCCGTCTGGACGGGAGAAGCATTCGTGCCCCGAATGATGTTACCGCTATGCCTTTCTTACGACCATCGCATCATCGATGGCGCGGACGCCGCACGCTTCACGCGCCGTTTAGCCGAAATACTCGGCGATGTGCGGCAACTCATCCTGTAGCATACATGACAAGGGACACTGATATCGAAACGGACATTCTTGTCCTTGGCGGTGGCCCTGGAGGCTACACGGCCGCGTTTCGCGCCGCAGATCTCGGCAGGTCCGTGACCTTGATTGAGCAGTCGCCGACTCTCGGCGGCGTGTGCCTAAATGTTGGCTGCATTCCGTCCAAGACGCTACTGCACACAGCCAAGGTTATCGAGGACGCACGCCACATGGCGGTTGCCGGTCTTCGCTTTGCAACGCCTGAAATCGAATTGTCTGAGCTGAGAACGTGGAAGGACTCAATCGTCAAAAAGCTAACCGATGGGCTCTCGGGTTTGGCGAAACAGCGGAAAGTGAACGTAATCACGGGCTCCGGTACGTTTCTGTCTCCTCACGAGATGATCGTGGCGACAGCTGACGGTTCAAAGACCGTGCGGTTCGAGAAAGCGATCGTCGCCACGGGATCAAGCCCGGCAAAACTCCCCCTTGTTCCGCAGGACGATTCGCGCGTGCTCGACTCAACGGGAGCGCTCGAGTTGCAAGACATTCCTGAGCACTTGCTGGTGATAGGCGGCGGAATTATCGGACTCGAAATGGCGACCGTGTATTGCGCGCTCGGCAGCCGTGTCACGGTGGTCGAGATTGCCGATCAGATCATACCGGAGGCGGATCGCGACCTCGCCACAGCTCTTATGAAACACCTCAGCAGCCGTTTCGAAGCGATTCACCTGAAGACAAAGGTCACGCAAGTTGAGTCTTGTAATGAGGGTCTCAAAGCAGCGTACGATGGCGCTGATAACTCGGGCAGCGGCACGTTCGACAAGATCCTGGTGGCTGTGGGACGGAGGCCAAACAGTAGCGCGCTGAACCTGAGTTCCGCTGGTGTCGCGGTCGACGATCATGGCTTTATTCCCGTCGACCAGCAGATGCGTACCAACGTGCCTCATATCTTTGCCATCGGCGACATCGTCGGGCCGCCAATGCTTGCGCATAAGGCAACGTATGAAGCCAAGGTTGCTGCCGAGGTCGCCGCGGGGCGCAACGCAGCGTTTGATGCCCGCGTCATTCCGTCAGTCGCCTACACCGATCCCGAGCTCGCCTGGGTCGGGCTGACGGAAAGCGAGGCCAAGGAAAAAGCGATTCCCTATAACCAGGCCCGCTTTCCGTGGGCGGCGTCCGGCCGCGCACTTTCTCTCGGCCGAGATGAGGGTTTCACCAAGGTTCTTTTCGACCCAGAGAGCCATCGACTGTTAGGCTGCGGGATTGTCGGTCCAAACGCCGGCGATCTCATTGCCGAAGCCACGCTGGCGCTCGAGATGGGTGCCGACGCGGCTGATGTTGCGGGCACGATTCACCCGCATCCGACACTATCGGAGACGTTGGCAATGGCTGCAGAGATGTTCGAAGGTACGATTACGGACCTCATGCCGCCGAGACAGAGATCGTCTTAATCAAGCCGCGCGCACCTGAGAGGTCGATGTTGATGGGGGACAGTTGGTGTTCATCGAAAGACCCAAAGAGTATTCAACCTGACAAGCCGGGGGGGAGTGGTCGGCGCTCGCGCCGACCCTACGCCGTCCACCACTTATCGCTCTAACGAAGTAGCAGGATCAAATGGCAGCATGGCTCGCATTGACACCGATCGTGGCGATCGCCTTGCTGCTGGTCGTGTTCCGCTGGCCCGCCGCTTGGGCGATGCCGCTCTCGTGGATCATCACAGGCGTCGTAGCTCTGACCTACTGGGACATGAGCGCCAATCGGTTCTTCGCCGCGTCCATGCAGGGCGTGGTCATCGCCTTCACGCTGCTCTACATCGTGTTCGGCGCGATTCTGCTCTTGAACACGATCCGCCACAGCGGCGCCGTCAACACGATCCGGGAAGGGTTCCGGGGCATCAGCCCTGACCGAAGGATCCAAGCCATCATCATCGCCTGGGCATTCGGGAGCTTCATCGAAGGCGCCGCAGGTTTCGGCACGCCGGCCGCCATCGCCGCGCCGCTGCTCGTCATCGTGGGCTTTCCCGCCTTCGCCGCCGTCATGGTCACCCTGATCATCCAATCCACGCCGGTGACGTTTGGCGCGGTGGGGACGCCCATCTTGGTGGGCGTGAAGACGGGCCTCGCTGGCTCGCCCATGGTGGATGAGTTCCTGACCGAAAACGGTCAAGACGTTGCCGAGGCCGGGGTTGTCCCCATGAGTTACCTGGATGTCGTCGGCAGCACAGCCGCGTCCTTCCATGCGATTGCGGGCATCCTGATTCCCCTCATCATCTGCGCATTCCTGACGCGGTTCTTCGGCAAGGAGCGCTCCTTCAAGAAGGGGCTCGAAGTGTGGCCGTTCGCCATCTTCGCCGCGCTCGCATTCATCCTGCCCTACTTGGCCGTCGCCTATCTGATCGGCCCGGAGTTCCCGTCCCTCCTTGGGGGGCTGATCGCGCTTGCCATCGTCATCCCCGCCGCCCGCGCCGGCTTCCTGATGCCCAAGGAGGCTTGGGACTTTCCGCCGAAGAAGGAGTGGGAGCGTGAATGGCTAGGGGTCTATCAAGAGAAAGACCTCGAAGGGGAAGAGACCAAAGCACATCTCAGCATGATGGCGGCCTGGTCGCCCTACTTGATCGTCGCGGCGCTTCTGGTGGTCACTCGCTTGAACTTTCTGCCCTTCGAGGCGTGGCTGACCAGCGCGCCGGCGACCACCAGTTTCCAATGGCTTTGGGATTGGTTTGGGGAGACGGGCATCTCCGCCAAGATTCAGTGGCTCTACCTGCCCGGCTTCATCTTCTTGCTGACCACGTTCGCGGCGTGGGGCATTTTCCGGATGTCGGCGAGCCAATACGTGGCCGCCTGGAAGGAAACCGCGGTCACCATGCTCACGGTGAGTGTCGCCCTTGGCTTCGCGGTTCCGACTGTCCGTGTGTTCATCGCCACGAACGTCAACGACGCCGGCCTTGAAGGCATGCCCATCGAGCTGGCGAACGCCGTGTCCCACCTCGTGGGCAGCGCCTGGCCGGCCTTTGCCGGTGTCATCGGTGCGCTCGGGGCATTTCTGGCCGGTTCGAACACCGTGTCCAACATGATGTTCTCGCTGTTCCAGTTCGGCGTGGCAGAAAATGTCGGTATCAGCCCCACCATGGTCGTTGCCCTCCAGGCCGTCGGCGCCGCGGCCGGCAACATGATCTGCGTCCACAACGTGGTGGCCGCAGCGGCTACGGTGGGCCTCTTGGGCAAGGAAGGCCTCCTTATCCGGAAAACCGTCTGGCCCATGCTCTACTATTTGATCGTGATCGGCATTGCCGGCCTGATCGGCATCTACCTGCTCGATATCGCTCCCGTGTAGCGGTCACGATGCATGACCCGTGGAGGCGTTCATCCGCACCAAAGAGCGAACCGTTTTATCCTATCTTTTCAAGCCCTTAACAGGCCATGTCATGCGGAACCTTCCGGGATGGTTAGCACTGCCGTCACTTCGCTCAACGGAGGAAGCCAGACTTTGGGATAGACGCCGCGATGGTTCAGCGCATTCGCCGCCTCTCGTTGTAAGGTGTTTGGGTGCGCTTCCAATACGCCACCAAAGACCCGCCGAAACGATTCGTCCATGAGCTACGACACCCGCTATCCCAGCATTCTCGATCTCAAGCGTCGGGCCAAGCGCCGCCTGCCGAGCTTCGCCTTCGACTATATCGAAGGCGGGATCGACGATGAGGAGGGAAAGCGGCGCAACCGGCGGGCCTTTCACGGCGTCCAACTGACGCCGCGCTATCTGCGCGATGTCGGTAGTGTCGACACCCGCGTCACGCTGTTCGGCACCGAGTACGCCCTGCCGCTTGGCGTGGCGCCGGTTGGCCTGGGCAACATGATGTGGCCCGGCGCGGAGGCCGCCTTGGCCCGCGCCGCACAAGACGCGCGCATCCCCTATGTGCTGAGCACGTTCAGCACCACGCCGCTGGAGACCATCGCGCAGCTGACCCCCGACGTTGGCTGGTTTCAGTTGTACGTGCCGCGGGATGCCGGTGTCATGGAGGATCTGATCGGGCGCGTGAAGGCCGCGGGCTTCCGAGCCTTGGTCGTGACGGTGGACGTTCCCATTGGCGCCAAGCGCAATCGGGAACTGAAGAACGGCCTGAAACTGCCGTTCACCGTGACGCCGCAGATGGTCTGGCAGTCGCTGACGCATCCCGCCTGGGCGCTGCGCACGCTGACCCACGGCGCCCCCGACTTCGTCAACGTTGCGCGCTACCGGACCGACACGACTCAAGGGTTGGGCGACTTCATATCGACCATGAACAGCCCGGGGTTTTCCCTGGAGCGGCTGCGGCGGATCCGGGAGCTGTGGTCCGGCCCACTTATTCTCAAGGGCCTTCAGGCCACCGAGAACATCCGCGCGGCGATCGACTGCGGGGTGGACGGCGTGATCATCTCAAACCATGGCGGGCGGCAGCTCGACGCCGCCCCGGCCACGATTGACACACTGCGCCGGCTGCAAGGCGACGCCGCCGGCGACCTGACGCTGATGATCGACAGCGGCGTCCGGACCGGGCTCGATATCGTCCGTGCCAAGGCGCTTGGCGCGCAGGCGGCTTTCACCGGCCGCAGCTTCTTCTATGGCGTCGGCGCCTTGGGTGAGGCAGGTGCGGCGCAGGTCATCGGGATCTTTCACGACGAGCTCACGCGCAGCTTGCAGCAGCTCGGTTGCCTGCGCTTTGAAGACATGGATGCAAGCTGGCTCGCGGACACCGCCGGCTGAGGATGCTACACGCGTCTCCGGGAGATCCGGCCGAGCCGCTTGGAACGCATTGGGGCCTCGCCAAGTCAACATTAGGAAGGAAAAGGGAATGCCGAATACGCTTGAAGGCAAGACAGCCATCGTCACTGGTGTCAGCGGCGACGGGCAAGTGGGACAGGCCGTGGCCAAGGCGCTGGCGGACGACGGAGCGCAGCTCATGATTTGCTCCCGCACGCAAAGCAAGGTCGAAGCGCGCGCGGCGGAATTGCGCGACGCCGGCGCCAAGGTCATCAGCCAGGTCGGCTCGCTGACCGACGAGGACACGGTGAAGCGCATTGTCGACGAGACCATCAGCCACTACGGCCAGCTCGACATCGTGGTGAACCTGGCCGGCGGCTTGACGCGCTACAAGCCTCTGGTCGAAACCACGCTCGAAGACTGGCGGGCCGAGGTCGACAACAATCTGTTGAGTGCGTTTCTGATGTCGCGCACCGTCTTTCCGCATCTGCAAGCTGGCGGTGGCGGCGTGATCGTCAACTTTGCCCGAGCCGGCCAAGCGCAACCCAACATGGTCGCCTATAACTGCGCCAAGGCGGGGATCGAGGCCTTGACCCGCACGCTGGCGCTGGAGGGGCGGGATCTCGGCATCCGGGCCAACGCGATCGCGCCGGGGCTGGTCGATACCGCCTCCAACATCGCGGCGATGAAGCCGAAGGACATGAAGCATTGGACCAAGCGTGAGGACATCGCCGAGACGGTGGCCTTTCTTGTTTCGCCCCATGCGTCCGGCATCACCGGCCAGACCATCGCCGTCACCCATATCTGATGAAGGCCTCGTCTTGGCGAAGTCACGCGCGTGATTGCTGAAACGGAGGGCGCGTTCGGCTCAGGTCTCACTCAGTCTTCCGGCGGGGGAAGCCACGTGAGTGAGGAATGATGCAACGAGATAAGAACGCGTCCCTCTAGCTTGTGATAGGCGAACGTATAGTCGGCGCGGGTCGCGTTGCCCTCACCGTCGGTGAAGACGTAATGCCCCATATCCTTATAGCCTAGCCCTCCCGCCTTTAGGATCGGACCGGCGGCGCTCTGAAAGTCCACTCGCGTCCAGCCCCGATTGAGAAAGCCATGGTCATGAGGGTAGTTCGGATCGCCACCCACAAAGTAGGATCGCGCGCCTGCGCGATCGAGCCGGATGACGTCCGCCAAAGTGGGCTTGAAGAGCAGGGGTTCGTCCGGTGTGCCGAAATCGTAGAGGTCTAAGAGCTGATCGACGTTACGCTCGGTGACGTATTTGGCCCAAGCGCGCTGCGCGGCGACGACTTCGGCTTTGGTCATAGGCTCAAAAGTGCGCTCGGAGATCTTTCACACTCCTTGCTGATTGTATCGAGACTGTATCGAACTTGTATAAGACGCGATCGACCGGGTCCAGCAGCTGGGAGGCCTGCAACGCGGTTGGTTTTGTCTGAGGTGCCCGTTTTATCCAAGGTTTTCTGAGGTCTAGGCGCTCCGCGCGTCTAGACTCTCACCTTGGAGGTTGCGACGACATGGCCCCCGCGTGAAGCACTCGTGTGCTAGCTCCTGGGTCCTGGATTGCGGCGCCTGCTCGCGCGGTTCAAGAATTGGTTAATTTCCCAGAATAGTAAGGCACAGTTGGCCAAAAGCGTGCTTCCGGGGAGCTGGGCCGCCAAAGGACCTAGCTCAGGCCTCCGCCCTAGGGTATGCCGGACGCGCGAACTCGAAGGGCATGCCGTTTTTTCGCCCCGGAAGTCTAAGAGGAACCATAGTCGATGTGCGGGATTGCAGGATCGATCGACCTGGCGGGGGAGCGCCAGCCGGACCAAGGCATGGTGCGGCGGATGGCGGCTGCCTTGGTCCATAGAGGTCCCGACGACTCTGGCTACCTGTTCGCGCCGGGAATTGGCCTTGCCCACCGCCGGTTGAGCATTGTTGGCCTGGAAGATGGCAAGCAGCCGCTCTTCAACGAAGACCGCACGGTGGCCGTTGTCTGCAACGGAGAGCTGTTCGACTTTCCGGAGCGGCGCGCGGAGCTTGAGGCGAAAGGGCATGTGTTTCGCACCCACAGCGATTGCGAGATCATTGTCCATCTCTATGAAGAGTATGGAGAAGACCTCTTTCCTCATCTCAAGGGGCAGTTCGCTTTCGCCCTGGTCGATTTCGCCCGCGGCAAGGTGATCCTCGCGCGCGATCGCGTCGGCATTTGTCCTCTGTTCTGGTCGCGCCAGGACGACACCGTTGTCTTTGCCTCGGAGATCAAGGCGCTCATCAACTCCGGCGCCGTTCGCCCGGAGGCCGATCCACGCGGGCTCGATCACCTCTTTACGTTCTTTGCGCTCGGGTCGCGCCGCACGGCGTTCAAGGGCGTCCAAGCCGTGGAGCCGGGTCACTATGTGAGGATCGATCTGCCGCAAGGCGGTTCGCCCGCCTCTCCGGTCGAGCGGAAGTACTGGGACTTCGATTTCCCGGACTGGGGCGACGAAGCCGATGGCAACGAGGAGCAGTTGGTCGACGGCTTTGAGTCGGCATTCGCCCGGGCCGTCGAGATCAGGTTGCGCGCCGATGTCCCCGTTGTCGGTTACCTCAGTGGCGGCGTGGATTCAGCCTACGTGCTTGCGACGGCGGCCCACGTGGCAGGGCGTCCTCTGCCGAGCTTCACGCTTCGCATCCCGGGGAAGAGCCTCGACGAAGTCGACAACGCGATGGAAGCGGCCGATGCCATCGGCGATCGCCGCGCCACCGTCGTGGAGGCTGGGCCGGACTGCATCAGAGGGTCGTATGTCTCGCTCACCCGAGCGGCGGAGTGTCCGGTTCTCGACACCTCCTGCGCCGCGTTGCTGGCGCTTTCGGGGGAAGTGGAGGCGCAAGGCTATAAGACCGTGCTGACGGGCGAGGGCGCCGACGAGGCCTTCGCCGGATATATCTGGTTCAAGATCCGCGAGCTTGCACGCAAGCTCGACGTAGGGGACGCGTTCCAGCCAAGCGCTGCGCTCAGCCGCGTGATCCGCAAGTTTCACGCGCCCGAGCAAAGCTTCGATGATCTAAGGGGCATCGACAACCTGGTTGGCGGACCCCACGCTCAGTCTGTCGTCTACAATCTCGTAGCGACCTCACGCGAACGCTATTTCAGCGGTGCGTTCAAGGAGCAGCTCGGCGGCCACGTTGCCTACGAGGACCTGGACCTTGATTTGGACCGCATGGCGCGGTGGCATCCCCTGAACCGGTCGCTCTATCTGGGCTACAAGGTGCATCTGGCCGGCTTGCTGCTCACCCAAAAGGGTGATCGCATCGCCATGGCCAACAGTGTCGAAGCGCGCTACCCATTTCTCGATGAAGATGTCATCGCGTATGTGTCGCGTCTGCATCCGCGCTGGAAACTGAGGCGGGGCTTGCGCGACAAATATCTGCTTAGACAAGCCGCCGAGCGCGTGCTGCCGAAAAGCGTGGCGCAGCGGCGCAAGCACATGTTCCAGGCGCCCTTATCGGACAGCTTCCTTGTCGACCCACCGGCCTTCGTGCGCGAGCTCATAAGCGAAGAGAGCCTCAAGCGAACCGGCTATTTCGACGTCGCGAGCGTACGGCGTGATGCCGAGCGGGTCATCGATAAAGGCAGCAGCCGTGAAATCAGCAAGTTCGATAGCTTGGGGTTGGGCGGCGTCGTCGCGACGCAGCTATGGCACCACCTCTATTTGGGCGGGGGTCTGTGCAGCATTCCCGTCTCCGACGGGCCGGTCAAGCCGGAGATTGCGGTTGCCAGCCAAGCGGAAGCCGACACGGTTCTCGGCGTTGCTCCCTGACGTTGCGGCGCGTCGCTAAGCGAGACCGTCCCAGCCGCGCGCCCGCACGATCTCCCGTTCAGCCTCGGTCGCATAGCGTTCGTCCCAGTCCTTCAAGAGACCGCGCATCATACGTCGCCACAGCGGCGGCGTGAGCGCGATAAAGGCCATGGTCTGGTAGCCGTAGGGCAGCATAGGTGCGTTCGGGAGGGCGTCGAGACGCCAAAACGGCTTCGTGGCGAACATGTGGTGGTCGGAGTGGCGCGGCAGATTGAAGTGCAGGGCGTTTGAGATTCGCCTGTAGGAATCCCAGCTGTGATGCGGTCGGATCGGCGTGTTCTCGGCCCGGACTAGGCCGAAATGCTGCACGTAGTTGATGAGTTCGTGGAAAAGCCGGCCAAGCAAGCCTGCAAGGAACACCACGAACATCCCGAACGGTCCCCCGATGAGCCCCGCAACAAGGAGAATCGCGATGGGCGCGGCATGGGCCACGATCAGACGGTTATGTAGGGACAAAACGGGCAAGCCTCGGCGGCGCAGCCGCGCGGCCTCAATCCGCGCGGCCTGAACGAACTGCTGACCCAGAGTTCGCTTGATGAAGGTGCGCAGCCGCTCGCCCCGCCGTGCGGTCGACGCGTCATTGAACGTGCCGACCTGCCGGTGATGGACATGAACGTGGTAGATCGCGAACGACGCGTTTCCGGTGAAGCCAAGCAACAGATACGCCACGAGTTGCGCCAACCAGTCTTGCCGATGGGTCAGTTCATGCCCAACCGTGGCGCCGACCAAGGCGTAGAGATAGCCAACCATCCAAATTGCGCCTAGCAGCTGGAACGGGTGGTTCGGATGCTCGGTCGCAAACAGGACCAGCAAGACCGTCAGGACGCACAGCAGGGGGAGCGACAGATAGAGATTGGCGCCGAAGAAGGCACGCGCCCGGTCGCTCAGAGACTCCAAGTCATCGCCGGTAATCTCATCGGCGAAGGACGCGAACCCCAGGATCAGCCCAAGCACCAAGAACGGAGCCCAGCCACCCCGCAAGAGCGCCGCTGAGCCGAGCGCGATCAGAACATTGGCCGAAGCGTATTGCCAAGCCATGGACAGGCGCTGTCGCGGAGTCCGGGTGACCTTCGCCTGGTCTGCTGACGGAGACACGAAACCTCGCAGGATGTCCGTTTGAGCTTGCCAGTGCCGAGGGCCGATATGTTACACCCCCTTCGCGCAAGGCAAAACCCGAGTTTGACGCCGGGACGCCGTCGGTCGTGCACTCGGCCGCAGGTCCCGTTTGCCATGCATCACAGGCCGCCTTGCGGCGCAGTAGGCAAGAGCAAACAATGTCAACGGTTCTCATCACCGGCACGTCGACAGGGATCGGCCAGGCCACCACCGAAGTGCTCGCGGCCAAGGGCTGGCGCGTGTTTGCGACGATGCGCGACCTTAACAAGCGGGACGCGCTCGACCAGAGACTAAAGAAAGCGGGCGTCGAGGGGCAGGTGACCATCGAGCAGCTTGACGTCAACGATCCTGCTTCGATCGAGGCGGGGGCGGCGAAGGTCCTGGCCGAGACGGGGAATGCGCTCGATGCGGTCGTGCACAATGCCGGCGTCGCCATCGCCGGCGCGCATGAGGACCTCCCCGACGCCGAGATCCGGCAGGTGATGGAAACCAACTTTTTCGGCGTGCTGGCCTTGACCCGCACCCTGCTGCCGGCGTTCCGCGCCCAGGGGCGCGGGCGCATCGTGCTCGTCTCCAGCCAGTCCGCCTTTGCCGGCCAGCCGGCGAACTCCATCTATTGTGCTTCAAAGTGGGCACTGGAGGGCTGGGCGGAATCGATTGCCTATGAACTCGACGGATTCGGGATCGACGTCATTCTCATCGAGCCCGGCCCTTACCGGACTGAGATCTGGAGAACCACGCCCCGCGTGCTGCCGCCGGAGAGCCCTTACACGCCGTGGCTGCGGCGCGTGTTCCGGGGCGCCGATCGGCACGAGGCCAACAATGCCCGCGACCCCCAGGAGGTCGCCAACGTGATCGCCGGCGCTCTGACGGCGTCTCGTCCCAAGTTCCGCTATCCCGTCGGCTTCTTTGCCCGCCTGGACCATTTCCTGCGCGGCAAGCTGCCGAGCCGCATGATTCGCAGAGGGACGACGCGGTATCTCGGGATCCCGCGGACCCGCTGAGCTTAAGCGGCTTGCGTCTCGGTCGCCCGTTTCCAGCGGGCCGGCCAATAGTGCTCCATGGTCGACATGACCGCCGGGAGGAAGAGCAGGGTCCCGACCACGGCGGAGGTGAGCACGATGACGACGACGGTCCCGTAAAGCTGCACCATGGGCAGGGCACTCAGAAGCGTCGTGCCGATGCCGCTGGCGATCAGCACGCTGCTCATGACGACCACGGGTCCGACCATCATGATCGACCTCTGCAGCGCGTCGTTCACCGCCAGGCCGTCGGTGCGTTCAAGCCGGTAGCGGTTCAAAAAGTGGATCGTGCTGTCGACCGCAATGCCAAACCCGACCGAGAAGGCGACGAGGCTGGTGAACTCCAGCCCACCTTCGAAGACTTTCAGGTAAGCGCCGCCCATGGCGATCGGAAATAGATTGGGCAGAACGCTGGCAAGTCCAGCCCTGAGGGAGCGCATGCTAACGCCGATCAAGATGAGAATCAGACCAATGGCGACGATCAGGCTTCTGTTGAGCTGCCGGATCATTTCATGACTGGCCCGTGACGAAACCGGGACGATGCCGGTGACGGCAATCTCCAATCCGGGGTTTGCGCTCTCGACGCGGCTCAGGCGTTTGTTCAGCCGATTGAGGATGGGCTCAAGTTCCGCGGACGTCATGTCCTGGAACTGGGCCGACATGCGGATGGACTTCTCTTCGAGGTCGACGAAGCTCTTGGCAAAAGACTGGGCCGTCTCCGTCTCGAGGAACTCAAGAAGGCGGAATTCGCCATCCTCGCCCCCGCCCAGCCAGTTCTCCACCGTGTGCAGCGACGTCACGGCTCCGAATCTGTCCTCGCGGGCGAGGATGTTGTGCACCTCGCGAATGATCTCAATTGTCTTGAAGGACTTGAGACCGTGCTCTTCCGGCCAATCGAGGAGCACTTCGAGCGTATTGGCGCCGGCGCCTTTCTTGTCGAGGTTTTGGATTCCCTTGAGGGCAGGACTGTCGGGCGGCAGGTTGCTCATATAGCTGTATTGCGGATCGTTTTGCGCGTGCAGCCAGAATCCGCCCGCAACCAAGAGTGCGCCGACGAGCGCAATGATGCGGGGCGCTGCAGCCACCGCGCCCGCCGCCTTGTGGCACGCCGCGTCGATCCCTTTGCGCACGACGTCGTCCTTTTGCTTCTCGTGGCTCTCCTTGGCGAACCCCCGCAACAGCAGCGCCGAGAGCGCCGGGACCATGAGCAGCGTCACGACGAGACCGAGCACCGTCGCGGACGCCGTGGTGATACCAAAATGCGCAATGAACGAATGCGGCATCCATATCAGCGAGGCCATGGCCATGGCCGTGGTGATCGACGTGAGCACGCAGGCAGGCCCAACCCGCCTTACGGCCCGTTCGATCGCCGCCTCCAACGGCTCGCCTTCAAGCACGGCGCGGCGGATGGCAAATAAGAGATGCAGGCAGTCCGATAAGACAATGACGAGAATGATGGTGGGGGCAATGCCCGTCAGCAGGTTGATGTCCTGGCCGAACAGCCACATGCCGCCGCGCAGCCAGATGATGGCGATGACGGCCGGAATCGCGGCGATCACCATCATCGAGAAACGGCGCAGGAAGACCCAGCAAAGCCCTAGCCCCACGGCCAGCGCGACAAGGCCGAACGTGCGCTGGTCCTGTGCCAACGCCGAGACGATCTCGTCTCGAATGACCGCGACACCCGTGAGCCGCGCGGTGAGGTCGCTGTCCGCCAAGGTGTCGTTGACGGTCGTCCTCACCGTCTCCACCAAACGGCGCTCGCCGTCTTGATCTTCCTTGCGGAGCGACAGTGCCAGCAAGGCCAACCGCCAATCGTCGGTGAGGAGCTTTCCTCCGACGAGGGGGTGCCGCGTCACCTCGCTGCGCTGCGCCTCGGACTCGGCGAGTTTCGACAGGTCCTCGGGAATGAGCGGCTCGGGTTCCTCACCCTCTTCGGGCGCGTTGACAGCGGAGAAGAACGAGAGCACTCCGGTGACGCCGTCGGTCTCCTCCAACTTCTGGATCAGCGTCCGTAGGGTCTCAAGGTCTGCGAGATCGAAGGGCGTTTCGGATTCCACGACGATCTGCAAGTCGGGTTGGCTTTCCGGAAATCGCTCGTTGAGGAGGTCAAGCTGCAGGAAGGCCGGATCGTCGGACCGGAAGATCTCCCGCACGTCGCTCGAATAGCGGAGCTGGCTCGCGCCGTAGAACATGACGGGGGTTATGATGGCGACGAGGAGCAGGCAGATCCATGGGTGACGCAAGGACAGGAGTCCGAGCTTTTCCAGTCCAAAACCAGCCGTCATATAAGTCTGCCCTCTGGAAATCGCGCCGCTATCGGCTTCTCTTGCATGGAAGCCGGACCATCGAAGTGCGGCTGGAGCTGTAGCCCTTATTGGCCGGCTTGAACAGGTGCCTTGCGAGGCCCGGCCGAGCTTCGCATGTTTGATAGCCTTTGACGATCAATCCGGTCTACCCGCGGCCAAGCAAAGAGTCTCGGCGCGCTCGCGTCCACGATCTTCGCCCCCGTGAAACTCTGCGGAGATACTGTCTTCAAGACACTCTGTCATGATCGAAGCACAGTGTCTGCGGCCAGAGTTTGCGCCTTTTGTGGCGGTTGGCGACGTTCTGGCCCGTTGCAAGGGACTGATCAAGCAATGGTGTCATTTGTGCTTCGTTAGAGATTGGTGGAATCGCGAAAGCGGTACCAGCTTTCCACCACCGGAACGGCCGCCTGCGCAATCGTGCGGAATGGGAAAGCCGGAAAGGGTAAGGAGTCGAACGCAGTTCGCCCCGCAGGGTCGCCGGTCATCTGCAGTGCGATCTTGTGCCCGAAATAGGTGGCCCGCGAGACACCGGTCCCGCAATAGCCGACCGCGTAGTGCACTCCGTCCGCCATGCGCCCCAGATGCGGCAGCGCATCGTAGGTGTAGCCGATCTGCCCGTCCCAAGCGTGGGTGACGGCGGTCTCGCCGAGCTCCGGGAACACGTCCAGAAGGTCTTGGGCCAAATGACTGAACGCGGCGAGGCTAGCGGCGCGCCCGGCCCGTCCGCCCCAGACGATCCGGTTGTCGTCCGGCGCTGGGCGGAAATAGTAGAAGACCCGGTTGGTGTTCCCATAGACGCGGGACTTAGGCATCAGGCGGCCCATCACCGTGGGCGCGATGGGCTCCGTGGCAATCATGCCGGACCGGACCGTCACGAGACGCCGGTGCAAGGGGCGGGTGAGCCCGTCCGTATAGCCGTTGGTCGCGACCAGGACGTCGCGGCACATAACGTGACCGGCCTCCGTGTCCAGGCGGAAGCCCTCCGGCTCGCGCGCGATATGGCGCACGCCGGCCTGGCCGCGAACCGTGCCGCCGCGGGCCTCTACGCGCTGCATCAAGCCGGCGTGATAGAGCGCTGGGTGGAGCGAGGCGTCGTGCGGCAGCACGGACCCGCCGTGAAAGACGTCCGAGCCGATCTCGCTCCGCTGCTCATCGCGCGGTACCATGAAACTCTCGACCCCGGCGACACGCTTGAGGTCTTCCATGTCGCGCGCCATCGCCTCGTAATGTTCGGGCCGCATGGCGCCCCGGAACCGGCCGCAGCGCCGGAAATGGCAGTCGATCCCTTCGGTCGCGATGACCTGCTCGATGGTGTCGAGCATGCGCGTGCCTTCGCGCAATAGAGCCGTCGCCGTCTTCTCTCCGAGAAGCGCGATCAGGTGCCGGACCCGGAACTTTTGATTGCCGCTGCCGACCTGTCCGCCATTGCGCGTGCTGGCGCCGTAACCCGGCACGTCCCGGTCGAGCACGAGGACCTCCCGTCCCTTGTCCAACAGCGTGAGCGCCGCCGACAGCCCTGTGAAGCCGGACCCGACGATGGCCACGTCTGTCCTGGCCGGCAGGGTCCGTGCGGGCGCCTCCCGCCGCGATACTGCCTCCCACCAATGAGGTTTGCGGGTGACCGACGCGGTGTCGCTCAACCGGCCTGTCGCAAGGTCGGAAAGGGTGAGGGGCTCTGCGGGGGCGTCGGTCATTGCGTGCACGTTCAGTCGGACATGGCGGCTTCGTAAGTTTGGCGCAGGTGCCGCCGCAAGAGCTTGCCGTTCGGGCCCTTGGGCAACGCGTCGACCTTGGTGTAGAGGCGCGGACATTTGTAACGCGCCAGGCGTCCAGCCACGAAACCGTCCAGCTCATCCGGCTCCACGTCCCCGTGCGCCACGTAGAACGCGGCAATGACGGTGGTGTCGGCTTTGACGGCCACTTCGGCGGCGGCGCTTTCGGCGATCGCGGGATGCGCGTTGAGCGCGTTCTCCACTTCGAGCGGCGAGACGCGGATGCCGCCGGCGTTCATCATGTCGTCGGCGCGTCCAAGATAGGTCAGGGCGCCGTCCTCGGCCATGGACACCGTGTCGCCGGTGAGGAACCACTCTCCTTCGAAACGCGCAGCGGTCTCCTCCGGCGCGTTCCAATAGCCCAGCATGAGCCCGGGATCGCGCGCTGAGATGCTGAGAACGCCAGGTGTTCCGAACGCGACCGGGCCGGTCTTATCCAAAACCGCCACGCGGCGGCCCTGCTGCGGATAGCCGATCGTGCCCGGTGGAGCCGGGCGGCTCGGCGAGCCGGAGACGAAGGTGGAGCATTCCGACATGCCGAACGCCTCGAAGATCGGCGTGTCTGTCGCGGCCTCCCAGGCCGCCCGGGTGGCGTCGGGCAGCTTCTCGCCGGCGGATAGCCCATGGCGCAGGTGCGGGACAGATGGCGGCGGCACGCGCAAGAGCTGCCGGTAGATGCCGGGCGCGGCGGCGAAGATCGTCGCCTCGTGTTGCTGCATAAGATGTCCCAGGGTGTCGGGTGTCACCCCGCGCGCCGGGATTAGCGCCGTAGCGCCGCGGGTCCAGGGGTCCAAGAGACCCGTGCCCAGCGTATAGGTCCAGTTGAACGCGCCCGCATGGAGCAGGCGGTCCGTCTCGGCAAGCCCGTACCAGCCGTCCCACATCATCCGCCGCGCCCAGATCGCCCGGTGGGCGTGGGTAACGGCGCGGGGCTGCCCCGACGTTCCCGACGTGTAGATGATGTAGCCGGGCCGCTCGGGATCGCCCAGGGCGTAGGGCGCCGGGGGCAAGGCGTATGAGGCGCGCAAACCCTCAACCGGCAACACGGGTGCGTCGGCGCCAGCGGGCAGCGCAAGTCCCGCCTCGGCCACGATCAGCCTCGGCCCGACGTCTTGGGCGATCTGGGTGACCTCCGGCGCGGTCAGGAGCGAGGATGTGGGCACTGGGATGATGTCGGCGGCAAGCGCCGCGAGATAGCAGATGGGAAAATCCACGCTGTTCCCCAGCCGCATGAGAAGCCGGTCTCCGGCTTGAAGACCCTCGGCGAGCAAGCCACCCGCGGCCCCCAGAACGGCGGCCTCCAGGCGTCCATAGCTCCACGCCTCCGCCCCGTCCGGTGAGATCACGACCAGCGCTGGCTTGTCGGGGAGCGCTTTCGTGCGGCACAGTACGTAGGCCGCCAGATTGAACGGCGCCGGGCAGGGCGGTGGAGGGCCGTGGTCGAAGATCGCGCGCATGGGTCGCTGCTACGCTGTCGTTTGGCGTCTGGCAAGCGGCTCGTAAAGCGAACGTGATGTCTTTTGTGGTGACCGGCGCGCCGGAAAGGACGCAGATACGAAGGCACAAGTAGCGCAGACAAAGGATGCTGGGTCATGGAAGATCTTGATGCGCTTACGAAGGTAACGATGGACGGCTTGAGCTTTTTGGCGACGCTGTTCGTCTTTGTCGTCGGGCTGGTGGCGTTGCTCGTCGTCGTCGTCTTCATCGTCGACATCTTTCAATCGAAGGATGCCGTCCGGCGGAACTTCCCCGTTCTAGGGCACTTTCGCTATGTCTTTTCCAAGATGGGCGAGTTCTTCCGCCAGTACTTCTTCGCCATGGACCGGGAGGAGATGCCGTTCAACCGCGCTGAGCGCGAATGGGTCTACGCCTCGTCCAAGGGCGGCGACAACACCGTCGCCTTCGGGTCCACCAAGACCCTGACGCCTGTCGGCACGGTCATCTTCATCAACTGTCCGTTCCCGACCCTCGATGAGGATTCGGTGCCGCCGCCGCCCATCACCATCGGCCCGCACTGCGATAACCCCTACGAGACCCAGTCCATTATCAACATCTCGGGCATGAGCTTCGGCGCCATCTCGCAGCCGGCGGTGCGCGCGCTCTCCAACGGCGCCAAGAAAGCGGGCTGTTGGCTCAACACCGGTGAAGGCGGCCTATCGCCGTACCATCTCGACGGCGGCTGCGACATCGTCTTTCAGATCGGCACGGCCAAGTATGGCGTGCGGACCCTGGATGGTGCGCTCGATCTGGAGAAGCTCCGGGCCGTTGCCGAGCGGCCCGAGGTGAAGATGTTCGAGCTGAAGATGAGCCAAGGGGCGAAGCCCGGCAAAGGCGGCATTCTGCCGGCGGTCAAGGTGACGCCGGAGATCGCCGAGATCCGCGGCATCGCCACCCATCAAGCGTCGATCTCGCCCAACGGCCATCACGAGATTCGCAATGTCCCGCAACTCCTCGACATGATTGAATTGATCCGCGAGACGACGAAGAAGCCGGTCGGCTTCAAGGCGGTCGTCGGGGCCTATGGTTGGCTGGACAATTTGTGCAAGGAGATCGAGGCGCGGGGGATTGAGACCGCGCCGGACTTCATCACCGTCGACTCAGGCGACGGGGGCACGGGTGCGGCGCCGATGCCGCTCATGGACAATGTGGGCTTGCCGGTGAAAGAGGCGCTGCCCATGGTCGCCGACATCCTCACGCGCCACGGGTTGAAAGACCGGATAAAGCTGATCGCCTCCGGCAAGCTGGTCACGCCGGCGGAAGTCGCGTGGGCCTATTGCGCGGGCGCCGACGTGGCCGTCTCGGCGCGCGGCTTCATGTTCGCACTCGGCTGCATTCAGGCGCTGAAGTGCAACAAGAACACGTGCCCCACTGGCATCACCACCCACGATGCACGCTTGCAGCGCGGTTTGAATCCGAAGGACAAGGCGGTTCGGGTTGCGAACTTCGTCGAACGCGTTCGCTACGATGTGGGTGTGATCGCGCATTCCTGCGGAGTGCCGCATCCGCGCGCGCTGAAGCGCTACCATTGCCGCATCGTGCAGAGTTCCGGGAGATCGATCCCGCTCGACGAGCTGTATCCGCCGGTCGCCGCTTAAGCCTCCGGCGTGAGGATCAGTGTCGACAATGGCGGCAAGGTCAGGCTCAGCGAGTAGGGGCGCCCGTGCCAGGTTTCGGACTCGGCCTCCACTGCGCCGCCATTGCCGAGGCCGGAGCCGCCATACTCCGTCGAATCCGTGTTGATCCGCTCCACCCAGCGCCCCCCTTGCGGCACGCCGATGCGATAGCCTTCGCGCGGCACGGGCGTGAAGTTGCACACGACGAGTGCGGGCGCATCGTCGTCGCGGCCCCAGCGCAAGAAGGAGATAATGCTGGCCTTCGTGTCGCTGGCATCGACCCACTCAAACCCGTCCGGTTTCGTATCGAACACGTGCAACGCGGGCGCGTCGCGATAAACCCGGTTGAGGTCACGCACGAGCGACTGCACCCCGCGATGCAGGTGATCGCCAAGCAGATGCCAATCGAGGCTCTGATCGTGGTTCCACTCCGCCTCTTGGGCGAACTCGCCCCCCATGAACAAGAGCTTCTTGCCGGGGTGGCCCCACATGAACCCGAAATAGGCTCGCAGGTTTGCAAACTTCTGCCAGCGGTCCCCCGGCATCTTGCCGATCAGCGAGCCCTTGCCGTGCACGACCTCGTCGTGAGAAAGCGGCAGGACGAAGTTCTCGGTGAAGGCGTAGAGCAGGCCGAAGGTGAGTTGGTCCTGGTGATGCTGGCGGTGGACGGGCTCCTTCTCCATGTAGCTCAGCGTGTCGTGCATCCAGCCCATGTTCCATTTGAAGCCGAAGCCGAGCCCGCCCGCATAGGTCGGCGTCGAGACACCCGGCCAGGCCGTGGATTCCTCGGCGAAGGTCGATGCGCCCGGGCATTGGGAGAACACCAGCTCGTTCAGCCGTTTCAAGAAGGCGATCGCCTCCAGGTTCTCGTTTCCGCCGAATTTGTTCGGGACCCACTCGCCCGGCTCGCGGCTATAGTCCAGGTAGAGCATGGACGCGACCGCATCGACACGCAGGCCGTCAATGCCGTACCGCTCCAGCCAGAATAGCGCGTTCGCCAGCAAGAAGTTCAACACCTCGCGCCGGCCGTAATTGTAGATGAGCGTGTTCCAGTCCTTGTGGAAGCCGAGCCGCGGGTCCTCGTGCTCATAGAGCGCGGTGCCGTCGAACCGGCCAAGCCCATGGGCGTCCGTGGGGAAATGCGCCGAGACCCAGTCGACCAGCACGCCGATCCCGGCAGCATGAAAGCGGGCGACGAAAGCGGCGAACTCTTCGGGCGTTCCGAAGCGCGAGGTCGGTGCGAACAGCCCGATAGGCTGATACCCCCAGGAGCCGTCGAACGGAAACTCGCTGACGGGCATCAGCTCAATATGGGTGAAGCCCAAATCCTGCACATACGGAATGAGCCGGTCGGCAAGTTCCGCATAGCTCAAGAAGCTGTTGCCGTCGCCGCGCATCCACGAGCCGAGATGGACCTCGTAGATCGAGATGGGCGCGTGAATGCTGTGCCGTTCGGCCCGCACGGTGTGCCACGGCTCCACAGGCTCGGCCGGGGGCGGTAGTGCATGGACCACCGAGGCCGTCGCGGGCGGGCGTTCATGCTGGAAGCCGTAAGGGTCGGCCTTCAGGGCCAGCAGGTCCTCGCCGGGACCCAGCAACTCGTACTTATAGAGTGCGCCGGCCGCGAGGCCCGGAATGAAGATCTCCCAGACGCCAGCCTGTTCGTGCTTGCGCATCGGGTGCCGGCGTCCATCCCAGTGATTGAAGGGACCGACCACGCTGACCCGCGTGGCGTTTGGCGCCCACACGGTGAAGCTGACGCCCGCGACGCCCTCATGCTCGATGACCTGCGCGCCCATCTTTTCGTAGAGGCGCAAATGGCTGCCTTCGCCGAAAAGATACCGGTCGAGTTCGCCGAAAAGGGGCGCGAAGCGGTAGGGATCTTCAATGTCGCTTGTCTCGCCGCCGCGGGTGACCCTGAGCCGGTAGCGCTCCGAGAACCCTTCAGGCACCTTCGCGCCGAAGAACCCGGCCTCGTGCAGCCGCTCAAGCGCGACGGCCTCGCCGGTATCGGGATCGATGGCGGAGACGGCAGCCGCATCCGGCAGAAAGGCGCAAACCGCTGCGCCGTAGCGCCCACGGTGCAGCCCGAGGACGGAGAAGGGCGCGCCATGCTCGCCCGTTACGATGGCCTCGATGGCCGCGCGGGTCAGCGCCCATTGTGGGTGCCGCTTCTCGGCAGTCGGCCTCATGATCGCTACGCCCAGCGTCCCGCCGCGGCGCGGTCGGCGAACCAGATGACCTCGCCTTGCGGGCGGATATGAGCGGCCGGAAAGCCGGTATCGCCGGACAGGATCTTGTCGAGAATGTCGCGCTTGCCTTCGCCGGAAACCAGGAAGGCGACGACCTTGCTGGAATCGAGCGCCGGATAGGTGAGGGTGACCCGCTCCTCCGCGCGCCCCTTAGGCACCGGCGCCACCCAGCGGTCCCGCACCTTGAGCACCGGCTCGCCCGGCAGCAGCGAGGCGGTATGGCCGTCCGGCCCAAGGCCAAGCAAGGTGAGGTCGAGCAAGGGCTTGCCCGGCTCCAGCGTGTCCGCACCGTAGAGCCCTTTCAGCATCGCCTCGTAGTCCGCTGCCGCCTCGTCGAGCGTCACGCCCTCTGTCCGAACGGGATGGACGTTCTGCGCCGGGATAGGCACATGGTCAAGGAACGCGGCCCGTGCCATGCCGTAGTTGCTGGCCGGGTCCGACGGCGGCACGAAGCGCTCATCACCCAAGACGAAATGAACGCGGTCCCACGGCATCTCGGAGCGGACCGGCTCTTCGGCCAGGAGCGCGTAAAGCGGCTTCGGCGTGTTGCCGCCGGAAAGCGCGATGATGGTGCGCCCTGGCGTGCCCGCGGCGGTCTCGCAAACGTAGTCGGCGCCCTGCCGCGCCAGGTCGCTCGCGTCCTCGCAAATCCGTAACGTGCCGAATGCCGGTGTCATGTGCTTTGCCTCAGTCGCCTCCAGGGTCCCGTTGGCGGAATAGGGGCAGAAAGTCCAGGGCGCCGCAAGGTCGGAAATGCGCCATGGCAAATGGAACATTGGGCAGGTAAGAGCTGCCGGGAGCCCCCGACTCGCGATACGGTGCGAAAGCACGCGAGAGCGCCATGACCGAACAGAGCACCAACCAAGAGATCATCATCGCGGCGTCGATCCTCTCCGCCGACTTCGCCATGCTCGGCGAGGAAGTCCGGGCGGTCGATGAGGCCGGCGCCGATTGGATCCACATCGATGTGATGGACGGACACTTCGTGCCCAACATCACCATGGGCGCGGACGTGGTGAAGGCGATCCGGCCGCACACGAAGAAGCCCTTCGACGTGCACCTGATGATCGCGCCGTGCGACCCGTTCATCGAGGCGTTCGCGCAAGCCGGCGCCGACATGATCACCGTGCATGTCAATGCAGGGCCGCACCTGGACCGGTCGCTCCAGCTCATCCGGAGCTTCGGTAAGCGCGCCGGGGTCAGCCTCACGCCGTCCACGCATCAGAGCACCATCGAGTATGTGCTGGACAAGGTGGACCATGTCCTGGTGATGACCGTGAACCCGGGCTTCGGCGGTCAGGTTTTCATTCTGGAGCAGCTCAACAAGATCCGCGCCATCAAGACCATGATCGGCAGGCGCCCCATCCATCTCGAGGTCGATGGCGGCATTCACTTGGAAACAGCGCCGCTTGCCGTGGAGGCGGGCGCCAACGCTCTCGTTTCCGGGTCCGGTGTCTTCGATGGGGGAAACTATGCGCAGAACATCGCAGCGCTGCGCGCCGCAGCCCTCAGCGGCCGCGGTTGAACGGTGCTGGCCCGGCCTTGGCTGACCGTCAATCCGATGGCTTCTTCACGATCTCGTAGAGGGCGATGACGGCATCGCTGATCTTGTCGGTTCCGTCGGGCGGCTGGCTGTTGGTTTGGACGGTGATCATCAGGTCTTCGTCATCGATCCAGACATAGAGCGTCCGGTAGCCGAGGCTCATGCCCTCGTAAAACCACCGCGCCCCCAAGGGCCCAAGGATCTTCTTGGTCAAACCGAGCGAAAAGCCGCCGGGATCGTCCTTCGACAGGGCCGCGATCGGCTTGCCGGTTTTCGTGGAGACGAGCTCCAGCCACTCTTTCTGTTGCTTGGGTGGAACCACCTTTCCGGCAAAGACCGCGCGCATCCAGCGGTCGACGTCTCGGGGGTCCGAGACGGCCCCGCCGGCCGCTTGTGCCCAGGAGATGCTGTCGTCGCTTACGTCTCGACCGATGATTGGCTTGTTCCAGGTGACCTTGCAGTCGGGCTGGTAGTCGGCGCAGGCTTCGTTTTCGAAGTAACCGTGCGACAGACGCTTTTGGGCGTCAGCAGGCAGCATGCTCGCCTCATAGAAAGTCGAATAAAGACCCTGGGGCTCGATCACCATCTCGTGGACGAGATCGCGGAAGGACTTGCCCGACGCTTTTTCGGCGATCATGGCGGCGAGGATGTAGTTGGTGTTGGAGTAGTGATAGCCCGTCGTCACCGGGAGCTTGTTCGTGGCGCTGGGGTACGCGGCAGCGACCAATTCCTCGAATGTGAGCGCCCGCTTAGGCTCGTTTGCCCACACATTGGAAACCCACTCCGTCTCGGAATAGTTGGGAATGCCGCTCGTCATGTTGAGAAGGCGTCGGATGGAAACATCCTTCCAGGCGGGGTAGTCCGGAAGCCAATCTCCGATCGTGTCGTCGATCGAAAGTTTTCCGTCCGCTTCCAGCAGAAGAATGACGGCGGCCGTGAACGACTTGGACGTGCTGCCCATCTGATAGAGCGTGTCCTGATCGACAGGGCCGGCATCCGCGCCGCGACCGACTTTACCGGCGAAGGCTTCAATCGCGGGGCCCGACGGACCGAAACTAATATAAGCGGCGATGCCGGTAACCTTTTCTACGGGCGCCCGCTCCGCCAGCCAGGTGTCGAGCGCCGCCTGGACGCGCTCCACCTGGGTCGGCTCAGCCGTAAACGCATTTGTTGCAAGAAGGGTGAAGCCGGCGCTGGCCAGCGCCGCAATAAGACCGTTCCTCATGTCCGCTCCCTTGATGTCCGCATCCTCGAAAAAGATCGGCGTTTGCACGTCGTCCTAGGGCAGGTGGATTAAGAAAACTTGTGCCTGTGGGTCCGTCCCGTCACGGCCTGAGTGTCTTCGCCATCCAGTCGGCGCAAAGCCCGGCGATCTGCTCCCATCCGGGTTCGAGAAACATGAAGTGGGCGTGATCGGCAATCTCTTGGAACTCGGCTCTATGACGATATCGCTCTGCGACTTTTCGGGCGGTAACGGATGGAACGGCGCGATCCTCCGCGCCCGAGAGCACAAGGACGGGGCATGTGACCTTTTCAGTGTCGACAGCGACGGCACGCCGATCATCAAACATCCAGAAGAACATCTCGAACATCACGGTGCCCGACTCAGGTCCAAGACGGTCGAACACCTTGTGCTGCATCGATGGGTCGAGCTTGTTGAAGGCGTAGGGTGCAATCAGGTCGAACGCGACGCGCATGGCCGTGTTCCAGAACTCGCCGCCTTTCATCAGTCCCTTTGCCACGGCGCGCTCATCGTCGGTGGAAGGGAGGATGCCCCACAGCGCATTGGGATTGATGAGAACGATCCCCTTCGCCAGCCCTCGCGCCGCCAGCTTCTGTGCGATCACGGCACCAACGGCGTGACCCAGGATGATCGGCGCAGTATCCAAGCTGCTGATGAAGGTGGCGAGGTCGGCGGTATAGTCCTCCATGCTCGTCTTCGCTAGTGCAGGATTTGGCTCGGCCTTCGGGTCGCCGTCGTGATAGCGCAAGGCCGGCACGTGGCACGTCCAGCCGCGGTCTTCGAAGAACTCTTTGAAGTTGTCCAAACACCAAGGCCCTGCGAAGGCGCCATGGATCAAGACAATAGGCGGTTTCATCAGTCCTCCGCTCTTGCTCGCGCTATTGGAACTTGTGCTTCCGGTAGCGCTCAATCAGTGCGTTGGTTGACGAGTCGTGACTGAGTTTCGGCGCTTCTTTGGCTTCAAGCTCCGGGATGATGCGCACGGCGAGGACCTTGCCGAGCTCGACACCCCACTGATCGAACGAGTCGATGTCCCACACGGCGCCTTGGGTGAAGACGCTGTGCTCGTAGAGCGCCACAAGTCGGCCGAGCGTCTTGGGATCGAGTTTCTCGGCGAGGATCATGTTCGTCGGCCGGTTCCCTTCGGTGACGCGGAAGGGCGTTTGCGCCGGTGGTGAGCCTTCGGCGGTGAGTTCGGCGGCGGTCTTGCCGAAGGCGAGCGCCTCGGCCTGCGCGAACACATTCGCCATCAAGAGATCGTGCTGGTGCGCCAGCGGGCTCAAAGGGGTGAGGAACCCGATAAAGTCGCATGGGATCAGCTTCGTGCCCTGATGGATCAACTGATAGAACGAGTGTTGCCCATCGGTGCCGGGCTCGCCCCAGATGATGGGACCTGTCTGGTAGGTGACGTGAGCCGCGGCGAGGTCCACGTGCTTGCCGTTGCTTTCCATCTGTAGCTGCTGGAGATAGGCGGGAAAGCGCGCCATGTGCTCCGAGTAAGGCATGATGCCGAGCGTCTGGGCGCCGAAGAAATTGTTGTACCAGACCGTGAGCAGGCCCATGAGCATGGGCAGGTTCTTCTCCGGCGGTGCCGTCTTGAAGTGCTCGTCCATCTCGTGGAAGCCCGCCAGCATGTCCCGGAAGTTGTCCGGTCCGATGGCGATCATGGTCGATAGGCCGATAGCGGAATCCATGGAATAGCGACCGCCGACCCAATCCCAGAACTCGAACATGTTGGCAGTGTCGATGCCGAACTTCTCCACGCCCTCGGTGTTGGTGGAGACGGCGACGAAGTGCTTGGCCACCGCATCCTCCGAACCGAGCTTCTCCACCGCCCATGCCCGCGCCGTCGCGGCGTTGGTCATGGTTTCCAGCGTGGTGAAGGTCTTCGAAGCGATGATGAACAGCGTCTCGTCCGCATTGAGATCGCGCGTGGCCTCCGTGAAGCATGCGCCGTCCACGTTGGAGACGAAGCGGAACGTCATGTCGCGGTCGGAGTAGGCGCGAAGCGCGAGATACGCCATCTCCGGTCCGAGATAAGAGCCGCCGATCCCGACATTGATGACGTTCTTGATGCGCTTGCCCGTATGCCCGGTCCAGGCGCCGCTGCGCACCTTGTCGGCGAACGCCGCCATGCGGTCGAGCACCGCGTGCACGTCCGGCACCACATCGTGCCCGTCGACTTTGATCACTTCGTCGCGGGGCGCGCGCAGCGCGACGTGCAGCACGGCGCGGTTCTCCGATACGTTGATCTTCTCGCCTCGGAACATGGCGTCGCGGCGCTCAGTGACTTTCCGTTCCTTCGCCAGATTGGTCAAAAGGCCAACCGTCTCCTCGGTGATGCGGTTCTTGGAGAAGTCGAGGAAGAGCCCAGCGCCTTCCACGGTGAGCCGCGCGGCCCGGCCGGGATCGTCGGCGAAAAGCTGCCGCAAGTGCGCATCCTTGATCTTAGCGTGATGCGCCGAAAGCGCCTGCCACGCCGGGGTGTCGGTCAGTTGCGCGGACATTGGCGTGTCTCCCTCTAAGTCAGTGCTTTGGACTTCGTTTCAATGGATTGCAGCAGCTCCTTCCAGGACGTCACGAAGGCCGCGGCGCCGTCTTTTTGAAGTTGCGCGGCAAGGGCTGCGATCGAGATGCCGGCTTTCTCATAGGCGGCGAACACGTCCTCGCAGTTCCCGCCATCCGGCGACAGCGCGCCGCCGAGCTTGCCGTGATCGGCGAAGGCGAGCAGTGTCTTGTCGGGCATGGTGTTGACGGTGTTCGGGGCGGCGAGTGCGCCGATATAGAGCGTGTCGGAGGCCTTCGGGTCCTTGGTGCTGGTCGAGGCGAACAGGAGCCGTTGCGGCCGTGCGCCGAAGGACTGCAGCCGCTGCCAGCGGTCGGTCTCTAGTCCCGCACGGTAGTCGCGATAAGCCTCGTGGGCGACGGCGATGCCCAACTTGTCGCGCAGCTCGTCCGGCACCTTGTCCATGACGGCCTTGTCCCAGCGGCTGATGAAGATCGAGGCCACGGACCGCACATCCGGATCGAGACCGGCCCGTACGCGCCGCTCCAATCCTCGCATGTAGGCATCCGCCGCGGCCCTGCATTGCTCGGAGGAGAACAGCAGCGTGACGTTGACGCTCACCCCGGAGAAGATCGCCTCCTCGATGGCGGGCAGCCCTTCCGGCGTGCCGGGGATTTTGATGAATAGGTTCGGCTTGTGTGCGCGGTCAAAAAGGCGCTTCGCTTCGTTGATCGTCGCTTTCGTGTCGTAGGCGAGCAGCGGCGACACTTCCAGCGAGACGTAACCGTCCACGGTCGCCGTCTGCCAATGGACGGGCAAGAACAGGTCAGCCGCCCGCGACAGATCTTGAAGTGCCAGCTCGAAGAACAGGGCCTCCCCCGTATATCCGGCCTTCTTCAGCCGCAAGATCTCCGGGTCGTACGTGTCGCTCTTGGAGATCGCGTTGTCGAAGATCGTTGGGTTCGACGTGAGCCCGGTCACCGAAAAGTCGTCGATGTACTTTTTCAGTGTTCCGCTATCGAGCATGTCGCGGGTGATATCGTCGATCCACAGGCTTTGTCCCAGGTCGTGTAGCGCTTTCGTGGGTTTCACGTGTTGTTCCCTCCTGCCGGCTGTAGCGCCGAGAAATCGTGGTCCATCAATTCGGCGATGCGTTCAACTTCGATATCCGCCGGTTGCAACTGCGCGAGCGCCTTGGCATCGGTCGCATAATGCCCCTGACGCGGAAAGACGGTGGTCACGCCGTCTCCCCATGCCCGCTTCACTGCGTCCAAGACGCTGAGCTTGTCGTCGATCAGCACGTAGTGCTGCGCCGGGTAGGCGCGCGCCACCGAAGGGAGCTCCTCCTGCTTGTGCACATAGTTGAGCACATGGCCGCCGAAAGCGCCCAGAAGGCTCGACTGTTCCAGCTTGTGTGGTTGAAACACGCCGTCGCCATCGGTGAGGATCACGGGCAAGCCCCATTGCCGGACATGGCGCACCACGCCGAGCGCGTCCGGGTAGAGCCGCTCGATGAAAGGGTAATCCAAGACCCAATTGGCGAAGTCCACGACGCGCGGGTCGTGCAGGTGCGCCAGGCGGAAGCGTTCCAACGTGCCGAGGAAATCCGCATAGCCGTGCTTCTTACGTTGCTCCTCGTAGAGCGACCACAGCTCAGTCTCCGCCTCGCGCCCGAATATCCGGTGCACATAGGCTCCGAGATCGCTCTTCACCCGGTCGTTGTCGAGCAGCGTGTTGTCCACGTCGAAGAAGAAGACAAGACCGTGCGTCTCGGGCATGAGTCAGTCTACATAGGTTTGGGATCGAGCCACGGACCGTCGCGGCCGATCAGCTTCGCAGCCTCGTCGGGTCCCCAGGTTCCAGGTTTGTATTCGTAGTAGGGCGTCACATTGCCCAGGACGTCGTTCACGATGCGCCACTCCGCATCGACGATATCCTCGCGGGTGAACAGATCGCTGATGCCGTGCATGGCATCGCCCAGGAGCCGCTGATAGGGCGGTTTGTCCTGGCCGGGCTGCCGCGTCAGGATCAGCTCGACGTCGTCGCCGATCATGCGGTCGCCCGGAACCTTCACCCGGGTTCCAAGCGCGATGGTGACGTCGGGCTGAATGCGGAACCGCATATGCCCGCAGCCCAGGGAGTCGATCTCGCCGAACGTCTCCCGCGGCGGCTTCTTGAACTGCACCACGGCCTCGGCAATGGTGACGGGAAGGCACTTGCCGGTCCGCATATAGATCGGCACACCTTCCCAGCGCCAACTGTCGATGAACAACCGTGCCGCGGCGAAGGTCTCCACGGTGGAGCCCGAGTGAACGCCCGGCACCTTCTCGTACCCGTCGTATTGGCCGCGGACGATGTCGCCCGGGCCGAGTGACCGAATGGCCTTCAAGAGGCTTGCCTTGCGGTCGCGTACGGCCTCGTGTTCTTGGCCGGTTGGAGGGTCCATGGTGAGAGACGCGAGGATCTGCAGCATGTGGTTCTGTAGGACGTCGCGGATCGCGCCCGCGCTGTCATAGAACGCGCCTCGGTCCTGCACCCCGAAATTCTCAGCCATGGTGATCTGGATGCAGCGGACGAAGTTGCGGTTCCAAACCGGCTCGAAGGTCGAGTTGGCGAAGCGGGTGAACAGGATGTTCTGCACCGGCTCCTTGCCGAGATAATGGTCGATCCGAAAGATGTCGTTCTCGGAAAAGTACTGATCGAGGATTTTGGTCAGCTCCTCGGCCGACTTGCGGTCGCGGCCGAACGGTTTTTCGACCACGAGGCGCGCGTTCTCCGCGCAGCCCGACTTCGCCAGCTGCGAAGCAACCACGGAAAACAGAGACGGGGGAATGGCCAGATAGTGCAGGGGGCGTTTGGCGTCTCCCAGCTGCTTGCGCAGTTCGGTGAAGACCTTGGGGTCCGCGTAGTCCCCGTCCACATAGCGCAGGAGGCTGGAGAGTTTCTTGAACGTCTCCGAGGTGATGTCGCCGCCATGGGCCTTGACGCTGTCGGCCGCGCGTTTCTTGAGCTGGTCGAGGTTCCAGCCCGACTTGGCGACGCCGATGATGGGCACCGACAAACCCTCGTCGCGGACGAGCCCATAAAGCGCCGGGAAGATCTGCTTATAGGCGAGGTCTCCGGTGGCGCCGAAAAAGACGAGCGCGTCGGATACGGGGGGTGTGTCCGCGGTCATGGTGCCTTCTTCTCGTGGTGGCCGCCGAACTCAAAGCGCATGGCCGACATCAGCTTGTCGGCAAACAGCGCATCGCCCCGCGAGGCGAAGCGCGAGAACAGAGCCGAGCTGATGACCGGCGCCGGGACGCCTTCGTCGATGGCGGCTTGCAGCGTCCAGCGGCCTTCGCCGGAGTCCGACACGCGGCCTTCGAACTCGGCGAGGTCGGGACTATGGCGCAGCGCCGCCGCC
>Ga0207422_1001710_pt1 | contig 38324 bp, 41 predicted proteins | sample MarCyaLeptolynsp_FD_187757 | JGI IMG/M metagenome (GOLD analysis project Ga0207422, IMG submission 187757) | Marine cyanobacterial communities from Panama - species 1 Leptolyngbya sp. (SPAdes) | ecosystem: Environmental > Aquatic > Marine > Unclassified | place: Panama: Panama City | collected... | reverse complement strand
GGGCCGGACATCGCCGATGTCTTTGAAGCCATCGCGCGCGAAACGCTGGACGGGCGGAACGCTCATTTGACCGATGGTGTGGAACGCGCAACCGGACGTAAACCACGGGACTTCCTGGCTTTTGCGGCAAATGCTGCCAAGGCCGGTGCATGGTCCAGTGCAGCCTGAGCGCGCCAGCGAGGACCTTCAAATGGCACACACACTCAAACGACTGTTTATCGGTCTCGCCGGCGCGATCGCCATCGGGATCGGCGCGACCATCACCTTTGCGCCACACGTATTTTATGCCCAGTACGGTATCACTCTTCCCACCGGCCCTGATCTGATCAGTGAGCTGCGGGCGCCCGGTGCAAATCTTGCCGTTCTCGGCGTCTGGATCATGATCGGTGCGTTTCGCTCAGCCTGGACTCAACAGGCTCTTCTTCTTGGAAGCACCGTTTTCCTGGCCTACGCGGCGGGGCGTGCGATCAGCATTGTGTTTGACGGAATGCCTTCCGACGCCCTTTTCCAGGCAATGCTGATCGAAATCGTCATCGGCGGCATTTTCGCGACGCTGCTCCTGGGACAAAACAGGCAGGCTAAAGATCCTGTTCCACTTGAAAGTCGATCCTGACGGCATCATTCAGACTTTGACAAACAAGCGCGCTCGCGAAGGCCTTCGTGAGCGTGCCTGAATTCGATTTATGTTGCACCAGATAGGATGATATCGTCCGGCAACATCGCACTGACACGGAGTGAGCATGCCCGCTCTCAGACTACCCCCACCGCTCAGGTTTCTCGAACGGCTGCGCAAGATGCAGGAAGAGGAAAAGCAGCAGGCTCTTTCAAATCCGTTTCTGGCTCAGGCTCTGGAAAAAGAGAAGATGGAAGGGCATCGGCTCGCCATTATAGCGCGCACGGTCGCCCTGGTGGTTGTGGGGCTTTTGCTGCCGTTTCTCAATTTCAGCCCGAGCGTTCTCTACTATGAGGCCACTCTTTTGCTGTTCATCGCGCTCGGCTGGCTTCAACTGCGTTTGGCAAGTGTTGGCTATTCAAAGTCAGAGCTGCTGCTCATTTTCGCCGACCTCAGCCTTTTGACCCTCCTGTTCATCACGCCGAACCCGTTTTTCACGCAGGATATCCCGACTGCCTTCATGTACCGGTTCGACAACTTCATCTATTTCTTCGTGTTTCTTGCGGTCGGCACGCTGGCCTATTCGTATCGAACGGTCTGGGCCATGGGTCTGTGGGTTGCCGTGCTCTGGGCGATTGGGGCAGTGGGCGTCTGGTTGTTCGGTTACAGGATTCCAGAACTGGGAGAAGCTGCGGCAGTTGCCTTTGAAGGTCACGCGCTTATCGGAGCTGAACTCAATCCGAACAGCGTTCGGCCGGACGTTCGCATTCAGGAAATGGTCGTCATGCTCATCGTCGCGGCGATCCTGGCGATCAAGGGCTGGCGTTCCAACCAGCTTCTCATGCGCCAGGCGAATATCGCAGCGGAACGGGCGAACCTGTCGCGGTACTTCCCGTCCAGCCTTGTTGACGTCCTTGCATCCACTGACCGGGATATCGGCGCGGTCCGGACGCAGGATGTCGCCGTGCTCTTCACCGACATCGTCGGCTTCACTCGATTCGCGGAACAGAATTCACCTGAAGACGTGATGGACCTGTTAAGGCACTATCACGCCTTCGTTGAGCGCTCGATTTTCCAGAATGGCGGCACGCTGGACAAATATCTCGGCGACGGCGTCATGGCGACATTTGGCACGCCTGAGACGACCCCGGGCGATGCCGCAAACGCGCTCAGGGCGGCGACGCAATTGCTTGAAGAAACGGACGCCTTCAACAAGGCCCGGGAAGCAGACGGACTTGCCCCAATCCAGGTCTCCGTCGGCGTCCATTTCGGACCTGTCATCCTTGGAGATATCGGTCCATCAAGACGTCTGGAATTTGCCGTCGTAGGCGACACGGTCAATGTGGCAAGCCGGTTGGAAGCCTCCACCCGTGAACTCGGTTGCAAATGCGTTGTCAGTGAAGCGCTCATGCAACATGCCGCGCTGGCAAAAGACGCAGAGAACCCGCAGCAGAAGTTCTCCGCAAGAGACCAGATCAAGTTGCGCGGCCGGCAAAACTCAATCAACGTTTGGACCGCGTGAGACAAACGGCGAAACCGGAACCATCCTTCTGCCTGTATCCTGAGCCTCGAAATGTACTTCAAGACCCATTGGGCAGGGTCTCGAGCCAATCCAGACCCTGACTGACCCATTCGGCGGGAATGGAATGCCCGCGTTCGTGCAGGCAAAGTTCCAGAACGCGCCCGCTTTCGCTCTCGTCCCACCGACTGCAGGAAAGGCGCTGGTCGTTGCTCGCAACTTCCCTGCTTTTGTCAGTCGTTCCATTCGTGCGTGCGAGAATATCGAACCCCTCCGGAATGGGCATGGAGTTGTAAATGCCGACCTCATCAAAGGCGACAACGCCATCTGCAAGCCCATGGATATGCCGCAGGTTGACCGGGCCGGACGGACACTCTTCGGGATTTGAGCGCCAGAAACCACCGGCAATTGGCGCGTAGGCCCGGAACAGCTCACCCGTGTAGCAGGCAACATTCCAGACCATCGATGCCCCGCGCGAAAAACCCGAGGCAAGCGTTCGCCGATCGTCGACCGGCCAGCGGCGGCGTACGTCTTTCATGACAGCGCGAATGTAGCCGGCTTCGTCCCGCCCGCGTTCGGCCCTGCCGGATCCGATCTGCCGCCAGTACCCTCTTTCCGCGAAAGGCGCCACGAACAAAGCGCCTCGGTCGGTCACGCCGCGCACCATGGCCTGGTTTCGAAACGTCCCTTCGGGCGAACTGTTCCAGCCATGAAAAAAGACAACCACCGGCAGCGGCGTTGTCCCGTCCCAATTCTCCGGCGCGGCGGCAAGATAGTACCCGCCGGGCACGTCGCATTTCGTATCAGCGCTGCAGGCTTCCGCTGAAAACGGTCGCGCAAAGAACAGGAGCATCAGAAGGAGTACGCGCATTCATCACCTCGGCTGAAAAACGATGCGATTTTTTGCCGATAGACGGTGACCTGCAAGGCACTTGTGCGTGAGCGTAGGTCGTTTGGTGATGCTGGGATCAGTACCGGCAGATCGCGCGTCTCAAACGGCATGAGTTGAAATCAGCACCCCTGTAACCTGGATCACAGAAAGAAATTCAAAAAGTTCTTAATGTCTAATCATTCAATACTGATGGAGTTCGACATGACAGAGATTTCACTCAACTATTCTAAAATCGAATGGACTTATGACCGTGCGTCAGATCAAAGCAATTACGATCCATTTGACTTCAAAGGTCCAACTGCCGACGACGTAGAGCAAGAATTGTTTGACCTCGCATTTTCCGACGAAGATTTCTCCGACGACAGCGATATCGGCATGGAAGAACTGACCATCGCCCATGAATACATCGAACGTCATGACGGTTCCGAGGTGCCGATGCTCGACGACTATTTCGCGTGACGCGATCGTAGGTAAGGCGCCCGGAACACCTCATATCCGGAGCTGTTCCGTTCAGGAATTTGAATTAGAAATTTGATTTATACTTTTGGGGCCTGACGAGGCCCCGCCCGCTTTGCTCCAAGACCAGATTCAATGGGTCTGTACACTAACGCTCCGACACGAGCAGATTGACGCCGAGTGCAATCAGGACGGAACCGGCAGCCTTTCTCATCCAGCGGCCGGCAGCGCGAGATTTTCTGAAAAGGGTTGCGACCTGATCCGCAAAAAACACACAGCCGACTTCAGCGAGCGAGAAAATCAGGTTGGCGATCACACCAAGCATGACGATCTGCAGCCAGAATGGCGCAGCAGAACCCGGGTCCGTGAATTGGGGCAGGAAGGCAATGAAAAAGACCGCCGACTTGGGGTTGGTAACCTCGACCAGGAAACTTTCCTTCAAGGCAGTGCGATGAGACGGTGAGCTGCCCGGCGCTTGAGCCTGTGCGGGCGCCTCCTCAAGCATCAGGAACTTGAAACCAAGCCAGAACAGATACAGCGCACCGGCGACTTTCAGCGCGAGATAGGCGACCGGGACTGCTTGAAGCAAAAAGCTCAATCCGAATGCCGTCGCCGTAATATGAACATAGCTTGCTAGATGCGTCCCAAGCGCTGAAAACCAGCCCGCTTTGCGACCTCGTCCGACTGTCTGTGCCGCGATATAAAGCATCCCCGGCCCGGGCGTGACCGACAGGATCAGTACCGTCACGAGGAATGGCAGTATGTACTCAGCACCCGGCATTCACACTCTCCTTTTGCGCCGCCATACACTCACAGGATCGACCGCGCATTTCAAACGGCGTGAGGCCTGAGCCGCTCGACTTCTTGCCGATAAGGGGTCGCACCTTCGGGCAACTCGGGCACGATGACGGCATCAGCATATTTGAGCTGCCGGACAAGCACGGGAACCAGCCGCCGGAACGCAGCGAAAATGGACGGATCCGGTGCCGGGACGTCGTGCCTGATCAGCTCATGCAGTTTGGGAAGATGGTAATAAGGCACCATCGTGAACATGTGATGTTCCAGATGGTAGTTCATGTTGAGGTAGATGAACCGGCTTAAGGGGTTCATCAGAACCGTGCGCGTGTTCAGTCGATGGTCGGTGACGTTCTCCGCAAGTCCGAGATGCTGCAGCAGACCGGTCATGACATGATGCCAGGCGCCGTAAAGGCGTGGGAGGCCGACGACCATCAAGGGAAGGATGGAACCCATCCAGAGGCTCAAGGCGATCGTTGCAAGATAGATCCCCAGCCAGATACGGGCGACAAGAAACACCTTCGGCGCCTCATCTTCTGCAACATAGGTCCGCTCGTCCGGATGCAGGCGCCCTGCCACATGCACAAACATACGCCGCAGCAGTTGCAGCGTGTCGATGATGCCGAACAGATTGAGCACGACTTTCAGGAGATCCGGCGGGCGCATTGCAACGATTTCCGGATCCCGTCCCACGATAATGGTGTCGGTGTGATGCCGGACGTGGCTGGCGCGCCAGACGACCGGATTGCGGATCAGCATGAAGCTGGCGATCTGATAGACGACGGTGTTCATCCAGGGCGTCTTGAAGGCAGTCCTGTGTCCGCATTCGTGCCATCGGGAATCAGACGCCGAGCCGTAGAGCACGCCATAGACAAACCAGAAGGGCGCCGACCACCAGGACGGCCACAGCCAGATCGCCATGCCACAGGACACGGCCATCAGACCGAGCCAGAGCACGGTGTCGCGCAGTGCAATGGCGTCCGACTTTTCTCGCAAACGCCGGATCTCCCCGGGATCAACCTTGGGCCGATACCAGGTGGGATTGGCGAGCCCCTTCTTTACGGCCATCCGTGCCGTCTCGCCGATGAGCGCATAGTCCTTCGTCATTCAGAAACGCTAATCCAAGTCGCCAGAGCGGTCTACTTCTACAACGTCCGAACGCGGCAAGTCGCCGAAGAGGCGATTTTCAAGTCTCATCGGCAGCGCCACTTAAGTGCGCAGAATGCGGCACAGCAGCCTTCTCACGATTCAGACTTCGAGGCCGATGCTCCCTATTCGGTCCGAAAACTTCGTCTGTAGTCGGAAGGCGCGACACCAAGCACTCTGACAAAGGCGCGCCGCATGCGCTCTTCATCGTTGAAACCACACTGAACAGCGACCTGCTTTATGCTGCGCCCGGACGTCTCCAACAGGTCTCTGGCCACTTCCAGTCGAATGGCTTCAACAGCCTTGGCCGGGGCAAGGCCCATTTGCGCGGAATACTGCCGGGCAAAATTGCGAGGGCTCATGTTCGCACGGTCGGCCAGCGCCTCGACCCGCAGATCCGCCTTCAGATTTTCGGCAACCCACTGATGCAACTGCTCGAACCGGCCGGTTGCGTCGCGCAGCTGGCGCCCGAGAACAGGACTGAACTGCGACTGCCCGCCTGAGCGCGCCATGTGGGTTACCATCGATCTGGCAACCTCCAGGGCGGATTGGCGACCAAGGTCTTCCGTCACGATTGCCAGCGCCATATCGATCCCCGCTGTAATGCCTGCGGATGTCCAGACATCTCCATCCTTGATGAAAATCGGGTCCATCTCGACGCAGACCGCCGGAAACTCGTTTTGGAGCATGTCGCAATCCTCCCAGTGAGTGACCGCCCGTCTTCCATCCAGTAGTCCAGCTGCCGCCAGAACAAGAGCGCCAGAGCAAACCGAGCCGACACGTTGGGCTCTGGAAGCAAGTTGACGGATATTTTTCAGCAATGCCTCATCGAACATGGCGCTAAGCGCACCGTCGCCGCCGACAATCACAAGCGTGTGGATGTCCAGGTTCAGGAAGCGGTCAATCGGTTCGCTGGGAATTGCGACAACCGTATTCGTTTCAACCAAATCGCCGGCGACGGATGTCACCGCGCAGGAATACCCGACTTTGCCCCTTTCCAGATCGGGCGCATGGCTGAACACCTGCAAGGGACCGACCAGATCAAGAAGGACAATGTTCGGATAGACAACGAAAAGGACTCGCCTTGCGTCACAATCGGCATCAAGAAAGTTGGCAGAAATCGAGGTCATCTTGTCCTTCATGCCATGACCCTTCCCGCTAGTCTATCGGTCGGTCGAAAGGAGACTGGCATGCGCGATCTGCCACATATTCTGAATTGGCGCCGTATCACCGACAGGATCACGACGTCCGGACAGCCAAGCGAAGAACAACTCGCCGAAATCAGCACACTCGGGGTGACCCATATCATCAATCTCGGGCCGCATCACAACAAGGGCGCGCTCGAGGATGAAGCTGCCACGGTGACAGCCCTCGGGATGGAATACGTTTATATCCCGGTGGAATTCGACAACCCGACAGACGAGGACTTTTCGAGGTTCTGCGATGCCGTCGAACGCCTCGACCAAACCCCTATCCATGTGCACTGCATCTACAATGCAAGAGTGAGCGCTTTTTTCTACCGGTATGCCAAAACCGGACGCGGTCTTGGCGAATCTGAAGCTTTGACCCTCATGGATGGCATATGGCGTCCCGGCAGCGACTGGGCGGATTTCATCGATGATCCTGGAGCAAAGGACCAGCCCAACCGGTATGCCGGCGAAGACTACTGACGTCGATGCCGGCTGCGCTTTCACCGCCGTGCCCTAGTCTTGTGGAACGTAAAATTGTGTTGCAATCCGGATCAGAGCTAGACCGGCCATTGGACCGGATACCGTTAGCGCTCTAAGTCCCCCTTACAGAGCCTCCATCGCTGGGAACGATGAGATTGGTTGGGTGCGGGGCGCGGCAGACGGGATTGGCAGATTGAACATTTTCGAGCAGGCCGACACGCTTAAGCTCGGCCCCTATCTCCATATTGCCGACAAGGATTTGCAAATCCTTTCGGTGTTCGACGATCTCAAATACGATCGCGCGGACGCTGACATGCTCTCGCCCGCCATGCGCCGCCATGTGGTTCAGCGGCTTGAAAAACTCGGCTTCAAGCAAACTTCCGGTACGGTAATGACCCACCAGAAATCCGGCATCTGCGGCCTGATGCCGAAGTTCCATGCTCTTGGTGCGTCTCCATTCGACATCACGAGATATACCCACAAACGTCCGCAGGACTTTTACATCCTCACCCCGACGCAAACGGCCTGCCGGTTCATCGATACCTATCCGCTGGAAGAGGCGGTTGAGCGCGTAAAGAACCTCATTGAAAGGCAGCCGATCAATTTGTACCGATTGATGGACTTCCTGGAGCCGAAACCCACCCACCAAAACTTTCTGACGGCGATCGGTCACCTGAAATACGTTCAGCGCGTCGCCGTCGAGTCAGAACCTCTGCGCAGCATGCGTGCACTTGGTTGAAATACTCAATAAATCGTGCTGTGATTGCAGATGATTACTGATTGCTTATCATGTTTATCTTTAAACTGGTGACTAACGGCCTAAACATCGCAAGAATTACCAATCCCATTGAAAGTCAGATCCCTTTTTATCCTGCCTCCTTTCATTTGTTTATGTTTATCTAACGCGCTTGCACTACACTAAACATGCGGGGTGTGGGGCTACATGAATTTCGAAGCGCTCAAGAACGACTTTATGGACCTTACGGCAGATGCCATCGCAATCGGGCATCTTCCCGCCGGTGCATCCTCCGCAATACTGATCCATGTGAACAAGTCCTTTTCGGATCTCTTCGGTTACGCACCGGAGGATGTTCTTGGCCGGGCAATGGACAGTCTTCACAGCGAAGACACCCCCAAAAACCTTGCGGGCCGTCCCCAGGCTTTCCAGGACGATGTTCAATGCGTTTGTGCGGACGGTACGAAACTGCCCATGAGCGTTTCGGTCGTTTTCGCGCAGAACACGGAAGACGGAGGGCACTTTGTCTGCGCAACGTACCGCCGTATGGCGAGCGATCACGCAGCCGGCACCTCCGCAGCCGACACACAAAACAGCGACAGTGCCGGTGCTACCGGACAGGTTGCTGCGAATGCAAGCGCAGCAGAGGAACTTGAACGCCTTCGGTCCGCGCTTGAAGCCTATGCCTGCCCAATCGCAATCTATGACAAAGACTATCGCCTCTACTTTTGGAACACGGCGTTTGCAGCTTCCATGTCCGACGATCCTGCGGCGATAACGTCCGGACTTTCTCTGGAGACGGTCTTGAGAACCGGCCTGAAACATGACCGGTTTCCGGACGCGCGCGGGCGGGAAGAAACGTGGCTTAAACAGCATCTTGCCGACGCTGAAAACACCGAACCGGTCACCGATCTGGAGCTTGACGGCGGCGTTCACCACCGCGTTGTTCGCAGCCGTGCTTCAAACGGAGATCTGCTGGTTCTGCGCTTCGACGCGACCGAGATCATTGACCGGCAAGAGACGTATGACGCCATGCATAGCCGCTTGGTCGATGCGCTCAATGCCTACCCGGACCCCATCGTGATCTACGACAAGGATCTGAAGCTCGTCCGCTGGAACCACGGGTATGCAGCGTCGATGACCGATGATCCCGGCGACCTTGTTGAAGGCATGCATCTGAAGGATGTGCTCCGAACCGCCATCCGCCACGGGCGTTATCCGGATGCCACTGGCCGGGAGGAGGAATGGGTCAACAGCATCATAGACCCGAACACGCTTGAGCGGCTCTGGCAGGATGTTGAGCTGGACGGAGATATCCATCACCGCTTGTTGCGCTCCCGTTCGTCCAATGGCGACTACGTCGTCATCCGCCTGAATTCGACGGAACTCGTGCGCCAGAAACGGGCTGCCGAAGCGACGGAAGCGAGATTGATTGCGGCGCTCAATGCCTATCCGGCGCCGTTCGTGATCTATGATTCGGACGACTGCCTCGTCGTGTGCAACGACGCCTACCGGGATTCAATGACCGAAAACCCGGACGACCTTCAAGCCGGAATGCATCGCACGCACGTGGCCCGTATCGCTATCCGCGCCGGAAAGATTGCCAACGCGATCGGGCGCGAAGAAGAGTGGATGTCTGACGAGCACCAGACCGTCGACGTGAGCAAACCGGTGCAGGACCTGGAGCTGCCCGGAGATGTGCATCACAGGTTGCTCCGCTCCCGGGTTGAAAACGGCGATCTGGTGATGCTGCGCATTGATACGACCGAACTCGTTCGTCAGCGCCGCGCGGTCGAGGAGTACTCAAAGAAACTGGAGACGGCGAACCAGGAGATTACCTACAAGGCGTTTCACGACGACCTGACGGGTCTCGGAAACCGCCGATACCTGTCACAAAAATTCGATGAACTTGTTCGGAAACGCCAGAACAACGGCGGCGAGATAGCGGTTCTGCATATCGATCTGGACCGGTTCAAGCAGATCAACGACACGATGGGGCATGCAGCGGGCGACAAGGTTCTCCTGGATGTCTCGCTGCGCATTTGCGACTGCGCCGATGACGAGGACATCGTTGCCCGTATCGGTGGTGACGAATTCGTCGTTTTGCTCCACATCGATGCCAAGAGCGACCGACCCGAGAAACTCGCAAGGCTGCTCCTGGAGGTCTTGTCACGGCCGATGCGGTTTGAAGGGAAGGTCTGCCGCGTTGGAGCATCGATCGGGATGGCGCGAACCCCGCTCGCGGATGTCGACCAGTTGCTGACGAATTCCGACGTCGCACTATACAAGGCGAAACGGCACGGCCGCGGTCAGCTTGGTGTTTTCGACCGTTCGGATCTTGAAGAGGTGCAACAGACCAAGGAAGTGGCCGACGACCTTCTGCGCGCGATTGACCATGCCGAGTTCGAACCCTTTTTCCAGCCACAAGTCGACGCAGTCACAGGCCGGGTTGTCGGTATCGAAGCCCTCGCGCGCTGGCGTCATCCGGACAAGGGTGTGCTTGCACCTGCGGCCTTCCTTTCGGTCGCAACGGATCTGAATGTCGCAGCGGACATTGACCGCATGATCTTTGAGCGTGCGATCACAGAGTGCGAGAGGGCGTTCGGGTCGTTGCGTGAACCGCTTTCGCTGTCGTTCAACGTCAGTGAGAACCGCATCAGTGACAGTGAAATCGCAGCCATCCGCGAGCATGTTCAATCCTATTCCGGCAAAGTCAGTTTCGAGCTTCTGGAAACAATCTTTCTGGAAGAACAGGACGACGACTTTCATTTCCGGCTCAACCAGCTACGCGCGCTTGGAATCGGCATCGAGGTCGATGATTTCGGCAGTGGCCGCGCCTCCGTAATTGCCTTGCAGCAGATCAATCCGGACCGGCTGAAAATCGACCGGCGTCTGGTGTCTCTCGTGGAGGAAGGCAGCGGCGGCCTTCGCCTGCTGAGATCGATCATCGAAATCGGCCAGGCGCTCGAAATGGGTGTCACGGCAGAAGGTGTCGAAACGCGCGAGCAGGCGGAGGTTCTCGCAAAGCTCGGATGCGACCGTCTGCAAGGCTACTATTTCGCCCGCCCCATGGCCTTTGCAGATCTGCTTAAGTTTCTGGAACTGCCAGTCAGCCGGTCGCAAGGTGTGCAGCACTAGGGAGCCTTGCTCATGGCAGATGACATCGACCGCTCCAAGAGACTGGATCTTCAAGACGCGATCAATGCGGCCGAACACGCAATCAGCGATCATATCGATCACGCTCAGGACCAGATGCATCGCCTCTATCGCAGAATTCACCCGGACAAGCTCCAGGCGGATCTGGACGCTTTGGAAAACATGCGTGCGCGGCTTGCCGGTCACTTTCGAACGGCGGAAAACTCCAAGCTCTCGAATAACGAGCTGAAGACTGTTCTTGAACACATGGAAGGCATTCATGCGGAGGTCAGAACGTTCCTGAAAGAAAGGCTCGACCCTTCGGCTTCTCGCTAGTTTTCATGTGCGCTGCACCTTGTGCAGGTGAGCCGACCCCGAACGTTTGAGCCACATGACCGATTTGATCAAAGCCGCTTCACCGCGCCTCTTGCTTCCAGGAAGGTGATGGTCTTTTCAAGCAGCTCCGGTGTCGATGCGGACACGTCAAGTTCCGGGCGATCTCCGGATCGGGGGTCGATTTCAAGGCGCTGATTGTTGTCCGTGGACCAATACTCATTGGTATCGTTCTTCACCCGCAAGGCGATCATGAGCCGCCGCCAGTTGTCATCATCCGGTCCGTTTGCATCCCCGTCAGCGTCAAAGATGCAGTCATCGCCCCAGATAAAATAGGCGACGTCTCTCACAAACGGCATTTTCCCGACGATTTCGACCTTCGCGCGTGTGTCGTTTTCCATGGTTGGTCTCCGTCTGTTTCCCTGTCTGCTTAAGCTGCCATCGCGTCATCACGTCTACCCGTTCGAAAGAAAGCGGGTCCGACAAAATCCGCTGAACCGTGCAGGGATAAATTTGCTAGTATCATTACGAGCTTAGATGACGGTGGCTTTGTTTTCGACGGATCAGAAGAATTCCGGCAGCACCGCATCAATGGGAGGCGGTTTTGGAGACGATAGAATTCACGAGTGAGATGGCAGTCGTCCTGGCGTTGTTGGCATTCACTGTCTATCTCTTCGTTTCGGAAGTCATGCGCATCGATCTCGCGGCCATTCTGGTTCTGGTCCTGGTCGGGATCCTGAGCTACATGCCGGGTCTGCATCAGCTTGCCGACGTCAATCAGCTCTTCAACGGTTTCGCATCGAACGCGGTGATATCGATCATCGCGGTCATGATCGTGGGTGCCGGTCTGGACCGGACCGGGATCATGAACAAGGTCGCCGCCGAAATCCTGCGCCGGGGTGGACGATCGGAAACAAGCATCATTCCAATCGTTTCCGGGATCGTCGGCGTCATCTCCTCTTTCATGCAGAATGTGGGCGCCGCCGCACTGTTCCTGCCGGTGGTCAGCCGCATCTCCGCGCGTTCCGGCATTCCGTTGTCGCGGCTTTTGATGCCGATGGGCTTTTGCGCCATTTTGGGGGGAACCATGACGATGGTCGGCTCCTCTCCGCTTATTCTGTTGAATGACCTGATACAGACCGCCAACAGCGGGCTGCCGGAAGGCCAGAAGATGGAGCCTTTCAGCCTGTTTTCGGTCTCACCGATCGGCGCCGCGCTGATTGTGACGGGCATTTTGTATTTTCTGCTGCTCGGCCGCTGGGTGCTCCCCGGGGTAGCCACCAAAATTGCGGCAACGACAGGCCATGGCACGTCCGATTACCTCAAGAGGGTCTACGGTCTGAAGGCAGACGTCTTCGAGGTCGACGTGCCAGCCAACAGCCCCCTCGTCGGCAAGGTGATTGCCGATATCAACAATGAGTACAACCTCTACATCATCTCCACTTTCTATCGCGGAAAGGCGACGATGATTCAGATCCTGACCGCAGAGATCGCAGCCCCCTGCCGGTTGGCGATCATCGGGAAATCGTCGGTCGTACATGAATTTGCGAAAGAATTCGGGCTTAGGGTCCGGCCGGATCTGGATATTTTTTCCGAAGCCTTTGCGCCGACAAATGCCGGCATTGCCGAAATCGTCATTCCGCCAGACTCAAAACTCATCGGTAAAAGCCCCAGGGACCTTTTGCTGCGCATGACCTATGGGGTCAGTCTGCTAGCGATCCACCGGGGCGAAGAAACGCTGAGCCATGTCAGAACCGATGAGCACGAACCGACGCAGATCGGCCTTGTGCCCTTCCAGTCGGGAGACATGCTGGTCGTTCATACGCGCTGGGACAATCTGGCCAGGCTCAAGCGGGACCGAGACTTTGTCGTGGTAACATCGGATTTTCCGCAGGAAGAACTCAGGCCGGAGAAAGTTGGCTGGGCGCTGGCGTTCTTCCTCATCTCGTTGACAATGATCCTGTTCACCGATGTTCGGCTGTCCTTGTGCCTGCTGACCGGTGCGGTCGGAATGCTGATCTCGCGTGTGTTGAGCATCGACGAGGCCTATCGAGCGGTCGGCTGGAACACCGTTTTCCTGCTTGCCTGTCTCATACCGCTCGGCCAGGCCGTGCAGAACACTGGCACGGCCGAATGGATTGCGCAGCAAATCCTGATCGCGCTGCATGGCTGGCCGATATGGGCGCTGCAGGTCGGTGTCGCCATCCTGGCAACGTCTTTTTCGCTGGTCATGTCGAATGTCGGGGCGACCGTTCTGCTCGTGCCGCTTGCGGTTTCGATCGCCGTCGCCTCCGGCGGCAATCCGGCTGTGTTCGCCCTGACGGTGGCGATCTCCACGTCCAATTCCTTCATCATCCCGACACACCAGGTCAATGCACTGATCATGGGTCCCGGGGGCTACAAGGTCATGGACTTCGTCAAGGCGGGCGGGATCATGTCGCTGCTGTTCCTGGTCGTCTCAATGCTGGTTCTGACGCTGCTCTATTGAGACCCGTCATTCCACCGCTGCCGGGAGGTTGAACCTGATCCGGGCGGTCGCGTACCAGAAGCCCTCCCGGAAATCGAACAGTGTCGTGATTCGGCACCAATCCGGGCCGCATGGGCTCACCATGGAGAGGACATCTCCTGGACTTAAGGGATGGGCACCGGCATTGTGGGGCTCCACCAGGATCGAACCGAACATTTGCGGTACGAAGACATACATGAACGGAATTGCTCTTTCCCGTTCTTCCTTGCCGGCTGTCCCCTCCTCGCGGCGGCTGAAGGAGCCGAGCGTGACGCTGCATGTGGCCAGACGACCATTGTCTTCGAAGGTGATCTCCCAGTAAGGGTGGCCAGCGGCCACATCCAACTCGCTGTCGCCGGTGACGGTGACGGCAAACCGGTCATTGTTCCAGCCCTTCCCTTCGAAACCGAGCGCGTGGATATCAGCCCGTTCAATCTTGAAGCCCTTGGGTGCAGCGTCAACGAGGCTCTTCTCGCCCCGGTGCAGAGCGCCGCACAACTGCCGCGTGACGCCAAACACGGCCCATAGACCTCCTGTGTCTTCCGCTGGGTTCACGATGGAGTAGACACCCAGAATGGGCGCATAGTCGGCAGTCCCTTCCGCCCCAAGTTCCGATCTTGCACCGACCGGCGGGCCCGCTTTCCCAAACCCGGGCACTTTAACCGGCGCGCCTTCATTATCGGCGCCGAAGACAAAGCCATCTTGCGCAAACCCCGCACGAGGTGCTGCCAGCGTCGCCACAAGAGCAAGGCAAAATGCAGTCCACCGAAAGAAATTCCCTGGCTTCAAGCGGACTTTCGCCTCGGGCTCTACTCCTGTCTCGACCTGCATTCCAGCCCCCTTTCGTTGCAAAAAGCGTAGCGCAAAATCAACCCGCGCGAAAAGGCTTGCAGCAATGTCCGTCAACGATCTGCGCATCCAAAAAACCGTTCCGCATTTGCACCCAGAATGCCGCGCAGGCGGCGTTCCGGCAGGTCGAGGGCCAGGGCATCACCGACGATGTCGTCGTCGTGGTCGAGATGCGGAAAGTCGCTGCCGAACATCAAATGCTCTTCGCCGAGATAGCTGATGGTCTCGTTGAGAAGCGGCTCGTCCGGTTCAAATCCGATGGCGCACTGGGTCCTGAAATAGTCCGACGGCTTGCGCTTGATAGTCGCGCTGACTTCATTGGCGAGGTGGGCGTATTCCAGGTCGTCAAGCCGATAAAGCCAATGAACCATCCAACCGGCTCCGGCCTCCAGAAAGGCGACACGCAGCTCTGGCAACCGCTCAAGCGTGCCGCTTTCCAGGAGCGATAGCAACGCCATCATCTGCTCCATCGGATGCGAACAGGCGTGCTGGGAAAAGCGGGAGGAAAAACGATCCGCGCCGACAGTGTCGGTCATTGCGTGGGCAGCTTCATGAACGGCAACGCGAAGGCCGTTCTCCGCGCAAAATGTCCAGAAAGGAGCATCTTCTTCATCGCCGATGAGGCGGCCCGCAATCGGGTTGGGCCTCACGACCACCGCTTTCCAGCCGCGATCGAGCGCGAAACGGGCCTGGTCGATCATGTCGGCGGGCTTGTAACGCGCGATGATCGCCGCGCCGTGGAGCCGTTTTGGATCTGCGGCGCACAAATCCGCCAGCCAATGATTGTAGGCCTCAGCATAAGCTGAGGCGACCGCTGGATCGCGATGCGGCATGGCAACGAAATAACCGGCATAGGACGGCAGCAACAAGGCGCCGTCGATGCCTGTCTCATTCATGGCATTCAGATGCCCTTCTGCGCTTTCGCCGAGTGCCAGATCCCCTGGGCGCACCGTTGCGGCCGCTGCAATTTCGATCTTTGCACTCTTGGACAGGTTCATCACCGGCTGGCCGTCGACCAGCAGATCCGGCGGAAGCGCAACCGGACCGTCCGGCCCATTGGCGGTCATGCGTTGCGAAAGCGTGTCGCCCCGGTCGATATAGGCAAGGGTCGGCAGATACTCTTGGTATTTGCGCGGCAGATATTGCTGCCAGAGGTCCAAAGGCTCGTGCACATGCCTGTCCACATCAAAGATCCGCCAACCGTTACGCATTAGACTTTGCCTCCCCGGCACAAATGAAATGAATTGCTGAATGAGTGTCTGGCCCCGGCAAAGATTTTCGCAGGCCGCCTGAAACAGACATGTTCACAAAAACAGGTGAGAGTGGTTCAGGTCCTTTTCTTCCGTCGGCTGCCTCAACCAACCCATTTGCACCGGCACATCAAACAATCGTCCCGGCGCAAATCTCGGCCAGAAGTGACGAAGGCCAGGTGCAAACATTTTCACAACCGGCAACCCTATGTCCGGATGGGTCTGATCCAGCATCAACAATTCGATATTTCGCTCAGCCAGACACTGAACGCACCACTGGAGAATGTCTTCCAGGTTCGTAGCCGAACCCACCGGTGCATCGCGGATCGATGCCTGCCCGTGTGGCAACAAAAAACCGGTTTCTTCGTCCTCAAGGCCGGTCCAGGGGGGAGGCCCGTCCCGCCCATCCGCGCGGAAGAGCTGCCCCAGCTCGGTCATCGCGCGTTCCATGGCTATTGCGCCTTCAAAATGACAGCCAAAACCGATGCACCATCGCCCGTCGGCGTTGGCGCGCGCCAGTGCTGCAAAACAGGGTATCTGGAGATCGCTGGTCAGATCCAGCAGCCAGCAATTCCAGCCCTGATCGTGAAAGGTCGAAGCAAGGCGACGCAGCCTTTCGTCACCGTCCTGTACGGGATCGATTGCCGGGCGTCTGATCCGATTGTACCACCACAGCGCAATGCAATCGCGTTCGACCAGCTCCAGAAATCCCTGAAGCCCGGCCTCCACCAAAGCCGCCCCGGCGGCACAGCCGTTGGGATCGAAACGCCCGATCCTGGGTTCCGGCGCATTGGCAAAACACAGGTCCAGCGGCAGAAACTTCTGGCGCTGGCTGGTCAGTGACCAGACCGGCATCCAGTCGATTTTCAGGTCGCTGCAAACCGGCGCCGGCACGTGCCGCCGGTCATCTGCCGTGAGCTCGTTCCAGGCATCTCTCTCACAATACTGCTGATCGCTGAACAACCAGATGTCATTCGGATGAAACGCTTCTTTTGCCAGCGACCCATGACTTGCCCGAACCGGTTGAAGGGACGGCCGGTAGTGTGCAGAGATCCGCTCGACCGCTTCGCAGATCGCACTTGCCTCCGCCTGTTTCGCCTCAATTCCTTTTCCAAGGGCCGTCCCGTGAAAGTCGTCCGCGCCAGGTTTCGGGCGCCTCGGCCGCACCGGATACGCGGCAGCCCAGACATGGCGCTTCGCAGAACCGTCAGCTGCGGTTCCCGTCTCAAGAGGACCGATGCTGCTGATAAAGCCCGTGAGGTCGCTCACGAGGGGAGAGAGTTCAGACACCAGCGCTTGCGGGTCCCTGGTCCTGTACCCGCCAAGGCGGTGTTGTACGGTCTGCGAGTGCCCGTGCGGCGATGGTGAACCCAGTTGCCGGAGTTCAACGCAGCAGCCTGGACAGGTGTGAAGATCGGCGCGATGCAGCCGCTGCCCGTCTGGTCCGCGCTCCACAATATCGCACAGAACCGGGTGGCCGGCGGGATCGGTCAGAAAGCCTTTGATTTTTTTTGCAACGTCTTCGGCAGTTTGCACGGCGTAGGAAGGGCAGCCTATTTCCCTTGCATCGCCGGGGCCAAAGGGACGCCTCATAGCAAGGTGCAGATGGGTCTCCAGCGGCCGGTTTGCGCGCAAGCCCTCTCGAAAACAGTCGAGGCATAGCGAAGATCGAAAACCGATTTCCGGACCGAAATAACTTCGCTCGCCCGCCAGCTTGACCGGAAGTGTTAGCCGCCCCCGCCCGCGGGATGCATCCATGGCTGCCACTGCGTCTTCGGCCAGGTAATCGGAAACCAGCAGCACTTCAATTTCTGAGTGTATGTTAGATTGTATTTCCGTAACGTCACTTACCCTTTGAGAACGCAAGGCTTCTTCCATCAGGTTCAGCGAAAGACTATGCTTAGACGTCAAAATAACTGGTCCAACAGCACGCCTCACCCATTCGGGTTGTGCCTTCTCATCCCCTTTTTCGGCGCGCGTTTCGACAACGCCGTTGGAGCGTAAAAGACCCAGTACATAGTGGACTTCCGCCGCCCCAAATCCGGGCAATTCGGCAAGGATTCCGGCAACGTCCCGGCGGCCGTCAACGGCGTTCAAAACAGCCGTTACAAGAGCTGAATTGGTGTGCCAGCGAGCGTGCTCGCCAATGACGAAAACCCCATTTCCCTCAACAGCATACACCTGCATGTTATCCCGCAGGAAATAGATTTCAGGCTGTGAGCGCAAATGTAACTTTCTCCTGCGTAAGTCGGGGGTATACTCTACGGAACATATCGGATTATGATGGAAAAATACCATAGATAATAAATACTCATGGTCCGGTGACTTCGGGAGGGTCACATGTCATCTGCGCTCAGAAACTTTCTGTCGTCGATCGGCTTGGAAGCGCGTGTCGACGTGTTCGCCGAGAACGGTGTCGATCTTGATGTGGTCGGCGACCTGACCGACGCGGACCTGAAGGAACTTGGCCTCAACCTTGGCGAGCGCAAGCGGTTCCTGAAGGCTGCACATTCGACCTCCGAACCGCCTCAGGAGGTGGATGCCCAGCCTGGCCCCGAGCGGCGCCAGCTTACCGTGATGTTCGTGGATCTGGTCGGTTCCACGTCCCTGTCTGCAAGCCATGACGTGGAAGACTACCGCACCATTGTGAAGTCCTATCAGCAGGCTGTGACGGACGTGGTTCAACGTCATGGCGGGACGGTCGCAAAATATATGGGCGATGGCGTTCTTGCCTATTTCGGTTATCCGAGCGCAACGGAACATTCTGCGGAGCATGCCGCGCGGTGCGGACTGGATGTGATCGATCAGGTGAAACGTCTCAAGCCACTGTCCGGAGTACAGTTGTCCTGCCGCGTGGCGGCCGCGACCGGCAAGGTCATCGTCGGGGATCAGATCGGAGAAGGCGATTCCAGCGAACGCCAGGTTGTCGGCGACACGCCCAATCTTGCCGGACGGCTGCAATCGCTGGCAGAGCCGGACCAGATGGTCGTTGCCGACAGCACCTACCAGCTTGTTCAGGGATTGTTTGAGTGCCGCTCACTTGGAACACATTCCCTGAAGGGCTTCGAGGACCCCATAGACTGTTATGCCGTGGTTTCGGAAAAGCAGGTCGACAGCCGGTTCCGGGCCACCCGCGAAGTCAAGAACCTTGCCCCGCTTCATGGCCGCGACAAGGAACTGACGGCTTTGACGCAGTCCTGGGAGAACAGCCTGGCCGGGACACTGGAAGCAACGGTCATCGTTGCTGATGCAGGCGTCGGAAAATCGCGCCTGCTGGCGGAACTTGAAAGCAGAATTTCAAAACAGGCCTACCATCTCGTGGAATTTTCCTGCCAGCCGCAGCTCAGGAACACCGTTCTGCGTCCGCTCCGAAACTATACGGAACGCGTCATCGGCTGGTCCAGGAAAGAAGAACCCTCAACTCAGTATTCAAAACTTGCCGACGCCCTGAAAGACCGGGGACTGTCTGACAAAACAGATCTTTTCGCATCCATACTCGAGATCCCGCCAGCCGGTCTCTACGAGCCACCTCCTGAATCTCCGCAGCTGCAGAGGGCTGCCTTTGCGCAGGCGCTCGGCGCCTTTATCCGGGCATCCGCGAACGGGCTGCCACTGTTCATCATTTTGGAAGATCTGCACTGGGCCGACGCGACAACGCTCGAAGTCCTGGAACTCTTCTTGACGTCCCTTCAGGATGCGCCGGCGTTCTTTGTTGCAACCTCCCGCCCGACCGAAGCCAGTCCCCTTGCATCCAGTTCGCTGGTGAAACTGATGCGGCTTGAGCGTGTCCAGACCGGAGCGGCAGCGGCGATTGCAAGCGATGTCGCCGGCGGGAAACGTCTTCCGGCGGACCTGCTCGACAAGATCCTGAACCAGGCCGAAGGCAACCCGCTCTACGTCGAAGAACTCACGAAAAGCCTGCTTGAATCGGGACTGGTGCGTGAAGAAATGGGGCAGCTTGTCGCCAGCCCGACACTTTCCGTCGCCGCGATCCCGACAACCTTGCAGGATTCCCTCATGGCGAGGCTCGACAGGGTCGCATCGTCGAAGGAACTGGCGCAGACCGGTTCGGTCATCGGGCGCGAATTCGACCTGGAACTGATTTCGGAAGTCCTCGGCCAGTCTCCGGATCTGATCGCAGCAGGGATCACGGTTCTCGAACAGGCCGAAATCGTCTTCCCGGTGTCCGGAAAGACCGAGAAGACCTGGATCTTCAAGCACGCCCTGATCCAGGAAGCCGCCTATGACAGTCTGCTGAAGAGCCGGCGGCGGGAGCTGCACGGGCTGATCGCGCATGCTTACGAGAAAACCCGCCCAGACCTTGCTGCAAGTCATCCGGAAATTATGGCACATCATCTTGGGAACGCAGGAGATCACCGGCGCGCGATCGACTTCGGTCTGGCGGCCGGAATGGGCGCCCTTGTACGCTCGGCAAACACGGAAGCTGTTGCGCACGGCCTCGCCTGCCGGAACTGGGCAACCGAGTTGCACGACGAACAGGAGCGCGGGCAGCTCGAGCTGAAGGTTCACGCGATGCTGACCCCCGCACTGATGCAGAGCCAGGGCTATACCGCACCTGATGCAAAAGAAAGCGCACGACGCGGGCTGGAGCTTCTGGAAATCCATGGCGACCGTCCCGAGGCGTTTCCGAACCTATGGGGCCTGAACCTGTTTCATCATGTCCGGTCCGAACGCCAGCAGGCCAGAGATCTGGCAGAACGATTTGTCGCCCTGGCCGAACGTATCGGCGATGGCGACCAGCTCGTCGTCGGCCTTCCAATTGTCGGCCACTGCAGCTGGATTGAAGGCAACCTGAGGGAAGCGGAAACAGACCTGCAGCGGGCAATGGATCTCTACGATGTCGCCCTGCACCGCCATCACGGTGCGCACTATGGCTTCGATTCCCTGAGCTATGCCCAGATGGCCCTGTCGCAGGTCATGTGGATGACCGGGCGCATTGATGACGCCTTGAGCACAATGGATGAAGCGCTCGCGCATGCGCGTGAGCTGAAACACGCCAACACCGTGGGTATCTCGTTGCTCTACCGGATCATGCTGAAACAGCAAATGGGGCTTCGGGACGAGGTTGCCGCAGACACTGTCGAAGCGCTGGACTATTGCGGGCGCATGGGTGTCAACACCCCGGCCTCCTACATTTCCATGATTGCGAACTGGGCCAACCGGGACGTGGATGCTTCGCGAAGCGTCTATGAGATCCACAACATGGTCGGCGCCCAACTCGGCATGACCTATTACCGGAGCCTCGGCGTTGATGTCTGCATTGAAACCGGTGACATGGACAGCGCCCGGGAGATCCTTCAACCGGCGCTTGAGCAGGCGCGGCACATGGGTGAACGATACTGGCTGCCGCAGCTTCTTCGGCTGCAGTCCAAAATATCAGCCGCGACAGGAGACGGCGATCCGGCCGTCCCCTTAATGGAAGCGGCGGACGAAGCTCAAACCAGAGGCGCGAAGCTTCTGGAAGCCCTTGTCCTGATCGATCTGCTTGAGCTGGGCGTGACTTCAGACCGCCAAAGCATTCAGGACCGCCTCACGGCCCTTCTGGAGCGGGAACAAGTTCAACTGCCGGCCTATACGGAACCTGCGCTGCATGAGTTGAAGAGCGGCGTGCAGTAAAGTCTGAACACAAGCATGGAGGAGGTCCGAGGACGTAAGACACTGTTTTGACAAGCAAAAAAGACTTTAGGATTTTTGACCAACTACAGAAAGGAATGCGGCATGTCATGGTTCGTAAAAGGGGAAGACAACACGCTTGGACATGATTTCAAGGCCGGCGCGTTGGAATCAACGATGCATTGGCAGGTCATCTGGCCAAGAGCCATTGCGCTTGCCTGGGAGGACCCGGAGTTTCACCAACAGCTCAAGGCAAATCCACGCGAGGCGATCAAGGAGAAATTCGGATATCACCTGATGGACGACCTTGACCTGGTCATCGAAGACGCGCCAGCCGATGCCCAGTTCGATCCCGACAAAGCGACATGCGCGCCAGGCCAGGACGTACAGGATCCCTGGTCCAGTCTTCCGAAACTCAGACTGACACTGTCGATCCCGCCCGCACCTCCTGCAGAACTCCAGGGTGTCGCGATCACCTCTTATCAGGACACCGGCAGGACATATCCGTTCAGCTGCTGCTGAGCCAATTTCGGGCTGTTCGACCTGAACTCAGATTAAGTGCGTTTCCCGGCTCAAAAAGAGCCGGGACGGTGGCGTTGCAAGTTCGTCTGGCATCGGGCGGGGATGCCGCAAGCAACCCGTTCAAAAGTGGGGCCGTATGGATACGTATGTGTTCTGTCCGGAAGCCGCGCGCACGCAAAACCTGTCTGCAGTGGCGATATGCGCCGTCTTACTCCACCTTCATGGACGGTTTGAAGCTGATCGTTGAAGACACGTAAAAGCTATTCGAACGGAAATCGTAAAGGGTCGTTATCTCGCACCAGGATCCCCGGCAGGGGACGGCCATTTTGATCGCATCGGACGGGCTAAACGGATAGGTTCCCGCGTGATGTGGTTCCAGGATGACGGCAAAGAGGAGTTGCGGCAGGGTGACATACATGAACAGGAGCAGTCTCTCCTGTTCCTCGTCGCTTATCGTGGTGTCGGTATCTTCCGTCAAAGACCCGATTGTGACCGCACATTCGCTCAAATTGCCGTCACGATCGTATCTGACTTCCCAGTAAGGGTGCCCGCCGGCAGCGTCTCGTTCGCTGTCGCCGGTAATGGTAATGGCGAACCAGTCGTCGTTCCAATTGTCCCGTTTAAAGCCAAGTGCGTGGACGTCTGAGCGTTCGATTTTGAAGCCTTTCGGCGCGGCTTCAATAACGCTTTTCTCACCCCGGAAAACAGCGCGGCAAAAAAGCTGGGTCACGCGGTAGAGCGTCCAGAGACCGGCAACGTCCCTGGGTGGATCCACGATAGAAAAGCGGCTGGTATAGAGCGCATAATCTCCGGTCCCTTCCGCGCCGATCTCGGGCCGCTCAGGCGTTGGTGCGCCATTTGCAACAGCGCTGCTGTCAGACCCGTCCTGTGCACGTGCTGCGTCCGGAGCCGCGAGCATTGCGACGACAACGGCAAACACTGCTGCGATCGCCAGGACCAGTTGCCCGGGTTTCAATCGGGCCGTCTCCCCGGCTTCCTTTTGTCTCCTGATCAGCATTCCGCCCCCTCTGTCTGGAAAACCGTAGCGCATTAACAACGCCGACGGAAATTTCGACTGCGCGTCCTCTACGAAGTGGAAAAATTCCCCCAAAGCCCATTAGAGGCTGCAACACACCCAAGAGACACACCCGAACAAAATACAACCATCTTGCAACTCAAAGTAAAATTCACCACCAAAATTAATAACAATAACAAATATTGTGACTTATACCTCTTGCATTACTTCAATCTATTGCCAAATTACACCTTATGACGTAACGTCATCGCGTTTATTTAAATTAATTTACTGAGGCTCATTATGACTGGAAAATTCAGAATCGTATTGTTGCTGCTTTGTCTGTTCACCGCCGCTCCGGCTGCGCCGGTTGCCGCCGCCGAATGTCCGGACGGATTTTCGCCCTGCGGCAAGTCGAGCTGTTGCAGACAGGGAGGCTGAGATGGCAGGACGAGTGGCCAAATACGCGGCAATGCTCGCCGTTGCCGGTGCGTTCATCTTCATCTTCATCGTGTTCTCGCAAGCCAACATTCAGGATCTGCGCGAAAAGTACCAGTACCGGGAACCGACCAACCTCAGCCCGCAGCTTGGCCGGTTTTACGTGGTCAAGGACAGTGGTGCGCTGAGAGGTCCCGTGTGCTCGGTGCCACCTGACACGATTGAGAACATCTTCGACACTGAAACAAAGGACATTCAGCTGACCAACACATTCGGCAGCAACATTCCGCTGATTGCCGAATGGACCAAGGGACTTTTCCTGGCCGCAAGTGACGAATTCGTCAGCAACCTTGCGAAATTCAAGAAGGACAGTGTTTCGTTTGATGGCCATACGATCACGCTTCGCCAGGTCAGCATCGAGAAGGCAAAATCCATCAGCGACTTCCGCGCCATGAACGAACTGCTTCTGGAACTTCCCAGATGCGAGGAGACGTTGAACAGCCTGCACAGGGAAGGCAGGTGCGTCGTGTCGATCTTCGAGATCGTACGCCTTGAGACCGAGGTGCTTGGAATAAAGTTCCACGACGACGAATACTGCCATATTCGCCGCGCGAAGGCGGGCGAGCCAACACCGGAACTCAGAACCATTCCGGAGAACGGCACGTCTTTTGTCGCACTGATCTCCCAATTGAAGATCACGACCGGGCTGATTGACAGCAATCTCGACCGGACGGCGCTGCTTCAGGCCAGGATGAGGCACGCCGCTAAGCGCTAACCGACTGCCTCCTGCCCGGAGCAAGGCCGCACTCCGCCGCGTGCAGCCAGCTCCGGGATTTTTTTGCACCGCACGAGAGCTCAGCTCGTCTCGGGATGACACTCAAATTGCGGCGCTTTGTCCGTGATCTCGTACCACCCCGGTTTTTCGGAAACGAATTCGTGAAACGCGTTCCTCACGCCCGGGTCGTCGTCAAGACAATGCGCATTTATCGGAAAGGTCTTCTCGTCCGACAGCGGCTCGCCAAGGGCTGTCCCGCATTTGCGGCAAAACGAACGGACGTACTTGTAAGGTTCTTCAGGTTCGACGGACTGGATGTGTTCACGGCCTCTCAGGAGCTCGAATTGCTCCCGTGCAACGAAAACAAACGGGCTCGCTCCAAGCTTGCGGCATCGGGTGCAATGACATGTTCCCATCATGGACGGCGGCCCTTCAATGGTGAATTGAACAGCCCCGCAGCAGCAGCTTCCTGAAATCTTCATGCTCTCGTCCTCAAAACTGGCGTTCAGGACGTTTTAGCGTCACCATGCTGACACCGTATTGTCAGCATGGTGTCAGTATTCAATTCAGGGGTCATTCATGAGGCGCGGAGACCGGCTGTTCGAAGTGATCGAAATCCTGCGTCGGGCAAAAAAACCGATGTCTGCCGGTGCAATGGCTACCGAGTTGGAAGTCTGCAAACGAACCATCTACCGGGACATTGCAACGCTCATGGCGCAACGCGTTCCCATACGCGGCGAAGCCGGTGTCGGATATGTTCTGGAAGCAGGGTTCCACATGCCCCCGCTTATGCTGACGGCGGACGAAATCGAGGCTGCTATCCTGGGTGCGCAATGGGTCCAGACACGCGGCGATCCAGGCTTAAGGAGTGCGGCGGAAAAACTGATCGCAAAGATCCAGGCCGTTGCACCCGGCGATCTCGATTGCTTCTTTTCAGCCCCGGCGACCGGCGTCGCGCCGGTTCATCCGCCGGAAGAACGCTTAAGTTCCTCCGAAGTCCGCAAGGCCATTCGGCAGCAGAAGAAAATCAGGCTGCGCTACATGGACGAAAAGGACGTGGTGACAGAGCGCGTTATCTGGCCCCTCCTCTTGGGATACCGGGACGAGGGCCGCATCATCGCAGCCTGGTGTGAGCTTCGTCAGGCGTTCCGGTATTTCAGAACGGAAAGGATAACGGACGCTGAGATCCTGGCCGAAACCGTTCCGAAACGGCGTGATCTGCTGCGTGCTGAATGGCAGGCTGCAATGGAAACGGAGCGCCGGCAGTACCAGACGCCCCGTTCCGTAAACGCATCAGACAATGCACCGGATGATGGCTAAAACCATTCCCTTGCGGTCCGTGAACCGGGCCGCCGCTACCCTCTCAGCCTGTGATGCAGGATGATCGGGACAGCCAGGTCTTCCTCGTCAGCAAGGTGCCGGTCCAAGAACGCCTCAATGGTTTCTGCAAGACCATGAAGCCGGCCCGCTTCATCGCGGGCCTGATGCTCGTCGAGTTGGATCAGCTTGATCGCCCGGTTACCGGTTTCAGAAAAACTGTCCAGCACCCGGTCGAGCTCGTGATGGTCCTTCTCCAGGATCTCCAGGCCGGCATCAAAGCGCGGATCGGCGGCCGACAGCTCGGGGAAATAGCTTTTGTCTTCCCAGGTGTGATGGCCGTGAAGGTTCGCAACCAGCGCATTGCCGTAATAAGACAGCCGGCCGGCAAAGTCGTCCGGGTCCCGGGACTTGTCGAGATAGAGTTCGCTCTCCTTGCGCACAAGCTCGCCCAGCCGGCGGAACATCTGGTGCGCGCCCAGCCAGTGCCTGGTCTTTTCCTTAAAGCCCGGATGCGCTTCCCAGCTGTCACGCGGATAGTCGTTCAAGAGAACACGCATGTTCGTGGGCATGTTTTCGGTACGGATGTCGAACTGGGGTGTCATGGCCCTCTCCTTTCGACGCGTAATGTTGTAACGCAGAGGGGCATTTTCCAGTCACGCGGCTGCAAGGCCGTTATGCATCAGAGGGTTAGGTCCTGCCCAAGAGGCGTTCCGGCATAACTTGAGGCTGCAGCCGCGTCATCGGCGTAGGTCATTTCAAGTCTGTTTCGTGATGTCCGTGATGGGTCCCAACAACTTCAGGCCAATTTTCACACACGTCTTCACACCTGGAATTAGGTCCTGATAGCCGTTCTTTTGTTGGTCAATTGTTTGCGCTGGTGCTGAGCCGCCAACGGGCGCGCTCTGCATCAGTCTCGCTTCAGCGGGGTAATATCAGCCGGCAAGAGGTGCGGCGCATCGTTGTCGTTGTCGGCAAGGCCCGAGCCGGGCCTCCTTTGCCGTCTGAAGCGTCTGGCTTCTGCTGTCCTGTCCGGGTATTCCAGTCCCGTGAGGATCCTGAAGGTGATCGACGCGTTCTCGCGTGCGTTGATCTTGTCGGCGACTGTCGGCAGGGCTTCTTCTTCATTGCCGGACAATCCGCTTCTGTCTTCCATCAGTTCGTCTCCTTCCCTTCTCCGGTCGTTCGCGCGTATGTCGCCATTCCCTGAACACGTCGCTCAAGGCCGTCTCCGGGACATATGTCTGTGCGTTTTTTCAGAGCTGGTGGTGCAGAAGCCGTGCGGATCTTTCTTTTCACTTTGGATCGTCACGACCGCCACAGCGTTCTCCTTCGCCGTGGCTGCAGTGTCGATGGTCAGGCCGCTTACCTTTCCATCGGACGGAGTATAAAGTCTCTCTCCCATAGGTTAACTCCACTCCCTTTTGTGGTTTTCCTCGCCTCCACACAAAAGAAATGGCAATTGTTATTATTATTCAAAATTAAACTTTGGTAATTCATATAAATATTATTATCGACTAAGAAATAAAAATCGATATTACAAATATTCATCGCCTAAAATCAAAAAATCAAGTAATATATTTCGACGGGCATAATAATAATTAGGCCTTTGCTTCAATTCGAAAAACTACTAAATTTCAATGATTTGAACGAAATTTCCGGGCGAAGGCCTGCCTGGCCAGCGGGCATTCGCTCCGGAACCATCTTCAAATCCTGAAACTGTCTTTCTCAGTCGCTGTCTTTCCGATCAAGCCGGAAACCGAGCTTGACGCCAACCTGGAAATGACCCACCGAGCCGTCATCGTTCACGTGACCGCGGATTTCTGTGACTTCGAACCATTCGAGATTGCGGATGCTCCTGTTGGCCGCGCTGATGGCGTTGCGGACCGCCTGATCGATGGATTCCGGCGATGAGCCGTAAACTTCCGTTACCGGATAAACGTGGTCCATAAATTCCTCCCTGGCCTTTTGGTATCTTCGAACCGGCCCGCGCGTGCGGGACCGAATTCTGATCGTGGCACATGCATGGGAGCTTGTCAGGACAGGAGCGTGGTCTTGCACGGGAACGCTGCGACTGCCGGCACAGAAACCCCCGGCCCGAAGATCGGACCGGGGTCACTCTCCAACGGCCGGTGATATTCTACCGTTCGACAAGTTTCATGGACCGAACCACCCAGGCTCCGTTGTCACGGCTGACCTGCGCAGTCCCAGCAAGGCCTTCGATGGGCAGTGTGAACTCAACCGTGCCCTCGGTTTCGCCAAGATCGAGGACCGAGACAATCAGGTTGGCCCGAGCGGGATCCGGCGTCGCATCATGGTTCAGGAAAACGGATGGAACGCCTATGTCGAGCCCGGTGAATGCCTGCGCATCAACGCCCGATGGCAAGCTGACTTGAAGCGGAAACCGGTCGGCTATCTCGGGGTGCATGAAGGCCTGTACTCGGCTGTCGCCGATCACGGCCTGAAGCGCAATGGGTTCTTTCGCCACGTCAGTGTCTCCTTTTGCGAAAGGTGCTGCTGCTACAAAGATCGCAAGAAACGAGAGGCACGCAACCATGCCTCCGACGACCAGGCTTGCAACGGATCTCATCCTTCCGTGTTCCGTCCGTAGACGGCCTGTTCGAAGAGCTCTCCCTCTTCGCCCGGATAATCGATACCGTCCTGATCATCGCCCCAGTGCACCAGCTCGTGCAAGATGGTGACACCAACCCGCGGCATGCGTTGGCCAGCCGCGTTTCGGGTGAATGCCATATGGGCCGGGGTTCCATTTTCGAAGGCCGTGACAAGGATCTCGTTCAGGCGAATTTCGTTCGACCCGATGTTCGGGGTGAACTCACCATTGATGAACGATCCCGCCGGTGAAGCGATCGCCAGAATATTGAGCGTCGGCTGATTTCCCCAGGCCAGCGCCCGGCGAAGCGTCGTGCTGTTCATTTGTGCGTATCTGCGGAAGGCACGGCGCATAGAACCGATATTTGCGATTGAAGGGAGACTTCTTCGTACATACCGCGTGAATTTCGGATATCTCGTTTGATCGGCAGCACTGATAATCATTTTAGTACCTCACGAAATTGCAATATAAACAATACGAGCGAGATAGTACCTGTTTACGATCATTAATTCTGTGATGAGTTACACAGATTCATCAAAATGAAAGAATTTATCTTGATCAATTCTTAGTTGAATGCGGGTAGTATTTTGCAATATCTATTACGAGTACTTGATAATTGTGCTCATTTACGTACCACCCAATCGAGTAGGCATGAGCCTCCCCAAAAACGGCTTATTTTCAAGGTTCAATTGCGAATTGTTTTAGCACTCCAAGACATTTGTCCAAAGCACCTGATTATTGAGAAACACATGACTTTTCTTACCATACGGCCTCTTGTGCCGATCCTGTTTGCATCCTTCCTTGTCACCGTGACCGCCTTCGGCGTCCGGCCAAGCCTTGCAGAAAAAACACTGCCGGGCGCTGCAAACATTTCATCGACCGTGAAAATTCATCGCATGAAGCGCGGCAGCAACGCCCTTCTTGCGATGAACGAGGCGTGTCAATTGCGCGTTGATTTCGGCAGTTACGCCGCAGGCATTGATGGACTGACCTTCGCCCGCGTGCTCCATCTGATCGCGACAGACGGTGCCATTTCAGAGGTTTACATGATCCCCTGGGGCAGGGAAGGCGAAGAAACGCTGTGCCTCAACGAGTTGAATGAAGATGACGCCAAGCGCCTGTTTGAGACGATCAGGGAGATGATCCCGCAGGAAAGCAGCCAGGCCTGGACCACTGTCGTCTATGGCGAGGAAAGCCACAGCACGGCGTGGCCGAACTAGGGTATGAACTCAAAAAATGAGGCCGGTTACCCGGCGGCGAACCGGCGTCACCGGCCCGGCTTTCAGGTCCGGTAATGCGGCGTCTCGACGTCCAGCCGGCGCCGGACGGCCCGCCATTCCAGTTCCCCCTCGTAACCGTACCAGTCACTGGCTGCCATATCGGTGAGATGCCGCCGTTGTTCGCCTTCGGGGATCGTCCGGATTGCCGCGCCACCGGCGGCGGCCTGCTGGACCTGAAGCTGGACTGCACACGCCTGGTCGAGATAGAAGGCGCGGAAAAAGGTTTCTCCCGCGTCACGGCCAAATACGAAGGCGCCGTGCCAGGCTTCCACGATCGCCTTCTTGCCGCGTCCCGCCTCAAGGAGCCCGGACAAAAAATCGTCGGTGCATTCGAATTCGTAATCGGTGTAACCGATGACGTCGCCGCCGCCGATCATCAGATAGGCCTGGCTGTAGGGCCCGACGCCATCTGCCTGTGCAGACACGCCCATGATCGCCTTTGTGTGGATGTGCATGATGCAGTTCTTGTCAGGCTCCGCCTCAAAGAACAGTTTGCCGATTTCGGTGGCTGAGGGGTTCGGCTCGCCGTTTTCCGGATTGTGGTTTTTCCGGTCGAAGCCAACCTTGATCAGATTGGATGCGGTTACTTCTTCATGCATCCAGCCGTAGTGATGGGTCAGCAGCGCATCCTCCCCCGGAACCCGCAGCGCGTGCCACTGGTTGGTGAGATCAGTCAGGCGATACTTCACCAGCGCGTTGTAAATGGCGGCCAGTTCCTGCCTGGCGTCCCACTCCTTGTCGGTGCAACTGGCCGGACGTTTTCCCGTCGGCGTCGGGGTCATGATGTTCATGGGCAGGCTCCTCCTTGCTTCCTGCCGATAGGCTGAACCGGATGACCGTTGGATATTTGTCTTGAAATTCCGAATATCATCCACAAACTTCCACAATGCTCCGCGTCTGCCTCGTTCTCTTTCCGCGCTTTCAGATGCTGGCCTACGTGCTGGCAACCGAAACCATGCGGATTGCCAACAAGCATTGCGGCAAGGAGCTGTTTTCCTGGGAAACCCGGACAGCGACAGCTGATCCAGTTGTTGCCTCCAATGGCGCGCTTGTCGCGCCGGACAAGACCGGCTGGTCCGGCGGTGAAGCCTTCGATCTAGTCCTTTTGTGCGCAGGCTATGAACCGTTTGCGGTCAGGCCTGCCGGCCTTGGTGCGCTGCTGGCACGTGCAGACCGGGCGGGAGCCGTTCTCGGCGGGCTCGACACCGGCACGATGGTGCTGGCAAGGCTCGGATACCTGGCCGGCCACCAGGCTGTGCTGCATCACGAAGCGGAGGCAGGCTTCCGCGAAGCCTGGCCGGAGATTGCGGTCAGCGACGGCATCTACTGCCTTGACGAAAAGCGCCTGACCGCGGCAGGTGGAACGGCGACCGGCGATGCAATTCTTGCGTGGATCGCCCGAACCGTCTCACCCGAACTCGCCGCTGCGACATCCGAAGACATGGCCCACGGAACGATCCGCGGAGGTGCGGAGCGGCAACGACGCCAGATGACAGCAGATCCGGTTCTATTGGAAATGACCGGCCTGATGACAGCCCATCTGGCTGAACCGCTTGAGCTTGCCGAAATCGCAAATCGGCTCGGCCTCAGTCCGAAACGCTTGCGCACCCGTTGTGTCAAAGGTCTCGGGCAAGTGCCGTCGCAGGTCTATCTGCGCCTTCGGCTTGACCATGCGCTTGACCTCCTGCGCAACACGGAAATCCCGGTGACGGACATTGCAATTGCGACCGGCTTCGGTTCCCTTGCCGGGTTTTCCAGAACCTTCAGGGCAACCTATCGGGCGACCCCGAGGAGCTTCCGGGCAGGTGCCGCCAGGGCCGGAAGCTCCGTCCCCTGATCCAGGGTCCGTACCCTAGACTGATTTGGTCAGTGCCCCGACCTCACCGCGGAACCACATATGGGCGGGGTCGTTCTGCCTGCGCGGATGCCAGAGCATGGTGACATCAAACCCAGGGACGTTCAGCGGTGGCCTGTGAGAGACGACTATGTCCTTGTAGCGTTCAGCAAGCCTTCGGGGAATGAGGCACAACGCGTCCGATTGCGCCACCAGCGCAGGAGCCAGGAGAAAGCTCGGCAGCGAAACAGAAACCTGCCGCTTCAATCCGTGCCTGGCGAGTGCCTTGTCGGCTGCGCCGACAAACCCGCCGCCCTCCGGCGAGACCAAAACGTGCCTTGCCGCGCAAAAGGCCTCCAGGGTCAGCTCCTCACCGCTCAACGGATGATCACGGCGCATGATGACGCAAAATTGCTCGGCAAGGGCGGTCCGCGACATGGCATCGGGCAAGCTCATGCCGGTGGCAAGCGCGAGATCCACCGTATCGTTTTCAAGCGACATCCAGAGGGTTTTGGGCTCGAAAGCCAGGAAAGCCAGACGGGCGTTGGGCGCGAGGCGTCTCATTCGCTCTTCAAGTTGTGGTCCAAGCAATGCGTGCACATAGTCCGTGCCAACGAGCCTGAAGGTGTTGCGGGCGGTTGCCGGATCAAACGCATTGTTCTCGCGCACGAGCGCATCGAGCTCCTGAAGGTTCCGGCGCAGATCCGTCTTCAGGCGCCGGGCACGGCTTGTGGCAACCAGACGGCGTCCGGACGGTGTCAGCAGCGGATCGTTGAAGAGTTGCCGCAACCTTTTAAGCTGCGCCGACATGGCCGGCTGGCTGATTCCGAGCTGAGCGGCGGCGGCCGAGACGCTCTCATGCTCCAGCAACGCGTCCAGCGCCATCAGCAGCCCGATGTCACCTTGCTTTATATCCATTCAAATTATACCTGACATACAAAATCGAAATTTCAATTATGAATAACCAACGTCCAAATACAAGCCATCACCAACGAAGGAGATGGCCATGAAAATCGGCATCATTGGATCAGGCGGCATGGCGAAAGCGCTGGCCGGCAAATGGAGTTCCACACATGAGGTCATGCTGTCGGGACGGGACGTCACCAAGGCTTCCAGCATTGCAGCTGAGATCGGCGCGACAGCCGGCACCGCGTCGGAAGCTGCCACCTTCGGTGACGTGATCGTGCTTGCCACCCGATGGGAAGATGTCTTCAGCGGGATTGAAAGCGCGGGCGGCCCGGACGCGTTCGCCGGTAAGGTCGTCATCGACATCAACAATCCCGTCAGCATCGAGACCTTTCTGACGACGCGCGACGATGGCCGGTCGCTCACACAGGCCATTTCGGATCACCTGCCGGGCGCGCATGTCGGCAAAGCCTTCAACATGGCGCAGGTTGCCGTTTGGGAAGATGAGAACATGACCTACGACGGACGCCAGATGGTCACGCTTTATACTGCAGACGAGGCAGCGAACGATACGATCGTGCAATTGATCAAGGATGTCGGCGCTGAACCTTTGCGGCTCGGAGGCAACGAACATGCCTATCAGCTGGAAGCCGCTGCTGCGATTGTCATCAAGTTCCTGTTCGCGGGCCGGGACCCGCACACGATCTTCAACTTCATCCAGCCCGAGGTCAAAGCCGTCCGCTGAAGCGGCTCAGAGAAGGATCTGGCAAGAGCCTAGTCGGTTGCCGGCGGATCCGTTTGTCCGATGCGGGAGCGAAGATGCCGGCTCCAGGCATTGGCGTCTTCAAACTCCCAAGGGGCGCGCACGCCGGGACCTAGTTTCTGGCGCTCAATGAGTGCCTCTTCGCTTATGCCGCTTTCGATGATGCCTAGGTCCTGGAACAAGCCCACCGACGCGCCCGGGACCCAGCGGCGCAGGTCATACCAGGGCACTGTTTCCTGGAGCCTCGGGCTCAGATTGACAAGCGTTGTGAAACAGCTTTCGGCGACCGTTGAATAAAACTGGGGCGTATCGTGCAAATCCGCGACAAACTCAAGAAGTCGCCTGAGATAGGCCCGGATCTCGGCATCCGAGCCCTGGATGTCGAAGAAATAAAGCTCATTGGGCGGAATATGGGCGAGACGTTTCCAGAGCAGGTCCCGCTCGGTCCCGAGGACCGGGTAAAGCTGATCATGACGGAAGAAACCTGCCAGGGCGTCGAACTTCTCCCAGCTTGTGCGCCGAGCCTCGAAGGAAACGGCAAGGTGGTCTCCATTCGCAAAGGCGAAGGTCATCATCACGTGGACGGTCGCCAGTGAATTGCCGAAGGGTTGATAGACGAGCTGCGCGCCCGTCAACGCGTCCAGGTCAAACGTGTGCGTTGTCCATCTGGGCTGCGCAGGTGCTCCGACCGGGTGAACCGCATCCCGGTAATTGACGATCTCGACAGTGTTGCCGGAGAACCTGGCATTGAGGATGCGTTCGTGAAGCGGCACGAATGCCTGTGGCAGAACTTCCTTTTGGGAATAGGCGAAAAAGAACACCCCGATCGCAACAAGTGCTGCCACACGCCGGAGCCATAGTCCTTGTCCCGGGAAAAACCATAAAGCGGCCAGCACCGGAACGATCCCGACCGCAAGTCCCGACCGCATCCAGTCCGGCCAACCCAACCAGTAGTAACTGGCTGCGGCCATGAAGACCGAGACCAGAACCAGCAGCCCCCCTGCCAAAACGCCGACACCAGTCAGAAGGAAACGTCTCATGCGCGCGGTTTCTCTTTCAGGTATGACTCATGCCATACCGGAAACATAGGGGTCATGCCACACGTGGTGGTCAGATGGATACGGCCGCCCCTATCGCCAACGATGCCATCGCGGCTGCGCTCAAAGGTATGCGCAATTTTGGATACCAGGCAGGCGCCTCGTCGCGCGTTGTGGCCTTGAGATCAAGATATAAAACGAGCGCGAACGCCGCCGCCATGACAAGCAGTCCGTAAAATGGCGGCAGGAACAAGGCTCCCCAACCGATCAGGGACGGAACCACGCTGAGACACAGACGTTGAGCAAAGGCGTTTGTTTGCACACCGGCACTGATCGCCAGTCCCCATTGAATGCCACCGAGAAAAGAGAGAATAACCGCGCCATAAAAAGCAAGCGCCCTCGTCGCCAGATCGGTCCATTCCTGAGGCGCGAATACGGCTGCCAGAGCGCAAAATGCAAAGGGGATAGCGCCGGTTCCGCCGAGCCAGAGAGCGGGCGCTGGTACAGTGCAGAACCCTTCGGGCTCGGTGTCGATTGAATCAATCTTTGTCATCTGCATTTCCGTCCGGCGGATCCGAGCTGAACCGTCCGCAATGAAATTCGGGCTCACTTGGCTCGTCGAGCGCGCACCAAGAGAAGCGCTTCAGCCGCCTTGCTTTTTCATTTCCTGCCGTCGCATCGGCATTGTGTCGATAAGGGCGAAAACCTCGTTGGCAGAGACCGGTTCACGGGAGCGCAGTTTTATGCCGGTATCCTTGCCGAGCATAAGCACTTCGAAGCTGTCATCGTCCTTTCGCAGGAACGCCGCCAATTCCGGTCCGGATATCTCGAGTTCCGCACCCAAAACGGTTTTTGCCTTTCCGCCGACAATTTCGACAACTGCCATGTGGCGTTCGGTCAGGTCTCGTTTGGTGCCCTTCAGCTGCTGGCGCTGTTCTGCAAGGCTGTCATCGCGCCCATCGGGCGCAAAAACAACAAGGACCCTGTGTTTCCAGGCCCAGGCCTCCGCAGGGCTTGCCATTGACGATCCAATCCCGCTCATCGAAAACAAGGTCGAGAGAGATACGATCGCGGCTTTTGTCAGTCTTGATCCGATTTTGAGACCCTCCCGGCAAATCTCATGGCTTACGCAAGGCATGGACATCCGGATTTCGGACGGACCGGATTTTCCGGATTCTCCCAGTCAATTTGCCGATCTGCCTTGTTTCGCAAAATGGCTGCATTCGGCTCATAAAAGTGTGATTGGCCAGACCGGCAATCTACGAATGAAACTGCCTGCCGTAATTGATCCAACCGCCCGGAGGTTCCTATGCTCGATTTCGCTTTCAAAACTTTTGTCGCCACCCTGGCTGTGACCGCCTGGATGACATCTGCCAAGGCAGACGACTCATCTGGTCTCGTCCACGTACCGAGCGCTCATTCGGTTGAACAAACCGCTGACAATCTGGTGGCTGCGGTTGAAAAGGCAGGCGCGAAGGTATTTGCCCGGATCGATCACGCAGCGGGCGGCAAAAGCGTCGGCATGGAAATTCCGGCGAACCAGGTTGTCATCTTCGGCAACCCGCAGCTCGGAACACCCGTGATCCGCGATGCACCGGAAGCCGGTCTCGATCTGCCCATACGGGTGGTAGTGATCGAAACTGATGACGGCACGGTCCTTGTCTACCACGATCCGAAGACGCTCGCGGCCGCGCACGGTCTGCCAGCGGATCATCCGAGCATCGGCAAGATGACCGGTGCGCTCAAGAACCTGACATCCGCCGCAGCAAAATAGCCCTGCCTGGTGCTTCTTTTGCGCCGTGCCGCGGCATTATACTGCCGCGGCGCGGCGTGCCTGATTTCCATTGCCATGCTGGTCAGGTTGGTGAACGGTATTGTCACCTGAATTGATGTCTCATTGGAGGATTTCAGATGATCAAGCTGATCATGTGCCTGACCCGGCGTGCGGATTTGAGCCGGGAACAGTTTCTTGATTACTGGCTGAACCAGCACGGTCCGTTTTTCATGGAAAACGCATCGAAGATGCGCACCAAACGATACTTGCAGGATCACACTCTGGACTCGCCCCTGAATACGATGATGCGAGATTCCCGTGGCATGATGCCGGAGTTCGACGGCGTTGCCGAGGTCTGGTTCGATTCAGAAGAAGATCTCGTGGAGGCCATGAGTTCAGCGGAAGGGCAGGCGTTCAGTGCCGCTCTTTTGAAAGACGAAGGCAATTTCGTCGACCACTCCCGGTCCAGTGCCTTTCTCGTGCGCGAGCATGACTTTTAGGTCACGCGCGAAAACTTAGGATACGCGTCCGCCCCGTTTTCAACCGCGGAGACGACCGGGCACCACGCCGCGACAGCGAACAATTCCGAGGCTTTGGCAAGCCGGTGTTTGCGCAGGCTCTTGCCCGACATTTCTGCAGGAGCGGGATGACAGGCTTCCTGCCTGGTCTTGCGTCTATTCGCTCAAGACGGGTTCAAATCCCTCGAATTTGGGGTGACCGGCATACATGTGTTTGTTGCCACCCGCATTCTTGTGCGCCTCACGAAAATGCTCGGACCGGGTCCAGTTTACGAAGTCTTGCTGGCTGTTCCAGATCGTGTGGGTGGCGTAAAGCGTTGTGCCGCTGTCCTCGTCAAAAGCGCCTTTCATTAGATGAAACGTCTGGAAGCCGGGAACATCAGACAGCCTGGATTCCCGTTCGCGCCACACCGTCTCGAACGCCTCTTCCTGGCCTTTCAAAATGGAAAACCGGTTCATTGCCAGATACATGAGTTACTCCATTTGAATGTGTCCCGCCTGTCACGGGCTTGAATTTGGGCATAACCTGACCTGACTGTTCATATTTTTCAAGGCCTAAGCACGCGCGATCTGGGTGACCGGAATGATTTGGCAAACCGGGCAATTCCAACGCACGCCGCCTTCCACTTCACGCGACTGTGATCAAGAAAACTTTCCGAGCGCGAAACCGTTTCCCCGACCAACCGTAAACGTTCGCGATGGGGCGCTGGTAGGGAGCGCAAACAAAATGTCTACGGAGCACGAAACCAACACTATCCTCGATATTGCAACGAAAGATCCAAATTTCGATATTCTTGAAGCGGCACTCATCAAGTTTCCAAATCTTGTAGAAGCAGCTGGGGCTGAAGGCAGCCACCTCACGGTCTTTGCGCCGACAAACCAGGCTTTTATCAATCTCGCGAAAGCGCTCGGATTTGAAATCGATGAAGACAGTGAAGGCGTAAATGATGCTGTCATTGAGGCTTTGGAAACAGCTTCCGCACTTCTTTCGCCTTCCGACAACCCGAGCGCCTTTCTCGGTTCAGTGCTGACCTATCACATTGCGCCTACCAAACTGGACGGCGCCGATGTTGCAAGCGCGAGCAGCATCAAGACACTGTCCGGTGAGACGATACATCCCGATAGTTCAAAAGGTCTTTCGCTCGGAGACAAGGACCGTGATTTTGCCGATCCCAACGTCACAAACCCGTCTGATTCCGCGAACGGGATCGAAGCAGATAATGGCATCATTCACGTCATCGACAACGTGCTTCTGCCCTTTGATCTGACATTCGCGAAGGGTGGTTTCCTGTTTACCGGACGCGGTCCAGACGCGGTGATCGGCTCAGACCATTTCGATTTCATTTCTCTTGGTAGCGGAAATGACATCGCCAACGGCCTTGGCGGCCATGACGTCATTTTCGGCGGACGTGGCAAGGACCTGATCAAGGGCGGCGAGGGCGATGACTATCTCCTCGGCGGACGCGGCAAGGACATACTCGAGGGTGGCCTCGACGATGATTACCTGAATGGCGGGCGCGGCAAGGATATCCTGATTGGCGAAGAGGGCGACGATTTCCTCGTCGGTGGCCGGTCTTCCGACAGTTTCGTGTTCAATCCTTTCCGCGAAGGCGAAGGCCACGACGTGATTGCGGACTTCAATGCAAAACGGGACAAGCTGGTGCTCGATTTGCGTGAGGCTCCTGAAGACGTCGCCGCCGAGATCGCAGCTCTCGCTGATCCGGGACTCCAGTTCACTTTCCTCACCGAATTGGATGTCGATCCCGAAGCAGACGGACTTCAGCCTGCCGTATCGCTGGGTGCTTCCAAAGACGGCGATCTATTGATCACGCACATCAACGGCACGATCGAGCTTAACGGAATCCCATCCGACGTGAGTCCTGCGGCGTTGCTGCCGGCGATTGAATTTCTGCTAGCTGACGAGCCGTTCACAGTCTAAATTTGATACTTAGCGTCAGGGCCTTGGCGCAATTGCGGCACCGGTTGAACAGGCTGGGGCC
>Ga0207422_1001706_pt1 | contig 38408 bp, 31 predicted proteins | sample MarCyaLeptolynsp_FD_187757 | JGI IMG/M metagenome (GOLD analysis project Ga0207422, IMG submission 187757) | Marine cyanobacterial communities from Panama - species 1 Leptolyngbya sp. (SPAdes) | ecosystem: Environmental > Aquatic > Marine > Unclassified | place: Panama: Panama City | collected... | reverse complement strand
GGCTTCAGCTTGTTGTTGGGCCTGTTCTCGCTGTTTGCGTTCGGCTTCAGCTTGTTGTTGGGCCTGTTCTCGCTGTTTGCGTTCGGCTTCAGCTTGTTGTTGGGTCTGTTCTCGCTGTTTGCGTTCGGCTTCAGCTTGTTGTTGGGCCGCTTTAGTCTCTTGCCAAGCCAGTTTCTGTTGCAGCATTGACTGCTTGGCTTGAAGGGTTGCCTGGGCGGCTCGCTCTGCCGGAGTGGCAATCAGTTTTTTGTCCGGGCTAAAGAATCGCAATTGCGAGTTGTGGATGCCCAAGAATAGCTCCAGTTGCTCGCTCCAGAACCAACCGTCGGCATTCGGTTCGAGGGGCTGATAGGTTCCCCCAATTAAGCGGAAGCCTTTGAATTCCAGGGTATGGGGATGAAACCAGAAGTATTCCGGTGTCCGAAAGGTATTTTGATAGAGATCTTTCTTGGTGCTGCGATCAACTTTGGCGGTGCTGTTGGAGAGCAGTTCAATAATGATGTTGGGATATTTGCCCTCCTCGACCCACAACAACCAGCTGCTGCGCGGTCGGTTGTCTGTCCCCAGCACGACAAAGAAGTCGGGGCCGCGAAAGTCCTGGGTGGTGAGTTTGTTGGGGTTGTAGTAGATGGTCAGATTGCCAGTGGCGTAGAAGTCGGTGCGATCGCGCCACCACCACTTAAGACAGGCCAGTAACTGATTAATCTGATCGCGATGCAAGTCGCTTTCCAATTCCGGTTCGTTGCTCTCCAACTCGCGGGGTAAGGCAATTATAGTCTCTAACCCGTCTGATGCAGCAGCTGCAGCCAGGGTTTCAGGTTCTTTAGCAAGGGCCATAGCGATTCGGGGAAAAGGAGCTGTCTCTAGTTTAGGCTGTGGAGACTGGATGAGATGAAAAAAAAACGATCTGAAGATGTAGTTTTCTATCTGCGATGCCTGATTTGCACAATCTTAGCTGCGTCACAGCACTAAGATTGACTTTGTCTGGATCGAAAAGGCTTACCAGATAGATCTCAGATCAAGGACAAAACCAGGGAGAACATCTTCGCCAGAAAGGGTTGAGGGTGCATGTAGTGTCTCGACGGGTTGGCCAGAACGACTAATTTCGATGGTGCGATCTTTGCGGTTAATCAACCATCCTAGACGGGTGCCATTGGCCAGATATTCCTGCATCTTCTCGCGTAACGGAGCCAGGACATCGCTGGGAGACCGCAACTCAATAACAAAATCGGGACAAATGGGAGGGAATTTCTCTTTCTCTTCAGCGCTCAAACGATTCCACCTTTCTGCAGCCACCCAGGCAGCATCGGGAGAGCGGTCGGCACCGTTTGGCAGTTTGAATCCACCGGAAGAATCAAACACTTCTCCCCGTTGCGTCTTCTGGTTCCAGAGCCAGAGCTGGGCATTGAGTGTTGAGTTGTGCTTGCTGGTTTCTCCGCCAGTTGGGGGCATAAAAATCAGGTTTCCACTTGCAGTGCGTTCAATTCTCAAATCAGGATTGACCTGACACAGCTGAAAAAATTGCTCGTCAGTCATTTGAGTTGAGGGAGGAATATTGACGGTTAGAGCAGTCATATTGAAATACCCGATCCAGTTTTAGATTAGCGATTCCCAGGGAAAACCGCAATCAGAATGCTCGCAGGGTTGCTATAGCAATTCTCAGGCTAGTGAGGTATGGAAATGTGCCCCTGCCGAAGGCAGGGGCACATTTCCATGTATTTCAGTCGCACGGGAACTGCTATATACCCAAAAATCATTAAATAACCCCCCGCTTCAACGCGGGGGGATGGCATTCAAACAGATTCTTCTCTGGTGATGTCTAACCCAGTTAGATATCCTTACTGTCGATCTATGCTAACGTTTGCGATTTGAGTATTGCGATCTCAAAATGACGATGGTTTAGTTTGTTGAGAAGGGATTGCGATCGCACTCCCTATTCCACGATATCTAGCCGTACAGGGGCAACTCCCGATCCCATCATACCCAGCACTCGGGCAGCTGCGACTGAAACATCGATCACCCGTCCGTGAATAAACGGCCCGCGATCGTTAATGCGAACCACGACCGAACGGCCATTGTTCAAATTGGTGACCTTGACCCGCGTGCCAAATGGTAAACGGCGATGGGCAGCAGTCAACGCATTCTGATTAAAAATTTCACCGCTTGCACTGCGGTTGCCGTGAAATCCAGGGCCGTACCAGGAAGCCATGCCACCACCAAGCTGACGAACAAAGCGGCTGGCTGCAGCCACTTTGTACGAAGTCGTCTGTTTAGGATATCCAGAAATTTCGCGCAGGGGTGATGCCTTACCCATGAGACGACGCAGGCGATTGGTCGCTTGCAAAGCATCTCTTGCAGGATTGCGGGTGGTATCTGGCAAAATGATATCAGAGTTCATCTCAACCAGTTCTTCTTCACCAACCTTGATGATGTAGCGTTCGCGGCGGGAACCTGAAACGCCGGCAGTCGATTGCCAGCTGACGGTGATGGTTCCTGCATCAACACCTTCGCGCTGCAATTGGTTCAGTCTGGCAGCAACGGCGGTCGCTCGCCGCATGGAATCGTCTAAAGAATTATTTTCCGTCAGGGTATTTGATGGGCCTGATGAGGGTTCGTTCCCAGATTGAGCGGATGTTGCTGCGGACTCAGTGTCCTGGGAAGAAATGGTTTTGGTTTGAGCGCTGAGAGGAACTGCCTGGCTTGGCTCAGTTTCGCCGATTTTGGTTTTGCCAGGAGTGGATGTACCCGATCCCAGGAAGGTGAGGACAGGGATATCGCGGACATAAAGTGTGGTTGCCTGACGACCAGCAAGATTGTGCGATTGAAGCTTGGCAATGACTTCTTCTCTGGATCGGGTTGAAGATTGGGATTGATATTCTCCAACCTTAACCGCTTCAATAGACTGTAAGGCTCCGTTGGTCGGAGAAGAAGTCGCAAGAGTAGAGTCAGAGTCGCCTTGCAGTTTTGCCCCACGGGCATCATGGGACATCTCGGCAGTGGCAAGACCAACCGTTGAGTCTTTGGCAACTACAGGGGATTGTTCAGCTTGACCAGAGGTTGCCGTAGTCAGTGTTGTTGTTAGCAGGGCGGCAGTAAGGCCACCCAAAAGTTTTCGTTTCATACCATCCGTGGGTGAATGACACTTTAATAAAAGAGAGTTAGAACGTTCAACGGCCATCGCAGGTTGCGTAAAACCTGCGGTATCCAAGAAAATAATTGGCAAAATCCATCTGAAAGACATAGCCTCTCGATTCAATTGGAGAACCGCGCTCGAAGTTACTCACTTGTACCTGTTACGTTTTCGCTCCAGTTTATGGAACGGCAACAGCGTATCATGAAGTTCCAGGATTGGGGATCGGGGGTAGCTCAACATTTCTTGATGAACTTAGCAAAAGTTTACATTCTGGTTTTAACCAAGCGGACGCTCTGTCAGGGTTTTGTCGCTTTTATCGCAACACGATCGATTCCTGACGCTTTACCAAATCTTTATATTTCCTTTATGTTTTCCCTACCCTTTGGAACGTCTGTCCCCAATCCTGCGTCCTCATCACTGCAGGGATAGGGGTATAAACCAGTAAGGATTTTTCAGCGTACAGGTGAAACTCGTCTGTTTGTGAATCCTTATTGCTGGAGAGCAACCCCTGCAGTAATTCGATTTGCTTTGCGGACATTGCTGTCTGAGCCTTGTAGAATTAAAACCTCAACAAACTGCTCATCATTCATTGGACCCATTCGGCAAATTGGGAGTGGAAGCCCCCCGGAGAGGGGCTTCCACTCCAGTTCTCGGACAGGTCTATGGGATGCAACCGTTTATTAGGAGAGTATGCGTGTTCAAAATCCGTAATCTTGTTGCCCTTTGTGTCAGTGTTTTTCTGTTGGTTGTTGCTGTGGAGAGTTTTGCTCAGGCACCGCCGCCGCCAGATTACTTTCCCTTGCCAGTTGGTGCAAAATGGATTTATAACAGCTCCAATCTCAGTTCTGGCGTGCCGAAAGACTCAACCGATGATGCCAATTCCATTGCTGGGTTGAAGCAACTCGGCCCAACCACAGATACAGTCCAAACCGCAGAAGTGGTGGCGACTGAGAAACAAGAAGATGGCAGCACCTGGTACAAACAGAAGTTCTACACCGATCCCAGCTTCCCTTACTTCATCTGGTACTCAAAACCCAGCGGTTGGGTCAAAATGCATCGGGAAATGTCAGAACGGAACGGTCAGGTTGTTCTGGATGATTACTATGTGCGGGCCAGCGATCAGGTTCGCGTCAGAGACTTCTTGAAAAATCCACCCACTGTTGATGCCACCTGGGCTTGGAAAGGCAAGCGTCCCAGCGCTAATGTGCCGCCGACCAAGACCGAGACGGTTATCGATGAGTCGAATCAAGTTATCAGCGTTGAAGAGGTAACGGTTCCTGCCGGGACATTCAAGACTGTGAAAGTGGTGACACCGGGCGTTCAAACGACCAAAACCATCATCAGTATTCCAGGGATGGACGATCGCGTCATTGAAAGCAAGACCAATGTGACCAGAACGGCATGGTATGTCAATCACCTGGGATATGTCAAAAATAAAGTGGTCAGCGAAGTAGACGATCCGAATATTCAAACTAAGAACATCTCAATTTCAGAGCTGAAGCAGTATTGCTTCCCGAAAAAAGGGTGCGTACCGAAATAATGAATCGTTAACAAATGCCACACTGCGTCAGTTTGGCAGCGAGAAATTCGATGTGCTTCCACCATTGGGTACCGCCGACCCAAATGCGCGATGGCAGGTGCCCTTTGGGAGCTGAGCGTTTGAATTGCAGATGCCGATCCAGGTTGGGAGCGTTGTGGGCGGGCCAGGCGACGCGATCGCAAAAGCTGCCATAATCTTCGCCAACGCTGAGATAGATGGCTGATTGGACGCTAAACCCAAAGCGTTTGCCACTGTAGCGCCGCCACAACTCATCCACAATCTGCAAATCTTCGCAAGCGCATTTCTTAAAATCGCCACTGGAGAAATAAGCCCCGGATAACTTCCCTGCGGCCAGACACAACGCTGCTCCCGTTTCCCGATCGGCATCCTGCCACTTTGCCGCTGCCAGGAGATCGCGCAATCTACGATAGTCCACTCCCCGAGCTGAAACCAGACTCAGGGGAGATTTTTTACGCGCAGGTGCAGATCGCGGTTGCTGAGCGCCAGGTTTAACCTGGGTTTGCGGTTGTGCCAACGCAGCAGGTTGGGTCACTTTGCCTCCAGAGACAGTCCGTTGCGATCCTGCCCAGGATTGCGATCGCGTTTGCCTCGATGAAAGAAGAGGAGAAGCCGTTCTCCCCCGTTTGACAACCCTCAGTACCTCTCTAGCGGATTGATAGCGCTGGCTAACCGCCCCCTGGAGCAGGGTATCTAATAGTTCTGCCAACCGATCGCTGACGGAATTGCTCGGCGGCAGGGCATTGCGCCAGCCCCAGCGATTTTCTTGAATGTCAAACAAGTCGAGCGGAGAAACCTGCGTCAGCAAATGAATGCAGGTCACGCCCAGGCTATACAGATCGCTAGCCGGTAGTGCTTTGCCGCGCGACTGTTCAGGAGCCATGTATTCCAGGCTACCCACGGTAGTGCCCGTATTCTGCAGAGCGCTGGCAGTAATCAGCTTCGCCACCCCAAAATCAATCAGCACCGGCTTGCGATCGCGCTGCCGATGAATGATATTCGCTGGCTTAATATCCCGATGAATCACATCCCGTTCGTGAACATACTGCAGCACCATCAGCAAATCCTGCAGCAATTCCCAAATCTCAGCCTCGCTAAAGCATCCCTGAGTTTCCAACGTCTGTTCCAGGGTTTTTCCCTCCACCCACTCCTGCACCAGATAAAGCAAGCAATCTTGCTCAAAATGCGCCAGCAATGTTGGAATTTGCGCATGCTGACCCAGATCGTCCAAACGCACCGCTTCCTGACGAAACAACTCCGTCGCTTTGTTCAAGGCTGCCGCACTCTGCCCCTCAAAACACAACTGTTTCACCACACAGGTTGGCCGCGAGGGAATATCCTCATCTCGCGCCAGAAACGTGCGGCCAAACCCCCCCCGTCCCAACAACTGCAACGGGCGATAGCGCTCCCTCAGCAACAACTTCGAGCCGCAACTGTGGCAAAATTTCGCCGAATCTGGATTTTCCGGATCGACACAACCAGGAAGAACACAATAACTCATAGGTAGTCCTATGGCAGTCATGATTTTTGAGCGCACGGGTTGCACCCGCACGCTCAAAAATCATGACTTGTTTACCTCTATTCACTCATGAACCATCCAACAAAAGTCAAGCTCTACCAATAAGCTTACTTTTGCGTTTCAATCTCATCTGCCTGATAAGTATAAAATCTCTGCAAAATTCCCACCGTCTCAAAACGATAGGACGGTAGCGGTGGCACTAAAGCCAATTCAGTTTTATAAACGCTAAAGAAAATGAAATTTTGTCGTTTTGTCCCCTGAGCAATCAGCCGATCCAAATTAGGCTGGCCCGTATCCACCAACGTTTTGCACTGCGCCTCTAACGAAAAACCCAGAAAAGATGGTGCTTTCGGACATATCTCTGCCTTTAAATATTCCGTCAACTTGTCCAGAGCATAATCTTCGTAAGCTACCGTCCCTGGATTCGTCAGCACCAGAGCCCCGCCCAATGCCCCCAAGCCGATAGTTGTAAAAACAACCGCAACCTTCAAAAAACTCTTCATCGCAACAGCCTGCTGGTAATTGCCAATTCTCAAAAAGGAAACACACACTTCGATCGATACTCAAAGACCCTGATGCCAAACACTACCAATGTTGACCGATCAGTTCGCCCCCATCCCTTACCAACATCGCAATTTCGATCGGGTAACCACTCAGAATCCCGAAGTGGAAGCGGTTTAGCAGCAATAATACAGCAGTTAACCCCTGATTCATTGTGCAAAAGTTGTCGTTTCCCTGCTCGCCCAACTTCAGATCCCACAGCACCCAGACTAATGCAGCAGGAAAATCAGACCCATCAACACCAGTTGATGCAGAAAAACTCAACAAAGTTTCTCAGATCTGATGGAAGGCAGAGGACAGGGAAAAAATTTCCTCTAGTACTTTGAGACAACTCAAATTGTGCAAGCTTGTAGTAGGCACTTCAGTGCTGCAGAGTCTATCGAGGCCGAATCTTGGGCTGAAAATGCGATCGCAAACAGAATTTCTGCCCAATTTCATCGACGTCTTTGCCAATCAGATCGATTTCGTCAACGCTAATGTTATAGTCAGAAATGCAATGGCGAGCGTAGCCAAGTGGTTAAGGCAGTGGATTGTGGTTCCACCATTCGCGGGTTCGAGTCCCGTCGTTCGCCCTCTTCCTTTTCTGAGAGAAGCAGCGCAGAAGATTACCTTCAGCTGAAACCTTTTTCCTGAAATGCTTTACGGACGATTTCAATATCCAGCTCGAACGCATAAGCAATCTGCTCCAGCGTCAATCCCAGCTGCAAAAATTTAGGAATAGAGTCTAACTTAGTTTTCTGCTGGATATCTTTGTAGAACTGAGTCTGTTCCCAATCCGTTTGGGTAAACATCGCAGACAACCCCGGGTAACTTGAACACGTAAACAGGTCTCTCCTGGTTTTCTGATTTCAGCTAAGATTGTGCTTCTGAGCCTCTTTGCGGACAATCTCAATATCTAACTCCAGCGCATAGGCAATCTGCTCCAGCGTCAATCCAATCTTCAACAAATTAGGAATCATTTCTAATCTGCTCTTTTGACGCACATCCTTGTAGAACTGAGTCTGCTCCCAGTCAGCTTGAGTAAACATTGTTGTCTTTCAATCGGTTTCAGTCAAGATCTTGACTCTGAGCTACTTTGCGGACAATATCGATGTCTAAATCCAGCACGCTAGCAATCTGCTCCAGCGTCAATCCAATCTTCAATAATTTCGGAACATTGTTGAGCTGGGTTTCTAGCCTGGTTTTTTGCTGGACATCTTTATAGAACTGGGTTTGCTCCCAGTCGGTTTGGGTAAACATGGCCGCCAACTCCTGATAGTCTTTTTGGGGAAACTTGTAAATAACAGCCTTTTCAATCAATTCTATAACTTGCTGCTGGCTGGCTAAATCTTTCAAGGTTTCTCTAACTTGCTGAAAAAGTGGTTCAATTTGGGTCTCAGCCTCCGCTTCAGCCGCAACAATAAACTGGACAATGCCCGCGCCCAAAGAATCCGCAGGCTTCAGGGCAAGTTCATCCAGATAAATCCGCTGAATATTACCCGCCTTCACCCAGGCTTGATAGGGCAAGGGGATGTCCCCATCATCCAGATCCCGGTTCTGCCAGAATACAGTTGCTCTCCAGGGACGGTCGAGTTTGTACTGACCCAGATACAGCAAAATTTCCGTCAGGAAACGCCAATAAAAGTCAGCGTCTTTCTGGAACTGCACCTCAACAAATTGGATTGGGCAATCGGCAAAGCCCGCTCTCGGTTCAAACAAACCATCAATACGAAAGGCCAGCTCTTTGACCTCAACAGAGGCAAACCTGTACGCCCCAGCCAGATCGGCAGATTGCCCGGTGAGCTGAAACAGCAGTTCCGGAAACGCCTGAAAGAGCTTATAGAAAAGTTTGTCTGTTCTCATTCAACCGCACAGGCAAAATAGTACTGACAAACGATTTTAGTTCAAGATTGAAAATCCAAAATCAAAAAATAAAAATAAATTTCTCTTCTCTTCACAACACGACTTGGAAGGTTATTTTGAAAGCCTTGCGGAGCAAGGCTTTCAAAATAACCCATTTTTCTGTTCTAGCACGAAGAAATGGGGGTTAGCGCCCCCTCAAGGGGCGCTAACCTTCCAAGTCGTGTCACAAAATAGCTGCAACTCTACATTTAGTAGTGGCCAACAGCGGACTCAACTCAACCTACTAGTGTGACACGCCTTAAATTGTGTAAATTCGTAGTTGGCACTTTAGTGCTGCCGAGGTCTATCGAGTAAGATGACAGCCTTTTCGACAACCCAAATTTAATACACCAAATTAGCTGTGTCAGCTCACTAGAATGAGTTTGCCTTATCTCAGCAATGGAGCAATGTATTGAAAATTGTCAACTCTCCTGGTATAAGAATTTGAGAATTTTGAATTTCCAGAAATTGCAGTAATCTAATACAAAATTCTTGAACATCGAACAGGTCGCCGTTCTGTTACCCCCTATAATTGATAGCAGTGCAACAAAAGTAAACATTTGCCCAAGCATTGATAGCTCCTATCCTTGCTAGCAACCCGCAGTCAAAAATCACAAACCGCCAACTGCTAAAAGCTAACCGCTAACCGCTAAAAGCCAATTGCTAAAAGCCAATTGCTAAAAGCCAACCGCTAAAAGGGAGACTAAATTTTCATATGCCAGTCATTGAAACCAGAACCGACCCGATGGTGCTCAACATGGGGCCCCACCATCCCTCCACCCACGGGGTGCTCCGGTTAATTGTCACCCTGGACGGGGAAGATATTCTGGATTGCGAACCTGTACTGGGCTATCTTCACCGGGGCATGGAAAAGATCGCCGAAAATCGCACCAATATTATGTTCATCCCCTATGTCAGTCGCTGGGACTACGCAGCGGGGATGTTCAACGAAGCGATTACCGTCAATGCACCCGAACAGTTGGCCGGGATTGAAGTCCCCAAGCGTGCCAGCTACATTCGCGTCATTATGCTGGAACTCAACCGTATTGCCAACCACCTGCTCTGGCTGGGTCCCTTTCTGGCTGACGTGGGGGCGCAAACTCCCTTCTTCTACATCTTCCGAGAACGGGAAATGATTTACGATCTCTGGGAAGCGGCCACAGGCATGCGGTTGATCAACAATAACTATTTTCGCATGGGCGGCGTGGCTGCGGATTTACCCTACGGCTGGATCGATAAATGTCGGGACTTTTGCGATTACTTTATCCCAACTGTGGATGAATACGAGCGGCTGATTACCAACAACCCTATCTTCCGCAAGCGGGTTGAAAATGTTGGCACTATTACCCGCGAGGAAGCGATCAATTGGGGTCTCTCTGGCCCAGTCTTACGTGGTTCGGGTGTTAATTGGGATTTGCGCAAAGTCGATCATTACGAATGCTACGACGACTTCGACTGGGACGTTCACTGGGAAACCAGCGGTGATTGTCTGGCCCGCTATCTGGTGCGAGTTCGCGAGATGCGCGAGTCGGTCAAGATTATTAATCAAGCGATGGATGGTCTCCCAGGCGGGCCCTACGAGAATCTGGAAGCGCAGCGTATGGCGGCTGGTCCCAAGTCAGAGTGGAACAGTTTCGACTATCAGTTCCTGGGTAAGAAAATTGCTCCTACTTTCAAGATTCCGGCGGGCGAGCACTACGTTCGCATTGAAACGGGCAAGGGCGAGTTGGGCATTTTCATCATCGGCAATGACACGGTTTTCCCTCAACGCTGGAAGATTCGTCCGCCTGATTTCAACAATCTGCAGATTCTGCCTAAGATTCTCAAGGGCATGAAGGTGGCTGATATTGTCACCATTCTGGGCAGCATTGACGTAATTATGGGATCGGTCGATCGCTAAGGATCGTAGATTAAACAGATTCACAAACAACAGACCTTTAGGGGAATGGCATTGCTATTCCCCTGTTGTTTGCGCGATTCGCAAATTCTCGGTACTAGAAGGCATTGATTGCATACACCCTATGAACCATGAGGAGGATGAGGGCTATTTTATGCCAACATCTCAGGGTCGATTCCCAATGCCTTCAGCTGTTCTGGGTCAAGGTTGCTGAGCTGTTCTGCTAGCTGGCGTCGTTGTTGGCGCTCCTGTTCCAGCTGACTGTTTTTCTGCTCTAGCTGGGATTCAGCCTGCTCTCTCAATTGTTGTTCCTGTCGCAATTGAGTCTCTGCCTGTATTGCCCGCTGCTGCTGCTGTTTTCTCAACTGCCGTTCCTGTTTCCACCGTTCCATGATCTCAGGGTAAGTCTCAAACGGTTCGCCATTGGGGTAATAGAGCTGCATTTCCTTGCCAATCAGCTCAAAGCGGATACCCAGCAAAGGACTGATCCAGCCATTCATATCAACGGGTTGGAACCAGGTTCCTTCACGCATCCATCCCTTGAGCGTTCCTTCATCTGGGTCATGGATGTAGTATTCCTCGACCCCGTGCTTCTGGTAAAACTTGAGTTTTTCCCCTTCTACTTCTTCTCTGGTGTTGCTTGTCGAGACAAATTCAAAGACGACCTGCGGCCCCAGGTTCTTTTCCTGCCATTGCAAGTAGGATGTCCGGTCACTCTTGTCCTGACCAAAGATGACCATGACATCAGGAGCTTTGCTCTCTGCAGGTTTAGTGCTGACTGGTTCTTTCTCAACCGGGTACCAGAGCAGGTTCCCCGCAACAAAGACTTGCTCGTGCTGAAACAGGGCGTCCAGTCCGCCCTGGGTTGTCATAATCAGGCGGAATTGCTTGGTGTTGTCAGACAAGGGTAAGCCGTCAGTTTCGGGGTAGAGAACATCCTGGGGAGTTTGAAGGAGTGCGGTCATGGGTTTTGCTCCAGGGGACGCTGTTACCAGCGTACTCGATCGGGGGTTAGACCAGGAAGATATGTTAAAGAGGACTTCAGCAGCGAGCAACGTTTCTAATGACTCGGCTGAAGAATTCACTATAACTGGTTGGATGGCACGGAACGCAACCTCCAACGTGCCCTTGACCCGCATCGACGCGAGGGTATTGTTCTGGCCATTGCTGCGATCGCAAGATTGGCGCATCTGCCCTGGTAAATCCTGCACGATGGCAACTGCTTTCTAGTGGAACAACAGATTATCCCCGTCCGCTGGCTCAGGTTGGGCAATACCCAAACCCTGACCTTGTGGAATGAATCGGCGAATCGGCCGTTGAATGTTCTGTTTATGGCCAGTTCTCTGCGGGGAATGAAACCTGAACTGGCTTTTGAGGAGGAAGAAGCCAGAATCCTGACCGCAACAAGGCGCAAGCCCTTATCTCTGCACGTGGAGGACAGCGGTTGCCTGCAGGAACTGGGCTATTTGGTGGAAGACTACGAGCGCGGTTTCTTCGATGTCATTCATCTGACAGGACATGCCACCTCTCATCATGACAAACCCTGCTTTGTGACTGAAACTGAGTTTGGCGAGCCAGCTTACAGCAGCGCTGAGGATATCGCTGAAGCGCTGGCCTTCAATCTACCTCGCTTAATGTTCCTCTCTGGCTGTCGTGCGGGTTATTCCAAACAGAAAGGCACTCTCCCGGCAATAGCAGAGCAGTTGTTGAAACAGGGAAAAACGGCGGTGGTGGGTTGGGGCGATCGCGTTCTCGATACCGATGCCACGACTGCAGCGGCAACGCTCTATGAGGCCCTCGCTGCGGGCAAAACGGTTGCTGAAGCGCTTGCCCTGACTTATCGTTTCATTGGGTGTCTTGATTCACGGCACGCGTCTTTATGCAGATGAGCAATGTCCTACAGATCGGAGAACTACCCGTTTACAATAAAGGCAGAGTTTCGGAAGGGTTGGATATGGCGAGCATCGCGAATCGAACCGCAGCCATTATTCGGACAGAGCGCGGACTAACCATTGCTGGAACGCGTATCACCTTGTACGACCTGATGGACTTCATCCAGTCTGACTATCCAGCCCATTTCATTCGGCAGCAATTCTCCCTGACTGACGCACAATTTAATGCTGCGATGTCTTACATTGCCGCGAATTGCCCTGATGTAGAAGCAGAATACCAGCACCTGTTACAACGGGCAGAGGACAATCGCCACTATTGGGATGAACGCAACAAGGAGCGTTTTGCCCAAATTGCCAAAAGTCCGCCACCGCTTCACCCCCGTTTTGTAGATCCGCAGGCAACGGATCGGTGAGGACAATCATAGTGTCTTTGATAAATCCTTTCATGGTGAGTCCTCCACTTTTCGACTTTCATGGGTACTTTTAAAATAGCAGGATCTGGAGGCAGTCAAGGCAGACCATGGGATAGAACTGCTGGCCGATGCTTGATGGATTCGAACGCAATCTCAGCTTACACGGCAATGCTAAAGTCTTCGTGCTCTTTGGTCAGGTTGGGGTTGTAGCAGGGGTCGCGTTCAATCAGGTGCTGCCATTTGTTGAGCATGTATCGCTTTTCTTGCTGCGATCGCACCACTTTCTCAGGCGTATCCTCATAGCCCCGGCTCTTCGACTCATGATGATACAGCACTACATGAGGCAGATAAATATTTCGATAGCCCTGCTCGACAATTTTGAAGCAGAAATCAACATCGTTAAAGGCAACTGTCAGTTCTTCCTCGAAGCCGCCGACCGCTTCAAAAACCTGACGACGACACATTAAACAAGCTGCCGTTAAGGCAGAATAGTTATTGATCGTATGAATTTGACCAAAGTAGCCGCCAGCGGTTGCCGGGAAATATTTATGACTGTGACCCGCGACCCCGCCAATTCCGCCCACAACTCCCGCATGCTGAATGGTATCGTCAGGATACAACAGCAACCCGCCCACCGCTCCAATACAGGGACGTTGTGCCTGTTCCACCATGGCATCGATCCAGTCGGGGGAGATCGCTTCTGTGTCGTTATTCAAGAATAAAAGATAGTCTCCCTGTGCCTCGGTGACGGCATAATTGTTGATTTTGGAGTAGTTAAACGGAATATCCAGGGGCTTGCAGGTGAACCGATCCGGTTCTTTCGTTGTCCACTGCTCGATAATGGCCTGGGTTTCTGCTTCAGTGCTGCCATTGTCAATTAAGACAACTTCATAGTTGGGATAGGTCGTCTTCTCAAAAATTGAGTTCAAACATTGATCCAGAACAGCCCCCAGATCTTTCGTCGGAATAATCAGACTGACTCGTTTATAGTCTGAAATGGTGTAGCGCACGCTATGATAACCGCCAGGGGCAGGGATCGCCTTTGCGGACACGTTTCGTCTGGACAGGGCATCTGTAATAGCCCGCTGGGCAGCATCGTAGGCATAATTTTTATTGTCCAGGGTGCTGGCAGTAGAATTGTCGTGGATACGCCAGTGATATAAGACTCTGGGAATATGGAAGATTTTGTCTGTTTTCTCTGTCAACCTTAGAACCAGATCGTAATCCTGACTGCCTTCATAACCGACCCTGAATCCCTCAATTTCATTCACCAGAGATCGCCGATAGACACCTAAATGCGCTGTGTACATGCGCGATAGAAAGGAGTCTGGACACCAATCGGGTTTAAAGAAGGGGGCAATCAGCGTACCATCGTCTTTGATTTTATCCTCGTCAGAATAGATCATGTCTGCGTCAGGATGTTTGTTGAGCAGCAATGCCACTTCATACAAGGCATCAGGAGTCAACAAATCGTCGTGATCGACCAATGCGACAAATTCTCCCGTTGCCATTGCCAGTGATGCATTCGATGCCCGAGCAATATGGCCGTTTTCTGCCTGAAAAACGACCTTAATGCGTGGGTCCTGGGCAGAGTATTCTTCTAAGACAGACTTCACATACGGTTCAGTGGAAGCATCATCGGCAATGCACAATTCCCAATGGGGATAAATCTGCTCGATAACCGATTCAATTGCCTCTCTGAGAACATCCCGTTCAGGATTGAAAACCGGCATAATGATGCTGATAATCGGCTTAGAGCGAAAGATTTCTAAAGTTTCAGCAATTTTGATCAGATCAGATTTTCGAGGATAGTTTCGACTGAGCCAATGTTGATAGGTTTCGTCCTCGCTACGGGGAATTTCGGGTAGGACTGGCAGCGGTGGCAGCGGTGGCGGATCCTTGAGCAGTTTTTCATATCCTTTAAAGAGAATCTTGGCCAGGACATATCTCAATCCTTTCTCTTTTAAGGCAATAAACAGACGCTGAAACCACGATTGTTCATTCATCTCTTTTGAACCCCAATGCCCGCTTGAGCTGAAACCATTTTTCTCGTAATTGCCAGAACTTAGTGCTTTCCATTGAGGCAATTGTATTTCGCAATGTCTCTATTTCTGCATGAGCTTGTTCTGTCTTGAGCTGACTCTGGTAAAGGCGAGAATGCAGTTGCTCGACTTCTTCTCTGGTCTTTTGCAGTTCGTTTTCCAGAGCGGTTTGTTCTCTTTCTAGTCGTCGAATATCTAGCCAGTCCTGCAGGGCCCATACTTTATAGTTTGGAGCGCTGGCGTGTTTGTCAGGGGCTGGATGGGATGTATCGTCTGGGGATGGCGCGATCGCATTCAGCTTTGCATAAAGATCGATAGCGTCCTGAAAATAGCGTTCCAGGATTCCCTGACGTTGAGAACTCGGAATCTTGGCTCGAAACAACGATGGGTCGCAGATCCCATCGGCGGGAGGAGAGAGGGGGGTACCAAACTTCTGGTTTAAAAGACGAATTAACACTGCTGGATTGCGAGCGATGCTTTCAAGGTTGAAGAGAATGCATCGTTCCGGTGACTGATGGTGAAAATTGAGTATCGTCTGATTGTAGTGTATCCAAAGCTCTAAGGCGAAGTTGGGATTAGAGTAGAACAGATCGTCGCCTCGACGATAGAGAGAGTCTATGACTTCCCAGGGAGAGCGATAGATCAGGAGGAACTTTGCCTCTGGAATTAAATCTGCCCAGAACTGAAGAAATAAGGTGGTACGGGGATCTTTCCAGCCCCAAATTTCTTTGGTGGAATTTTGTTCGATTAGCTGTCTGGCTTTTCCCAAATACTGTTCCTGGACAGGGATGGATGGTTCTAATGTCCAGCCTGCTTTACTGATGCCATGGGAATACAGCACATTTTCATGAAATTCTACAAAGTCGAGATCTTCAAAATGACCTTTGGCGTTGTTTTCGCTCGGTGCCATTAGCCTTTGGCCGATATCAATGCCTGCACTTTGAAGCAACGCAGCAACCAGGGATGTGCCAGAGCGATGCATGCCAGCGATGACAAAAATGCTCTGTTGGGTATTTCTAGAATGCATAGTTTCACTTGGAGAAACTCAAAGATTTAGACTGTTGAGTTTGGTTACTTTACCATGCCACCAGACTCTCTTCGCGCTCTACGTTGCAAGTTATTTCATTCATTTCAGAGAAGTGGGCAGGCTGGGAAGGCATGAGACGAACGCTAGCCTCAGTCTGAAAGTCTACCAGAGCCGTTTCCAGGATGCCTTGTTCTTGTTGAACTCTAAACATGGCAACATCGACACAACGATGGAGATAGAGTTCCGTATCGTCAATGATGCCAACAACGCCGGCATTCAAGAAGTAGGCACCGGGTTGAAGGCCGCAGCGAAATCTAAATTTTACTTGAATAGTACTGCCTTTTTCTACCCGGTCAAGGGCATTGTCCAGGGTATGGGAGGCCGCTCCACCGAGTTCTACGCCGCTGATGGTTTTAATCATCATGCCGAATCTGACTTTGCAGGCAGTGTCTGAAAATTTAACCTGGTAGGTATAGATGTAGTCTTGTCGTCGGGTGAGGATGTTAATTTTTTCCCCTGTGAGAGTGGTGAGGTGAGGTTGCTCAATTTTTGCGCCCAGGGAGAGGTAGGAGATTGTACTTTTGGGAACCATGTCAGGATCGTAAAGGACAGGATGGTTCTTGCCTGTGGGCATCTGCTTTTTGGAGGCGATATTGGACGTCTGGGTGCGATCGCGATGGTCTTTTTTATTATTTATCTCTCGTATTTCTTGACGCAATGCCTCTGTTTTTTCAGCCGGAGCATACAGGAGCTTTTGATAATTGGATACGACTATTTTGGGCGTGGCAGAAAGCAGCGCTTCTCCCCGATCGATCAAAATGGCGGAGTCGCACAGTTCAATCACTGAAGTGGCAGAGTGGGAAACAAATAGAATCGTCCCCCCCTGATCTTGAATGGTTTGAATGCGAGCGAAGCATTTACGTTGAAACGCTTCGTCCCCAACGGAGAGGGCTTCATCAACCACCAAAATATCGGGATCGACGCTGACAGCCACAGCAAATGCCAGGCGGACAAACATGCCGCTGGAGTAAGTTTTTACGGGCTGCTCAATAAAATCTCCGATGTCGGCAAAGGTGGCAATCTGGTCGAATCGGGATTCAATATCTTGTTGGGACAGGCCGAGCAACCGGCCATTGAAGAAGACGTTTTGACGGCCGGTAAATTCTGGGTTAAATCCGCTTCCTAGCTCTAACAGAGCAGATATACGACCTTGAACCTGCACTTTTCCTGAGGTTGGCTGCAGGGTTTTGACAATGATTTGGAGCAACGTGCTTTTGCCAGAACCATTACGCCCTACAATGCCAAGGGTTTGTCCTTTGGGTACGGCTAAGTTGATATGCCGCAGTGCCCAACATTCATCAGCATGACCCTTGCCTGGTAATAGGAGGTTCTTGAGCCGATCTACGGGCCGCGCATATCGTTTGAAGCACTTGGAAACATCGGTCAGGGAAATTGCAAGTTCACTCATCACACATTACTGCCACGAACACTATCTCTCGGGCAGTTACTCACACCATACACCATAGCAGCAAATCCTATGAATCAGTCACAAACCATCAGTCACAAACCATCAGTCACAAACCATCAGTCACGAACCATCAGTCACGAACCATCAGCCACGAACCATCAGCCATGAATTCCAAACCATCATTTGAGTAGGATGGGCAAAGGGCGAATGCCCGTGCCCATATCGATTTTGTGATGGGCACGCTCCGCTTTGCCCATCCTACCTGGCTGAATTTGGAATTGCTGCACGAGCCATGAACGATGAACGATGAACGATGAACCATGCACTCAAGATACAGCTGCGATCGCAGCAAACCAGCGGATGCCATTGACCAGATAATAGAGTCCCACCAACATCAATGCCATACCGCTCAGATGAATGATGGTTTCAGAATGTTGCAACAGGGTACGGGTTTGTTTGGCAAACCCGGTGAAGAGACTGGCCAGAAAAATCACGGCTGTATATCCCAAGGAATAGCTCACCATAATCAACGTCCCATAGAAATGGGAGCCGGTTGCGCCCGCTGCCGCGATCGCGGCAACAATGACGGGGCTACTGCAAGGGGAACTCACCAGGGCAAAAGTGAGGCCAATGCCATAGGGACCGGCCAGGGGAAACTTGAACTGATTTTGGGGCAAGGGCAGGTGGATAATGCCCCAGAGACTGAGGGCCATCAGGAAAATTAGAATACCGACTGCGAGGTGAAAATAACCTGTAAATTTCACCAGAACAGCCCCTGCCAGGGACGAAAAGAGTCCGAACAAGCTCAGCACTGTCACAACCCCGAGAACAAAGGCGGCGGCTTTGAAAAAGGCATCGCGGCGCGAGGCAATCTGGCGGGTACCGATATAAGTCAAATTGACCGGCAGCAGGGAGAGAATACAAGGAGAAATACTGGCAACCAATCCACCTGCAAAGGCCAGCAACATCAGGATAAGAGGATTCTGACTGCCTCGGTTGTTCATCCATTGCTGGTAACGATCTCCCCACTGGAAGGCAAAATTATCCAGGGGTTGGGTCAGTGGTGTAAGATTGACTTGTGTGATGATAATGGCAATCGCGATCGCAACCAGCCCCAGAGCAACATACAGCCAGACACGAGAACGTTTGCTACTGTTCATGGTTTATGGTTTGTTGCTCATAGTTGATTGCTCATGGTTCATTGTTTTAGGTGTTAGGTGTCAGGTGTTGTTTAAAGACTCTCTGCCCATTCCTTCACCCTTCACCCTTCACCCCATGCCTGTTCCCCATTCCCCATCCTCAAAAATCATAAGATCCCTCATACCCAGAAAGATTAGCCAGATCTGTTAAAGAACGCACTCCTCGATACATCCGCCCGTTAATTTCCCAGGTCGGGTAAGCGGCGATTCCAGCTCGTCTGCAAAGTCCAGGTTGGGGATTTTTGCCTTTGGGATCGCATTCCACTTCATCAACCAGCTTGCTCGCTTCACCAAAAAGTTTCCGCTGATATCTGCAGGCACCGCACCAGTAAGTGCCATACATTTTGACCCCAGCCTTCTTGAGATGCTGGACAAGTGCCATTTTGGGATTGAGAGGAGAATCGGCAGTGCTTGATGTTGGGGTTGAGGATGCAATTGAGGTTGAGGACGCAGGGGATTCAACGGAGAGTGCAGGAGATGCAGAAACAGCCGGAGATGCCTGGAGCTGGCTCGATTCTGGCGTAGAACAGCCAGCTGCGATCGCTAAAAATAAAACCGGGATCGAACAATTCAGACCCAATTGTCGAGATAGCATGGTTTGGAGGAACGTAGATGAGTACAAATCGATAGAACGTGTGTTAAGCTTTACAAATTTTGAAGTATCGGTCGATCGAGGGATACCTTGGAATTTGGAACCAAAAGCATCAGGTTTCAATTCATCCTGAGCGATAACCCCTGATTAACAGCGAATGGCTACTGCCTACTTTGAAATCTGTAGATTACTCATTAGAAAAACTCAAGTTGCCAAATGAATAGGCTTTCGTTGTAGCTTAAAGATACCCTAACAGTTTAGCTGAGAATACATCTAAAGCCTGACAGCAGAGTGTTGGAATAAGATACAAGATATGAGTATGGCAATGAACCCCATCTTTCTAGGTTTGGATCGTGAAGGAATTAATACTCGAATTCTCGCGTAGGGGCATAGCACTGCTATGCCCCTAGAGGTTTAGGTTTTCTGGAGTTATTTAATCCCCGATCCTGATCTGAGCGTTTTGCTCCAGGAAACTGGCAAGTTTTGCAGTATATAGATGAGGTATGAAGTAGGAAAACTCGCAAGTTTTGCAGTATATAGATGGGGTGTGAAGTAGGAAAACTGGCAAGTTTTGCAGTATATAGGTGGGGTCTAGAGTAATGTTATCCATGTTATCCAGGTATCCTGAAAATGTTTGCTTGGTCTAAGCGCGTTCGGATAAAGCCGTTTCTGGCATTTCTGGCAGGGCTTATAGCCGCGTTCGTCCTTTGGAATGCAGTCCCTGCTGCCGCACAACTGTCAACGGGCGACCGACCCAATAAGGCTCCCGTGGTGGTAGATGGTCGGGTCCTGTTTCACCTGGCTGATACGGAAGCTGTGCCCGCTGAACAGCGGGCAAAGATTGCAAACACCCGTTTGAGAGAGGTACTAAAAGCGAATCGGATTGGCCGATCTGGCCAACCCCGCTATGTCGAACGAGAGAACCAGGCAACAATTGAGATTAACGGCAACCGAGTCTTGACTGTCACAGCAGCAGACATTGATTTACTGGATAGGGATCCCCATGAGGCGCGACTGCAAGTCCAGGCCAGATCGTGGAGTAAGGATATTCAACGAGCGCTACAGCGGGCCCGTTTAGAGCGGCAAGCGACTTACCAGAGACAGGCCCTGTTAATCAGTTCCATTATGCTGGTCATTGCGATCGCAATCCACTTTAGCCTGCAATGGCTCCGTAGGCGACTCCCCAAATTCGTCTCCCGCTGGTTAGGCACATCCACCACCCCCCCTTACCACTGGGATCAGCCCCTGAAACTGTTCGTTCAGCTTGGGTTAGTCGGCTTGCAAATCGGCATCTGGACAGCCATTCTCTGGAACGTCACCGACCTATTCCCCCTCACCCGCAGCTGGCGCTACCAATTCTTCACCTTCCTCTACACCAGCATCCGATCGGACATCTTTACCCTGGGCGAAGAAAGCTACTCTGCCTGGGATGTTTGCATTCTGATCGCCTCAACGCTGGGCCTCTGGTTCGCCGTCAAAGCCTTCACCGGCTTGCTCAAAGCCTACATTTTGCGAACAACCGGCACAGAGCGCGGTCTTCAAGAAACCATTGCCATCCTCACCCAATACACGCTGACTTTTATCGGCCTGTTCCTGATTCTCCAGGCTTGGGGAATCGACGTCAGCTCCCTGGCTATTGTTGCCAGTGTACTGGGGGTTGGGATTGGCTTTGGCTTACAGAACATCGTCAACGACTTTGTCAGCGGCCTGATCCTCAACCTGGAACGCCCCATCCAAGTCGGCGACTTTGTCAATGTCGGCGGACTGGTCGGCAGCGTCGAGCAGATCGGCGGTCGCAGCACCGAAATTCGCACCCTCGATCAAGTCACTATCGTCGTGCCCAACTCCCGCTTCCTCAACAGCGAAGTAATCAACTGGAGCCACGGCAACCCCGTTTCTCGCCTGCACATTCCCGTAGGCGTTGCCTATGGTGTTGATATCAGCCAGGTACGAGCAGCCCTCCTGGAAGCAGCACGCAAACACCCGGACGTACTCAGCAACCCCTCCCCCCAAGTGTGGTTTCAGCAATTTGGCGACAGCTCCCTTAATTTCGATTTATTAGTTTGGACATCCGATCCGCGCAATCAATTTTTACTCAAAAGCGATCTCAACTATCGCATCGAAGCCAGCCTGCGACGCTACGGCATTGAGATTCCCTTCCCCCAACGCGATATTCATTTACGCAGTCCCCAACTCGACGATCTCATCTCCTACTGGATGCAGTCCCAGGCTCCCCCGGAACCCCAACTTCATATTCCCCAAAGCACCAGGCCAAGCCAGAACAAATCCGAACCCCAGGAACCCCCTCCCAAACCCGCAATCAAAACAGCACCCATTCAATTCTTAGAAGATATCAACATTGATGCTCTGGTTGAAGAAATGCGAGGGCCAAATGGCATCAAAATTCAAGACCGCCGCTATCGCCTTTCAGTCTACCCAAAATGTTTTGTTGGCTCTGAAGCCGTTGCCTGGATGGTGTGTAACAAACAACTAACCCGCGACTCAGCAGTGCGCTTGGGGCAAATACTCGTAGATAAACAGATCCTGCACCATGTACTGGACGAGCAACCCTTTAAAGATAGCTTCTTATTCTATCGCTTCTACAAAGACGAAACTTGAATGGGTTGATGGTTCAATTATTCTTCCCTATAGCTTCTGTTGATATTCTTCCAACAAGTCCATCAAATCCATCTGGCATTTCATCGGGATCAAATCCACCAAGGGCAGTTCTCGTTTTCCCCCTCCCAACTTGACCGGAATCTCGCTCAGGATTTGAACCACCTTGTCTTCCTGCAGGACATCATCCACCAACATCGGGTAGAACTTCTCAGCCAGGACCGTATGGAGATGAGCCTCGGCCAGGAAAAGGTGCCATTTGGCGATGTCCATATAAATGTTTTCGCCAATCTCGGCAGCAAGAGCTTCAATTGCTTCCGTAGTGATTAAATCAGCCATAACAAAAATGTGTTTTTAGGGTAATGATTGATTGTTCATTGTTAATGGTTCATTGTTGATGGCTCATGGGATCTATGAAAAGGCTTGCCCAGTTTCTAACGTTTGGCCGATAGAGTGCATATCACCAATTTCCAACTACAAATCAGCAAATCGACGATACACAATCAACGATTAACAATGAACAATCAACGATGAACAATCAACAAATCTATTCTAATTTTTCTTTCAGGCTGGATGGAGAATAGTCAGCGATGACGAAAATGTAAATGCCATGGATGACCAGGGCCGCAATCCAGCTCCAGGTGACCCAGGTCAACCAGGGCCAGGTCCGGGCCTGAAAGTTGTGGAAGAACCAGAGACCAGAGTTGGTGGCAGCGAAAATGGCAACGTGCAGGGCAAAGTTAATGCGATCGGCAAGTTTGCGATAGTCGGGGTCGCGACGGTCGGGTTGGCGGGGCCAGCGAGGGGGCATAGAGCAACCTGTAATAGAGAACTAGGGAACTGCTTCTTATTCTATTATGGGTAGTCCTCCAGATGTCAGGAATCAGAATTAAATAAGATGTAGATTGGATCTGTAGGGGCAATCCCTTGCAATCGCCCCGATATGACCGGGTACCCACAAGGGGTACCCCTACAGATTGGCAAATTATTAAAGTCTTATTCCTAAGGATTTTTGAGCGCGCAGGTTCTACCCGCGCGCTCAAAAATCCTGTCTTGTTTTATCGATACCAAAAAATTTTGCATTTTTTCTGAGGCGGCAATTCCTCTGCAGGGTCGGCCCATTAAGATGTGACTACATTCATCAGGTATTATTCATGTCACGTCATCTGGAGCGGTTGTTGCAACTCGATACGCTACTGCGCTCAAGCCAATGGAATACCATCAAGACCCTTGCCGAGGCGTTGGAGGTGAGCGAACGCACGGTGAGAAACGATCTGGCCTTTTTGCGCGATCGCTACCATGCTCCCATTGCTTGGAATCGAAAACAAGGTCATCATTATGCCGAATCGGAATGGCGTCTGGAAACCATTCCCTTGACCCAGGGCGAATTATTTGCCCTCACTCTGGGAGCGCGGTTGCTGGACGCTTGCTCAGGTTCGGCCTATCATGCAGTGCTGCAATCCGCGATCGAACAATTGAGTCGGCGCTTGCCCGAAGCCACCTGGTTCGACGTACAGTCGCTGACGGAGGAACGCTTTAGCCTCAACGCGGGCGCTAGCATTCAGTTGGATGCAGAACTCTGGCAGCGGCTGGAAACAGCCTGTCAACGGCACCAACGGGTTTGGATGCGCTACTTTGTCCCCGATCGCAACCAGATCACCGAACGTCAATTCGACCCCTACCTGATTTATCTCTGTCGCGGCAATCCCTATACCATTGGCTATTGCCAGTTGCGTCAAAATATTCGCTGGTTCCGCATCGACCGCATTCGCAGCCTGGAACTGCTGGAGGTGACGTTTGCAGTGGATGCCAGCTTTGACCCCAAGCAGTATTTTGCCAAGATTTTTCAGTTTGAGGTCGGTGGCAAGCCGCAGGCGGTAGCGATCTGGTTCGATGCCACCATTGCCAACTACATCCGCGAGCGGGTCTGGCACCGCAGTCAGCGACTGGAGGAGCACGGGGACGGCGCGCTGACGCTGCACCTGGAGGTGTCGGGGATGAACGACATCAAGCGTTGGGTGCTGGGCTATGGCAAGGGAGCGCGGGTGCTGGCGCCGCCGGAGTTGGTGGCGCTGGTTAAAGCAGAGGTGCAGGGTCTGTATCAGCAATATTTCGATGCCGACCCATGATTTCAATCCATGATTCCAATCGCTGAGTGATTTGTAGGGTGGGCATTTCTGGCCAGCCTCTCATGTTTCACAACGGAGACGATTGCGAGGAAATGCCCACCAGAGGCTCTGTGGGTGGGTGGGCACTGCTCATCAAAACCTGCCATTAAGAATGCTTGAGCGATTGAGAACACTGTCCACTATATGACAGTCCTAATCTCAAACAATTGTCCTAGTATTTACCCACATCTATGATTTCCAGTGATGGGGCCGATTGATGAATTCTGCGCGATCGATATTGAAGCAAGACTGAGGAAAAGTTGAGGAATGTCAATGAAAGAACGGTTTTGGGCCAAGACGGGCCGAGGAGAAGTGAATGCGGATGGTTCGCCAAAATATCATCCGGTGATTTGCCATCTGGCAGATACGGCGGCGGTGGCGATGGAGATTGTCCGCGATTATCTCAGTTTGCTGGCGGTGGAGCGCTTGGAGCGGGGGCTGGGTCTTAAGGGTGAGTCGCTGGTGCGCTTTTGCGGTTTTCTAGCGGGGTGCCACGATCTGGGCAAGGTGAGTCCGGCGTTTCAGTTCCAGGTGAGCGAGGTGGGCAAGCTGCTGGTGGGAGAGACTGTATACGATCTCTGGTCGCAGCTGGCGAAAGAGCATCGCGCTGTCAAGACGCCCCACGGCACAGTTACAGCGGCAACGCTACCTGGTTTTTTGGTGGCTATGGGGGTGGGTGAGGCGTTATCGAAGTCCCATGCAAAACGTCTGGCCCAACGTCTGGCGGCAATTGTGGGGGGACACCATGGCTTTTTTCCCTCGGCCCAGGATATTGGCGATCTGGATAAGCTGCTGGCGGGGACGGATGAGAATAGCATCTGGCGTCAGTTCAGTCGCACTATTTTCGAACAATTGCAGGGATTTGTAGAGCTGACTGCGGCGGATTTGCCCAATCAGTGCGATAATGCGGCAGCGATGTTGTTGGCGGGCTTAGCGACGGTCTCCGATTGGTTGGCCTCTAATCCTGAAAAAGAGTCTGGGTTTCCCTATGCGAATGATACGCCGTTTGATGAGTATCAGGTTGACCTCCCCAAGAAGGCTAGAAATGCCTTGGCAAAGCAGGGCTGGTCGCGACGCTTGAAGGATGAGGAGTGTTTGAGTTTTCAGACATTGTTTAACGTCGATACGCCGCGACAGTTGCAAGATGTGGCCATTGACTTGACAAAAAAGGGGTTGTCGCCTGCTTGTTTAATCTTGATCGAAGCGTCGATGGGGGAAGGAAAAACGGAAGCGGCGCTCTATCTGGCGGATTGGCTGCAACATCAGGCATCGGCGGGGGGCTTCTATATTGGTTTGCCCACCCAGGCGACGAGCAATGCCATGTTTGAGCGGGTGCAGGGGTTCTTGAGGCGGCGCTATTCCCAGGAACGGTATCCAGATCTGGATTTAATTAATCTCACCCTCAGTCATTCGGCGGCGCTGCTGCGGGATGAGTATGACGAGACGGTTTGCCGGTTGGATCAGGTCTATGATGAAGATAAACGGGTGGTGGCGAGCAAGTGGCATACGATGCGCAAGCGATCGCTGCTGAGTCCCTATGGGGTGGGAACGATAGATCAGGGGTTGATGGGGGTGGTGCGATCGCGCCATCAATTTGTCCGCCTGTTCGGGTTGGCAGGGCGCACGGTTATCCTGGATGAGATTCATGCTTACGATCTCTACACCAGCACCCTGTTAGAACGGTTTTTGCAATGGCTGGCGCTGTTGGGATCGCCCGCGATCGCGCTCTCGGCCACATTACCGCAAACCACTCGGCAGCGGCTGCTGTCTGCCTATGCCAGCGGCTGCAATGGGTCAGAGGCAGCCCTGCCCCCTGCCGACTATCCCCGCATCACCACCTTCACGCCAACTGGAGTCACAGCCCAGACATTTGCCGCTTCCGACCATGTCAAGCGATCCCTACAGATCCGCTGGGTGTCTGACCAGGACTGGGCAGCCGCGTTGCAGCAAGCCCTGGAACCGGGTGGCTGTGCCGCTGTCATTTGCTCCACGGTGAGACGTGCCCAGGCCGTCTATCAAGAGCTACAAGAACGATGGTTTGCCGACAATGAGTTAGGATTATTCCACGGTCGCTTCCTGTTTGTGGATCGGGAGCAGATCGAACAGGATTGTCTGAAAAAGTTTGGCAAGGAGAATCCCAAGCAACGCCCCCATCGCTTTGTCCTGGTCGCCACCCAGGTGATCGAGCAGAGTCTGGATGTGGACTTCGATTTGATGATCTCGGATCCGGCTCCGGTGGATCTGCTGTTGCAGCGATCTGGTCGGTTGCATCGCCATAAACGGAAGTGCAGACCTACTCATTTAAAACCGCCGACGCTCTGGTTAATTGCGCCTGAGGTCAAAGGTAAGGCTGACTTTGGCGTTAGCCAGCGTATCTACGACCGCCATGTGCTGCTGCGGAGCTGGTTGACCTTGCGCGATCGCGACCAGATCCAGCTACCCGAAGAAACCGACACCCTGATCGAGGCCGTTTACGATCTGGAAGCGCCCATTCCCGCCAACCTGGAACCCATCCATGCCGAAGACTGGCAGCAATCTCTCGCAGACTACAACCAGGAAATGGAGAGCCGTAAATTGAAGGCGAATGATGTTAGAATTCCACCAGCAGTGCGCGACGCCAGACTCGATCGATTTACTCATCGCCCAGCTGAAGACGATGACAGCGCGATCGCCGCCGCCACCCGTCTGGGCGAACCCTCCGTCACCACCATTTTCCTGCAACAGAGCGAAACCGGCTTGGTCTTGCCCCGCGACCTCAGTCGACAGGTCGTCAAGTTGAACCAACAGCCCGACCTAACCCAAATCAAAGCCCTACTGGCCCACAGCACCCGCATTTCTAACAGGAAGCTGGTCGAGGCATTGCTGGCCCAAACCAATCCCAAAACCTGGACATCGGCCCTGCTGCGCCGCTGTCGCTATGTGGAATTGGATGCAGAGGGGAAAGCCTATATTGGCGACTGGTGCTTGTTTTTGGATCCCAATCCCACGCGAGATCGCGGCGTGGATTCCGATCCCAAAAGCAATCGTGGCGTAGTCCGCGATCGCGGCGTGGTCATCGAATCCAACCGCTAAGCCAGAAAAAACACGCCCCACGAACAGATTAACGCGCGCAAAATTGGTGACAATAGGACTACATCATTCCCAAGGAGGCATAATGTCATTCAACCTGACCGCACAAAAATGGATTCCCGTCGTGGACTCCGCTCAACGCCGACAGGAACTGTCGCTGATCGAACTCTTCCAAACCTGGCACCAGTGGCAAGACATCCAGGCCGACAACCCGCCTACCACCCTGGCCCTCTATCGTTTCCTGCTCGCCATCCTGCACCGGGTCTATCAAGGGCCGCACGATCCAGACCATTGGGAGGAAATCCACCAGGACAACGGCCAGCAGGTCATCACCTACCTCCAGGAACAGGCCCCCTGCTTTGACCTGCTACACGCCGAAAACCCCTTCATGCAAGACCCAGCCCTCTCCGCAGACAAAGCCGTGCCCATCTATCTCCTGCACACCATGAGCACTACCAACGTCTTCTGCCACAAACACGAATGGAGCGGCTACAGCCTCTCCCTGGCCGAAACTGCCCGCATGCTCGTACGCTTGCAATCCGTAGACATCACTAGCTTGCGTGCCTTCTATCCCCAGCAAACCAAAGGCAACCGTTCCGCCGTCAACACCCCCCCGATCAACGCCGCCAACGTCCTGATCCAGAGCACCAGTCTCCAGCAGACCCTATTGTTCAATCTCATGCAGTACAGCCCTGAAGACGAAACTCCCAGTTCCTTGACCGGTGAAGACCTGCCCGCCTGGGAAACCAGCTATGCTGGCAAGCCTCAAAAAGTATCGCCCCACGGCTATATCAGCTATCTCGCCTATCCCTGGCGGCGCTTGCGCGTGTTCTTCACTGCCGATAGCGCCGACCGCATCAACATCACCATGGGCAACTCCCTGCCCGATAAAGTTTCACCCAGTTTGTGGGAATGCGGCATTGCCTACGATGATGGCAAACCCCTGAGATTGTCCCTGGAACGACAGCTCTGGCGCAATGCCCACAGTTTTCTCTATTCTGCCAAGAAATCCAAACGTCCTGAGATCCTAACCTGGCTAGCGGAACTGCGCCAAGCACAGCTGTGCCAAGAAGATCTGGCGAAAGATATCGTACGATTCAACGTCTTTGGCATGTGCGCCAACCAGGCCAAACCTCTGGGCTGGGCAATCGAACAATTTGCCGCTCCCACCCTCTATCTCATTGAAGAACAATTGGCTCAGGCATTGAGCAAAGCCATCGCCATTGCTGAAAGCCACCAACAGGTCTTCCGTTCTTTTCGCGGTAGCCCCTACTACGCCCTGACCGAAGTCCTGAAACACAACGATGCCGCCAGCCTTGCCAAAAGTCTGGACGGCGAATCCCGCTACTGGGCCACCCTCGACCGCAAATTTCAGGATTTGCTGTCCGACGAACTACCCCGGGATAAAACTGACATCGGCGGAACGACCGTCTACGGCAACAAAGCACTGCCCCTGTGGACAGCCACTGTCCAAAAAGCCGCCGAAGACGCGTTTACCGCATCGATCTTATCCATCCGCAACTACGAAGCGCGGGCCAAAGCCCTCCGCACCCTGGCATATCATCTCCGCAAACTGCGCGGTGAAGACGACCCATCAGACAAAAAGAAAAAGTCCAGCAAAGCCCGGAAATCAGGCAAAGCCGCCTGAAACCGTCCGAATCTTTGACATGAGGAACTAAGATGACACAGACCCCAATTCGTCGTTTGGGTAGAGCGATAGCGTTCGTGCTAGCGTCTCCGACAGGAGAACACCCAACCCAACATCTCTCAATGAGATTGTCCCCAACGCGTAGGGTGGGCACTGCCCACCAACATGATGTAAGTGCCACTTCTCCCGACTCTCAGGGAGGACTCAATCCATGAGGAATTTTGCATGACAACACTACAAAAGCGCTTGAAGGAAGCCAGCGAATTCCTGGAAGCTATCCAGAAGCGCATCGACAACGACAACGGCGCAAAAGCCGCTCTGAAACGTGCCCTCTCCGGCGAACCACAACACTGGTTCGATATGTATCCCATCGTGTTGCCTCACTTGAAGCGTAGCAATGATGAAGAACTGCAGCGATTTCTGGAGTACCGCCAGCGGCATATTTGGATCCCTGTCGTTTGCCTATTTGCTCACTACCCGCAGGAGATTCGTCCTGTTGACAAACAACGTCACTTTGGTGATAGCTGCCTGGACTTGAAGCTAAAGACTGAATCCAACGGCCCGGAGCGTCGCTTCCGAGCCTTACTGGAGACCGATCTGGAGAACCTGCCAACTCCTTTGGCCGCACTAGTGCGGTTGATGAAGCAGAAGAAGGTATCTATCGACTATCCCTACTTAATTGTGGATCTGGAACGGTGGCAATCCGCCGACCTGTACATCCAGGATCGCTGGGCGAAAGCCTTCTGGCAGGTGCCCAAACCTCCAACTGATGACACAGCCCAGGAATCAGACAACTCTGACACTGAAGCCTCCTCTGATGCTTCCAACTGACACTTCCACCCTGTTTGACGACTGAAAACTTATCTATTTTAAGGAGAAACATCCATGCGTACCACAAATCTCGAACTGCACATCTTGCAAAGCTTCCCCCCCTGCAACCTCAACCGGGACGAAAACGGCATGCCCAAATCCTGCGTCTTTGGCGGACGGCCCCGCGCTCGCATCTCCAGTCAATGCCAGAAACGGGCCGCTCGCCTCTACTATCAGCAAAATGACCTGGTGGAGGACGCGCAAATTGCCCGCCGCTCTCGTGGTTGGATGCCTCGCTTGAAAGATCTGCTGGTGGCAGAAAATATTGATGAGACCAAAGCTGAACGTGCTGCCAGGTTAGTTCTCAAACCCTTTGGAGCTGAAATTCCTGAAGACAAGGTGGAGTCAAATACGATTCTGTTTCTAGGGGAAACCGAGATTGCCGCAATTTCAAACATCCTCACCAACAACTGGCCCCAGATCGAACCCGGACTCGAAGGCGACAAACCCACCCTGCCCAAAGACCTCAGTAAAAACATTGAGAAAAAACTGATCCAGGACGCCAAACCTGGTGACGTCGCCCTCTTTGGTCGCATGATGGCCTCCCTACCTAGCATCAACGTCGACGCCGCCGTCCAGGTCGCCCACGCCATCGGCATCAACCCCCTGCAACAAGAATTCGACTTCTTCACCGCCGTAGACGACCTCAACACCAGAGAGGGCACCGGAGCCGACCACATGAGCGAAACCGGCTACAACAGCAGCACCTACTACCGCTTCGCCGTCCTCAACACCCAGCAGCTGATCGACAACCTGGGTAGTGCCGACAGCGCTGCCGCCATGGCCGCAGCCTTCGCCACCGCCTTCATCAAAGCCATCCCCAGCGGCTATCAGAACAGCTTCGCTGCCCACAGCCTGCCCGCCCTCGTGCTGGCTGTGGTTCGCAACGGCCAGCCCGTTTCCCTCGTCGACGCCTACGAAAAACCCATCCGTCCCACTGGCAAAAACAGCCTGCTGGAACACGCCGTCGAAAAACTCACCCAGCACTGGGAAAATCTCACCCAGTTGTATGGAGCCAGCGACATTGCTTACCTCGGCATCGCCACCCGCGCCCCCCTGGTCGAGAAACTCAACGGCCTGGGCCAACACGCCATTCCCGCCATGGACGACCTCGTGACCCAAGCCGTTGACGCCGCCTTTTCAGGGAACACCACCCAAGGAGACGCATAACCATGTCCACCCTCCTGTTACGACTGCGCGGCCCCATGATGAGCTGGGGCGACCACAGCCGCTTCAGCATCCGCGACAGCCAGCGCGAACCCACCAAATCTGCCGTCATTGGCCTGCTCTGCGCCGCCCTCGGGCGGCCCCGCTCCCAGCCCGTCGCCGATCTCGCCGTCCTGAAAATGGGCGTCCGCGTCAACCAAGAAGGCATGCTCCAATGCGACTACCACACCGTCATGAGTGCCATCAAATCCGGCGGCGGCAAAGGCGGCACCACCCTCAGCTACCGCTACTACATCGCCGATGGCGACTACCTGGTCGGCCTCGAAGATGGTACTGAGAACGGCATCCCTCTGGAGACCCTCGACGCCGCTCTGCGAGCACCCCAGTGGCAGCTCTACCTGGGCCGCAAAAGCTTCCTGCCCAGCCGTTCCATTCCCATCGGCATTGTCGATCGGCCCCTGCAGCAGGCCCTGGAACAATGCCAGCTAGTCGACTGGCCCCCAAAGCAGATCCTGGAACCGCACGAACTGGAGCGCAAAACAAAACGCCTGCGCTATGTCCTGGAAACCAACGACAGCACTGATGACAGCACCGACGTCCGGCGCGATGTCCCCCTCGACTGGCAGCGGCGACTCTTTGGCAGCCGCCGTGTGACTACTGATTACGTTCCCACTCACATTCAACCAAAGGAGGTAAATGCTTGATGTCCGACCTATTTCTCTCTCAGTTGGTACTCAACCCAAGCAATCCCAGAGCGCTCAAAGATCTCAGCAACGCCCATGCTCTGCACCAGCGCATCATGCACGGCTTCCCCGACGAGGCATCGCGCCAGCAACCGCGCACCGATTGGAACATCCTCTATCGCCAGGAACCCTACAGCGACGCCGCCCGAATTCTGGCCGACAATCCTAACGATGCAGCTGGCGTCATTGTCCTGGTACAGTCCACCCAGAAGCCTAACTGGAATACCCTACCCCCCAGCTACCTGCAGCAGCAGGCCACACCCAAGGCCCTGCCCAACCTGCTCGACCAGCTCGTCGCCAGTCGCACCCTGCAGTTTCGCCTGCGCGCCAACCCCAGCAAACGCGACAAAGCCAGCCGCAAAACCGTCGCCCTCACCGGAGACACCGACCGTCTCGCCTGGATCGAGCGTAAAGCCAACCAGCACGGCTTTACCCTGCGCGCCGTCGAACTCACCCCCAGTCCCGATATCTGGGGCCGCAAGCAGAAAAACAGCCCCCCGATCAAACTCGTCAGCGCCCTCTACCAGGGCATTCTGCAAATTGCCGACCCCGATCGGTTTAAACTAGCACTCGTTCAGGGGATTGGACGCGGTCGCTCCTACGGTTGCGGCCTGCTCTCCCTGGCTCCCTGTTAGATAGGGCCTGATGTGTGGGGTGTGGGGTATGGGGTGTGGAGAAAAGACAAATCCTCGTAGCCTTGTAATGCTTTGACTCAGCTAGAATTGCGCCAAGTTCGCAGTCAGCACTAAAGGGCTACACTCTTCTGAGTCAGGATAAATACCTTCACTGCACCCCAGCTCTAACGCACCGAATCAGCGATATAGGATGGGCAAAAAACACAACCCGCGACCATTTAAGCTAGAGACGGATGTGCTTCGCCTTGCCCATCCTACTCTGATATCCATTTAATTTGGAGATGCAACTAATAAAATTGGTGGAACGCTTCTCCAGTAAGGTTTTCTTCAATCCAAAATTGCCAATCTAAAATGGTATGACTCCCATCGTTGGAGAACTTCTTCGAATTGCCAAGCAACTTTCTCGAGTCGCCGAGAATGTTTCTTCAATGGCCAAGCTCACTTGCTTGAATCGCTAAGAAGCTTTTCCAAAATCGTCGAGAAAATGACTCGGATGGCCGGGGAATTTTCTCCAACGCCCAAGCTCGCTTACTTGAATCGCCGAGAAAATTTCTTGAATCAGCGAGCAATTTTCTCAAATCGTCGAGAAAATTGTTTGAATCGTCAAGCTCGCTTGCTTGAATCGTCGAGAACATTTCTCGAATTACCGAGTAATGTTCTCCATTGGCTGAGCGATCGAGCTAGCACCGATTGTTTGCAAGATGAACCTAAGCCAGATTTGTCAGCAGTTCAGACCCGATCCCTCCTTGAATCGATCGATTTCCCAAACCTGCAAATCTGCAAGGTTGAAACCTGCAAACTTTCAAACTTTCAAACCCTTAACGGTGAACCATCATGACCACTCTGCGAACGCTGCCCAAAACCCGCGATAGTATCAGCTTCCTCTACTTCGAGCGCTGTCGCATCGAACAAGCTGGCAAAGCCATTGCCATCTTCCAGGAAAAGAACAAATACATTGTCCCCTGCGCCAGCCTCTCGACGCTGATGCTCGGCCCCGGCAGCGCCATCACCCACACTGCTATCAAAACACTAGCTGCCAATGCCTGCACTGTGCAATGGGTCGGTGAAGACAGCTTGCGCTTCTACGCCAGCGGCCACGGCGGCTCCAGCAACACCACCCGTCTGTTCCACCAAGCCCAATTCTGGGACAATCCCCAGCAGCGTCTTGCCGTCGTGCGGCGTATGTACCAGTTCCGCTTTCAGGAAGAGCTGGCCCCAGATCTTACCCTGGAGCAGATTCGCGGCCACGAAGGCGTTCGCGTCCGCACAGCCTACGCTCGCACCAGCAAGGCCACAGGCGTTCCCTGGAAGGGACGTAACTACAAGCAGGACAGTTGGGCCGATGCCGACCCGATAAACCGCGCCCTGTCTACAGCCAACAGTTGTCTCTATGCCGTCTGTCAGGCTGCAATTACTTCAGTGGGCTATTCCCCTGCCCTTGGTTTTATCCATACGGGCAAGCCGCTCTCTTTTGTATACGATGTAGCCGATCTATACAAAACTGAAACCACCATTCCGGCTGCCTTCGAGACAGTGGCAGAACCCTATACCAACCTGAGATCTGCTGTACGCCAGAAGTGTCGCGAGAAGTTCAGCAATGTTCGCCTGATGCGACGCATTGTTCAAGATATCGACCAGGTGCTGGGGTTCAAGGATGCCAGCGAACCCAAGGAGGCGGTTAACTTGCTCTGGGATGACCAGATCGGTTGGGTCGAAGGTGGCAAAGATTGGTCGGAGGAGCAATAATTATGGTTGTTTTCATTCTGGAAAAGGTTACTCCCAGTTTGCGAGGAGAAATCAGCCGCTGGTTGTTTGAGGTCAAAGCAGGAGTCTTCACCGGGCGGGTTTCGGCTCTGGTGCGGGAAGAACTCTGGCATTTGATCGGCGAGAAACTTGGCAAGGGATCTGCCTTGATGATTTATTCCACCAACACAGAGCAGGGCTTTTCGGCCCAAATGCTTGGAAATCCGTCCAGGGTGCTGGAGGCCATAGAGGGATTATTGCTCGTGAGAACCCGCTAAAATTCAGGTATTCTGGAAGTGTGTTGTCCCCACACCCGTGGGGGTGAAGCATCGCACCCACACCAGCAAGCCCCGCATGGCAGTGTTGTCCCCACACCCGTGGGGGTGAAGACTCTTGCTGATAAAGGGAGGGACGCGGAATTCGTGTTGTCCCCACACCCGTGGGGGTGAAGTCTGGCAAGCGCAACAACCTCAGCAGGACGTGGTGTTGTCCCCACACCCGTGGGGGTGAAGCTTGCAGTGTATCTACTAAATATCGGGTTTCTACGTGTTGTCCCCACACCCGTGGGGGTGAAGATGGTTTGAATCCTAATCAAAGGATTTTAGAGAGTGTTGTCCCCACACCCGTGGGGGTGAAGATATCGACTTGATCTCCACCTGCGAGATTTTCGGTGTTGTCCCCACACCCGTGGGGGTGAAGCGCATCGCTCCACCTCAACATATACAAACTGTCGTGTTGTCCCCACACCCGTGGGGGTGAAGCCGCTGGCGTTTCTCGCGGTCATCTTGCAGCAAGTGTTGTCCCCACACCCGTGGGGGTGAAGAACTAGTAGCCAATTGTCGCCAGTGGTGCGCCCGTGTTGTCCCCACACCCGTGGGGGTGAAGGCTATCTTGGAGCACCTGGATGAAGGGTTTGCCAGTGTTGTCCCCACACCCGTGGGGGTGAAGGCGATCCGCTGCTCACTATCTATCCACTCAAAAAGTGTTGTCCCCACACCCGTGGGGGTGAAGAGAACAGTGCTTGAGTTACTGGAAGACTCTAAAGTGTTGTCCCCACACCCGTGGGGGTGAACCGTGTTCTGGGGTCATGGTTCTTTTTCCTTTTTTGAGTTGTCCCCACACCCGTGGGGGTGAACCGGCTAAATAATTGCGATCTTCGATGCTCGCACCAGTTGTCCCCACACCCGTGGGGGTGAACCGCTTGCCCGTAAAATGAGCGTAGAATAGCCCTGGAGTTGTCCCCACACCCGTGGGGGTGAACCGAGCGGACAGACAGGGAAGATTGCTGGACTGGAAGTTGTCCCCACACCCGTGGGGGTGAACCGGACGGGATATGGTCTCACATGGGTGATGAGAATGTTGTCCCCACACCCGTGGGGGTGAACCGGGGACAAAAACCCCAGCGCGCCACCAGTAGGTTGTTGTCCCCACACCCGTGGGGGTGAACCGCGATAAAGACTACATAGCTCTGTGTATATCTCAAGTTGTCCCCACACCCGTGGGGGTGAACCGTCAGGATATGTGTCATAATTCGATTGTACTGTTGTTGTCCCCACACCCGTGGGGGTGAACCGCTTCATCCTGGTCTAAAGACTTCCAAAACTCTTTGTTGTCCCCACACCCGTGGGGGTGAACCAGCCGTAGTCACAGCAGGCAACTGCTGTTAGGGGGTTGTCCCCACACCCGTGGGGGTGAACCTACGTCTGGTGAGGTAGCCGGAAGAAACCTCGCGTTGTCCCCACACCCGTGGGGGTGAACCGTGCGCATCTATCCCGCGTACGCGGGCATAGCGAGTTGTCCCCACACCCGTGGGGGTGAACCGGTCTCATTGACAATTAAAGTTTTTTAATTGAACGTTGTCCCCACACCCGTGGGGGTGAACCGTGGTTTGGGGGAGAAGTGATTGGTTCTTGCTGGAGTTGTCCCCACACCCGTGGGGGTGAACCGGCGTCGGTGGTGAGTTCGCTGAGCGGTATCGGCGTTGTCCCCACACCCGTGGGGGTGAACCGATCCAAACAGACCGGGAACGTGGGATCGCAGGGGGTTGTCCCCACACCCGTGGGGGTGAACCGCCCTGGCTAGCATCCCCGATGACCGTGCCCTGAGTTGTCCCCACACCCGTGGGGGTGAACCGTAAGGGTCTAAATCATCCTCTGATTTTTCTCGTTGTCCCCACACCCGTGGGGGTGAACCGGTAGAAAAATGGACGAAATCGAAGCAGAAATCGTTGTCCCCACACCCGTGGGGGTGAACCGGCTGGGGAATGGGAATAATGCGATTGAATTTGAGTTGTCCCCACACCCGTGGGGGTGAACCGGACTTGGCCGCTGCTCTCGGCATGACTGAGAGCGGTTGTCCCCACACCCGTGGGGGTGAACCGTGTAACTTAGGGAAATAGATACTATAAAAGCTAAGTTGTCCCCACACCCGTGGGGGTGAACCGAATTGGTCGCGGGTAGAGTCGAACCGGAACTAAAAGTTGTCCCCACACCCGTGGGGGTGAACCGTGCTAGCCAGACGAGGTTTTTGAGCGCTCCAATCGTTGTCCCCACACCCGTGGGGGTGAACCGGTTACCGATCTAATCTTGTATAAGAGCTTACGACAGTTGTCCCCACACCCGTGGGGGTGAACCGAGGAAAAAGCTGTGATAGATAAAGCTTTTACGGAGTTGTCCCCACACCCGTGGGGGTGAACCAGTAGCGTAGATAGACACCAAGAAGGTTGTTGGCCGTTGTCCCCACACCCGTGGGGGTGAACCGGTTTAGAACTCCATCAGAAGCTGCTTTTTGTTGGTTGTCCCCACACCCGTGGGGGTGAACCGCGATTACCGAAATCATCAGGAATTTCAACGACCTGTTGTCCCCACACCCGTGGGGGTGAACCGCTATCTGCATCAGGGTTGCAGGTTGCTCTTACGTTGTCCCCACACCCGTGGGGGTGAACCGATTTTTAGACGCCGTTCAGCACGTTCAAACTGGAGTTGTCCCCACACCCGTGGGGGTGAACCGTTTTTTGAGCAGGGAGAAGAGTTAGGCGAGGTAAGTTGTCCCCACACCCGTGGGGGTGAACCGGTAATGATTGCGCCGTCATTTGAAATCGTCTGCGTTGTCCCCACACCCGTGGGGGTGAACCCCCTGCCACTGTCCACCAGATGAGTTTACCGTTTTGTTGTCCCCACACCCGTGGGGGTGAACCGTGGCGCGGCGAGTATGGCGGATCGGCAATTTTTCGTTGTCCCCACACCCGTGGGGGTGAACCGTGATTTCAAAAAGCGGTTACCCGGATGTGCGACGTTGTCCCCACACCCGTGGGGGTGAACCGTGGTTTTGACTGCTTTCTGCCTGACCATGTTTTGTTGTCCCCACACCCGTGGGGGTGAACCGTCTTAATTTTGCTCGTTCTCAGTTTCAGGGTCCGTTGTCCCCACACCCGTGGGGGTGAACCGCCCTTTTTTGAGCTATCGCATAAACTGTATCCTGTTGTCCCCACACCCGTGGGGGTGAACCGAGTTTGTCGATCGCGAGGCAGCTTTCAAACAAAAGTTGTCCCCACACCCGTGGGGGTGAACCGGTGGAAACAAATGGATGAAAAAGGAAAAGGACGTTGTCCCCACACCCGTGGGGGTGAACCGCAGCACGGCATGTCGTGCCACAATCTGTTCTTCGTTGTCCCCACACCCGTGGGGGTGAACCGGGCGGAAATTGACCACTGTGGATGTGGCATCTGCGTTGTCCCCACACCCGTGGGGGTGAACCGCTCAGGTAGCTAAGATGCTTGGAATCCATCGTCCGTTGTCCCCACACCCGTGGGGGTGAACCGGCACGGTAGGAATGGCATAAAACCGGGCATGGTAGTTGTCCCCACACCCGTGGGGGTGAACCGTCAAATCGGCAATACGCCAGAGGCTATAGGGTCGTTGTCCCCACACCCGTGGGGGTGAACCGACCATCCCAACCAAGCCCCGTACCAACCGGGTAGTTGTCCCCACACCCGTGGGGGTGAACCGTCTATTGGCTCACCCTCTCTGATGCGGAGAGCTGGTTGTCCCCACACCCGTGGGGGTGAACCGGGTTTCGGTGATTTTAAAAAGTTCGCGAACACTCGTTGTCCCCACACCCGTGGGGGTGAACCGTTGCCATTGCTCGACAAAGCGCTCTTGTCCACCGTTGTCCCCACACCCGTGGGGGTGAACCGTGCAAGGCACCCAGCAGTCCGGGGTACTGGATGCGTTGTCCCCACACCCGTGGGGGTGAACCGGTGGTGAGTACCGTCTGGGTTCGCATTTGTCTGGTTGTTGTAGAGGATCGTGAAATCTGGGATCCGGGATGAAGTGGGATGAAACGGGCTGATGTGGGATACAGCCTGCCTTTCAGAGAATCGCAACCAACTAGAATCGCAACCGCTTATGATCGCGAAATTTGGGATCGCTCCGATCACAGTGCATATTTTCACAACTTCGGCAGGCAGTAACACTTAACTTCGGCAGTTAATCACACCTAACTTCGGCAGGGTGATTTTCGGCGGGCCTCTGAGCCGGATTATAAACCGAAAAATGGGCCTTGAAAA
>Ga0207422_1001703_pt1 | contig 38451 bp, 30 predicted proteins | sample MarCyaLeptolynsp_FD_187757 | JGI IMG/M metagenome (GOLD analysis project Ga0207422, IMG submission 187757) | Marine cyanobacterial communities from Panama - species 1 Leptolyngbya sp. (SPAdes) | ecosystem: Environmental > Aquatic > Marine > Unclassified | place: Panama: Panama City | collected... | reverse complement strand
GCTGTACACTAGCGTTTGGGCGTGCTGAAGCATGGTTTTAGTTGCCGTCTTCTACTTTTGACTACGCCCTTTTTTTCAGATTTTGTTCCCCAACGCAACCCTTACTGAGAATGGTGCAAGATCTCAGCTAACCCCGATCGACTCTAGAGGCAACAAAATTTGCCCCTAAAATCTGTATAGGTCTTTCAAATTAACCTGAGTCCCCAACAACATGCAACTCTACTCGCATCTATGCGAGCGGTGGGATATGACTGAGCGATCGCGTTTCCTCGATTGGCGATCGCGTCGCTGTTGGTCGAACTGAAAAAGCCCCACACAACTCTACGATTGGCTGCTGCGGCCGGTGGAATCCTAGTTGCGATCGCGGGGAGTCAAAAACCTCGCTTTCGTGCTGGATGGAGCGCTGTGGAATGTGCCGATGGCGGCGCTGTACGACGCTCAAGCGAAACAATACTTGATTGAGAAAGGGTACAGCACGATTCTGACCCCCAGCTTGCAACTGCTCGACCCCAAGCCCTTAGAGTGGGAAAACGCGGCGGTTTTGAGGGCGGGGGTGAGCGAAGAACAGTCGGTTCGGTTTGGCAGCGCGCTTACTCAATGTTAATGTTCGTTGGCGAGGGAGCATCTCTCGTTGGCAATAAAGGCGTGCGATATTTAGAGTAGAGGCGATCGCGCCAAGCAAAAAAGGGTTCGTAAGTGCTGCTGTCGGCCAAACCGGGAACCCCTTTCCCCTGAAACTCCTCCGGAACATTGAGATAAGAACCCTTCGGAAATTTGAGAACAATACTCAACCCCGCCACCGCAAAATCAGCCAAGGTTGGACTGTCGCCGACTAGGTAGGGACTGTCTTGTAAAATCAGACAAAGCGCTTCTAAATCCTGCCTCAGGCTCGTTTGCGCCTCTTTCACCGCATCGCCGCCAAAACCAACACCCGCCCCTAAAAAGTCCAGCAACTCCCCCGGTACCGCGCCAATAAAGGTCTTGAAAATGTCAGGAGTCTCTTTCGGCAAAATTGACTTGCGAAAGTTCTGGTACTTATTCAGAGCGCCAACAAACGCCTTGCGTCCCTTCAAACCAATGGATTCATCCGCCCACTCTTCCATCATTAAGCATAAACCCTTCGCCCTCGGCTCAGTCGGGATAATCGGTTTCTCCGGGTATTTCCGCTCCAAATAGAAAGCAATCTCAGTAGAATCAGCAACAATCGTCTCCCCATCCTTCAACACGGGGACTTGTCGCTGTCCCGACATCCGCAAGAGTTCGAGTTGTCCGACTCCTGGAGTCACCTCAACTTTCCGGTACTCCAGTCCTTTGTAATCTAGAATCAGTCGTACTTTTTCCGAGTACTGCGACAGTTCAAATTGGTATAACTCAAGCATTTGTTGCATTCCTCGTCAACGTTACACTCGTCCTTCATGAGAGACTTGCACTTACCCTAAGATACTAGCCCGCGCTCCCGTACGGGAATTCCCGATCTCCCCATCTCTCGATTAACGCTGATATTGTAGAGTTGTGGGAGTGTCAAGCGGTTGAAAATCGGGAGTCTGCGACTCACCACTGGAGGCATCCTATTTTGTTCTAACCTTGCTTCCGCCAATCGTGCAGTTTGTGCAGGTTCGCCTGACAAATACAACGCGCGATCGGGCCGACAGAGAGGATTAAACAAAAAGCATCCCACCCGTCAGTGATTGCATTCTCGACGATCTTAGACGGCTCTTAATCGCCAACCGAATGCCCAAATTTTCATCAATTCCAATCAAACTTCTCTTAGTATAATAAAATACTCATGCTAATATTTTTTTCTGTTGAAAAAATAGACAAATAAATCAATTTTAAATTTCGATAGGCAAACGATGAATAAATCCAATCAAAACGATCGAAAACTCTCCGAACTACCACGACAGGGAGTCCGGAAAATTCGGACGATGATTGAAGGCTTTGATGAAATCACTCACGGTGGAATGCCCGTTGGCCGAACAACACTCGCTAGCGGGACTTCAGGAACGGGAAAAACGCTACTGGCCATTCAGTTTCTCTACAACGGAATTAGAGATTTTAACGATCCGGGAATTTTTGTCACCTTTGAAGAATCTCCTCAAGATATTATTACCAATGCACGCAGTTTTGGTTGGGATTTGCAGAACTTATTAGATGACGGAAAATTATTTATTTTAGATGCTTCTCCCGATCCGGAGGGTCAAGAAGTTGTCGGGAACTTCGACCTATCTGCATTAATCGAACGAATTCAATATGCGATTCGCAAATATAAAGCCAAAAGAGTTTCAATTGATTCAGTGACGGCGGTCTTTCAGCAGTACGAAGGAGCCTCTGTCGTTCGGCGTGAAATTTTTCGCTTAGTCGCTCGACTCAAACAAATTGGAGTGACCTCTATTCTGACAACAGAACGAGTTGATGAGTATGGACAAGTCGCTCGTTATGGCGTAGAAGAATTTGTTTCCGATAATGTCATTATTCTTCGCAACGTTCTCGAAGGAGAAAGGCGGCGACGAACGATAGAAATTCTCAAATTACGAGGGACAACTCACATGAAAGGAGAATATCCTTTCACGATCACCAATTATGGAATTAATATCTTCCCTCTAGGGGCTATGCGTCTGACGCAAAAGTCTTCCAATGTTCGCATTTCTTCTGGCGTTATCACATTAGATGAAATGTGCGGTGGAGGCTTTTTCAAAGATTCAATTATTCTGGCGACAGGAGCAACAGGAACGGGAAAAACGCTACTGGTCAGCAAATTCCTTCAAGAAGGTTGCAAGCAGGGAGAAAGGGCTATTTTGTTTGCTTATGAAGAGTCACGCGCTCAGCTTTCTCGTAATGCTAATTCGTGGGGCGTAGACTTTGAAAAAATGGAACGAAAGGGGTTACTAAAAGTCATTTGTTCGTACCCAGAATCGGCTGGATTAGAAGATCACTTGCAAATTATCAAATCTGAAATTGAGGACTTTAAGCCCGCTCGCATCGCTATCGATTCTCTTTCTGCGTTAGCGCGAGGCGTTACCAATAATGCTTTTCGACAATTTGTTATTGGGGTGACGGGATATGCAAAACAAGAAGAAATTACGGGCTTCTTCACGAACACGACCGATCAATTTATGGGATCGAACTCTATTACCGAATCTCATATTTCGACAATCACAGATACCATTCTGATGCTGCAATATGTAGAAATTCGCGGTGAAATGTCACGAGCCATTAATGTTTTTAAAATGCGAGGTTCTTGGCACGACAAGGGCATTCGAGAATACACCATTAGTTCGGCAGGGCCGGAGATTCAAAATTCATTCCGGAACTACGAACGGATTATTAGCGGTTCGCCCACTCGAATTGCGGTTGATGAAAAGTCAGAACTGTCTCGCATTGTTCGCGGCTTTCGAGATAAAACTAACGAAGAGTAAGCGAAAGTTCTATGACGAATTCGCCAGATCCGAAAATTCAAAAAACCCTAGATACCGAACGAAAACTGCACGATCGCTGGGCTGCTACGATTGATGTTGAGGGGATTCGAGTTCAAGATTACTTTGAGGCTTGTACGGCTCCAGAAAATCGCTTTATTCTCAAACAATTGGGCAATTTTCAAGGGAAATCTCTTCTCGATCTTGGGTGTGGGGCAGGGGAAAATAGCGTCTATTTTGCCCAAAGAGGAGCGCGATGCGTGGCTGCTGATTATTCTCCGGGAATGGTCGAAATAGCTCTCAAACTTGCTCGACAAAATGGCGTTCGGGTGGAAGGCTGCGTTGCCAATGCGATGGATTTAGACTTTCCCGATCGTAGTTTTGATATTGTCTATGCCGCCAATTTACTCCACCACATCCCCGATCCAAAAGTCGCTCTCAGAGAAATGCATCGAGTGCTAAAACCGGGCGGGAAAGTTTGTTTCTGGGACCCCTTAAAACACAATCCCGCGATTAATATCTATCGTCGAATTGCAACGGAAGTTCGGACTCCAGATGAAAGACCGCTGGATATTAATATCGTTAACTTTGTTCGCTCGTTGTTTTCAAGCACATCTTTCGATACATTTTGGCTGGCATCACTGTGGATCTTTGTACAGTTTTACTTTCTTGAGAAAAGCGATCCCAATCAAGAGCGGTATTGGAAAAAAATTATTGTCGAGCGAGAACGACTCGAAGCTGAATATAACAAGCTAGAAAAGTTAGATGGGTATTTGAAAAATATTCCGGGAATGCAACGAATGAGTTGGAATTTAGCGGTGGTGGCGGTGAAGTAGGTGTGTTTTTTTTGACAGTTGAGTTCGCGATCGCTCGGCGAACAGAGGAGGAAGCAGGGCTAACGAACGCAAAAAAGAGAGAAAAATCGCTATTGTTGGAGCAGGAAAACCCTCCTCGAAACGGTCAGACCTCGCGACGACGCACGTTCGGAACGCCGACCTAGAGAGGACGGGGCTTCAAACCCAAGATTTTGGGCGAAGAAAGTTTGCTGAATTCAGATCAAATCCCTATGAAAAAATTACTAACCTCACTGCTTACAATTACGGCCCTGTGCAATCTCATCCCCGCTCAAGCCAAAGCATCAATTTTTGGCAATGTGGAAGTCAACCCCAATCAGTTTGTTGTGGTTGCGTCTCCTTTTGGCATTAACCAACAACACTACCAACTTTTGATTATCGAGCAACTCTCCAATGCTCGTCCGTGCTGGCGAGAATATGGTTCTAACCCCGTAATGGTCGAACCGCTGCTCTTGAACTTTGACTTCACCGGCATTTGCAACCGCAGCACTGACGGTAATAACTATTCCATTCGCATTGGCAGCGAAGATTTGGGCGGGAGATATTTGTTGAGCGCGATCCGCCAGGGAAATGAGTTGCTGTTGGTGGGCAGTTCCCTGAGGGAACCGAACGTGCCGCCGATTGTCATTGGTCGAACTGGCGGGATTGGCCGCGGCTATCACAAGGTTGTTCTCGATCCCGGTTGGCGGCTGACCCGGCGAACTTACCAAGGTCGGGTTCTCGGCCATCTTTATCTCACTGGAGATCCAACAGTTGTGAACGCGCCGCCCGCGAATGCCGGTTCGGTTAGTTTGCCACCCGGCGATCGCACCCGTCCCCTTCCGGGAATTACCCTCCCTCCACCGGAACGAGAGATTATCTTTACTCCCTCCCCCTCAGGAAGCTCGCGTCCACCTCTCCCCCCGCGCGATCGCGCCAATCCTTTGCCTCCGGCCCCATCTCGCCCCACTCAACGGCGAACCGTACCGACGTTTTGAAACTCAAGGGTTGAATGCAAGCTGGGCAAGCAGGCGATCGCTTTCTCCGGCCGCCCAGCGAGCAAAGCGTTTGGCCAGGGGAGGCGCAAAAATGAGGGTATTGGTAAAGCCCGAAAAGAGATAAATGCTGTTGAGGGGGGCAAGCGCGCCGACGAGGGGCAGCGAATTATTGCTAAAGGCGACCAAACAATGATGCCAAGTCCCTGGCAAGTCGGCAAGAGCGGGGAGAATTTGCGCGATCTCGCTCCGAATTTTGGCCTCGCTGGCACCCCCATCAACTCGACTGTGAGGATCGGCAAGCGTGCGACTCAACTGCCCCAAACACAAGCGCCCATCGCGGAATTGTACCGCGCTCGCATCGAGAATGGGGGAGGCAAGTTCGCAATTGGGTCGATCCCACAAAGGTGCTGTTTCGGCACGACTCGCCTGCGCCTCTAACGTAAAGCGCTGCTGGGTTGCAGGTATCACGAGGGTGCTGAGTCGAAAGTCTGTGGAAGGAATTTCCACAATCTCGGCATGGGTAAAATAAAGCGGCGCATCAATTCCCGCAGCTTTGAGCAACTCCCGACTCAATCCTCCCGCACAAATCGCCGTTTTCTCGGCAAAATAGTCCTGACGGGGCGTTTTCACCCCAACAACCCGATCGCCAAGCTCGATTAAGTCCGTAACGCCCTCAATTCGGAACTCGCCTCCTAAACGTTGAAGGGCTTGCAAATAGGCTTGGTTGGTCTTGGCAGGGTGAATGTGACCGTGGGGAAGGTGTAGCGCTCCCCCGATCTCGCTGGGGTTGAGCAACGGTTCCACCTCGCACGCTTCCCGAACCGAAAGCAACTGGGGCGCGATCGCAAACTTTTCGTAACCCGCCGCGATCGCTTTTGGGTCTTCCTTCGGCGCGATCGTCAGCAAAAGCGTTAGCTCTCGAAACTCCGTATCTGCCTCCAACTCTTCCGAAAGCTGGCGGTGACAAGCAATCCCCTCCTCGCAGAGTTGGCGAGTTAGTGCTGAAGTTCCCGACCAATAGGCCAGTCCGCCATAGCTGTAGCGCGTTGCATTGTCGAGATGCCGATCTTCTTCGAGCAACAGAACCGAAAAACCCTGCTTCTGGAGTTCGTAACCCAGGGTCGCCCCTGTAAAACCACCGCCCACCACAATCCAGTCGTAACATTTCATTGGGATTCAAGAGAAAAAGCGAACTGATTTATGTCTGATGCGAACAACCTCAAACCCTAGCTAGGACGAGAGAATAGGCAATAGGGGCAAGAACCAATGGTAGATTCAGGGTTTTAGCTTCTAATACACATTAGGCATGATTCTCAGCGACCGACTCTATGCGGGAATCACTGATAACTGAAGTGACAAGCCTCAAATGTTTAGATGTTCTTGAAGAAAAGTAGATGATGCCAGTCAATGAAAAACGAGAAAAGATGTTTCTTTCAAAACCCTCCAAACGTTAACAATTCCGCACGGCGAAACTAGGTTAGAGATCTGACCCGGTCTTTCCGTTTCAGCCACCCAGCCAAACCTAAAGCAACCAAACCGCCAATTAAACTGGGTTCTGGAACAGAAGTTGGATTGGGATCTTCCCCACCAGGGGAGTCAGGAGCATCATCTCCGGGACGGCCCCACGGCGGATCGCCGACCGGTGCGGGAATGCCATTTGTCCAAATCCATTGATTCCCCAGTTCGCCACTGCCATCAATATTGCCGATGCGGACTTGAATAACCCCTTGCTGTAAGGCTGCGTAGGTTAAGTTAATCGTTTCTCCCGCCGCGTTTTGCGTGTTCGCAACAATCCAATCGACTAACCCCTCGCTCTCCCCAGGTTGGTGATAGGCACGCAGTCCTTCCAAACCATCTAAAGTCCAAGTGAGGTCGCGCCAGGTCACCTCAAACGCCGTGGCTTCCCAAGCATCAATCTGACCGACATTAAAAACGCCATCCTGTCCGGCAAAAATCCCTCGAAAGGTATCGCCAAAGAGTTCGGTGGAAAAGTAAAAATTCACAGCTTGCGCTGAATTTGTCCCTAGAGATAGACAGGCGATCGCGCTACTCGCCCCTATCAATAGGGATTTTTGTAAGATATTCATCCGGCATCTCCTGATTTGCAAATGATAAGTTGAAGCGGTTCGGGCTGAGCCACGGGGATGACGTTCGGCAATCGGGTTGGAGGGAAATTCCAACCGCGTTGCAATCTGTTCGTGCAACCCAATCCAATGGATGCGAGATCGTCGCCACTTCAATTCGAGATATCTTTACAAGTATAGAGTTTGGGCTTCTCTTGTGTAAGCATTGAGCGATCGCGATGTCAGCGGTCAGCCTCACCGGGGAAGAAATTGGACTCAAAAGCCCTCTGAAGATGCTTTGAATCAGTGGCTCCAGTTTTAAGAAGAACTTTATTTTGGTCGCTAACATCTTGATGCCCAATGCCCGCCAATCAGCCTTCACAGCACTCCGAGAGATCGATCGACGCGGAGCTTATACCGATCTTGCCCTCGATCGCGCTTTGTCGGCAACAAGTTCCGATCGCGCCGATCGCGCTTTAGCGACAGAACTCGTCTATGGCGTTATCCGGAGGCAGCGATCGCTCGATGCACTCCTCGACCAACTGGGGAAAAAGCCGGCGGATCGTCAACCGCCCAAGCTCAGACGCATTCTCCACATCGGTTTATACCAACTTCGCTATCTGAGCAAAATTCCCCCCTCAGCCGCCGTTCACGCCACAGTTGAGCTGGCGAAAGCCAGCGGGATGAAGCGTTTAGCCGGGGTTGTCAATGGCGTGTTGCGGCAATATATGCGCTTGTCCGCTGAGAACGCCGATCCGCTCCAGTTACCCCAAGATCCCGTACAGCGCCTCGGCCTGTTACACAGCTTTCCCGACTGGATCGTCGAGATTTGGCGCGAGCGCTTTGGCTGGGAAGACACCGAAAAACTCTGTCAATGGTTTAACCAACCGCCCGCTCTCGATCTGCGGATCAACCCCCTCCGCACCTCCCTCGGCGCCGTGGAATCGGCTTTGAGCCAAAGAGAAGGAGAGAGCGAATCCCTCCATTGCTCGCGCCTCGAAGCCCTTCCTCAAGGACTGAGGCTGGTGGGGAAAACCGGGCCGGTCAAACAGCTTCCTGGCTTCAAAGAAGGGTGGTGGATGGTGCAGGATGGTAGCGCTCAACTGGTGGGCCATCTCCTCGATCCGCAGCCCGGAGAAACCATTATCGATGCTTGCGCCGCACCGGGAGGAAAAACCGCCCATCTCGCCGAACTGATGGGCGATCGCGGCATCATCTGGGCTTGCGATCGCGCGGCCAAGCGCCTCAACAAAGTCAAACAAAACGCCGCCCGCTTGCAGCTCAAATCCATTCAAACGCTGAGCGGCGACAGCCGCAACCAGCCCCAGTTTCGACAAAGTGCCGATCGCGTTCTCGTTGATGCCCCTTGTTCCGGCCTGGGAACCCTGCACCGCCATCCCGACATTCGCTGGCGACAAACGCCCCAAAAAACGGCAGAACTCGCCGCCTTGCAACAAGAAATCCTCGCCCAAGCTGCCACTTGGGTAAAACCGGGAGGTATCCTAGTGTATGCAACTTGCACCCTTAACCCTGGCGAAAACGAAGCCGTCGTGCGATCGTTTCTCGCCCGTCACCCAAACTGGCGCATTTTGCCTCCCTCCTCCACCTCAGTCGCCGCTCAATTTGCGAGTTCCTCCGGCTGGATTCAAATCTTCCCCCCTCAACACCAGATGGATGGGTTTTTCTCGGTGAAATTAAAACAAGAATAGGCAATGACAGATGGCAAATAACGCAAAGACCAAACAATTATTTAAAATCTTGATGGGGGCCGCCTGGATCGACGGCGTTATCCAAGTCGAGGAGCGAGAGTATTTAAATCGGATGGCAGCTCAAGAAGGAATTGCCGACGATCCCGACATTCAACCGCTCCTGTCAGAAATAAAGCCGGTGACCGCTGCTGAATGCTACCGCTGGTTAGAAGCTTATTTAGGAGAAAATCACACAGAAGCCGACTATCAAGCACTCCTCGAAGCCCTGAGTGCCTTGATCTATAGCGATGGAGAAGTGGATACTCGCGAGGCACAACTGCTCGTCAAAGTGCAGTCCCTCGATCCCGCTCTCGACGCGCAAAAATCCCCCCTCGATCGCGTTCTGAAGGCCGTCCAAACCCTTTACCGCAAAGCGATCGACGACCAAATCTAGCCCTCAAATAGGTGGCAAAGCGCGATGGGTGCATTCCGGAGACAGGGGACTGGCAATTAACCTTTATAATTTTGGCCATTCCCCCTAATGCTAAGAGATTCGGAGATTGCGCTCTAAATGCCCGATATGTTCAATCAAATTTGGCAGATCTTGAAAAACTTCTTGCAGGAATTCTTCAATCGCCGGTCTGAAGGGACGGTTTCTCTCTCCCGCACTAGGGATAAAAAACCGCCCAAACCCTATAAGCCGCTGAGCGATACCGATTACGAATATTTATTTAGCCAGCTCTTAGAAGGGATTGCCTACGGCTGGCAACCCGGACGAATTCAGCGGTTTTTTGACACCCTCGAAGAACGGGGTCAAAAAGAAGGCTGGCTGGATTGGCTGGAGCGCTATGGAACCAGAGTTTTGTCGGCTCCGAACCGCGATCGCGAGTTGGGCCGGCGCATGGTGAAACTGGGCGAGCAAACCCACGCTTTACCCGCAAACTCTCCAGCTCGTAAAATTGGCGCGATCGCCTCTCGGATTGGGAGCGAGCTGCTCTCCCAATCTCCCACAACCGCCAACGAAATTTGGCAATACGACGGCCCGGATCTGCAAGGGGCGACCCTCCCTCCCCCGCCCGCGACAGAAGACCTGAATTCCTCGTCCCCCGAAGTACCTCAAGACTCTGCGGAATCGCCCCCTTCGCTGACAGTAGAGTCCTTAGAAATGCCTCTAGAGGAATTACTTGCGCGGTTTGAGGCAGACCCTGACTTAGCCCATCAAGTTGCCCAACAACTGGGCATTGCGATCGCTGACCCCCAAGCCGCCATCCGCGAAGTTGCCCGACAGCTCCAGCAAACCCACCGCCAAGCATCAATGACTGCTGAAAATGCGGAAGATCCCGAAGCTTGGTTTAACCGAGGCGTGCAGCAGTACGAACTGGAAGATTTTGCCGAAGCAATTGCCTGCTGGGATAAAGCCGTCGAGCTGCAACCCGACTACTACCAAGCTTGGAGCAATCGCGGTCTGGCATTGAAAAATCTGGGGCGTTGGGATGAAGTTCTCAGCAGCTACGATCGCGCTCTCGAACTCGAACCCACCTACGATAAAGCCTGGTATAACCGGGGCATTGCGCTGAGCGAACTGGGACGCTATGGGGAGGCGATCGCCAGCTTCGATCGCCTCCTCGACCTCAATCCCGACGACTATAAAACCTGGTACAGTCGCGGCAACACCCTACAGCGAGGAGGGCAGCATTCAGAGGCGATCGCCAGCTACGACCGCGCTCTCGAACTCAAAGCCGACTTACCCGAAGTTTGGTACGGCCGGGGAGAGGCCCTCACGCAAGATCGGCAGTATTCAGAGGCGATCGCCAGCTACGACCGCGCTCTCGAACTCAAAGCTGACTTGCCCGAAGTTTGGCACGGCCGGGGGGAGGCGCTGGCAAACATCGGCTCCTGCGAAGAAGCGATCGCCAGCTACGATCGCGCCCTGCAGCTCAAACCCGACGCTTGGGAAGTTTGGCTGGGTCGCAGTCAAATTGCCAAATTATCCGATCGCGCCGATCTCCTGCTCAGTTCCCTCAGTGCCATTGCCCAGAGCAATCCTCGACTGAACCAACGCGGGGAAGCCGGACAACTCGCCAGTTTAGAAGCCGGGTTGAACGACCTCTACCCCAACACCCACCCCGAAGGTTGGGGGCGTCTGCACTGGCATATTGGCCAAATTCACTACCAACAAGGCTGCGAAGCAGCTCGTCCCTTTGAGTTATGGCGACAAGCCATTCAACGCTACAACGAAGCCCTGACAACCCTGACTGAAGAAGCGTTCCCCCTTGCCCATCTAGATGTCTTACAAGACTTGATTCAAGCTCAGTGGGGTTTGGAGAAAACCGCCCAAGCGAACAAACTGCTGGAGCGCGGACAGTTGCTGCGTCAAAAGTTGCTCGACGATCCCGCCGCGAGCGACAGTGAGAAAAGACAGATCGCCCTCAAATTTGCTCGACTCGATCGCTTGAGCGTCGATTTGGCCGTACAGTCCGGAGAATTAATTCAAGCTCTCGAACAAGCCGAACAAGACAAACACCAAAACTTTACAGCCCAGTTCTCAGAACCGCGCGCGCAACCAGAGCGCGTGCGATGGCAAGCTGTTCGCCAACTGCTCGATCCCACGACTGCCATTGTCTGCTGGCATCTGAGTCCCATTGCTTTGACCGCATTCATCCTCAGACAAGATGCCCCCGAACCCATTGTCTTGGGACAGCCGCCGAACGTCTCGGTCAGCGTGGTTTTAACCCCATCCTTGCGCGCTCAGATTAAAGCTGCCAGACGCGATCGCGAAGAACTCAGCCGCATTTTACTGGAGTTGTTAGGGCTAGAACGGGACGATTACAGCGATAGCACCGATCGCAATCCCCCCGATGAATGTCCCGAAGCCCTACAAAATCTCCAACGCTTTCAAAAATGGGCCAGTCACTGGGAGCGATTGCGCGCTCAACCGCAATCCTGGCGGAAAAAATTACCGGAGTTGCTAGTCCAGCTCGGCGAAATTCTCGACTTGCCCGCAATTTTGCGAGAAATCGAGCGAGAGTCCAGTCAATCGCCCCAAACGAAGATTCAAAACCTGATTTTAATTCCCCACCAGGCGTTAAACCATTTCCCCCTGCAAGCGCTTTTTTCCCAGCACTCGACCGCCGGCGAGGGAGCGGGAACTCCCCCAACCGAGCTGACCGTGAGCGCGTTTCCCAGCCTTCAACTCTGCATTGAGAGCCTCTCGGCTTTAGCGGTAGAAGAAGAGAGAGAGCGCGTGCGCGGCCTTCCGGAGCGAACATTGCCCTCCCATGACGATCGCCTCTCCCTCCTCAGTATTGAAGCGAGCAGCCCGGAGGACAACGGCCAATCTTTGAGTTCCCAACCGAATCCCGACTGGGAATGGATGGCTCTCAACTGCTACTATCCACAATCCCAGCGCTTGCTCGACCCTGACCCAGACCAAGCGATCGCCGCCCTGAGAGAGACTCGCCATCTTTGGCACTATCGCGGTTCGACCCAAGCTCAAACAGCCGCCCTTGTTTTGGGAGGGAGCGATCGCCTTCCCCGCGCAGAAGTTGAAAATTTGTCCCTCGCCGGCTGTCAGCTCGTTTCGCTCCTCGCGTCCCCCGTCCTTTCCCACCATCCCGAACTGGCGGCCGAACCCATGCGCTGGGGCTATACTTTGCTCGCCCAAGGTGCGACCCACGTCCTGATCTCGCGCTGGCCGGTCGAATCGATCGCCAGTACGCTGTTTGCCGTTGAGTTTTATCGGCAACTGGCGGCCGGAAACCCTCCGCCAGCGGCCCTCAAACGCGCCCAACAGTGGCTGAAAACCGCAACCTCTCGGCAACTCGTGCAGTGGTATCTCGACCGCGATCGCGAACTGATGCGAGAAGACGGGCCTCCCGCAGAAATTTGGATCGAGCAAGCGGGTGCCATTCAAGACAATCCCGGAAAAATGGAATCGACTCAACCACCCTACGCCCACCCCTACTACTGGGCTGGCTATGCGATCGCCGGCCGCTTGCCCTCGTGAGAGAATTCAGAGTTCAGAGTTCAGAATTACGTCTAAGGTGGATTATCCGAACCCCTGTTGGAGCAAAGAAGTGGGGGGTCGGGAATCGGGGAATGAAGATAACGGCATAGTGGCAGTTTGGGCCTCTACGTTTGCATTAGGTGCGAATTGATAAATGCCGAATGTTCAATGTTTAATGTTCAATGTTCAATGCTCAATGAACTGATGACTGAAGTAACCTCTCCGAAAATCCAAGCTTTGTACTCCGATGGCGCTTGTCTCAACAATCCCGGCGCAGGTGGATGGGGTTTGGCAATTTACTTTACCGATGGTTCGGCGATCGAACTCGGCGGCGCGCAGGCCCAAACGACCAACAATCGCATGGAAATGCAGGCGGCGATCGCGGCCCTCCAGATCGCTGCTGCTGCCAGCCAGAGCGAAACAATTCCCCTGTATACCGACAGCGAATATGTTAAAAACGGCATTACCCAGTGGATCAAAGGCTGGAAAAAGCGAGGTTGGAAGACATCTAAAGGTGCGGCGGTTCTCAACCAAGACCTCTGGGAAAAACTCGACCAGCTCAACTCAACCCTTGTGGAGTGGAAATATGTTAGAGGGCACTCCGGTAACGAGGGGAATGAGCGAGCAGACGCGATCGCCAGCAACTTTGCCAAAGGTATTTCCCCCAGTTCCCCACCAACCGTTCCTCGCTATCTTCAACCCGCCTTGCAGCAAATTTTCGGCTCGAACGTAACAGGCTTATCAGATCGACATCCATCAGAAACGGTAGTTTACGAAGAGGCAAAAGCCCAAAATTCTCCCGCAAATCTCACCCCCAAGCAACAAATGACTGAAATAATTGCCAATTCGATCCCCACGGAAGAGTTTGTCTTGCCTCACGAGTTGAGAATTGCTCAACTGAAAAGTTTAATCGAAGCCCTTCGCATTGCTGACGAAATTGCCAGCAAAGGCTATTTGATCGGCAGTTCCGAACTGGCTAATTTGATGGATGTCAACGCCAGTGCCGTCACCAGTCGGGGCGATCGCTGGTCTTGGCGGAATTGGGTCGTGTCGCGGGTGAGACGCGAAGGCAACCAAATTCTCTGGCAGTTGGAACGGGTTGATTAGACCTAACAAAAGTTCAATCGAAAGAGGATGGGCGATCGCTTTACTCGGCGGCCAAACAATCTTTTAAACCATAGACCACCTGTTGTTGCTCTTCTGAGGACAGTTCGGGGAACATGGGGAGCGAGAGAACTTCTTTGGCCGCTTGTTCGGCGATGGGGAGTTGTCCGGCGGAGTAGCCGAGATCTCGGTAGACGGGTTGGAGGTGGAGGGGGATGGGATAGTAGACCATCGAACTGATGCCGAGTTCCTGAAGTTGATTGCGAACGCGATCGCGCCGATTTTCCTCTGGCTGAGATTGAATGCGAATGGTGTACTGATTCCACACCGCTTTGCCTTCCGTGGGGGCCTGGGGAAGTTGAATTCCCGGCACGGCGGAGAGTAAGTCCTGGTAGCGACGGGCGACCTGGGAACGCCCCTGATTCCAGCGGTCGAGGTGCTGTAACTTAATACTTAAAATGACGGCTTGGAGGGCATCGAGGCGGCTGTTAATCCCCGTTGCTTCATGGCAATAGCGTTGGGTCATCCCGTGTTCTTTGAGCATCCGAATCTTGGCCGCGATCGCGCCGTCATTCGTCGTCACCGCACCGCCATCGCCGCACCCTCCTAAATTTTTGGTGGGGAAGAAACTGAAACAGCCCACATGGCCGATACTGCCAACCTTTTGTCCCGACCACTCCGCAGCCGTCGCTTGAGCGCAGTCTTCGATGACCAAGAGATTGTGCCGGTTGGCAATCTCCATCAGTTGCGTCATCGCTGCGGGACGGCCGAACAGGTGAACGGGAATAATGGCCTTGGCGCGATCGCTAATCGCCGCTTCCACCTGACTGACATCCAGGTTGAAACTCGCGTCAATATCGATAAAGACAGGCGTTGCACCGGCCATGGCGATCGCCTCGGAAGTCGCGATAAAGGTGAAAGGGGTGGTAATCACCTCATCCCCCGGCCCGATATCAAAGGCCCGCAAAGCCAAATAAAGCGCATCGGTTCCCGAATTGCAGGCGATACCGTGACTCGTGCCAATATAACCGGCTAACTGCTCTTCGAGAGCGGCCACCGCAGCACCGCCGATATAGCGGCCGGAACGCAGAACTTCGAGAACCGCTCGTTCAACCTCTGCGTCGATTTGTTGATATTGTCTTGTTAAGTCAAGAGGGGGAATCTTATTCACTCGCTTACACCAGAGATTTTTACCTATCCAAGCAAACTTTGTGCCTTTTGTCATTTGTCGCAAATGGAGGGGGAATTGTTCTCGATCTGGCGACCCGTTGAGTGGAGATTATGGCAGATTTAATTCAACTCGATCTGGGAGATTTGGCTCTTGCTTTGGCGCTGATTGGCATGGCGATCGCGCTGTCTGGCTGGCAAAAATTGGGGTTGGAATGGCAGTTCGCGATCGCGGCCGGACGCACCATCCTCCAACTGCTGATTGCCGGTTACATCCTCGCGTTTATCTTTGCCCTCGACAATCCCTTCGCCGTTCTGATTGCACTCGCAGTCATGCTAACGGTGGCGGCGACCGTCACGCGCAACCGCATTTCCACCAAACTCAAGCAGTTATTTCCCATCGTCTGGGGATCGCTGTTCGCGAGTACGGCTGTAACCCTGAGCTATATCATTCTCCTGATTATCCAACCCCCCACCTGGTACGAACCCCAATATCTCATTCCCCTTGGCGGCATGATTTTAGGCAATGCCATGGATGCGGCAACCATTGCTGGAGAGCGCCTGACGAGCGCGATCTCGCAGAGTCGCCTGGAAATTGAAACTCACCTCAGTTTGGGAGCAACGCCCGCCCAAGCGGTTTCTAGCTACCGCACAGAGGCCGTGCGCGCGGGGTTAATTCCCCCCATTAATCGCATGATGGTTGTGGGCCTCGTCACCTTACCGGGTATTCTCACCGGACAAGTGTTAAGCGGGATCGATCCCTTGGAAGCAACCCTCTATCAAATTCTGATTATGTTTGTCCTCGCCTTTGCGAACCTGGTGGCGGTCTTGCTGATTACCGCTGGGGTTTGCCGCCAATTTTTTAACCGCAATGCTCAATTCAATGGCTGACGTTCGCGCGATCGCTCAACTCACAGAACTGCAACTTTACCGCTCAGTTTGGTGGGGTTGAGAACGCACCCTAAAAATGATTCCCTTCTACAAGCAATTCGGGTTTTCGGGGCCGGCCAATCAGATGCAATTAATGGGGCGATCGCGCTCATCTCCCCCAAATCCCCGATAATAGTCCTGGCAGAGCATCATTGGGAGACTGGTGGATGAGACACCCCTGTAAAGCCTTGGGTTTGCGGACAGAAAGCGCGATCGGGCCGATCTCAACTTGTGACTTTCAACTCAGAGGGAGACCGCGCGATCGCTTCCCCTCGCGACTCCTCGCACTCCTCGGTGTGGCGACAGTGTGGGTGAGTTCTCTCGGCGGTGGGGAGGTACGGGCCGCAGAAACCGTTGTCCTCAACTATGGCGAGTCGAGCAGCACCATTGCCCTCGATGACCTGAAAACGCTCGCAGAAACCGGAAACGCGCCTCCCAGCCTCGCAAAACTCTCCTTTGTCCTCTCAAGAAGCCAAAAAGAGCAAATTCTCGCCGCACTCCAAACCCAGTTAGATGTAGACGAGGCGGTGGTGCGGAATTTTCTCGATACGGAGATGGGACGGCGCGTTCTCGGCGCGATCGCGGCCCTGACCCCGCGCGAAGATGTCATTCAACTCTTCAAACTCCGGCGGGCCCTCCTCCGCAGCGCCCGAAACCCAGACGGACTGTCCCTCATCGGTTTAATTGACGGCTATCCCGACGAGCAATTGGAACTCGATCTCGAGCGGGCCTTCCTGGTCGGCGACAGCTTCAACCGAGACTTTTGGCGCACCCAAGCTTTTATGGCCGCGATCTCCCCCCAACTGGCCGGTGGCGACTCAACCCTTGAGCTTCCCTTCGACCCCACCCAACCTGGAAACGCACGAGTTCGGGTGCTAAGCTTGACCCTCTTCGATCGTGAGCGCGATCGCCGCATTCCCGCCGATATTTACTACTCTGCCGCCGCCTCCCCCCAGAAACCCGTCATTCTCTTCTCCCACGGACTCTTTTCGGTCAACGAGGAGATGATTTACCTCGCCGAACACCTCGCTTCCCACGGCTATGTGGTGGTTGCTCCCGAACATCCTCGCAGCAACGGCAGCTATCTCGATCGATTTTTCGACCCCAAAAAGGCGGCCGTGGCGATCGCCGAACAAGTTGAAGTCCTCGAACCCACAGAATTCTTGCAGCGCCCGCGCGATATCAGTTTTGTCCTTGACGAACTCAAACGCCTCAACCGAACTTCTCGCCCGCTGCGAGGCAAGCTAGACCCAGATAAGGCGTTAATTTTGGGCTACTCGGTCGGCGGCGGAACGGCCCTTTCCCTGGCGGGGGCTGAGTTGCAACTCGAACGGCTCAAAGCCTGGTGTCCGCAGCGCCAAATCCTTGCGTCCAACCTGGGACTGTGGGCCCAATGTCGGGCGGCGGGATTGCCGGAAAACCGCTATCAACTGCGAGATCCCAGAATTAAGGCCGCGATCGCTCTCTCCCCCACCACCTCCCTCCTCTTCGGCGATACAGGTCTGTCCCAGATTCAAATTCCCACCCTGATCGCAACCGCTTCCGCCGATAAAACCCCCCCCGCCTTAAGCGAGCAAATCGCCAGTTTCCCGCAAATTCCCGCTCCGAAATGGCTCGTGGGGATTATTGGCGGCACTCACCTCAGTTTCAAAGACCCCGTTACCACCACCGATCAGGCCGGCCAGCCAGATACCCTCTACTCCGGCGGCGAAGTGGTTGACCAGCAAGCGTGGGAAGTGCGCCGCTATATGAAAGCGATCGTGCTGGCCATGGCGGCCCAATTGACCGACGAGGCAGAAGCGTACCAAATTTTCCTCACCCCCGAATACGCTCGCGTTGCCTCCACAGAACGCTTGCCTTTCCGCCTCGTCCGCGAAATTCCACCAGAGGTGGAGCGCCAGATCCCGACGTTTCTTCAGGGTAGGGAATAGGGAGATGGGTTCAGTTATCAGCGCCTGACGGCGGGGGTGTTGGGTGTTGGGGAATTAGGGATATAGGGAATTGGGGGACAAGGGAGACAAGGAAATTTTTGGAATTGGGGAATTGGGGAGATGGGGGTAAGCTGCTTGCAAACTTTCTGTCGAACTCATGTTGTATCATACCAAATCCGGCTTACGGAGAGACTTTACAATAAAGGAAGATATCTCTCTTAATCCCACCAATGCCTAGAAAAGTGACCTTAGCCCCTCACTTGAGTAGTGACTCACTCAAATCTCGCTACAGAAAAAGTAAAAATCCTCTCGAAGCCAGAAGATGGCATCTGTAGAAGTGTATTTCTTCGATGAGCATAGAGTGGGATTAAAACCCATATTGAGAAAAGTCTGGTCTCCCGTAGGAGAAAGACCCGTAGCGGTAGTCGAACATCGTTATGAATGGTTGTATGTTTATGGCTTTGTCAATCCCAGAACTGGAGAAACCTCATGGTATTTAATCCCTAGAGTCAATACTGATTGGTTCAATGTGGTTCTCGAAGCTTTTGCCACTGAAGTCGGAGCAACGGAAGAAAAAGTGATGTTGCTAATGATGGATAATGCCGGATGGCATAAGAGTCAAAAGCTTCAATGTCCGCCGGGAATAGAAATTGATTTTCTGCCTCCCTATTCTCCCGAACTGCAACCGGCCGAAAAATTATGGTGTTTAGTGGATGAACCCTTAATCAATGAACGTTGTTCCACCATCGAAAAGTTAGAAGAAGTTTTGTCCACTCGCTGTTGTGTTTTGAGTGAAATGAGAGAAGAAATTAGAAGTTTAACCCACTTTCATTGGCTGAAGATACCTTGATTTTAAAGGATATCTTATAAGCCGGATTTGGGATCATATGAAATCCTTTTGATGGCTTGACTCATACCCGATGCGAACTAGCCTTAGTTTAAAAGTCGCTCCACAATTAAGAGTCCAACGAATCACCCAATACGTCGGGGGTCCGGGGGGGGCGTAACGCCCCCGGTGGGGGGTCTGGGGGGCAAAACCCCTTACAAGGGTAGGTTTTTAACCCAAGGAGGAGTAAGGACTCAAAAACAAGAGAGGGAGGGTCAAGCGATGAAACTCAATCAACATCTCAAAGAGTGGAAAAAAGTACTCAGCTCTAAATTCCCCAACTTGAGCCTCCCTCAAGTGTCAGGATTAGCGACCTGGAGTTTGGGTATGGTCATGACTCAATCAAGCTCTTTGAGCCGGATATCGACCTTAATCGCCCAGATTAATCAAGAATCGGAAAACACAGCCCGTCAAAGACTCAAGGAATGGTACAAAGAGGGAACTGCCAAAGCCAAAAAAGGCAATAAACGAGTCTCTCTCGAAGTCCGTCAATGTTTTGCCCCCTTGTTGCGGTGGATGATGGAGTTGCATCCCAAAAACACTCGAGAATTATTCATGGCTTTGGATGCCACCACCCTGGGGACAAAATTTACCGTTTTGTCCATAAACGTGCTCTATCATGGCAGTGCTGTCCCGGTAGCGTGGAAAGTGATTCAAGCGACACAAAAGAGTCGTTGGAAACCCTACTGGCAAGAGTTATTGAGAGCCTTGAAGGAGATTGTTCCTCCACATGACAAAGTCATTCTCAGCGCCGACCGAGGAGTTTATGCTCATTGGCTCTTCACAGAAATTGTTCAACTCGGTTGGCATCCGTTTTTACGCATTAATCATCATCGCGGTCAATACCAACCGGCGGGTTCGACTTCATGGCATCCTTTGGCTTGTGTGGTGGATTCAACGACCCGACATTGGTCGGGACAGGTCACTTGTTTTCCTAGCAATCCCCTCAATTGTTGCTTACTAGCCCGATGGGATGAAGGTTATGCCGACCCTTGGCTGATTGTCACAGATTTACCCGCAGCAGATGCCTCCATTCATGGGTATGGTTTTCGCTGTTGGATTGAATGTTCTTATCGCGATCTCAAAAGTGATGGTTGGCGCTGGGGTAAAACTCGCGTGCAATCTCCCGAGAGGGCCGAGCGTTACTGGTTAGCGATGGCTGTGGCTTTGCTGTGGATGATTAGTTGTGGACGAGAACTTGAACGGGTCGAAACAGAGGGTTTCGAGGAGGATTCCACACCATCCCCTCCTTCGACTCATCCTCGTCAACTCTCTTGTTTTGTGCAAGGTTTGTTAACGATTTTAGGGCGATTACTCACCCATCAATCTCTGGGTCTTGAATCCTTGTTTCCTTTGCCCTCCCAACTGTCTAGCCCCAGTCTAGTCTTTAATTCGTCTTAATTGTTAAAAACCTACCCTTGTGAGGGGCAAACCCCCCCAGAAAAGCCAGGGTTTTAACGAACCTCATCAAGGGAACAAGGAATGGTAGGTCGCATTTAGAGGGAAATCAAAGATCGGCTAATCAAGTGGATTTCATATTACATCACGGCGATGGAGCGGGAGGTTCTGGAGGAAGCGACAGGTCAACGCCAATGCCGCGATCGTAGATTTCAATGTCCCACTGACCCGAACGGTTGATCTCAAAAGCAATAAAACGGCCGTTGCCGCCGATGGTGGGATGGCGGACATCTCCTAAAATATTTTTGGTAATGTTTTCGCGCTGAGTTGTTTGGCGATCGTAGACCCAGATATCGGATTTCCCCGACTCTTCAGAACGATAAACAATATAGCGGCCGTCGGCGCTAATGTCAGGTTGATCTTGAAACTTACCCGCTTGGTTGAGTTTGGGAAGGGGGACGAGTTTTCGGCGTTGGAGATCGTAGACAAAAATTCCTCGGGTGGAGTGGCGATCGGAGGCGAAAACGAGATAGCGTCCGCTGTAAGATAGGCGAGGGTGCTGCTCGGAAGTGGTGGTGTTGAGGGTAGCTCCTAAGGCTTGTGGTGGCGGCGCGATGAAGCCGCGATCTTGGCAACTGCTGAGGGTGGCGACAGCGGCGAAGAGGAGCAGTTTGTACGAGACGCGACTTCTGGTCATTGCATTATTGTTTTTCCCTCTATCCTCAATTATGCAACGCCAAATCGAAAATGCTCGAGACGGTCAGTGCTCAATGTTGCATCAACATCAACAAGCGTTTGGCCCGCTGAGTGATGCCTTCCCAGTCTTGTCCCTCAACTAAGGGGCCTAAAAACAGTTGGCTGGAGAGGCCCACCGCCACCGCACCAGCTTTAATAAAACCTTGAGCATTTTCGAGGGTCACGCCGCCGGTGGGGATGAGCGGGATGTCTCGCAAGGGTGCTTGGATCGCTTTGAGGTAGGGAACTCCACCAACCGCTTGGATCGGGAAAACTTTAACGCAAGTTGCGCCGGCCTGCCAAGCCGTGACGATTTCTGTTGGCGTTAAGGCTCCCGGTATGATGGGAACGCTGGCATCTTTGGCTGCTGCGATGAGGGTGGGGTCTGTGTGGGGACAAAAGAGAAATTGAGCGCCGGCCGCGATCGCGTCTTGCACGTCTTCGGCAGTGAGGAGGGTTCCCGCACCAATCAGACAGTCGGGGAGGTCTTGGCGCAGTTGGCGGATTAGGGTTTGAGGGCGATCGCTATTCCAGGTAATTTCAACAATCCCGATCCCCCCAGCCCTGACTGCTCGGGCCATTTGCAGCCCCAGTTCGACATCGGGAGTCCGAATGACCGCGATCGCGCGGTGGCGTTGCAGGGAATCTAACCAAGAATCAACAGACATTATCGGCAGGATGAAGTGGGTATGATGGGTTGAGTTCTTTTTACCATCCACGCGCGGCAGTCAAGCATTAAGAATAACGACGATGGCCTCAGAGACAATCTCGATTATCCTTCCCGTCCTCAATGAAGCGAAAAATTTAGAGCAAACGATCGCGCGCGTGCAAACGGGTTCTGATGTAGAAATCATCGTGGTTGATGGCGGCAGTACAGATGGAACTGCAGAGATCGCGCGATCGCTCTCGACCCGCGTCATCCTCTCGCCGAACGTGGGTCGCGGGGGACAGATGAATGCGGGGGCCGCGATCGCAACGGGAGACATCCTGCTGTTCCTCCACGGCGATACGCTGTTACCGTTGGGTTATGAGGAGATGGCCCGCGCGGCCCTCGCGCAAGCGATCGCGGGAGCCTTTGAACTGGCAATTGATAGCAATCGTCCTTCCCTGCGCTGGATTGAAAAAACGGTGAATTGGCGATCGCGCTTTTTACAATTTCCCTACGGCGACCAAGGAATTTTTCTCAAAGCCTCTGTTTTTCGGGAATTCGGCGGCTTTCCCAAGCTGCCCATTATGGAAGACTTTGAACTCATTCGCCAGCTCAGGCGCAACGGCAAAATTGCGATCGTCCCCACCCCCGTTCTCACCTCCGGCCGTCGCTGGCAAAAGCTGGGGGCAATTAAAACAACCGCGATTAACCAACTGATTATTTTGGGGTATTTTCTCGGCATTCCGCCAACCACCCTCTGGCGTTGGTATCGCGGACAGCGGCGCGGGTAACCTCGATCTCAACGAAGCGCTTCGTTGCGAAATTCTGTAACCTTCAAAGTCGTGTCGCAAATTCATCCTGAGTTGGTCAATTGAGCGAAGAGATCTTCATAGCGGTCTAACGCTTGGTCGAGGGTGTAGTGGGCGATCGCGGCGGCTCGACTTTGTTCTCCTAACTTTTTAACTAACTCCCGATCTTGATACAGCTTCCGAATCGCTTCAGCAAGGGCGGCCGGATCTTCTGGTGGCACGATAATCCCCCCTGCAGCCGAGATCGCTCGATCGGCAGTTCCTCCCAAGGGAACCGAGGCCACAATTGGTCGTCCGCTTCCCAGCAAAACTTGGAATTTGGAGGGCATATTGAAAGAAACAATATTTTTCTTTTGGATAATCAGGCCCGCATCCGCAGCAGCCAGCATTTCGGGTAATTTTTCGCGAGGTTGGAAGGGCGCAAGGATAACGTTGTCGGCTCCTTGCTGCTGGCGGTAAGCTTCCAGTCGTTCTAAGGCCTTCTCATCGCCGACAATCGCGATCGCCAGATCGGGGAGATCCTTCAAGTAAACAGCCGCATCAATCGCCGTTTCCAGTCCTTGGGTGAGGGCAATATTACCGGAATAAAGCGCGACAAATTTCCCTTCGAGATTGCGATCGCGGCGGAAATAACTCTCTTCTTTGGGTAACGGTTGAATGAAATTAACATTGACCCAATTGGGAATGAGAACAATTTTGCGATCGGGAACGCCTTTCGACAGTAAATTTTCTCGAAATCCCTCCGCGATCGCCGTAATCGCCGTGGCAGTACGATAGTTAAACCGTTCTAGCGCTTCAAAGACGCGAATCAACTTTTTATTCCCCACCAAACCGACGCGCACCGCTGCTTCGGGCAAAATATCTTGAAGGTTTAAAATGACCGGACAGCGGTACAGCCATCCCAATAGCGTTGCTGGTACGCCGACGGGCAACCCCGGAACGGTGAAAATGAGAATATCGGGCCGCCACCCTCGCAAAGCTTGCAACAAACTCAAACCCACAAAACTTAATTCAAACAAAACTCGATTCACCAGGCCGCGTTTCTTGCGCGCGCGCACGTAACAGCGTTGAATTTTCACCCCATTCCACACTTCCGTGCAATAGAGTTTGCCTCGATATTGCGGGTCTATCTCTTGTTTGGGATACCAAGGCATTCCCGTGACAACGCGAACCTCATGACCGCGCGTGGCTAAACCTTCCGCCAATTCGGTCATCAGCGGTGCAATGCCAATGGGTTCTGGGTGGTAGTTATAGGAATAAATTAGGATTCGCATATTACAGTCGAGAATGATAATTCTATCTCCGCTGGAAACGCTTGACGATCGGGGAAGGAAAGCATAACTTTATCGATATCGATTCTTAGCTTCCCCTTTACCGTTTTTCCGAATCGCTGCACAACTTAAAAAAAAGACTCGATCGAGCGCATGTTGGTTTCACTTACCTTTCTTTCTGACCGTATAAGCCGTACTTCAGGACAAGTCGAAGCAGGCGCAGGGGATAATACAGGGGAAAGAAAAACTGCGGCAACCGCACAAATTCTAGATCTCTTTCATTGATGGGAAAAATGAGTCCCAGGCAATATCGTATCTTAGCTAACCATCCTTGCTGGAGACGCAGGGAAAAATGGGCAAGTTGCAAGCGGTTGAGATAAGCATCCATTCCTTTAAACAGGCGATGATAGGTTTGCTCGGAAAGCTTTCCAACGGTTGGATCTTGCTCGATCTTGCGCCAGATGCGATCGGGAAGGGGACTGTCTAAAAGTTCGCAAGCCAGTTTTAGCCCTAACAGTAACATTCGCTGACAATGCAGTTGCTCGGCTCGGACTAAGAGCTTTTCCCAGTCGAGCTGAGGATGAGACTGAAGAAATTCAGCAACATCACAAATCCTTTGCAGGCCAAGCCATCCATCTTTAGAGCCATTCACGCACAACACAAACAATAAATCGTCGCTGGCAATCGTCATGAACTTTGTCCCCGCTAAGTCTAGCGGTTCGCATTGTTCGAGAATGTCTTGGGGGTGGAGCGGAAAGGCAAAGTAGGGAGGGGCAATTTGCCAGTGCAGATCGACGCTAATCGCCAGTTTTTGATGAATAAATTCAGATTCATAATTCGTTTTAATTCTTAGCTTTTCTTGGCGATCGCTCAGTTGATTAAGCGGTTGATATCCTTGAGAGAGCAAGATTTTTTTTGCCAAACAAAAGTCCCGATCGCAAATGAGAAGATCGATGTCATAGAATTGACGGAGCGCAATATTTTGATAAATTTTGGTAGAGAGAACCGAACCTTTGAAAGGAATTGCGACGACCTGGTGCGCTGAAAATGCTTTTAAAAGTACAATCAGTTGCGCGGTTAAAAACAAGTTGCGACGAACGTTAATTTGAAAATTAGTAGCCAGCTTGTCTAAGATTTCTGATGGAACTAATTCCGGACAAATTGCTTTCAGTTGCCAATAGAGAAGTGGGGTAACGTGATGCCATTGTGCTGTATTCGTTAAATCGTTCCAGTCAAGATTTTGCTGAGCTAAGCGTCGAATTCGACCCATTTGCTCGGAGGACAGTTGAGTGCGGGAGCAGCATAGTAAGAGTTCTATTTCCGGACGCATTTAATGACGGGTTATTGGTCGTGGAGCATTGGCAAGGGGCGATAAGCGATTTGTGGTTGAGGACAATCAGCCAAAAATTTATCGATAGCGATTCGCTTGAGTTTCAAATAAATGAGCGTAGGTTCCTCGGTGCTGAATGAGTTGGGCGTGGGTTCCGCTTTCGGTAATTCTGCCATGTTCGAGTACGAAGATGCGATCGGCTAATTTAACGGTTGAAAGGCGGTGGCTAATTAGAATGGTGGTGCGATTGTGGGCGAGTTGGCGAAAGTGGCGCACAACTTCGGCTTCGGCTTGCGGATCGAGGGCGCTGGTGGGTTCGTCGAGAATGAGGATCGGAGCTTGACGAAGGAAGCCGCGGGCAATCGCGATTTTTTGCCACTCGCCGATACTGAGTTCTTCACCTTGAGCAAATTGCTTTCCGAGGAGGGTCTCGTAGCCTTGGGGGAGGCGCGCGATCGCTGCGTCAATACCCGCATCGCCAGCAGCCGATCGAATTTTGTCTGCGTCCACCATCGATTTGAGATCCCCAAAACCAATATTTTCTCGCACGGTCAAGCTATACCGAGCATAATCTTGAAAAACAACGCTAATCTGCTTTCGCAAAGCAATTTGTTTAAATTCACGAATATCTATCCCATCCCACTTAATTTGTCCGGCACTGGGATTGTAAAGACGACACAAGAGTTTGATCGCAGTTGTTTTCCCTGCTCCATTTTCGCCTACGAGCGCAACGGTTTCGCCTGCTTTGATGCGAAGCGTAATATCTGCGAGAGCGGGACGGGTGCTGTGGGGGTAGTTAAATTGCACGTTCTCAAACTCAATTCCGATTTGGAGGGGTTGGGGAATGTCTTTGGGAAAGGGGGGATCGAGCGCGGTCGGTTGCAGGTTGAGAAAGTTGTAAAAGTTAGCGAGAAAGAGACTGTTTTCGTAGAGACTGGCTAAATTTCTAACGGTTTCTCGTAGCAGGGTCTGTCCCCGTTGAAAGGCTTGATAGTACATCACCAGAGAGCCGAGGGTCATGGCCCCGCGTAGGGTGCGCTCGGCAATAAAGGCAAAGGCGCTAAAGACGGCTAGGGTTGCGATTCCTTGGGCGATCGCTTCGGCCAGGGAGCGACGAGCAGCGAGGTGGAGTTTGCCTTGGCGGACGGTTTGGCGGAGGTGGCGAAACCGTTCTTGAAAGAACCCACCCAGGTCAAAGAGGCGAATTTCTTTGGCGTGGGACTCGTGAGTTAGCATCCAGCTAAAATAGTTGGCCTGTCGCTCCAGAGAGGTCCACTTCTGCCACAGGCGGTAGAATTGCTGGGCGTATCGCAGGCGCACCAGAAGGATAGGAAAAATGGCGAGGAAGAGGACGACGGTTGCAGACCAGTGGAGAACTAAGAGAAGGGTGGCGATCGCGCTCAGGGAGATTGCGCCTTGTACCGACTGAATTAAGCGGTTGAGTATCAGCGGCGGACGGTAAGGCGCTTCGGATTGCGCTTGGTGGAGCTTGTCGTAATATTGGGCGCTTTCATAATATTCCAAATCCACCTCGACCGATTTGGCGTGTAGGAGATCGCGAACGTAGTCGGTGACGAGTTGAGATTGTGCTTCCCGTGCGAGTCCTCCTAAAGCATTGAGTCCGTCGGTCGCGATCGCGACAGCGGCCGCCAGCACAATTAGTCCTAAAACCTGTTGCCACAAAGCGTCTGGAGTCGCATTTGCGCCGGCGAGTCCTTGAGTGAGGGTGTCGATAATTTGCTTGGTTAAATAGAGGGACAGCAGGGGCAGAAGGCCTTGTATGCTGGAGAGAATTAGGCTGGCCAGCGTCCACAAACGACTGCTTTGCCAGCACAGGCGTGCCGCTCGCTGCAGATCGAGGAGGCGGCGAATTTTGTCTCGCGTTGGCGGGCCGATCGGCACGGGAATTCAGCGGTAGAGGCTCTCCGTCAGATTAGCATCAAAGATTGGCGATCTGGGTTCGGAGTTTGGGAGAGCGATCGCTCTGCAACTTAATAGACCTCCTACATGAATCAAGAAGAGCGATCCAGTTCATAATTGAGAATTCCAGCAATAAGATTAAGTCGTAGACCCAAACGTTTTCTGCAGTTTTCGAGAAATCATTTTATGGTCGTAAAGGAAGAAAAAAATATTGGGAAATCACCACAGATTGTGAAACCGTACCGAAAGAATCGACTTGGTTTGTGATGACCAAAATGGCAAAAGTCAAAGAGGGTGAAGTTGGCAATATTTACAAAATCAGAGCCTGGATAGAGTACGGATTCAAGTGTTGGCGTTATTTTGTCTACTTTTGGGATGACTTGTGTTTTTTCTCTGCCTAGAGTGACAGAAGAGAGGTAAACCGGATTTGGTATAACCCATACTTCAACTGTTATATTATTTGTGCCTGATTAGCGAAACTGTAATTATGGAAGTTATTCCAGCCATTGACTTGCTTGGCGGGCGCTGCGTGCGTTTGTATCAAGGAGACTACGATCGATCCCAGGTATTCGGCAACAACCCGGTCGAAACGGCCCGACGGTGGGAAAGCGAGGGGGCAACTCGACTGCATTTAGTGGACTTGGATGGAGCAAAACAGGGGAAACCTTGCAACAAAGATGCGATCGCGGCAATTGCACAAGCCATTTCCATTCCCGTACAAGTTGGGGGGGGACTGCGCGATCGCGCCGGAATTTCTCAACTACTCGATCTCGGAGTCGATCGCGCGATCGTCGGAACCCTCGCCGTCGAAAACCCCCAACTCGTCAGCGATCTCTGCCAAGAGTTCCCCAGTAAAATCGTTGTCGGCATCGATGCGCGCAACGGTCAAGTCGCAACCAGAGGCTGGCTGGAAACCTCTCAAATCGCCGCCACCGAACTGGCCGCACAAATGGCAGAAATTGGGGCCGCCGCAATTATCTACACGGACATTCACCGTGACGGGACCCTGGCCGGGCCGAACAAGGAAGCCTTGCGGGAGTTAGCCAATGCCATTCACATCCCCGTTATTGCCTCCGGTGGCGTAAGTTCCCTCACCGATCTACTCGGTTTGCTGGCCCTCGAACCCTTGGGAGTCGCGGGAACCATCGTCGGTCGCGCCTTGTATACAGGGGATGTGTCCCTGGTGGAAGCCGTGCAAGCAGTAGGACAGGGGAGATGGCAAGATATTCCCCCCGATACGGGATTTTCAACCCTGGCCTGAAATGCGGATTGCCCTAACTCACACCGCTGTGTTTGGCCGCCAACTCCTCCAAAACGGCTGGAGAGAGACAGCGGCGTTCGGAAGAATAGGTCATTAAATTTACCCCATTCATCATCCGAACCGTGCTGACACGCACTCGAAAGTCGTCGCTGACAAACCAACACCGTTCTTGACCTTGGTTTCTTTCGTACTCTGTGGAAATTGTTAAAACGCCATCATCGGCAAACTGGTAGTGGCAAACGACCGGAAGGCCTTCCACATAGCCGCGATTGCGAAGGAACTTCCCCGTTCGGCCGCGATCACCATCAGGAATATCAACCAAAATAGCGGCCCAGTCCGGGTTGGGTTCGTCTCCTTCGAGATTATCTTTCCAATTAAAACTCGCTCCCCCAGCAGCCAGTGCGGGATCGACATTTTGGGACTTGCAAACCTCAATCGTGCGGGGGTCATCCGTCCCCAAAACTTGAACAATCAGATTCGACTCGCCAGACTCATCTTGAACGGAGTCAAAGTGATGGACATTGCGCCGAGAAAACCACATCCCCTCGCTTTTGCGAAAGAAGTCCATCATCGTCATCGGAGGAGAGAATTGCATCTGCGATCGACCTCAATGGTTTATCAAAATAGAGTTCGGTTAAGAACCATGAAAAAGTTCGGGCGGCTGCCAGCCAACCTCTAGAATAGATCGGACTGGCAATTTTGAAGTGAGGAGATCGCGAATCTTCCGGTGAATTTTATGGGTAAGGGCGCGGGGCGCGACGAGGTTTCTCAAGCAATTCAACAGGGTCAGAGTCTGGCGGGGAAAGACTTTCAGAGAATCGATCTCAGCGACATGGATCTGTCGGGGGTCGATTTCAGCGATTCGGCCTTAATTGGAGCTATTCTCAGAGGAGCGAACCTGGCGCGAGCGAACTTGCAAGGAGCCGATCTGCGAGGCGCGAGTTTGCACCGTGCCGATCTGAGCAACGCCGATTTACAAAACGCTTGTTTAACTCGCGCGGAGTTGCAAGGATGCAACTTAAGCGGTGCAAATCTAGAAGGCGTTAACTTTCAGGTCGCCAGCTACGATCGCGCGACCGTGTGGCCGGAAGGATTCGCCTACAAAAATTCTGGGGCAGTGGGGCCAAAAGCCAACCTCAGCGGTGCATTTCTCAATACTGCCAATTTGTGCGGAGCCGATCTTCAAGATGCCAATTTGCGTGGTGCCTATCTGAGCGGAACGGATTTGACCGGTGCGGATTTGACCGGTGCGGCGTTGAGCGGTGCAACCCTCCAGAAAGCTTATTTGGCGGGAGCTTGTTTGCGAGAAGCTCGACTGGTTAATGTAGATTTGCAAGGGGCCGATTTGCGAGCGACGGACTTGACCGATGCAAATTTGGAGCAAATACAGAGTATTGCGGGAGCTGATTTCAGCTTGGTGCGGGGGTTGAGCGAGGCGAACCGGAAAATGCTGTGTTCGCGATCGCCCCAGGAGTTAAGCACGTGGAATCCTTTTACTCAAAACAATACGGCCGCCAGCCTGGGGTGCAATATCGGTGCAGAAGGGACTGAGTAGGAGCGTCCGATGATTCTAGAGGTTGCAAGACTCGACATTATTTCCGGTCAAGAACGCAATTTCCAAGCCGACTTCAGCACTGCTCAGTCAATTCTTGCTGCGATGAAAGGGTATATCGGTCATGAGTTACAGCAGTGTATTGAAAATCCATCTCGCTACATTTTGATGGTGCGCTGGGAAACCCTCGAAGACCACACCAAAGGCTTTCGTCACTCTCCCGAATACCAAGAGTGGAAAAAGCTTTTGCATCGCTACTACGATCCTTTTCCAGAGGTCGAACACTATCAATCCATTGAGCTGTGAGAATTGATGGAATTCGGGAGCGATTGCGCTCCTCAAACGCAAGCATTTAGATGTTGGCGAGCGGGGTTCGGGGTTCAGAATTCACGCCTAAGATTGTTGCTTCTGTGAAGTTCAACAAGATGCATGAGAGTTAGCTCGACGCACTGGTATAAAATCGCAAGGCAAATCGCCAAAAGCGAGTCGAGACAAAAAGTAAGATGATGCTGAGTCCGACGGCTCCCAAAAGCCAAGGAACCTGACTGCGCCCTAGCATGGCCTCAGCCGGGATTGTCGTCAAGAACGTGACGGGGACAATAAAGGTGAAAAAGACGCGATAGGCCGCAGGATAGGCATTAATGGGAAAGCGCCCTGCTTCGAGCAAGCTCTTCAGCACTTCCGTCACGTTGTAAATTTTGACAAACCAGATACTCGTGGCGCTGAGGATAAACCAGAGGCTGTAGAGAATCGCGATCGCGCAGAGGAGGGGGAGAGCGATCGCGGTCAAACGAGTCCAGTGCAGATCGAGGCGATCGCTCGCATAGAGAATGGCGATCGCGCCAAAGACGAGATCGGGAAACCCCCATGGCGAGAGGGTGCGAGCTGAGAGCCAAAACTGAGAGCTAATCGGTTTGAGCAGCACAAAATCGAGGGTTCCCTCCCGAACGTGGCGCACGATGCGGTTGAGGTTGGGAACCAGGAAGGTTGCAGAAAAGCCTTGCAAAATCGTGAAAATTCCGAGGACAATGAGCGCTTCTTCCCAACTCCAACCGGGGAACGTATAGCCTGTGCGGTAGAACAAAAAGAGGCTAAAAAGGCTTCCCGCCAAGCTGGTAAAACTGCTGAGGGTGGCAATGAGAAAATTGAGCCGATATTCCAACTCGGCCGCGATCGCAGTACTCCAAAACAAAAACAAAACTCGTAGGTAGCGCTTCATTAGGCTGTTGGCGAATACCGCAACAGGGCAAGAGTGGGGGTTTCCGTAACTGCCCGCACCAGAAGGGAAATGATACCATTACTATTATTATTCGTCATGCACTGTCGATCGCTCTGTATCGCCGATTGGTATCTGACAAGGGACAAAAAAAATAACGATGTTAAAAAAATTATTAGGCGACCCCAACGCTCGCAAGCTCAAAAAATATCAGCCTATTGTTACTGATGTAAATCTTCTCGAAGAAGAAATTCAACCCCTCTCAGACGACCAACTTAAGGCCAAGACGGTGGAGTTCCAGCAAAAACTGGAAAAAGCCAAAAGCGATCGCGAAGAACAAGACATCCTCTACGAAATTTTACCCGAAGCCTTTGCTGTCGTCAGAGAAGCCGCCCGGCGCGTCTTGGGAATGCGCCACTTTGATGTCCAAACCCTCGGCGGGATGATTTTGCACGAAGGTCAGATTGCCGAGATGAAAACCGGGGAAGGAAAAACCCTCGTCTCAACTCTCCCCGCCTACCTCAACGCTCTTTCCGGGAAAGGCGTTCACATCGTCACCGTCAATGACTACCTCGCTCGTCGAGATGCGGAGTGGATGGGGCAAGTTCACCGCTTCCTCGGCCTCAGCGTTGGTTTGATTCAGTCGGGGATGAACCCCGCCGAACGCCAGAAAAACTACGCCTGTGACATCACCTACGCCACTAACAGCGAGCTGGGGTTCGACTACCTGCGCGATAACATGGCCACGGCAATGAGCGACGTGGTGCAGCGTCCCTTCAACTACTGCGTCATTGACGAAGTTGACTCGGTGCTGGTTGACGAAGCGCGCACCCCCTTGATTATTTCGGGACAGGTCGAGCGGCCGACGGAAAAGTATATGAAGGCCGCAGAGATTGCCCGCCAACTGACTCGCCAAGAAGAAGAAGGTGATGGCGGCGATTACGAGGTGGATGAAAAGGCCCGCAACGTCCTCATGACCGATGAAGGGTTTGCTCGTGCCGAAGAGCTGCTGGGGGTAAACGATTTGTACGATCCCACAGATCCTTGGGCCCACTACATTTTCAATGCCATTAAAGCCAAAGAACTGTTTACCAACGATGTTAACTACATTGTTCGCAACGGCGAGGTGGTCATTGTCGATGAGTTTACCGGACGAGTTCTCGCCGGTCGCCGCTGGAGCGACGGCCTGCACCAAGCCATTGAAGCCAAAGAAGCGGTAGACATTCAAAACGAAACCCAAACCCTGGCAACCATTACCTATCAAAACTTCTTCCTCCTGTATCCCAAGTTAGCGGGGATGACCGGGACGGCAAAAACCGAAGAAGCCGAATTTGAGAAAATTTATAACCTGCAAGTCACCATTATTCCCACTAACTTGCCTTCAAGACGGCAGGATTTATCGGATGTGGTGTATCGCAACGAACGCGGGAAGTGGCTGGCGGTCGCGGATGAATGTGCAGAGATGCACGAGTTAGGCCGGCCGGTGCTGGTGGGGACAACCAGCGTGGAGAAATCGGAAGTCCTCTCCCAGCGGTTGCAAGAGAAAAGCATTCCTCACAACTTGCTCAATGCTCGCCCGGAAAATGTGGAACGGGAGTCGGAAATTGTCGCTCAGGCGGGACGAAAAGGTTCGGTGACGATCGCAACCAATATGGCCGGTCGGGGAACCGATATTATTCTCGGTGGAAACGGCGATTATATGGCGCGGTTGAAGGTGCGAGAATACTTTATGCCAAAGATCGTGATGCCAGAAGAGAAGGATGCATTGGTAGGAGCGGGTTTAAATCTGAATAAGCGCGATCGTCCCCAAGGATTTGGCAGCGGCGAGCAAAAGAAGAAAAAAACCTGGAAGGCCTCTGCCGATATTTTCCCGACAGACCTCTCAAAAGAAGCAGAAACGATGCTGCAAAAAGCCACGGACTTTGCGGTCGAGAAGTATGGGTTGCAAAGTTTGCCGGAGTTAGAAGCGGAAGAGAAAATTGCGATCGCGGCGGAAAATGCTCCAGTCGAAGATCTCGTCGTGGCTAAGTTGCGGGAAGTGTATCAACTCGTGCGAAAGGAATACGAAACGTTTACCGATCGCGAACACGATGAAGTGGTGCAACTAGGAGGCCTCCACGTGATTGGTACAGAACGCCACGAATCTCGGCGCATTGACAACCAACTACGGGGACGGGCCGGACGGCAAGGCGACCCCGGTTCCACCAAGTTTTTCCTCAGCCTAGAAGATAACTTGCTGCGGATTTTTGGCGGCGATCGCGTCGCCGGACTCATGCAGGCATTTAAAGTTGAGGATGACATGCCCATTGAGTCTAAGATGCTGACTCGCTCCCTCGAAGGCGCGCAGAAGAAGGTTGAAACCTTCTACTACGACACCCGCAAACAAGTCTTTGAGTATGACGAGGTGATGAACAACCAGCGTCGCGCCATCTACGCCGAACGCCGCCGCGTCCTCGAAGGTTTAGACCTCAAAGAACAGGTGATTGGCTACGCAGAACTCACCATGGACGATATCGTTGCCGCCTTTATCAACCCAGAGTTACCTCCCGAAGAATGGGAGTTAGGCAAGTTAGTAGATAAGGTTAAAGAGTTTATCTATTTGCTCGAAGACATGAAGCCAGAACACCTTGAAGATATGACCGTCAGCGAAATCAAAACCTTCCTGCACGAAGAAGTCCACAAAGCTTACGACATCAAAGAAAATCAAATTGAGCAGATTCAGCCGGGTTTGATGCGCCAGGCCGAACGCTTCTTCATCTTGCAGCAAATTGATACCCTCTGGCGAGAACACCTCCAAGCGATGGATGCCCTGCGCGAGTCTATTGGTTTGCGCGGTTACGGACAAAAAGATCCTCTGATTGAGTACAAGCAGGAAGGGTACGAAATGTTCCTAGAGGTGATGATCGACATCCGTCGCAACGTCGTCTATTCTCTCTTCCAATTCCAGCCCCAAGTACAACCGCAAGCGGTCTAGCTGAGGCAATTGGCAACGTGAGTTTGACAGACTGCAATTGTTGAGCTATTCGCAAGGGGGAAAGGTCGATTATTCCGTTCCGACTCCCGATTCCCTAATCCCCAGTCAAGGCAAAGGTTCGAGAAATAACCTTCAAAGTTGTGTTACCGAGGTAATTCATCCAGCCTCCGAATGATTGCAGGCGGATCGGGAATCTCTCCGGGGTTGGGTTCGGCGGCGGTACTGGCTGGTGAGGGGGAGAAAATTTGCTCTAATGCTTGTTGGAGGGTCTGGGCGATCGCGATCTTATTGTCGTAGGCAACAATAACCCGCACCAACGTTGGCAAGCCATTTTTCTCCGCTTCGAGATACAGCGGTTCGACATATAGCAGCGAGTCTTCGATCGGAATCACCAGCAAATTGCCCTGAATGGCTTTCGACCCCTGCGTATCCCACAGAGAAATCAGTTGGGAAATTACCGGGTCTTGATTGATCAGGGCCTCAATTTGACCGATCCCGTAAACCAGTTTTTGTTTGGGAAACTGGTAGAGGAGCAACTTTCCGTACTGTTCGCCGTCAGAACGGGCTGCCAGCCACGCAATCAGGTTGGGTCGCGCTGTGGGGGTAAAAGGTTGCAGGAGAATAAACTCTTCTTGCGTTTCCTGCGGCAATTTCACAATCAAGTGGTAGGGTTCGACGGGTTGGGACTCAGTTCCGTAAATCTCTTGTGGAATTTGCCACTGGTCTTCTCGGTTGTAGAAAACGGTGGGATCGGTCATGTGATAGATCAGCAGGCGTTCTGACTGTACCTTCAGCAAGTCCGCCGGGTAGCGCAGATGGGCCCGCAAACTGGCTGGCATTATTTTGAGAGGTTTGAACATGTGGGGGAAAATGTTTTGCCAGCTTTGCACGATCGGGTCGTCGGGATCGGCCACGTAAAAATCGACATTGCCGTTGTAGGCGTTGATAACAACCTTGACGGAGTTGCGGATGTAGTTGAACGGATAATTCCCCGGGTCGGAGTAGGGGTAGCGATCGCTCGTTGTGTAGGCATCGACAATCCAGTAGAGATAGTTCTTCGGCCCCTCGGTTGCGTCCCCCGTATCGACGCTGACGAGATAGGGATCGAGGTCGTAGCGCAAAAAGGGCGCGATCGCGCGCAGGCGACGGTTAATATCCCGGCGAAATAGCACGCGCGTATCGGGACGAAAGTTGTCGGTGAACAGCATTTGCCAATCTCTGAGATATTCGGCAAACAAAAGCCTGCGCCACCAGGAGTTTAACGGAATTCCCCCTTCGCCTTCATAGGTGTTGTAGACGTTCTCATTACCGCTGGGAAAGTCAAACTCCTGTACTTTGGTCGGGGTCATAATATAGTTCTCTGTCATCTCCCCGTAGTAAATGCGCGGGTTCTCGATGGGAATGCTCTTTTCCACTAAATCGTTCGAGGTGAGCAGAATTCCTTCTTGCAGCGCAGTACCAATATCCCGAACGAAATAATCTGGCAGTCCTCCCGGCCCCACCTGATTCACCGGACTGACGGTAAAGCCATAACCGTGAGTGTAAACGAGATGCTCGTTGACCCAAGTTTTCGCTTCATTGGACAAAGCGTTGTAGTCCAGTTCCCTAGCGGCCAAAATCACCTGTTGCTTGGCTTTCGCACCTCCCGGTTCGAGTTGCATGGCATAGCGATCGGCATCGGCTTCCGGAAAGCTGTAATAGAGACGGATTTGTTGTAGTTGGCGAATGGTTGTCAGGAAGGGACGAGTATCCCAGAGGCGAATATTGTCAACCGTCAGCTCGTTGTCAGCCAGTTTTGCCGGAGTGAGAGACGCTTGGGGGTTAAAGGTTTCCACGTCGAGATACTCCCCATCCAAAGCGAAGGCTTTGCGAGTGGCAGCGATGCTCTGTCGGAGATAAAAGGTTTCTCGTGCCAGTTCGTTAGGCTGTACTTCTAAGGTTTGGATGAGAGCGGGAAAAATAAAGCCGATCAATAGGGCAATGGTGACATACAGACCCATCACTCCTCGCAGTTGGGGCTTGGGAAAGATTTTCCCCGGTTGGGTTCCCAGCATCCGCAGCAGCAGCCACACCGCGATCGCGACGGCGAGGAAGAAGAGAGACAGTTCGACGGGTTGGCGAATATAAAAGTCGGTGAAACCCACCCCATAAACCACGCCTTTGGTGGAATAAAGTAGTTCGTAGCGCCGGAACCAGTGTTGCGTGGCCTGCAAGGTCATTACCGCTCCCGCGAGGCCGGCGAGGTGGCGCAGTTGGGACGGCGAAAATCCTGGAAATTTGCCCTGGGAGAGACTATGACCCGACAGCAAATAAACGAGCAAACAGGCAATCAAGCTGTACAAACACAGTCCCCCCAACCAGAAGTAGAGCAGTTGCCAGAGGGGAAGTTCGTAGATGTAGAAGCTGATGTCGTTGTGGTAGATGGGTTCGGAACGGTCGAAGGGAATGGCATGCAGCGCTTGCAAGACTCGCGCCCAATTCCCAGCGAGAATAAAGCCAAATAGCAGGCTCATCCCCAGCGCGATCGCCCGCAGGCAAACGCGCGTCTGGGTCAGCAGCAAGGTTGCAATGCCCCCCAAAGTCACCAAGAGAGGCAGCGCTTTGTCTCGGTTGGCGAAGAGGCGCTGGGGCAACTCTCCCAACAGAAAGCGGACATTAAAAGGGTCGGGAAGTGGCGGGGAAATGCTGGGCAAACTAAAGTCTCGCTGCCACACTTCGTAGGCGGATTGACCGTAGTGGATCGCCATTAACCCAATCAGGAGACACAATCCGCCAACAACCCACAGTAACGGCGCGAACTTCAGGGAGAATTGGCTCAAAGGGGGCGGTTTGGCATTGGGTCGTTCCCAACCTGGAGGTGGTTCGTCGCGCTTGAGGCGATCGGCTAGAGCGAGGTTCCCCAGGGCAAATAGGGCGGAAACGAGGCCCGCGATCGCGCCCAACCCCAGTTGGCTTTTGAAGCGAGTAAACCAGCTTGACAGATATCCCAACTCCTCAAACCAGAGGATTTCTGCCCAAAAGCGGGCGACCAGATCGAAGGTCAGCCAGACTCCCAGAAGGATGAGAATGCCTCGAAAAATTCGCGATCGCTTCATCATTGAGCATTAAACATTGAGCATTAAACATTGCGCTTCAATCGGCAGTTCCAGGTCGCGAAGAGACGCTCGCCGAGCGCAGAAGAACAGCTTACAGCTACGTTATACTAACAGCGATCGCTCCGCTCCCAACCAGACTCAACATTTGCCATCCTGCTGTGATTGATTCTGCTTGCCTGTCTTCATCCCTATGGGTTATTGGGATTGGAGTCTCTGCGGGAGGCTAGAAAGCGCCCGAAGGACTTTTTGACCGACATTTCTCAGAGGAAACAGCGAAATGTCGGTCTCAATTATGCAACGTCGAAAAATCCAGGGCCAGCAAGAATCACAATTTTTGCGATCGCTTTTCAGACAAGCGATGCGAGCGATAGAATCTTTCGCTACATCACAATGCTTGAATGGGCAGCGATCGCCTGCCATGCAGCACTGGCGGTTATTTTGGCCCAGACTCGCGTAAAGCGCAAATCCGTATCTGATGTTACACCAGCATACGTACCCCAAATCCGAACTCTTGCTGACACAATCGCCACCTCTCCAACGAATTGGATTGTTTGCTCCGATGGCGTTAGGGACTCAATGTGAAGGGTTCCCGATCGGTGTGCTGCAAGATCGTCTTGTTTGGTCATGACCTGACCGAGGTGATTTGTAAAGATTAAGTCTGGCGCGAGCAGTTCATCAAGTACGTTGAGATCCGATCGCAGCATTGCTTGTCGCAACCTCGCTTCAGAGTGAATGATTTCCGTTTCCATCGCAGCATTTATGAGAAGTTATTTACACTGCAAAGAATCAAAAACAGCGATCGCTGTTTCTGTTGCGTTTGCTCCAGTGGCTATCAGCGACACCAAGCGATCGCTATTTTCGTAGTTAACCACTGCTGAATAATTAACTGCCGGAACATTCTGCGAATCGGAGGATGACATCGTGCCTTCTCGAATTGTCATGTCAACTGTTTTCTCGCACAAGTCCGTTTTTTCAGTTTTCGGATTGGCGAATTGAAATTTTTGTCCGGTTTTGTTTTCAACCGATTGCGCGAAGGATTCCTGAAACCCGTCAAGGAATTCTACTCCCGATTGGGGATTTTCTTGAGCAATTTCTGTTAACTGTAGCTAGTCTTCCTATATCTATAAAGAAAACAACAACAACAAAACACCCATTGACAGTACAAACGTGTTCTTCGTAGAATAAATCTCATAAGCGTTTCTACAGCGTAAACGAGGTCAAT
>Ga0207422_1001700_pt1 | contig 38498 bp, 31 predicted proteins | sample MarCyaLeptolynsp_FD_187757 | JGI IMG/M metagenome (GOLD analysis project Ga0207422, IMG submission 187757) | Marine cyanobacterial communities from Panama - species 1 Leptolyngbya sp. (SPAdes) | ecosystem: Environmental > Aquatic > Marine > Unclassified | place: Panama: Panama City | collected... | reverse complement strand
GGGGGGTAAATCTCGCCATGGCGCTCCTGTTCGCAATATCCAGAAAACGGCATTGAGAAATTGTCGGTTATCGCGAGCCACTCCACCCCAACTTCCCTTTCGTCCGGGTAAATGCGGCTCCAATAAATACCAGACCCGATCGGATATATCATGTCTTCGGTGTGCTTTCATCTTCTGCTCCTTTTCCTCTAGCGCAATCCTCTCCTTTTTCTCATCTCGTGACGACACTCTCTAGAAGATAGACACTTAGTTTGGATGGAAGTTTGCAAATTCGTCGATGAAGTGGCTTTCGTTAACCCCGAAAGTTTATTGCCAGAAACAGATTTTCTTAGAGATCTTGGGTTTTGAGGAAGTTAATTATCTATATATAACAACAAGCTTATATGACATCCAATTTTAGCAAAGAGGTGAAAGAATACGTTAATTTAGCAACGCCAGCGATATCGTTTTTTGCCTTGCCTGCCAACAAACAAATCGAGATGTTACCGACTCTGAAAAAGAAACAGAAATATGATTTCCCTGACGGAGATTGGATTACGGATAATGCACTTGAAGTTTTAATATTTTCTTACAAGGCGTGTTTGAATAGGCTTTTCATTCGGTTAATGGTTATGTTAGATGAAGATGAATCAGAACATCTGGGTGTTGAGAATTCAGAGGGTCTTGTTGAAGAGCTTCTCGACACAACCTTCACTATTATTGAAGATCGCTTGAAAGAGATTGGTAATGCGAACAGTCTTAACTCACATGAATGGAGAGAACTTCGTCAGCTCTCCCAAATGCTTCAGCAGCAGCTTCAGATTGAGTTAGAAGTTGATAGTGCAGTGATTAGCAATTTCATGGATGATTGGCTGCACTTTTGAATCAAAAACTCGCTTGCATACCAATTGAATTGAGACGACTGGATATGCACGAAAAGGATCTGTTGCGGGTGAAGCAAAACGTTATTCGCGTAATTTCCGATCGCGCTCAACTCGACCATAGTCAAGTTTAATAATGCGATCGCAAAATTCAAAATAACGATCGTCGTGGCTGATTGCTAATATTGTTTTCCCGCGTTCCTTCAACTCTGGCAGTAATTGCTTGTAGAAAATTGCTTTAAAAGTCGGATCTTGATCGGCGGCCCACTCGTCGAAGAGATAGATAGGGCGATCTTCTAAATAAGCTGTTAGCAACGCCAAACGCTTGCGCTGTCCCTGAGAAAGGGCCGTGGTCGAAAACGTTCCATCTTCAATTTTGACTTTGCGGTCGAGGTGGAGTTGTTGCAGGTAAAACTTTGCTTTTCGATCCAACTCTGCTGTTTCAAATCCTAATAGACGATCGAAGAGATAGAAGTCGGAGAAAATTGCGGAAAAGTACTGGCGATACCACTCTCGGTTGCGCGAGGTAATGGGTTGACCGTCGAGGAGAATTTCTCCAGATTCTGGCGCGTAGAGTCCGACAATTAGCTTGGCGAGGGTCGATTTGCCGCTGCCATTTCCCCCGGTAATAAAGACAATTTCTCCCGGTTGGAAATTGAGGTCAATGGGGCCGAGGGTAAAGTTGGTGTCGTCTTGAGAGTTGTAGTAGGAATGGACAACGCTTTTGAGTTCGAGCATTTTCCAAGTGTGGGACGAGGGAGAAGAATCTTGTCTCCCGACTTCGGTACGTTCTTGCAAAGAAAGATTGAGAGTTTCGATTTTGTTGAGGGCAATATTCGCTTTACCAATGAGAGGAAGCTTGTTAACAATATTCTCCATCGGCCCGATCAAATAGGTGAAGGTGAGAACGTAACCGGAGAGGGTTTGTGGGTCAATAGTCATGAAGTTGGGAAGCAAGAAAAGAACCATGCCGATCGCGAAGAAGAAGATCAGTTTTCCCCAACTGTCTGTAGTAGCAAAGAGAGTTAAACCACGCACGTTGTAGTGTCGATAGCGATCGGCAGCAACTTGTAAGTCTGCATTGAGAAAGTCTTGGCGGCGCAAAGCGTGCAATTTCAGTTCCTTAATTCCGTCGGTAATTGCGCGGAAGTAGCTGAAGAGTCGATCCTGAACTTCCCTCGCTTGTGCAAGAGAGTTGCGGCCGCGTCGCAAGAGAATTTGGGTGCTGGCCATCGCGATCGCGCACAACCCAGCGACCAGCAGAAAAACTTGCCAGGAGAGATAGGTGATATAAACCAAGCATCCCGTGACAATAGCGGCGTTGATACAGAGGAAGGGAAGCACGTAGATGGCGTTGGCGATCGCTTGAATATCTTCCGTCAGACTGGCGAGGAGGCGAGGCGACCCCAACCGTTCCAGAATGCTTAACTCCGAAGCGAGAATCTGGCGACTGAGGCGCATCTGCAACTCGAAGATCGCATTTTGAGAGAGGCGAATGAGGACAACGCGGGTGATAATGCTGGTGAAGAGGACAATCAGGGCCAGTCCGGCAAACCCCCAAGCAATTTCAGCGGTGGGAGAACTGCCAACGGAACGACTGATGAGGGCAATTAAACCCGCACTGCTGCTACCGCTAAGAAATCCCGTCGCGATCGCGATCGCCACCATCCGCCAGGAGGAGTGCAGGAGGAAAGAGATTAGGTTCATCCAGTGTCGCTGTCAATTTGCAATTGATGGGGGAAGGGGTAAAGGGTAAAGGAAAACCTCAACTATTGCAATCATCCACTGTAGGGGCGCAATGCTTGCGCCCAACTGCCTAAGATTACGCTCACTCTGGCAAAAACTCAGGGGACAAAATCTCTCTCAGGCTGTAAGGACAGGTTTCGGGAAAGACGGATAAACCCGTTTCTCGTTCGGCACCAAGGGTTGCAAGGGGATAGACTTCTGTGACAGCTTCTGTCAGGCTAGATTTGAGGCTAGGATTTTTGTTCAGCAGTTTCTCCAGGCGGAGGCGCTGCTCTTTGACGGTTAGCTGCCAACTGCGAGAGCGAAAATTGGGCTGATATTGCCACTTGAGCAAGTGCATTATTAAGATTTCTAGGCGACTTTCGAGTTGGCGTTTTTCCGATCGCCCCATGTCTTCAATTTCTTCGGTAATATTTTGCCAGTCGATTTGATGAAATTGTCTGGTTTTGAGCAGTTGAGCTTGGCGTTGCGTCCAAGCGTAGAAGTCGGTTTCGCGATCGCTGGGGTTCATGGGTTTTCTTCCCTTTCAAGATCGTCGGTCGTGTTGCCCTGCCTCGGCCCTCTGCTGTTAGCTTAATCGAAATCTAGCGCTTCTCTATCGGCTGCTTCAGTCCTATGGGCTAAAGGCGATCGCTTTGCCAACCGATCGTGCGGCGTTCGAGAACGGAAATCTCGCGATCGCAAGTTGGCTCGAATTTTTGCCTTTGTTCTATTTCTCTTAAGAAAGAAAGTTGCTCCCTTGCCCAGAAAGGGATGGCTGCGCCGATCTAAAGGTACGCGCCGGTCAGAAGCGAATCGTCTCAGTTTGCCGCCCGGTTTCACCCGGCTGGGTTGCTAGCAAAGCACAAAAATCTCGAAGACAAGACAACAGCTAGATCGAACGAGGTTTGTTACGCTAAGGCATTAGCTATTACCTCCACAATGGCGGAAAAAGTCGCAATCTTTCTCGATGTTGAAAATCTATCGGGCTGGCTCAAAGCAGACGGAGGCGAAACGCTACTGAAACGGGCTAACGAACTGGGGCGCGTCGTTGTGCGTCGAGCCTATGGAGACTTTAGCATTCAAGCCGTCAGCGTTCGTCAACCAGAGCTAAACTTGCTCGGTTTCGAGTTTGTCCATGTTTATCATCCGGTGAAAGGCAAAAACTCTGCCGACATTCAGATTGTTGTTGATGTGATGGAATACTTAGCTCGTATTCCCGATCTGGAGTGGTTTGTTCTCGCGACCGGAGATGCAGACTTTTCACCCCTATTTCGACGGTTGAGAGAGCTAGGAAAATCTGTCGTTGGTGTCGGGCCGCGATCGGCTCTCAGCGAAGCCGTCAAAAAATCTTGCAATCGATTTATCTACATTGACAAGAAATCTAAGTCTGATAGCGAATCTACAGCGCTGAAAACGGCCCAAATGCGCGAAGATGCCCTCGAATTACTAGAGCGCGTGCTAGAAAAGTTTCCCGATGGCGTTAATAATCTCTCCATTCTCAAAAACGAAATGTTGGAGATCGACTCGGCATTTGACGAACAAAGCCTGGGGTTTAATCGATTCATCAAGTTTCTCCAAAGCGCCCCTGAAATTGTCACTTTATACCAGGTCAAAAAAGTCTGGCACGCCAAAGCAGTAGACGCGGAAAATGAGAATAACGAACCTCCCCTATCCGACCAAAAATCTGAAACGATATCAGCCCAACCAACTCTCGAACTTTATAAGCGACTCCTACGCAAAAATGGTTGGAGATCGCGCGAATCCTCTTTTCTCTGGAATGCGCTAACTCAACTAGAAAACTGCTTTCCAGAAGGCTTTACCAGGAGTCAAGAGTTTGAATATCTCATTGAAGCATTTGGACACAACCGAACTCGTGGAGAGTTGCGCTCGGTCATGTATATTCTCTACAAAGCAGACTTTGTGACGCAGCAACAAGAGAACAGCGACGACCCTATTTTAATCGCCCAATCGCCTGAGTCCAAGCAAGAAATGTCTGAAAAAGTAGATGCCATGATGTTGCAGCGACTGATCGACCTTTGCGAATCGAACAACACATCTGTTATCCCACAGTCAGTCGCTCCCTTATTAAATAACTCCTATTCCCAACAACAGCTAGAGGATTTGCTCAAAAGTGAGCTAAGCTAAAGCGCATCTAAGATTGGGGCAACTCGATCTCCTCGTCCCCCAGTCTCCTCTAGGTCAGCATTCCCTTGCGTCTCACGCCGGCCTCTTTCGCACCGCTTTGCGTCTCTATCGCGTTCGCTCCCACAGCCCATACAAACAAAACAATTGAGCGCACGGACAAATCCAGCTTTCCCCAACGAAACCCCCTAGCATTCCAATCTGGCCGCCGCGATCGCTAGAATGAGTTACCAGGACTTGCGTGAGGAGGAAAATTCCGTGACGGTTGCACTACCCAAAGACGAACTTGCGACATCCGCGATCGACAGCGATCCCGCGTCCCGCAGAACGCCCTATATTCCCAAAAATAAACGCCGCATTCTCTGCGTTTTCCCTAAGTACAGTCGCTCTTTTGGCACGCTGCACCACGCCTATCCTCTCACCGCAAAGGTGCAAGCTTTTATGCCGCCGCAAGGTATTCTTGTGGTCGCTGCTTATCTCCCGGAACAGTGGGACATTCGCTTCGTAGACGAAAGCATTCGCCCTTGTCGTTCGCAAGATTATCAGTGGGCCGATGCCGTTCTTGTCAGCGGAATGCACATTCAGCGTTCTCAAATTAATAAGATAAACGACCTAGCGCACAAAGCTGGCAAAATTACGATGGTTGGCGGCCCTTCCGTCTCCGGTTGTCCGGAATATTACCCCGATTTCGACCTCATTCACATCGGCGAGTTGGGAGATGCAACCGATCGCGCGATCGAATACTTAGATTTGCACCGCGATCGCCCTCCCCAGCAAATTCGCTTTGAAACCGAGGAACGCCTTCCCCTCGACCGTTTTCCCATCCCCGCCTACCACCTCCTCGACCTCGATCGCTACTTCCTCGGTAGCGTCCAATTTTCCAGCGGTTGTCCCTATCGCTGCGAGTTCTGCGATATTCCCGAACTCTACGGTCGCAACCCCCGCCTCAAAGACCCTCAACAAGTCCTCGCCGAACTGGACGAGATGTTGAGGTTTGGCAATTTGGGGGCTGTTTACTTCGTCGATGATAACTTTGTCGGCAACCGTCGGGCAGCGATGGAACTCCTCCCCCACCTGATTGACTGGCAGAAACGCAATGGATACCCGGTGCAATTTGCCTGCGAAGCAACCCTCAATTTGGCCCAGAGTCCGAAGTTGCTGGAGATGATGCGGGAAGCTTATTTCTGTACGGTCTTCTGCGGGATCGAAACCCCCGATACCGATGCCCTCAAAGCGATCGCTAAGGGGCAAAATTTAAGTATGCCGATCCTTGATGCCATTCAAACCTTTAACCAGTATGGGATGGAAGTGGTATCTGGCATCATTATCGGACTGGATACCGACACCCCCGAAACAGGCGATCGCATCCTCGAATTCATCCGCCTCTCCCAAATCCCCATGCTTACTATCAACCTACTCTACGCTTTGCCCAGAACCCCCCTGTGGCGAAGACTCGAAGCAGAAGGACGGTTGATCTTTGAAGAGGGTCGCGAGTCCAATGTAGACTTTCTCCTTCCCTACGAACAAGTCATCGCCATGTGGCGGCGTTGCATCACCACCGCTTACAAACCGGAGTTTTTGTACCAGCGGTACGCCTACCAGTGCGAACAGACCTATCCCAACCGTATCAAAGTCCCCAACAGTCCGGCCCGAACCTCCGGGGCCAACATCCGCAAGGGGTTAACCATGTTAGGAAAAATTCTGCTGCGAGTGGGTTTGTTGGGCAACTATCGTTCCACTTTCTGGAAACTGGCAAAACCGGCCCTGAAAGCGGGCAATATTGAGTCAGTGATTCATGTCGGTTTGGTGGGTCACCACTTAATTAAATTTGCCCAAGAGTGCGGCCGGGGGGATGAGTCTGCATCTTTCTATTCTCAGAAATTGAAGCGGTAGGATGGGGCGATCGCAGCAATCGTTATTTTCATCTTGCGATTGAAAAGCTAACTTCATTGAAAATGTTGATTTGGTGAAAAATTTCAATCAGCCTGTAGTCTTTTTTAAAGGCAGTACAATAACAAATCTTTCTGCAAGTAGCTGTATTGATTTTTTAAAGCGAATTCCGCAGGCTCTACAACCAAATGGAATTCTAATCGTTGGAGTCGATGCGAATCAAAGCGAATCATCACTAAGGCAAGCATACAATACTGAAACTGTTTCGAGTTTCGTACTCAATATATTTCATTTGATAAACCGAAATTTGCCAATTTCTGATTTTAATCCTACTGGTCTGTCAACTTTCAATTTGTGAGTCAATTATTCTCTTTGTGTCTACCGTTTCTCGGTGTCTCCGCGTCACCCTCAACTCACAATCTCAAAACTGACGAAGCACTACTGCTTTTCAGTATGAATTTGAATGGGTTGCTCTCGAGTATTGCGTTAAACATACAGCTCTGTCAACTTCAAGCCAAAGCTTTCTTTTGGATCGAACCCCTATAACGATAGAAAAAGGCGCAAAATAATCAAGCTCCCTTAAAGTCCGGCTTCTGTGGTAGCTTGGACTAATCCCTGAGACAGTCCCAGACTTTCAGCCTGTCGATCGAGGTAATTAAAATCGAGAGTTTGATGTTGCACTTTGAGAATGCCTAAAACATCCCGCCATTGCTTCTCCGATTGGCTTTGAGTGCCCCAAAGCAGTTTGTTGAGAATTAGATCTTCGGGCGAAGCGAGATACAGGATACCTCGATTGGGAATGGCGATCGCGCATTTGCGGTGGAATTGTCCTCGTTCAAAGTCACTGCTGCCAGCAACCCTTAAATCGTCACGAGCAATGGTTTCTTGATGGGTGATGTTGAGGGTTTTCAGCCGTCGGGAGCGAAGATCTTCAACGCCAGGAACGTAGAATCCTTCGGTTTCCAATCGCTGCACCAAGGAATCCAGTTGGGCGGGCAAGCAACTCATGTTTTGATGGGTGGCTGCTGCCATTGCGGGGAGAGTTTCAACAACGCTATCCGACAAGTTGAGTCAAAATCGCCAGGTTAAAGTGGCGGCGATCGCTCCTCTACGTTCCAAGATATCGCGCCCACATCTGTTGGTAAGCCTCCTCCACCTCGCGGGCAAACTGTTTGCCATTCCACAAGGGTGCAGTCTGACGGGATTGAAGCAGCTTACCCGAAACTTGCTGTCGCAGTGCGGCATCCGTACCGAACCGAATCCCCCATTCCACGTACTCCTCAGCGCTCCAAGCAATGCCTTCCGTAATTCCGGCATTAAGCATCATCGTATAGCTGTTGCGAGCTGAAAACTGCTCGCCGACCCTCGTCACTAAAGGAATCCCCATCCACAGTGTTTCCAAAGTGGTCGTTGCCCCGTTGTAAGGGTAGGTATCTAAAACAACAGTTGCCAGCGTTAAATTCGCACGGTGAATTGATTCTGAGGGATCGAAACCTAAAAAGTGAAGCCGATTGGGATCGACCCCTTCTTCCTCGGCTATTTTGCGTAAAGCCGCTTGAATTGTTTCAACTTCTCCCGTGCCTTTGAGGAGAAAGTGACTATTGGGAACGGCTTTGACAATTTTTAGTTGCAGCCGCACGGTATCGATGTGACGCTTCATACCCGACTGAGCGCTAAAAAACACAACAGCATCAGCATCAATGCCAAAATCTTCTCGCCGTCGCGTGGGTACGTCCATCTCAAAACCATCAACCGCAATGTAGGTTTGGGGCAAACGCCAAATTTTTTCAGTGTAGTAGTCTTGTGCTGAGGCGGGCAAAACGTAGGGATCGGCTAAAAAGTAGTCAATGGTGGGAATTCCCGAAGCGTCCCATCCCAACCAAGTAACCTGAATGGGGGCAGGCTTTTGGGTAACAACCCGACAGGTTTTGTCGAGGGTGATGCTGTCTAATTCAACGAGGATATCGATTTCGTCATCGTAAATCTTTTGAGCAAGGACTTTTTCATTTTGGGAAATCTCGATTTTGTGGGCTTGCTGAAAGTACCATTGCTGTAAAGAATCGCCTTCTTTCGCATTCCCAATAATATAGAGATAGATTTGAACGCGATCTCGGTCGTGATGTTTAATCAGCCAGCGTGCCAGCCAGCCCACAGAATGAATTTTCAGGCAATAGGATAAGTAGCCAATTTTTAGTGGTTTGTCGGGTTTTTGCTGCGCTTTGCGCGTTCGATGTCCTTGCCGATACTGCGCGATCGCCTCCTTTGCGTAAATTTCAACATTGGCTTGACACAGTTGGGCAATTTGGTCTTGAATGCGTCGATTGTGCTGGGGGCGATCGCGAAAATAAGGCGCGAAGAAAAATGTATGTAAAAGCCTACCCACAATAAGAGGATGGAGATCGAGAGGGGACTCAGAAAACAATGATTCCAACAACACTTCTTGGTTTGCAAAAGCTTCACAAGCTTCCTGCCAATGCCCCCCAGTTTTCATCAGGCCGCGAATGAGGATCTGACTGGCGTGGAGCTTATCAGGTAAATTTTCAACGCGGTTATAGTAGCGTTTTGCCGTTTCGATGCCTTCTTCATAGCGATCGGCATTTTGATATTGGCTTGCTAGGTGAGTCAAAAATTCGGGATGGTTGTCATCCAAACGCAATCCTAACTCCAAAAACTTTGAACCAATTTCCGGCTGCCGCTGATAGAAACCGACATTAACAGCCACTGGCATCAAGAGGTTGAGCATCCGAACAATGCAATCCTCCTCCTGCGCGAGATCGGCACAAGCTCGAGCAAATTCAAAAGCTGCGGGATGCAGCGGTGCATAATTTAAAACTTGCTCTAATGTCAATGCTAAACGTTCAAATGCAATATCTGGATGTGTTTCACTTTGAAGCAGTTGAACGATCGCCTCAATCTTATCTTTCGTACAGCGTTCTAGGGGAATGGCTAGCTCAGTTAGACTGAGGACATTTTCTAGATCGGTTGGGCAAAGTTCTTGAATTTGCTCGCGAATGCGGAAGGCAATCGCATTATTTCCTAGAGTTGCCTGTTGAGTTGCTTCCTCTGCCAAAACATAGATCAGGTCTTGATTCCATCGATCGAGCTGTTCCGGTTCGCCGTCCAGCATGGCCATCAACCAAGTGGTTTGAGCTTCCGTTGCTTTATCCTGCAAGAGCAAGGCCAAACCGAGGTACCAATAATGGAATTTAACGTCGGGTTCGGCTTCAATGGCTTGCTCGTAAAGGGTAGCGGCGCGATCGTATTCTTCTTGGCGCAAGTATTGCTCGGCTTGCTGCTGCCATTGCATTTTGCTATGAGAGGATGCGGAATCGGACATAACATTGAGGAAAATTGTTCAAAAGGTTAAAGACAAAAAGGAGTAGTGCAGACTTTCTACACTACCCTTCGTTAACCTCAAAAAGCAGTTACAAATCTGACTGCTGGCAGGCAATCTTTCTCTGCAACCGAGCTTGGCAGCAGTTTGCTGCTACTCCCTACGAGCCTAAGTTTTTCCAGTTTGTTGCACTGCATGTAACTTTATTATTGGTTACAGTTGCATCAGTGAGTGGGAACACATTTCTGATCTGGGCTACGGCGTTACTTGCAGCCTGTTTGGGCGCTTTGGACTCGCAGGTCGTGCCAATGCTTAAAGCTTCGCTGATAGCAGCATCGCCTAGAGTCGTTGCGCTAGCTGCGCCATAACTCTTCAAGGTTTTTTTGCCGGGGGCAGCTGCTCCAACGCTGACAGCCTTCTGCGGGCAGTTGTTTGCTTCAAAATTCATGGCATAGAGGTAGTTTTCCGTTTGGGTCTGAACCCCAAGACCAAGTGTGGAAATCGTTGTTGCGAAGCACTGATCTTGCAGATATGCAGTTTGCTGTCCGCGGCCCAGCGTTCCAACATTCTGTTTGGCTTCGGACTGCTTAGCTTTGTTGGCTTGACCCAAAAGGGAGGGAAGGGCGATCGCGGCCAAAATACCGATAATGATAATGACCACGAGCAGTTCGATCAGGGTGAAACCTTCATCCTGCTGCTTCTTCGAGGTCATGTGCAACAAGAATTTGGCTTGTAGTTCGGATTTCATGTTTAACTCTTCTCCTAAAAAATCGCTGAGGATGCGTTACGAGTAACCTACCCACATCTTTCCCATTTCCTATCACCCCAGAGAAAAAATTTTTTTTCTTCAGAGTCAAATCGGAAAATCAGGGATGGGTGAGGGGGCCAGGGTTAAGGTGGAAAGCGAGTTCTGCCAATCTCGATATCTTACAGTTGAGGCCGAAAAAATCAAAGCCAGGGCGGACAAATTTTTCTTCACAGCGTAAATTCAGCGAACTCGCCATCTTCTTCCCCTGTTGGAGAAAGTCGCAATTCGGAAGGGTTCAGCAGTTGCTCAAAGGTCAGTTGGGGGTTTTGGTGCAAAACATTCAAGAGGGTCATGAAGTCGCGCACGACTTCTCTGGGGGTGGAAAGGCGATCTGCACCGAGTTGGGATGCGATCGCTTGCTTGAAGGTTTCGATCTGGCTCTCTGCGAGGCGATCGCTGCGGTTGTAGCGATCGCAGTGGAGAGTGCTGAGTCGTTGCAGCAGTTGGGTGAGTTGGCGATCGCTCAACGGTTCCAAACGGATGACTGGGGCCGCCGTGTCTTGCAGTCCATCCTGGAGGAAGCGACTGATTGCCAAGCGAGTTCGCCAAGCTTCGTCGCCATACAAACCGCGACGCTTATCTTCGATAAATTGAGGCGTTCCGCCGACGACGATCCCCAGATATTCTGCTTTTCCTTGCAAGGAGTCGTTGAACATCGCCAGCAACTTATCGTAGTTACTTTGCCGAGAACGAGCGTGGGAAATTTTCGATAAATGGACTGCTTCATCCAGAAAAATAATCATCCCCCGGTAGCCAATATCGGCGACAAATTTGGCGAAGAGTTTGATGTAGTCGTACCACGTATCATCATCGACGATCGCGCGCACGCCGAGGGCCGATTTGGCTTCGGTCTTCGTGGAAAATTCGCCGCGCAACCAGCGCAGTGCGGCTTCTTTGAGCGCTGTTTTGTCTTCGCGATAGCCTTGCCAGTAGGCAATGATGACGTTGGCAAAGTCAAATCCGTGGACTAACCCTTCTAAGTCCTCAACCACCTCTCGAATGCGAACTTCAACCTGCCGATCGAAGGCTTCATCACCGGGGTGTCGTTCGGTGGTTTTGGCAACTTGGTTGAGAATACCGCTCAACCATTTCTCTAAAATGAGCGCGATCGCGCCGCCACCGGGTTTAGTCCGCGTTGCCAAATTCTTCATCAGCTCTCGATAGGTCGCGATCGCTTGATTTTTCGACCCCGCCAGTCGCAACTCTGAGGACAAGTCAGCATCGGCCACCACAAACCCCTGCTCCATCGCTTGGTTGCGAAGCAGTTGGAGTAAGAAGCTTTTGCCCGAACCGTACCGTCCGACAATAAACCGAAATGCGGCCCCGCCTTCGGCGATCGCTTCCAAATCTTGCATCAGGGCCGTAACCTCCCGCTCTCGGCCAATGGCAATATGGTCTAAGCCAATGCGGGGAACCACTCCCGCTGCGAGGGCATTTATGAGAGCTGCGGACACTCTTGTTGGAATCTTTGCCATAGGGACTTTCGCATCAATTTTTTAACGGACGCTTGCGGTTACTCTCCTCTGTTTGAGGAGATTGTTCCGCTTGCGATAGAAAATCTTTAAACTCAAACTGAATGGGCTCTAACAAAATCGGTAGATATTCCGGGTGCAGATCGGGAATTAATGAAGTCGTATTGCTCGTAAATATCGTATCGCCAATTGTTTGCAGAGCATTCTCATTGAGCGATTCAATTAAAACCTCTGGCATTGTTGTTTTCTCGTCGGCAATTTGCTTGAGTGCTGCTTCATCCCGATCCAAAATTGCACGAAAAACTTTCCTTTCATCTGGCGTTAATTGTCGCGAAAACTCTAGCCATTCAAGCCAAGCAAGAGGAACATCGATTGAAATCTGAGAGGTTTGGTTTGATTCTTTTTGGCGAATGAGTTCAGTTTTTCGCTGTTGTAAGCTCTGGATGCCTTGCTCTAGATAAGACTTTTGTTGGTTTAATTTTTGAGAAATCTTGCCTGCTTCCTCTTTCTGGTTCTGTTTCTCCGATAGCTCAACTTGAATTTTCTCTAGCTCTTCTCTAAGCTTCAAGATTTGCTTTTTCAATTGTTGAAATTGGGTTTTAGAAATTTCTAGAGAATGAGCAATCTCGGTTTTGGCTTTTTCGAGCAGTTTATTTTGCTGACTTTGAGCGACAAACTCTTGTTGTTTTTGCTGCTTTTGTTGCTGAAAATTGGAAATTTCCTGATAGAGCGAGTTGCGTTGGGCGTGCAGTTCGGAAACGCGATTTAAGAGTTGATGGCATTCTCCCTGTAAGGCAGAAATACTTGCTTCTAATTGTTCTTGGGTTGCTGTTGCTTCATAGAGAGAGTGATAGAGTTGCGTTTCTTCTCGTTCGAGCTGTTGAATCTGAATGCGTAGGGAGTGTTTTTTTTGTCTGTCTCCTCGAATTCGCTGCTTGAGGGCGATCGCGGTGGTTCCATAACTAACGCCTCCAGCGACAATGCCGACAAAAATTGCCGTTCTCAAATTGCGAAGGATCGGCCAGGCGAATCCAACGCTGACTGCGAAGGCAACTAGACTGAGAAAAACTAAGTTGAGAGGTTGGGTCGATCGCATTTTTCCTCGACTGAGCGATCGCACCGAGCGCGCGATCGCCCTAAAACAGTGCCTAGGGTGCCGTCTATCTATACATTCCGTTCAATTATACGTCCGAACGCTGCGATGGCGTTGCGATAACTTTTCATACTTAATCCTCCGTAGAGGGTTTCTCGATTTCCCACGTCTCCACATTGCTCAAAACCAGTCCTGAATTCAACCCTGCTGATTTTTCCAGGGGCGCTCGACTCCACCTCAAATCTCTGGAATACAATGAGAATAAGGCAAGGATCTAAGGATGAACGTTTTAACTTTGAATTCCGAAGCCCCTACTTTGAACTTTTAAAAAGTGATGTTGCAGTTTTTAACCTACGGCTCGGTCGCTTTCGTTGCAGTTATTGCCTATTTGCTTGTGTCTTTGAGAATTATTACTGAAGGCAATGAAGCCTTAGTTGAACGGCTGGGAAAGTTCACTCGAAAACTCGAACCCGGACTCAATTTTGTGATTCCGTTTCTGGAGTCAATTGTGGTGGAAGAAACGAACCGAGAAAAGGTTCTGGGGATCGAACCGCAAACGGCAATTACGAAAGATAATGTCTCGCTCAAAATCGATGCGGTCGTCTACTGGCAAATTATCGATTTGGAGAAAACATTTTACCTGGTTGAAGATATTCAAACTGCCATTGAAAACCTAGTTTTGACGACGCTACGTTCGGCGATTGGTCGCTTGGATTTGGAAGAAACCTATTCTTCTAGAGATCAAATCAATAAAACCCTTTTGCACCAGCTAGACGAAGCAACAGCAAACTGGGGAGTGAAGGTCACGCGGGTGGAAGTTCGGGAAATTAAACCCGCTCAAGCTGTGATGGAATCTCTGGAGTTAGAACGGGCCGCTAAAAGTAAGAAACGCGCGGAGGTTTCGCAAGCGGAGGGAACGGTTGAATCCATTCAGATGATTGCGAGGGCGATCGCGAACAACCGCGATATGAAAGAAGTTCTTCAGTTCTTAATTGCCCAACGCTATGTCGAAGCGAATGAAGAGTTAAGCAAGAGCGACAATGCCAAGATTCTGTTTATGGACCCCAGAGCGTTGAATGAAGCGACAAGCGAGTTGATGTCCGATCGCTCGACGAAGAAAACAGTGGATTTCAAGAAAAGCGATAGCTCCGAAAACGGTTTGAGCTAGCAGCTTGTCCGATTTGCTGCTTAATCTCGATGGCTTGTTGGTGATAGGTCATAGCTTGGGGATATTCTCCCAAAGCAGAGTAGGCTTGAGAGAGATTGCTAAGGACGATGGCCTCGGCGAAGCGATCGCCTACTTCCCGTTTCAGGGCTAAGGAGTTTTGGTAGTATCGAATTGCTTCTTGGGTCTTTCCCAAGGCGCTGTAAGCTTTGCCCAGACCGCTGAAGGTTTCGGAGAGTTGACCGCGATTCGCTCGCTCGGACAACTCCCGCACAATGCTTAGACCTTGGCGATAGTAACCAATCGCTTGCTGATAGTTTTCGAGGTTGTAGCAAGCATTACCCAGATCGTTGAGAACGCCGGGAATTTCGTCAAGATTGCCCTCCGCCTCAAGCAAGGCTAGTCGCTGTTGGTAGAAAGCGATCGCCTGGGATAACAGATCCAAAGACTCGCTAATTTTCCCCAAATTCTCTAAAGTTGCGGACTCGCCAGCGCGATCGCCAATGTTTCGCTGAATGACGACCGTTTTTTGATAGTACTCTAGGGCTTGGGGATAGTTTCTCAGAGAAGCGTAAGCTTTGCCTAAATTCGCGAGGGCCCGCGCTTCTCCAAAGCGATCGCCAATCGATCCCATCAACTGCAAGTGCTTTTCAAAGTGGGAGATCGCCAGTTGCATGGCTTGCTGAAATTCACCTTGAATATCGCCTGTTTGTTGGCGGGGAGTGCGATCGCCTCCGGTCGGTAAGGCCGAATGACTCCCCTCTCGCTGAATCGCCAGGGACTGCTGATAATGCTCGATCGCTTGCTGATAATCGCCAAGAGATTTCAGCGCAATCCCCAAATGTTCTAGTACCTTCGCTTCTGCTTGAGAATTGCCAATATTTTGATAAATCGTCAAGGCCTGCTGCCAAGATTTAAGAGCGGCTTTAAATTCATTGACTTGGTAGTGCTTTGTCCCTTGCTCAAAAAGGCGATCGGCAGCCGCTTGAGTCTGTCGCCGATTTGCCGAACGGGGAACGCCTCCCAACTGTTCTGACAATTGAGTGGCAAGGGTTTGCAGGCGCTGCGTTGCTTCCTCATTGCCGTTCCAAGTCAGCAATTCTGTCACTTCTGACAGGGTTTGCAACAGGCCCGCATCCAGCAACTCTTGGCGACTGTGCAAAATGGAGCGTTCTTCGCCCTGGGTACAGTTGAGAATGGCGCTAATGAGGGTGAGATAGTCTTGATGGCGTTGTTTGTTCATCGCTGCTTGCAATCGGGTCAGCGTTGAAGCCTCGATCGACTTGAATTCTTAGCCTAACAATTGTCTGAGACTTTTGTCTCGCTTCGGAGTTCCGCGATTGCTCGTTTCTGTGAAGCGGTGAGGTTATCTTGAAAGAGAGCGCTCAACCACAACTCAAATCAGTCAATTTAAACAATGCCAGGACTTACGGGATTTGTCCCCGCACCCGCTTTACGAGAGAATGCCTCGCAAACGCTGCAACAAATGCAACGCGCAACCTTGCATCGCGACTTCTATCAGCGAGATGAGTTATTTGAGGATGGCGTTCTCTGGGCAACGCGATCGCGCAACAATATTCTCCAAACTGCCCCCCAACCCCATGCGGGTGAGGACTGCTATGTGTGGTTAGATGGGGAGTTTTACAACCAAGATGACTTAAAGGCGGGGTTGAAAACTCCCGCTCAAACCGATCCCGAACTGCTGCTGGCACTTTATCAACAGCATCGCAATTTCAAATTGCTGCGCGAGATTGACGGTATTTTTGCCGCAGTCCTCTACGATCGCCGCGATCGCCAAGTCCATTTAATCGGCGATCGCCGCGGCCTGCGCTACCTCTACTGGACGGTCTTTCAAAACTCTTTTGTCTGGACGTCCGAACTCAAATCTCTCCTCCACCTCCCCGGTTTTCAACCCCAGATCGACCGTCAGGCCGTCGAGAACTTCCTGGGAATTCGCTACCTCATTGGCAACCAAAGCTGGTTTGCGGGAGTTGAGTTACTCCCACCCGCCAGCGTCCTTACCTGGGACATCGACAAGCACTCTCTCTCGCCACAGCGGTACTGGTGGTGGGACGAAATTTCCCCCCTCGCCGAACCCCTCGATCGACCCGAACTCGCTGCTGAGGTGGGACGGCGTTTTATGGCTGCGGTCGAACGCCGCTGTCGTGCCGGAGAAAGGGTGGGATTGAGTTTAAGCGGGGGATTAGACTCTCGGGCCATTATCGCCGCCATGCCAGACCGAGGCGACCCCATTCATGCCGTTACCTTCGGTCAAAAAGGGTGCGATGACGTTCGCATTGCCGCACAGGTGGCTGACGTGAAGGGGGCGATTCTCCATGAAATTGACATGAACGCCGACAACTGGATTGACTCCCTTGCCCATAAGGTTTGGGAAACCGATGCCGCTTGCAGTACGATCCACATGCAGTTTGTCCCCGCACTGAGCGCGATCGCGCAGAACAATTGGTTTGACATTAACCTCAACGGCGTACCGGGAGATGCCAATATTGGCGGCAGTCACTTCTTCACGAGCGATCGCCTAGAGTATTTTGTGGAGAAGCGTTTGGGGTTACAGACCTTTGCAACCTCTCCCGAACACCGCCAAGCGGTTTTGCAGCGCTTCCAAGAGTACTACCAAGCGATTGGCGAATCGTCTTACATTTTAGTCATTGACAACCGCGTTCGTTCTTTTGCGATCAAAGATGCGCGTTTGAGTATTATTGATGGCGTAGAAACGCGGTTCCCCTTCTTAGATAACGCTTTAGAAGATCTGTTGTTTGCCATCCCCGAAGCGGTTAAAGCCAACAACCATTTCTACGAGCAAGTTTTACTGCAAACCTTTCCTGAATTTTACAAAACCATTCCCCGCCAAGGAACTGGTGTTCCAATCGGGCCGCCAAGTTTGGGCCGGAAAGTCCGAATGCTTTCCCAGCGGGTGCAAAAGAAAGCGGTACGGGGTTTGAGCAAGTTCGGGGTGCGGTGGCCAGAGCGCGATTCTCGCCCCCAACAGCGCGAACTCAGCGATTTTACGAACCATGCGACCTGGATTCGACAAGAGCCAGCGCGTTCTTTCTTTGAGAGAGTTTTACTCAACCGCGAGGCACTTTACCAAGACTACCTCCCGATAGAACAGGTGGAACGAGATTGGCTCGCCCATCTCAAGGGTCACAATCATTCAGATAAACTCAGCCTCGTTTTGACGCTCGAATTGTGGTTGCAACAAGTCTTCACCGGAGAGTATCGCCCGCGACAGTGATGTCGATGGGGAAATGCGGAGAAATACTATTTTTCCTCACGTCTTCCCGCACCGATCGCGGGCGCGTCCCGTCCAGTCGGCGAAGCCATCGCTCTCCGATCTTGGCTCCGGGCCAATTTTTCGAGATCGAGGAGAAACACTTCTAATGGTGGCTCTTGTGAGGTTACCAGAGCCACGTATTTGGCAAGGGCTAGCGGTGTCGCCGGGCGATCGGAAGGCGGCAGAAGTTGAACGGCAGAAGGGGAGATATCGAGAAGGGTTGGCGGTTTCTCGACGGGAATGCCGCCAATGTGGTGTTGGGAGAGTTGAACGAGGATAAGAAACGGTGTTGAGCGGGTCGCTGCGACATTGAACTGTTGGTGAAGATCGAGCAAGCAAATGACGCGATCGCCCGCCCTCGCAAGTCCCACTTGGTTCAGAGTTGTTCGGAATTCTGGAGGAAAGCGAACGACTTTGAGAACCGCAGCCACAGGAAGTGCAAACCAATAGTCGGCAATCTTGAATAAGATAATTTTGGTCATGCGCTGATTGGGGTTGGGATAGAAGTCTGGGACGGGGAGTAGTGGTCTCCAGCAAAGCAGGATCTTTTTTCAGACGCGATGCTCTCGGATAAAGTCGGCAACGGCGACCAGCCCTTGTTGCGTTTTCAAATTGGTAAAGACAAAGGGGCGATCGCCGCGCATTTTTTTCGCATCCCGTTCCATCACGTTAAGATCGGCTCCCACAAAAGGCGCGAGGTCGATCTTATTAATGACTAAAAGGTCTGATTTTGTGATGCCCGGGCCGCCCTTGCGGGGAATTTTATCGCCTGCGGCCACATCAATGACATAGAGGGTCAAGTCCACTAATTCCGGACTAAAAGTTGCCGCTAAATTATCGCCTCCACTTTCGAGAAAAACAAAATCGAGATCGGTAAATCGCTGTTCGAGTTCTTCAATTGCAGTTAAATTCATCGAAGCGTCTTCGCGAATGGCCGTGTGAGGACAGCCGCCCGTTTCGACTCCCAGGATGCGATCGCGCTCCAAAGCTTGAGAGCGAACTAAAAATTGGGCATCTTCTTGGGTATAGATATCATTGGTCACTGCTGCAATTTGATAGTCTTGTCGCAACAGTTTGCACAGCGCATCGAGTAAAGCAGTTTTCCCCGAACCCACCGGCCCGGCAATGCCAACGCGAAAAGGACTCACAATCGATTTAGTCATAAAACCTGAAGGGGGCAACAGGCACCTGGAAAGCAAGGTTGAGAAAGGAGAGTTCGGAAGAACCGACTCATCTCGCCTATGGAAAAAGCCCTTTTCATTCTAACAAACTTACCTGTCTTCCCTCAGTTAGGGCGATGGCTCGCCAACAGCCACCACGGGCGGATATTGAGCGGCCAGTTCTGCCGCCGCGATGCGTTCGTACTGCTCAAAGGGTTGGTGAATCCAGGGATTATCGGGGAGATACTCGACATAATAATCGGGCGCGATCGCCGAACTCTCTTTATACCAAAGGGTCGCGGTGCGAATCTCCTCAATTTCCCTGCCGCGATGCCGTTTGAGCCACCGGATCGATGCCTCCAGACTCGCCCCCGAATCCACCAGATCGTCCACCAACAGGACTCGCCGACCCAGCTCCGTAACGGTCATCGAGAGGTGCTGGGCAAAGGTAATCTTGCCGCGAGTGCGATTGCCCACACCGCCATAAGAGGAGACGAACAGAATTGCTAAGGGCCGATCGTAAATCCGACAAAGAATATCTCCGACCCGAAGTCCTCCTTTCGCCAGACAGACAATACTATTGAAGTGCCAACCCGATTGGTGAAGTTTGGCGGCTAAGATTTCAATTTTTTGATGGTATTCCGACCAGGACACAAACAAGTCTGTCATCAGCAGGGAAAGAGATTGAAGAGGTCGCGCGATCGCTTATAGGATATGGAGTCTGGACTGCTCCCACGATGCCAGTCAAGTTGCGATCGCACAAAAATCATACAAGATTTTGGAGATCGCGAATTCCGCTCCCCCAAAAGGTAGTGCTTTGTCAATTTTCAATTGAGGTTGGGGGACGACGAGGGAAATGGGGAGATGGGGAATTGGGGGACAAGGGGGAAATCGACAATCCCTCATTTCCTCCTTGACAGACCAGTAGAGCGCAAGCGATCCGAGCGCCTTTCCTCGAAGATCCTCAACCCGACTTGGGGTCCTTCGATCTTGGCTTACTCAAAAGGCTCTCTAGACAACACCGATTGAGAGCTGAGTTCGGGGTGCGGGCTTTCAGGCGTTTCCAAAATCAGCGACTGCTCTGGCTTGGACTCAACTGAGCGAGACATCGGCCACAAAGACAAAGGAGGCCTGACGCGAGTGGTTACCACGCCCAAACTTGGAAGCTGAAACTTATCGATTTGTTTCATCATCTGCTTGACAACCGAGGAGCGCGTTTTGCGAACCCCCACTGTCAAGACCAGTCCGTCGGAATTCACCGCTAAAAAACTCGCATCTGCAAACTCCAGAAAATGGGGCGCATCGTAAATGGCGAGGTCATAACTCGACTGCCAAGCTGCCATCATCTTTTCCATTTGATTGGAACCCAGGCGCTTACAAGCATCCAGTTTAGAACCGGCGGTCAACACAAACAGATTTTCCGCTCGCCCGACAGGCTGAATCAACGCATCCGGATCGAGAGAATCGACTAATAGATCGCTGAGTCCTTTGTGGTTGGATAAATTGAGCTGGTGGTGCAGTTGGGGCGATCTCAGGTTGGCATCAACCAACAAAACCCGCTGGCCGCCCGCCACCGCCGTCAGAGCCAGATACAGCGCAACCGTCGATTTACCATCCCCTGGTTCGGCAGAAGAAAGAACCAGGGAACCAAGCGGGGGATTAGGATAAAGGAAGCGAAGATTGGCGTAGAGCGTATCCAATGCATCGGCAAATGGCAAGTCGAGCCGCTCGAGGGCGGGCGTTGCTTCTACAACGGCCAAATTGGTATTGAAACTGGGTAAAAATTGAGAGGTGGGTTTGGCAATGCTGGGTATCCAAGGAATCTCTCCCAGTAAGGGTAACTTAGTGGCATCTGTAATATCCTCGGCCGAGTAGAAGATATTGCGAAACTTCTCAATGACAAAGGCGACGATAACTCCCAGGACTAAGCCACCCACAACCCCCACCATCATCATTTTTTTCGTGGAGGAGCTTGCCTCCGAGATGGGGGGAACAAAGGGTTTGGCAATCAATTCCCAAGGCACATCATTTTGAGCGGCTTCAATTCTCAGCGTTTCTCGGTGAGAGAGAAATTGGTTGAGCGTTTTAGTGGTCAGCTCAAGCTGCCGCTGTAGCTCTTTGTATTTGCGAGTGGCGGAGGGCAATCGTTCGGCTTGTCTTTCGTAGCTGACTTGCGCCTTGGCGATCGCTTGCGCGCGCACTTCCAACACCTGAATTTGATTGGCAACGGTAATCAGTTGTTGGATCAGGGAAATTTGAGTGGGATCTTTAAACGCCAGGACCTGAGAGTTCCCCGTTGCTTGGGAAAGATTGTCTCCGAGAATTTGCTGCGTTTCGCGATCGAGGAGGGCGCGTAAATTTTGACGTTTTTTCTGTAGCGATCGCAAGTTGGGGCTATTGGGAGTAAAACGTCCCGAATCGATGGCAATTTGGCGGTCTAGCTCTTTAATTTGAGATAGCAATGCCGTCCGGTTGGGATTTTGGCTCAAAGCTGCCGCCGCCATTGCTTCCTCCGGATTCAGCTCGAGCTGCTGTCGCAGCGTATCGTAGAGCGATCGCTGCTCTTGCAATTCCCGCTGAGTGGTGACTTGTTGAGTGGTCAGTTGGCGAACTTGATTGAAAAGTTCTTGCCCCGTCGTTGCCGGATCGAGAGAATCAAATTGCTCTTGCAGTTTTTGCTGCTGGTTTTGAATTTCCGTGGCTCGTTTCTGCAAATCCGGAAGCTGATCGTCAATAAACTTGACCCCTTCGCTAATGCGGGTTTTTCTTTCTTCGAGAGAATATTTTAAATACTTTTCAGCAGCGGTTTCTAAAACAGTTTGAACGATTTCCCGATCCGAACCTTGGTAAGAAACTTGGAGAATTTTTGTGCCTGCGGTCGGGTCAAATTCATCTTCTCCCAAGCGTTCGACCGTAAACTTTTCCCAAAGGGTATCGACTTCAAAATTGGGATGTTCTGCCAGGATACGCTCGATGATAGTATCCATGATTTTCGGCCCGGTCAGAATCGTAATTTGAGTTTTGTAATCTAAGCGGAATACACTCTCGTCCACGCTGCCCACGCCTTCGGTTCGCAGCAAGGTTCTGGGGTCCGAATTTCTTCCTGTTGACGAGACAGGTTCCACTAAAAGCTGAAAGCTTCCCTGATAGACAGGAGGTTCGTCGCGAGCGAAAAAACCGGCGGCGCCAGCGGCCAAGCCGGCAATGCCAGCAATTAAAAGGGCTTTGCGCTTGATCGTTCTGATATAGACTGCAAAATTCAAACCGCCTTTTGGCGCGGCATTAGGTTCGTTAACTTCTTCTTGTGGTAGTTCCTGCAATGGTTCGTCCCGCTTCTTAAATAAATTAACGATCGCGCTCGAGCCGTAGCGATGCAAAGCCTGCTATTCATCCATTGCCGCCGAGCAAGGCACTTAGGGGATTTTTATTATATATTAGTCTAGCAGAGCTGATAGAGACCGCGATCGCTCCCTTTTAAGACGGATTTCAGTGAAATTAGCGATGTCATTTCCACTGAATTTTTCTTATGCTGCAAGGGAAATCAAAATACCTCAACATCGCCTAAATTTTATTACTTTAAATATTTTCCCAAGTTGCAATGGCCATTGCTTATTTAGTCAATCAGTATCCGAAGGTCAGCCATAGCTTTATCCGTGTGGAAATTGCCGGAATTGAAGCCTGCGAAGTGCCGGTCGAGCGATTTGCGATTCGCTCTTGCGAGGGCGAACTCGTCGATCCGGCAGACAAACTCGAGTTAGAGAAAACCAAGGTCGTCTTAGAAGTCGGGCTGCTGGGATTATTGTGGGGATTACTCAAGACGGCGGCGACGCGATCGCAGCCCTTCATCAAGGCCTTGGGGCTGACCTTCAAAGTGGGTTGGAAGTCAGAACGAGGACTGTTGAAACACCTAGCCTACCTCGCCGAAGCTTGCATTCTCCTCGACTGGTTTGCCCAATCAGAGATCGATCGCGTTCACGCCCACTTTGGCACCAATTCCACCACCGTCGCCATGCTTTGCCATGTCCTCGGCGGTCCCCCTTACAGCTTTACCGTTCACGGCCCGGAAGAGTTTGATAAAACCCAACTCATCGCCCTGACCGAGAAAATTGAGCGCGCTTCTTTCGTCGTTGCCATTAGTTCTTTCGGCCGCAGTCAGCTTTTTCGCTGGTGCGATCGCAACCAGTGGTCAAAAATCAAAATTGTCCATTGCGGGGTCGATCGCACCTTTCTCGACCAACCCCTCACCCCCATTCCCGACGTTCCTCGCTTCGTTTGCGTGGGACGCTTGTGCGAGCAAAAAGGTCAACTTCTCCTCGTCGAAGCTGTCAAGCAATTAGCCGAGGCGGAAGTCCCCTGCCAACTCGTCTTGGTCGGCGACGGGCCGCTGCGCGCTCCCATTGAAGCCCTCATCGAGCGCTTCGATCTCCAAGACCGAATTGAAATTACCGGCTGGGCAAGCAGTACATTTGTGCGCCAGCAAATCCTCTCATCGCGCGCCCTCGTACTACCCAGTTTCGCCGAAGGCTTGCCCGTTGTGATTATGGAAGCCCTGGCCCTGGGCCGTCCCGTTCTCAGTACCTATGTAGCCGGTATCCCCGAACTGGTCGAACCGGGGATTTGCGGTTGGCTCGTCCCAGCCGGTTCGGTTCAAGATTTGACCGCAGCGATGCAAAAGATCTTGCAATGTCCGGTTGCCACATTAGAGCGCATGGGGCAAGCTGGAGTGGAACGAGTTGCCCAAAACCACGATGCCGCTCTCGAAGCCGCGAAATTAGCCGGCTTGCTCCAAGAGCAGCACAAATCGGCCTCGAAGTAGCGCGATCGCCGAATCGCCCGCCAACTCACCTTCTTCTCAGGTTCAATTTCCATGGCATCAACTCAAAAGCGCGCAATTATCGGAACGATTTGGACGTTAATTAACCTTGGCGGCAGTCAAGCATTCAGATTTATCAGCAACCTGATCCTCGTGCGCCTGCTCGCTCCTAGAGAGTTTGGGTTGATGGGAACCGTCTACACCTTACTTGTCGGGTTACACCTGCTCTCCGACCTGGGACTGCGACAAAGCATGATCCAAAACAAGCGAGGTGACGATCCGGACTTCATCAACACAATTTGGACCATGCAGGTGATTCGTAGCCTTATTATCTACGGAGCTTGCTTGCTGATTACCTGGCCGGCCGCCACGATCTACAACGAACCCGATCTGTTCTGGCTCGTTCCCATTGTGAGTTTAAGCACTTTGTCTGAAGGATTCAGTTCGACCGCCGAAATTACCCTCAGTCGCAAAGTCGAACTTTCCAAACTCACGCAGTTTACCTTACTCGTCGATCTACTCTCTAAAATTGTCGTCATTACCTGGGCTTATTTTCACCCAACGATTTGGGCTTTTGTGGCCGGGACGCTCGTCGTCGCCGTATTAAATCCGATTATCAGTTATTGTCTAATCCCCAAAACCACTCATCGCTTCACCTGGGACAAAGAAGCGGCTCAAGAAATTTTATCGTTCGGCAAGTGGATCTTTTTCTCCACCGCTGTCACCTATGCAGCCACTCAGTCCGATCGCCTCATCCTGCCAAAATTGGAATCCTTTGACATTTTGGGGGTCTATCTGATCGCTTGGACGCTCGCAATTTTCCCCCAAGATGTCTTGGCTCAAGTTGCCGATCGCGTTCTCTTTCCCCTGATTTCTGAAAACGCCGACCTCCCTCGCCACGAACTGCGAGCTAAACTGTTGCGAAAGCGAGGCTTATTGCTGGCCGGAATGGCTGTATTTGTGGCGATCCCTGTATGTTTCGGCGACTTTGTCATTCAACTGCTCTACAGCATCAAGTCGGAGGGAATGCAAGCGTACTCAGCCGCAGCATGGATGCTTCCCATCCTTGCCTTGGGGATTTGGCCCAACGTTCTGTTTGAGAGCCTCGCTGCCTCGCTCATGGCCCTTGGCAAGCCAAACTACAACGCCTTCTCCAATTTTTTCAAAGGGTTTTATATGGTGACGGTCTTGCCCTTAGCCTTCCACTATTTTGGGCTGGTTGGCTTTATCGTCACCGTTGCTCTGAACGATCTGCCGCTATATGCCACGATGGCCTATGGGTTGTGGCGCGAGAAGCTTTCTGGCTTCAAACAAGATATTCTGGCAACGGCCCTGTTAGCCTTCTTGATCGTGATTTTTCTAGTCGGGCGACAAATGTTAGGGTTAGGGCTTCCCATTGATGTGCTTCTACAGCAAGGAGCGTAAGGAGAGAGGGCGCACAGGCCGCCCACATCTTATCGCCAAAGTGCTGCATCTACATAATGCAACCGTTTTATTTTGGAGGCGAGCGTGACTCCACAATCCACACTAGCGCTGTATATCTGGCTTCCCATCTCGATTTACCTGTTTTTTAAATATCCAGCTCAACGAGCTGCCATGCTGGGCTTCATCGGAGCTTGGATGTTTTTACCTCAGGGATATATCAGCATTTCTCCTTTGCCGGACTACGATCGGATGGCGGCGGCTTGCTATGGCATTTTTGTGGGGGCGATGATTTTCGATGCCCCGCGCCTGACGACCTTTCGACCCAGTTGGATTGATATTCCCATCATCCTCTTTTGTTTGAGTCTGCCCGTTACCCAAGTGGCAAACGGCATTAGTCCCATCTCGCCCACCTTCAACCAAATTGTGGTTTGGGGCGCGCCCTATTTTGTGGGCAGGCTCTATTTCAATAACTTGGATGGGTTGCGAAAGCTGGCGATTGGCATTGTCATTGGCGGCTTAATCTATATTCCTTTTTGCTTGGTGGAAGGCGTGATGGGGCCATTGCTCCACGAGAAGGTCTATGGCTACAATGCCTTTGATGACTGGTCGCAAGCAAGGCGCTTTGGCGGCTGGCGGCCGGTTGTTTTTATGAATCACGGTTTGATGACAGCCATGTGGATGCTCACAGCAACGCTGACGGGGTTATGGCTGTGGAAAACGAAAGTCATTAAGAAAATTAAGGGCAAGCCGTTCAAACCGTTGGTGTTTTTCTTGCTGTTGGTGTTTATCAATTGCCGCTCGACGGGGGCCTGGGTTCTGCTTCTGTTTGGGTGGTTGGTCTTAGTGGCATGCAGTTTCCTGAAGACGAACTTTCCCATGCTGCTGTTGGTGGCGATCGCGATTTTCTATCTGAGCGTGGCCGTCACGGGGAGCGCAACAGCCGAGCAGCTCACCGATCCGCTGCGAGCCATTTTTCCCGAAGACCGAATTGCTTCGGTTTATTTCCGGCTCATTAACGAAGAAATTTTGGGAGAACACGCACGCAACAAAATGCTTTTAGGCTGGGGAGCATCGGGTGGAAACCGCGTGGGAGATGCCGTGACAGACAGCCTCTGGATTATTGTCTTTGGGGTTCAGGGAGTAGTGGGAATTATCACTTGGGCAGCGGCGTTACTGCTGCCAGTGATTCGCTTTTGCGCTCGCTACCCCGCTTCTTCCTGGAAGCATCCCAAGGTTGCTCCGGCCGCAGTTTTGGCCGTTTGCCTAAATTTATATTTCATTGACTGTTTGTTAAATGCCATGATCAATCCCGTGTTTACGCTAGTTGCTGGCGGGTTGTCAGGGCTGGCGATCAAACCCACGGAAAATTATCAAGCCAGAGGCAGTCCTGTCAAAAAAAGCGTTCCCGCTGCGGCGACAGGAACTCGGCGATCGCGGCGACCGGTGGGAAGAGGGAGAAGACGATAGTCCGTCGCGCGTTGTTGGCGATCGCGAATTTCTGCCCTCCTCCAGTTTTCGAGAAAAGATTGGGCAAGAGAAGCACAAACATTGTGGGTTGTTGAGATGTGGATTTGGGAGCGATCGAGAATGCCGTTTTTGAGGCAGAAAAAACACAAAAAATACTCCTTGCTTGCCTTAGCTGCCACGGCCCTTTCTTTTTGCATTGCTATGGGCTGCGTTTCGGCAAACGCAACCTCATCAATGGGCGTCAATCTTGATTTTCCTGGCGATTGGTCAAAAGACTATCCCTTCATCGATCTGATGAAAAACTCTAGAAACTGGATCGTGGAATGCGAAGGCGCAGAAACTAGTTGTTTTCCAAATAATATTCAACCAGAAGATGATGGGGTGAGTTGGATCGATTTAGATGAGCGGGGATGGCCAAAATCCATGCAATCAAAAGCCGATCCGACAATTACCTTTGGCGGCATCTCTACCATCTTTTTGACCTTAGAGGAGGACGATCGCCCTGCCGACCGTCTTGTGGTTTTGTATGAGGGAGAGGGGATTTTAGACTATCGTTTGGCCGCACAAAAAAACGAACGGCTCTCCCAACCCGGCCGCGATATTCTCGATCTCGATCCTCAAGGCGAATATGCTTACCTGATTATTCGCGCGACCGACCCAAATAAGACAGGGAATTATCTTCGCAATATCAGGATTATTCCCGAACAACTGGTGGATGAATATGAAGCCGGAGAAACCATTTTTCATCCAGACTTTCTCGCATACATTCAAAACTTCAAATCCTTGAGGTTTATGGATTGGATGCAAACCAATTCTTCAGTGGAGAAAGAATGGGAAGATCGTCCGCAGCCGGACAACCAAATTTCGTATTTGAATCACTATATTCCCCAGAAAGGTAAGGTCACCGGCTACCCGATTGAAGTGATGGTGGCTTTGGCGAATCGAGCGAACGCAAATCCTTGGTTTAGTATTCCTCACCAAGCGACAGATGAGTATATAACAGAATTTGCCAAATTAGTGAAAGACTCGCTCGATCCAACTTTAAAAGTTCAAATTGAATATTCTAATGAGGTGTGGAATTGGGGTTTTCCTCAAGCAACTTATGCTTTGGAGTCGGCAAATCAGCGATGGGGAAAAGATGAGAGTGGGGAAGATTATGGCGATGGATATATGCAATTTCATGGGATGAAAACAGCCCAAATGTGCGATATTTGGAAGCAGGTTTTTGGCGAAGACAGGGAGCGAGTCATTTGCGTTTTAGGGGTGCATACGGGCTGGAAAGGTTTGGAACAATCGGCTTTGGATTGCCCGTTATACGTTGCAGAAGGACACAAACCTTGCTGGCAGAACGGCATTGATGTTTTGGGCGTGACGGGATATTTCAGTGGCTTGCTTCAGGAAGAAGAAAATGAAGACACAATTGCCTCTTGGCTGTCGAACTCCGATTCTAATTATGCTTTCGATCGCGCCTTTCAACAGCTTGAGATTGGTGGAGTGGAAGGAATAAAGCGCGACGACAATGGATCGAGCGATAGCGTTGAAGATGCGATTCAAGCCTTTCAATATTTTGGAGAGGAAGCCGCAAAAAAAGGTCTGGGACTAATTTGGTATGAAGGGGGGACACATTTCGATAGCGATCGCGATCCTGATATTACCCGGTTCCTCAAGGATGTGGCCCAGCACCCTCGCATGTACGCTCTCTATGTCAAGCTTTTTCAAGGCTGGAAGGAAGTTGGTGGAACCCAAATTCACATGTGGGGAGGGATTGGGAAAGATAGTGTTTGGACGTTCAAGCATCGTTTAGAAGATACAAAACACCCCAAATGGAGAGCTATGATGGATTTTGCTCGCGAAAACCCTTGTTGGTGGGATGGTTGCGATGAAAACCTTTCTCGATCGCAAGCTCGTGCCAGTGATTTAGAGAAAAATGGAAAAAGTATCGACGGCAAATAACGAGCATTTTCTCGTTTTTTCCCGATGCTAGTTTATCCGACAGACAAGTTTAATTAGGAGGTTAATTCATGAAACTCACTCCCACAGAAATTCCAGATGTTATTATCATGGAGCCTCGCGTCTTTGAAGACGATCGCGGCTTTTTCTTTGAAAGTTACAACGAAAAAAATTTCACTGACAAAGCAGGCATTACGCCCCACTTTGTTCAAGATAATCATTCCCGTTCCAGCAAAAATGTACTGCGGGGTTTGCACTACCAAATTCAACAGCCTCAAGGAAAGCTGATGCGAGCAGTGGCTGGCGAAGTTTTTGATGTGGCGGTTGACCTGCGAAAAAGTTCTCCCACGTTTGGTCAATGGGTAGGAACGACTCTGAGCGCCCAAAACAAACGGCAGTTGTGGATACCGGTAGGATTTGCCCATGGTTTTTTAGTTCTCTCGGAGACGGCGGAAATTCTGTACAAAACGACGGATTTCTACGCACCGCAACACGAACGCTGTATTCTGTGGAACGATCCGGACTTAGCGATCGCCTGGCCCTTAAAAGGCGAGCCAATTCTCTCGGCAAAAGATAGTGCGGGCAAACCTTTTCAAGAGGCTGAGGTTTTTTCTTAAAAAATGCGAATTTTACTTTCTGGTATTAGCGGACAACTCGGCGGAGAGTTGCAGCAGAAGCTTGCCCCTTTGGGGGATGTGGTGGGGGTCGATCGCCAGCAGTTAGATTTGGCGCAACCCGACTCAATTCGGGGGGCGATCGCGGAACTTCAACCCAACCTCATTATTAACTCAGGGGCCTACACCGCTGTCGATAAGGCAGAAACCGAAGCAGATCTCGCCCAAGCGATTAACGGAACTGCACCGAAAATTCTGGCCGAAGCGGCCTTGGAGTTAGGCGCATCCCTCATTCACATCTCCACCGACTATGTGTTTGACGGAACTCAAAATACGCCTTATTTAGAGAGCAATCGCCCCAACCCCCTCGGCGTTTACGGACGCTCTAAACTTGCAGGAGAACAAGGAATTGAGCAAGTTGCGGCCGCTTCCGGACAGCTCAACTATCTCATTCTCAGAACGGCCTGGGTGTACGGCGTTTTAGGCAAGGGCAACTTTGTCAAAACCATGCTGCGTTTGGGAGCTGAACGAGAAGAAATCCGCGTGGTTGCCGATCAAGTCGGAACGCCAACTTGGACGGGAGACATTGCCAGCGCGATCGCCCAACTGATCCCCAAATTCTGCCCGCAGAACGATCCGCCAACCGCCCCTAGTGGGATCTACCATTTCACAAATAGTGGTGTCGCGAGTTGGTACGATTTTGCTGTTGCTATTTTTGAAGAAGCGCGCGCTCTTGACTTCCCGCTGAAGGTACAAAACGTGATTCCGATCGCCACAGTAGAATACCCCACACCTGCTCGGCGCCCCGCCTATTCCGTTCTCTCTGGCAAAAAGATCGCATCCGTCCTGGGATCTGCTCCCTCACATTGGCGACAAGCTCTGAGGTCAATGCTCGCGGCCTACCGCGCTGCATCTTTTCCCAACTAATAAACGATTACCAACCGCGTTGATAAAGTAACCTCAGTTTGGGTTAAAACTGTTTTTGGAGCAATTCCACGAAAGCATGGGTGTTTCAGCTTATCCCGAACTCACGCTAAATACATCTACTCGCCCTTTCCCCCTTTCCCATCAATTCCCAACTCTAAATTGGAGCGACAGAATTGTTGGGTGGCTTCGTCAGGAGTCGCAGTTGCTAAATTCCACTGATTCTGAACATTCGGAGAATCTTGCTCTGGCAAGTATCCTTTCGCTTCGATCTTGTTGCTCGCATCATCGGGAACCAACACCAGTTCCTTTTGTTGAGGCTTCTGTCGTTCTCGTGGCGAAACCACAACTTCTCTGGGGAGCGGAACCATTCCTACCGCCTTCATCTGTTCGACTTCTTGTTCGTCGAAGGCGAGCGGCCACCCAGCAACACCTAAATCGGAAAACAAATACTCCACAAAATCCGAGGGCTTGCCATTGGGATAAATCATATAAAAACAAGAGCGAGAAAGCGCCTTCTGAGTTGCCATCTTAGCCATTGCAAAAGATGCTTGTTTGAGTTGAGGGTCGGGCTGTTGGCATCCCCCCAGTAGAAGGCCGACACCAACCGCAATTCCCAGACCCGTGCGAGACGCAGCAAGGACAGTTTTTTTCAAGATCCCGTTCTTGCTTGGGGAGTTGGGAGTTGAAATGTTCATAGCTTCTCTGACCAACTTTCTAATTGTTCTCGCAACCAACTGTTAAATTCGTCTTTGGGAATTGGTTGCTGTGCCATACCCCATTCATTTCTTTCCTCGATCGTAAATCAAAAACAAGTCGGCGATCGCGCTCTTACAAAAAATGCAAGCGAGATCGCCGGACTCAATCTTATGGTCTGGGGAATGAAAGATTGCTCTTAGAACAAACCCAAAGTCAAAGACTTATCGATGGGGAAGGTCGCACCCACTCCCAACCAAATTGCAAACACCGTTCCGAAAAGGAACACTGCAGTTGCAACGGGACGGCGGAAGGGGTTTTGGAACTTATTAACGCTCTCAATAAAGGGAACGAGCATCAGTCCCAACGGAATTGACCCCATACAAACGATTCCCAAAAGCTTGTTGGGAAGAATGCGAAGAATTTGGAAAACAGGATATAAATACCATTCTGGAAGAATTTCCAGAGGCGTTGCAAAGGGATCGGCAGGTTCGCCAACAATGGCAGGATCGAGAACTGCCAAACCAATGCAAAGCGCGATCGTACCCATAATCACGATGGGAAATGTATACAGCAAGTCGTTAGGCCAGGCGGGTTCGCCATAGTAGTTGTGACCCATTCCCTGAGCTAACTTCGCTCGCAACTTCGGATCGCTGAGATCCGGTTTTTTGAGGGTGGACATGATAAACGAATTTTCTCCTTATCAAATGCAAGATCGGCAAGCGGCAATACTAGAATACTAGCGGTTCTCTTCTTAAAATTCCTCCTAGGAAAACAGGAGATGTAAAGATCGAGTCCGCACAGCCTAGTTTGTCCTTATAAGGGACCGGAAATGCCTTGCTTGCGGATCATGAGGAAGTGGAACAGCATGAAGACGGCGATCAACCAAGGTAAAACGAAGGTGTGCAAGCTGTAGTAGCGGGTCAAGGTTCCCTGTCCAACACTCACGCCACCGCGCATCAACTCGACGATCTGATCGCCGACAACGGGAATAGCAGAGGGAACGCCAGACACGATTTTAACTGCCCAGTAACCGACCTGATCCCAAGGCAAGGAGTATCCCGTTACGCCAAAGGAGACGGTAATTACAGCTAAGATAACGCCTGTAACCCAGGTGAGTTCGCGGGGTTTTTTGAAACCTCCGGTGAGATAAACTCGGAAGACGTGCAAAATCATCATCAGCACCATCATGCTGGCAGACCAGCGGTGGACGGAGCGGATTAACCAGCCAAAGTTCACCTCGTTCATGATGTATTGCACGGAGGCAAAGGCTTCAGCGACAGTTGGTTTGTAGTAGAAGGTCATTGCAAAGCCAGTGGCGAACTGGATGATGAAGCACACCAACGTGACTCCTCCCAGACAATAGAAGATATTGACGTGGGGAGGAACGTACTTACTGGTGATATCATCGGCGAGCGCCTGAACTTCCAGGCGTTCGTCAAACCACTGGTAAACTTTGGAATCAGTTACTTGTTTAGAAAACATGAAGCCAGAATTCTCTCAAATTTAGAAGGATCTTACAATTTTTCAGCTCGCGACCCCAGACTAAGGCTGAGGGGTGAGGTTGAGGGTGTAAGGGTTTGGATGGAAATTTTTCCGACACATCCGAGGAGCATAAAGTTAAGCATATCCATTGAGGGCAGGATAACTTTTATGAATATCCTCTTTAAGAAAATGTAACATAGCTCGTTGATAGCAAGATAGCGAACTGAGGGGGTTTCGCACGAAGAAAGAGAACGGTACGCCGGTCGCGCTAGTATTGAAATGTTTATGAGTTCGGAGTTTCCTCACAGCGATCGCTCATCAGCAAACAGCAAGCAGCGACCGGCAAACAGGGAATAGAGTCTTTCATTGAATATCGAACATTCAGCATTTATCAATTCATGACTAATGCAAACGTAGAGGCCCAAACGGCCACTGTGCCGTTATCTTCATTCCCCGATTCCCAACTCCCTTGCTCCAACAGGGGTTCAGACGCTCTACGTTTAGACATAATTCTGTAGCTTGATAAAAGCGTACCGTCAGATCGGTGAAGCCATCGCAGTACCCCAAACTCTGAACTCTAAACTCTGAACTCTGAACTCTAAATTCCTCTATGGGTCAACGTGCATTTCGTACCGTCATTCCAATCTTCATCTCAGCGATTCTGGCTTGGCTCTGCTGGGTTCCGAGTGCCACTGCGTTTACTGAGGAACAGAAGTTATTTTTGCAGTCTTGGCGCATTGTCAACCAAGCTTATATTGACGACACCTTTAACCATCAAAATTGGTGGCTGCTGCGTCAAAAGTTTATGCAGCGATCGCTCGACGATCGCACTCAAACCTATGCGGCGATCCGAGAGATGTTGGCAACGCTCGACGACCCGTTTACGCGCTTTCTGGAGCCGCAACAGTATCGCAGTTTGAAGGTGAATACGTCAGGGGAACTGTCGGGGGTGGGCCTGCAAATTGATATTGACCCAGACAGCGGCCAGTTAGAGGTGGTCTCGCCTATCGCGGGTTCTCCGGCCGAACAGGCGGGGGTTGAACCGCGCGATCGCATCCTGGAAATTGACGGCCGGGATACCTCCCAACTGACCCTAGACGAAGCAGCGAATCGGATGCGCGGCAAGCCGGGAACTTCGGTGGCTTTGACGATTGAGCGTCCCCGCAATGGAGCGGTGAAGCGGTTTGAGATCGTGCGCGATCGCATTTCCCTCAGTCCAGTGGCCGCAAACCTGGATACCCAAACTTCGACGACTCCCATTGGTTACCTTCGCCTCTCTCAGTTCAGTGCCAATGCAACCCAGGAACTGGCAAGCGCAATTGGGGACTTAGAGAAACGGGGAGCGAAAGCGTATATTCTCGATTTACGCAACAACCCTGGGGGCCTCCTGCAAGCGGGAGTTGAAGTCGCTCGTCTTTGGTTGAATAACAAAACAATTGTCTACACCGTCAACCGTCAGGGAGTTTTGGACAGCTTTGATGCGGCGCAGTCAGCCTTAACCAAAGCACCGCTAGTGGTGTTGGTTAACCAGGGAACAGCCAGTGCCAGCGAGATTTTAGCAGGAGCGCTGCAGGATAACGAGCGCGCGCAACTGGTGGGAGAGCGGACCTTTGGCAAGGGTCTCATTCAATCTCTGTTTGAGTTACCCGATGATTCTGGGTTGGCGGTGACGGTGGCCAAGTACGAAACCCCAAACCACAAAGATATTCACAAGTTGGGGATTGCTCCCGATCGCGTGGTTCCCCAAGACCCGATCTCCCTCTCGCAAGTGGGGACAGAAGCGGACAAGCAGTATCAAGCTGCCGTGCAATTGCTGAGTTGACCGGAGTTTGAGCGTATAAAGCAAAACCCAATTCTTAGGTGGAATTGGGTTAGAGATTGCTTTTTGCTGACAACAAGATAGCGTTAAGCTTTCGAGCTTTAGGCACGAGCCGTTCGGGTTAGTAAGCTAAGGTTTCTAGGGTCTCTCGCAAATAGCAACTCACGAGAGCATCCAAGGTTAGCGACGGAAGAGATTGTTCGACTTGTCGTTCGAGCTGCCAGCGCTGGAAACCGGAACTCAGCGCGATCGCTTGCTTCAAGCTGTCCCAAACCTCGCGATCGTGGGATACGTTTGTCCTGACAGAAGATGCTGAACTGGACATTGATACCTCCAATTCATTACAGTAGAGCATTTATCTTTTTCCACAATAGCTTAATCTTCGATTAAATTATGTAAACTAGATTGCAAATTCTAAGAGAAATATTAAGAATTTAATTTTCGTTTCGCGAGAAAATGGCAGCGCGAGCCATTAGAACTCCCACAGAACCGGATTTGCATCGAGATGGTCGGTGACGGAGCGGCCGATCGCGTCGATTTGGGCTAAGTCTTCTGGCGAGAGTCGAACCTCAGCAGCACGAGCGTTGGCGGTGGACTGTGCGGCGTTCCTCGCCCCCGCGATCGCCTGAGTTTTGGGTTGCGCGATCGCCCACGCCAGAGCCAATTGAGCGAGGCTACAGCCCTTGCGAGCGGCAAGAGGGCGCAGGCGGTCAAGAGCATCTTGAACTCGTTGATAGTTCTGAGGTTGGAACAGTTTGTTGTGGGAACGATGATCTCCCTCCGCAAGCTGGTAACTGCGACCAAATTTCCCGGTCAGCAGGCCTTGAGCGAGGGAAGAATAGGCCAAAATCGAGATATTCTGCTCGACGCAATAGGGCATTAACTCCGCTTCGATCTGCCGCCAGAAGAGAGAATAGGGCGGCTGGACGCTTTCAATTTGACCGTACTGAGAGGCTTCTGCGAGTTGAGCGCGAGAGAAGTTAGAAACGCCGATCGCGCGAATTTTCCCCTGCTCCTTGAGGGTGTTGAGAGCGTTCATCGTCTCTTCAATGGGGACAACTTCGCTCCCCCAAGACCCAGATGGCCAATGGATTTGGTAGAGATCGATGTAGTCGGTGTTGAGGTTTTTGAGGGAGCCATCGCAGGCGGCGATAACTTGGTCGGCCTTGAGATGGTTGGCAAAAACTTTGGTCGCATAGACAACGCGATCGCGCAAACCGCCAACGGCCCGCGCAACAATTCGCTCCGAATGTCCGTCGCCGTACTCTTCAGCCGTATCAATTGTCGTTATCCCTGCTTCTATCCCCGCACGAATGGCGTTGATACTCTCCGCATCTTCAATCCCCGCCCACATTGACTTCCCAGCTTGCCAGGTTCCCATGAGAATGGGCGTAATTTCTACGTCAGAACGACCGAGTTTTCGTGTTTTCATCGCTAGATTGACCGAGTACTAAGCTAAAGCACATTTAAATGGGGATATTTTACACCCAACACCCCAGACCCTTGCGTTCAATCTTGCTCTCTCTGTTTAAACGTCGAACAGCTTAGAAGGGCAAACCGGGAATTCCAGGCGGTCGGGGAACTGGGAGGTTGAAACCAGGTAACCGAGGTAAATTCATGTCAGGGTAGAGACTCTTCAGAGCCGATTGCAGGTTGCCCATTCCCGGAAGTTCGAGCGCGAAACCGTTAAAGAGAGAACCGTTGAGAATTGATTCGACTTCCTCCTGTGAGAGAGGGGCCGGTTTTCCGAGTCTTCCGTCTGGAAACACGGCGAGACCGTTTCCTTGCTCCACTGCTTGCGTGTCTTCCTGCTGTTTGGAGGAAACTTGCACTTCTCCTTCAAGAACTTTGACGCGAGACTCGCCTGTGTCATCCACTTCCATCACATAGATAGTCCCTTGTACGCCTATCTCGAAGTTAGCCGTACAACCATTGGCCGGGCCGCTGGCCAAGAGCAGGCCTTCCTTGACTTCAATACACTGACCCACCGTAATCGCAGAGTTGGGCCCCAACCGTCCGGCCGCATTGTTACTAAACAGCAGTGACGCTCGCGAGTCCTTGGTGCTAATGCTTTGTTGAAGCATCGCCACCGCATTGACTTCCGCCGGAACCTCTTCAATAAAAACTTGGTCGCCATCCAGAATTTCCTGGACAGTTGCTTGACTAATTTGCGCGATCGCGGGGCCTTGAAGAAAAGCGATCGCCCAGACGGAAAATAAACCGCCCAACAAACCTAAAAAAATACGCCGAAACCGACGCTTTCCGAGATATTGCTTAAAAAATTGCATCATTAATCTTGACCTATACCGAGCGCATAACCAATTCTTTGAACTTGTGAAGATGTCCTGGGAAACATTCAAGCAATCAAGCCCTAACGGAATAATACAATTGCCCAACTAAAGCAGAGAGGAGAAGATTTGCTTAACTTCAGTTATTTTAAGCCTTGTGTGCCGCTGAGTTGACGAGTGCCTAGACGCAATCCTTGGAAATTTGTTCCCCAATCTCCCCACCCTCTCCGATAATTTCAGTAACTCTTTGTTACTACTCAGCCGAAATTCAGACTCGCCCGTTTTAATAACGGATAAACTGACCGCAAAGATATAAATTTTAAGGATAAAGTTATGGCAGTTGATTATGATGTTGTCATTATTGGTGGGGGTTCGGGAGGTTTAGTTGTTGCCAGTGCCGCAGCGCAACTGAAAGCCAAAGTTGCTCTTGTGGAGAAGAACAAACTCGGCGGCGACTGTCTCTGGTATGGTTGCGTTCCCAGTAAATCCATCATTCATGCGGCTCGAGTTGCCCACGAGGTCAGAAACGCCTCGCGGTTTGGCATTTATACCGACCCACCTCAAATTAATTTTGCCGAAGCCAAAGATCACGTTCATAAGGTCATTGCCGCGATCGAACCCCACGACTCCCCAGAACGCTTTGAAGGGTTGGGAGTTGAAGTGATTTTCGGTTCGGGGCAATTTATTGATAAACAGACGTTTGAGGTCAACGGGCGGCAACTGAAGGCCAGAAACTTCATCATCTCAACTGGCTCTCGTCCAGCAATTCCTCCCGTTCCCGGACTGAAAGAGGCGGGGTACATCACCAACGAAGATGTGTTTTCCCCCTCTTTCACCGATCGCCCAGATGCGCTGGTTGTGATTGGTGCGGGGCCCATTGGTTGCGAACTCGGCCAGTCCTTTCATCGCCTGGGATCGCAGGTTACCATTATTTCCAGTCGCGACCAAATTATGCCCAAGGAAGATCCCGAAGCAGCGGCAGTGGTTGCCAAGCAATTAGAAGCAGATGGCGTTCGCATCATTCGGAACGCGAGGGCCGAGAAAGTCGAGATGATTGATGGGAAGAAGTGCGTTTGGGCGGGAGGCGAGAAAATTGTCGTTGATGAGATTTTGCTCTCTTCCGGGCGATCGCCAAATGTCGAGTCTCTCAACCTAGAAGCGGCCGGGGTGGAGTACGACAAGAAAGGAGTCAAAGTTAACGAGGCCTTGCAAACAACCAATTCCCGAATTTATGGCTGTGGCGACATCATTGGCGGCTACCAGTTTACCCACGTTGCGGGGTACGAAGCGGTGGTTGTTCTCACCAATGCTTTGTTCTCCCCCATTAAGAAATTTCTCCCCAGCAAGGCCAACTACCGCGTTATTCCCTGGGCCACCTTCACCGACCCCGAACTGGCCCGTGTCGGTTTAACCGAACGGCAAGCGAGAGATCGATACGGCGATGATGTTTTTGTCCTCAAACAGCCCTTTGCTGGGGTCGATCGCGCCCAAGCAGAAGCGGCAACAGAAGGGTTTGCCAAGATTATTACAACGGGGAAAGGCGAAATTTTAGGGGCGCATCTGGTCGGCCCGTCGGCGGGAGAGTTAATTCACGAAATTGTCCTGGCCATGGCGAATAAATTGCCCGTCTCGGCCCTCACTGGCATTCACATCTATCCTACTCTGGCAGAGGTGAACAGCAAGGCCGCACTACTGTTGCAGAAACAGAAGTTCGCTCAAAATGACTTTTTGCAAAACTTCCTGGCTAAGTTCTTTAACTTCTTGCGATCGCTCTAAGAGTTCAGAGTTCGGGATTCAGAGTTTTATGAAAGGATGTAGCTTGCTTCTCCGAAGGAGTAGGCAGAAGCGCCGAGACCCCGCGTCGTGTGTAAGAGGTCATATGAAATCCACTTGATTAGCCGATCTTGGAGTTGCCTATAAATGCGAACGACAATTCCTTTCTCCCTTGATGAGGTTCCTTAAAACCCTGGCTTTTCTGGGGGGTTTTGCCCCCCAGACCCCCCACCGGGAGCGTTACGCCCCCCCCGGACCCCCGACGTATCAGTGGGTTCGTTGGCCCCTCAATTGTGG